>Ga0272442_10006931_pt1 | contig 14753 bp, 12 predicted proteins | sample SSMForm2O_FD_200262 | JGI IMG/M metagenome (GOLD analysis project Ga0272442, IMG submission 200262) | Marine sediment archaeal communities from Little Sippewissett salt marsh, Falmouth, MA, United States - SSM-Form-2O | ecosystem: Environmental > Aquatic > Marine > Wetlands > Sediment ...
CGGCCTTATGGTGTATTATGCTTCCACGGTTCCTGGGCAAATGCCTGATGTGTGGTCAGGTATTGGAACGTTTGTTGGATAACGGTAATACGGCATGAACATAAGGAGAGGGACAAGACAAAATATACGTCTGCATCCACACTCGGATTCAGCGATGCGGATGCTGTCCGTACATTCATGCCGCTTGTTAACATGAGCCTATGGAAAATCGGAGGAGTCCATGCGCAAGACTCTTCGAGTTGTTGGAAGGTAATACAGCTTTCATAGGGGAGAAACGTAATGAAGAATATAATAGCGGTTTTTGCTCTGTTTCTTATGCTGTTTGTCGCCGGCACCGCTCGGGCCGGACTAATCATACAGCCCTTAGTAGGTAGCATCTGGCAGATTCAACATCACGCACCGACTGGCCAGAGTTTCACAGCCGAGGATCCACACGTATCCGTTGGATTTTGGATTGAAGATATGAATCCGCTCTCAGGTCCTCTTGCAGATCTTTCAGTCGAATTGTTTGAAGGCATCGGGGCCAGTGGCACATTGCTCGCATCGGGGACTATCAGTGGTTTAACACCTGATTATGCGGGCTTCTTTGACGTCGACTTCACGTCAGTCGCCCTTACCGTAGGTCAATCTTACACAGCGATTATTTCCAGCACAAGTCCACGAGGAGGGATCCGCAGCAGTTCCCCGGACCCCTATCCAGGCGGTGCGTTAATCCTCTATGGAACGGAAACGATTTATCGGGACGCTACGTTTCGCGTCGTACCCCAAACCATTCCGCACGGGCAGGTCATTCCCGCACCCGGTGCGATTTTGCTGGGCGGCATCGGCGTCGGTTTTGTCAGTTGGCTGCGAAGACGAAGAACGCTGTAAGAATGTTGTCACAATAATAAGTATGGTATGTGCAAAGGGCTGTGAGTTTTGCACTCATAGCTTTCCGGAAGTCCCTAAAGTATCTGAGGGAGATATCTCAGGATACCATACATAGTACTACGAGGGGGCGCTAACGTTATGGTATGATCCTCAATGTGTCGTATCTTCAAACCGGCTCCGGGCGTTTCGTGCGGCGTCGCGCGCGATCTCCGGCAGGGCGGGGTGAATGAAAATCATGTCCAACAGGTCGTCGAGCGTGCCTTCCTTCTTCATCATTGCGATGAAAAGATGGATCATATCGGAGGCCTCATCCCCGAGGATATGCGCCCCGAGAATCCGGCCCGTGGAGCGCTCCACCAATAGCTTCACGAATCCGACCTCGTAACCTCGTGCAAGTCCGGCGTTGCTGTCCGCATACGAGGCTTTTCCCACAACATAATCTTTGTCCTGCTCAATTGCTTGCTCCTCGGTCATACCCACCCCGGCGATCTCGGGCATACTGAAGACCGCATGGGGCACCGGGCCGTAGTCAATCGGCTCTTTTGCTATATCCTGAAGGACCGTTCGTATGAGATACTCCGCCTCGTAGTTCACCGTATGGCGATAAAGATAGTTGCCCACGCAATCCCCCAGCGCGTAAACACTGTCAACATCTGTTCGCATGAACCCGTCAACCTGGATGAAGCCGCTTTCATCCGTGACGACGCCGGTATTTTGCAGGCCGAGATCATCAGTGCAGGGCGTGACGCCTGTTGCGACCAGCAGGGCGTCACCGACGAAAACGTTCTGTTTGCCCGATGCGTCTCTGCACGTCACCGAGAATTGGCCTGAATCGTAATCGACTCGCATGGGAACCATGCCCGGGTGCACCGAGTGGCTGCGACGGAATGCGCGGGAAAATGCCTCGGCAATCTCTCTATCCTCGTGTCTGAGGAGACGACTGCGGACGATGAATGTGACATCCGCCCCCGCCCCGGCATACGCGCCGCCGAGTTCCGTGGCGATATACCCGCCTCCGATGACGATCAGGCGGTCCGGACGATCCGTTCGCAACAGGGCCTCGGTGCTCGTCATGAACGGGGTATCCGCAAGTCCGGGGATATCGGGTATGTAGGGGCGTGCGCCCGTGGCGATGAATATTTTTTCCGCCGTGAGTTCCTCCTTGCCGGCTCGAAGCACCCGGTCGGATAGGAATTCCGCGTGAACGGGATAGAAATCCAGATTTTCAGTGTGCTCGAGCGCTGATCGCTGATTGGCCGACATGGCGTTTATCGTCTCGGATATACGCCTGATAAGAGCCTCAAACTCGATCTTCGCACTCGAATCCGACAAGACGTTAATGCGGCGTGCCTCCCGGATCAGCCGGGGCAGTTCGGTTGGGTAGATCAGCATTTTTGAGGGAATACATCCACGGTTCAGGCAGGTCCCACCGACGGCGCCTTGCTCGATCATGGCGGTTTTGAGTCCCATCGAGGCTGCACGCAACGCGATTTTCATCCCTCCGCCGCTGCCGATGACAATAGCATCGTACTGTTTCATCGAGTCAATCACCTAAAGCATTCACTTGTCTTGTTCGACGACCTGGAGCAGAACCATGCTAAATCGCTACGCCAACCCCAACTCTATAAGAGGATACCAGGTTATCTGAGGATACTAAACTCATTTATTCGGTGAATAAAGAGCGAGGGATAGTCCCGAATGGCGGTCCGTTGCGTTCAGGGCGGCCGCCATGAGTGACAGTGGGGCTTTTTCAACAGTTTCCCTGTCTCTATTTTCTGCCTTTCCCTATTTTGCCTTGATATCGTAGCAGTAGAGGAAATCATCGTGTCGGATAAAGAGACGCCCCCAGGCAACAACCGGATGCGCCCAGGTTGGGCCCCGGCCTCGTTGAGGAATCTCGAACGAAGAGACGATATCGAACGCCTTCGGATTAGCCTTGACGAGGGCGACTTTACGGTGATGATTCAAAAGATAAAGCATCCCATCCGCATAGCATAAGGATGCCCGCCCCATTCCCAAACCCGAATACGTCAACCGGCCCGTCCGACAGCAAATACACTTCCACGCAGCCTTCCGACTCGCCATACATGCTCCGCAGAAGCACCCATCTAAACATATGAGTCCTTCATGATGATTTTGAAACGCTTGCTCGGTCCACACTTGCTCGACGGAGGCGCGATCGCCCTCGACGTGTATTCTCAGCAGCCGCGAGCCGGACGTTCGCGTGGATGTAAAAATATGACCTTCGTGGTAATATGAACTTGTAATATTTTCATCGAACTTCGCGGGATTCCTGAATTTCCAGAGCAGTTTTCCGTTGTCCGCGTGGATTCCGACGATGGATTCGGCCATTAACGTAACGATCTGTCGCAATCCCGCGTATTCGAAGACAATGGGAGAGCAGTAGCCGGGTTTCTCATGGATGCCCGTGCACACCCAAACCGTCTCGCCTGTTTTTGCATCGAGAGCGGCCATGCCGATCCCTTCTCCGCCCGGCGTGCAGATGACCTTTCCTTTATCGACGAGCAACGACTCGGAAAGCCCCCATCTGATATTCCGGCCCTTGAATCGATCAAGTATATTCACGGACCATAGGCGATCGCCCGTCTTCGCGTTCACGCAAATCACGTCTCCATCTGCATTCTCGTGATAAAGAAGCCCTTCTCTGACTGTTGGCGTGCTGCGAGTGCCGGGGTGAGACCGGTGGTAGGCCGGGCCGTTCTTGATCCGCCATCGTATCTGGCCGGTGGGCTCCAGCGCAACGATAAGGGTATCCTTTCCAACATTGCCGGTTGTGTAGATAAGACCGTCGGCACAGGCCATCGATGAATAGCCTTCGCCTACGCCTTGTTGCGTCCAGAGCAGCCGGGGACCCGACGCCGGCCATTGGGACAGCAGGCCCGTTTCAAAGGACTTGTTGTCTCGATTCGGCCCCTGAAACTGTGCCCAGTCAGAATCATTGCCGTCTCCGACACTGGAAAAAACCGGTCCACATATAAAAAGAAAACACGACGATAGAAGGCATGTCCTAAAAGAGTTCATTCCGAGCCTCTTTCTTTTCAAATGATTGACGATGACTACTGTTCCCTTAGAAGTCGAATAATCCGGGATTTCCTATTAAACGTCACCACAGATGCTCGTGCACGCGGCACCGTCTATCATACCACAACCAAGAGGGCGATTTCAACATTCGTTAACTGCCCCGATTTATTCTGATTGCAGGGATTTACTCGTACCGTCCTTCCAATATGAAAACGCAGGTATTCTTTGCTTGACAAAGAGGGGGGTATTTTTGTAAAATCTTCTAAGAACGATATTTATGATAATGAGGTGACGAATGCAGTTAAAATTACAGTTCCTCGGCGCCGTCCAGAACGTGACGGGTTCCCGCCACCTTCTTGAAGTCAACGGCACGAAGCTTCTCGTCGATTGCGGCCTTTATCAGGAACGCCAGTTTCGGGATCGAAACTGGGATCCGTTCACCGTGCCGCCGGAAAGTATCGACGCCGTCCTGTTAACGCACGCCCATCTGGACCACTGCGGCCTCTTGCCAAAGCTGGTGAAAGAGGGATTTAAAGGCAAAATCTACTGCACCGACGCCACGGCTGAGATAGCTCGAATCATCCTGCTGGATTCGGCCAAGATTCAGGAAGAGGATGCCGAGTACAAGAAGAAAAGGCATAAAAAAGAAAAGCGAAAAAGTCCCCGCCCTATTGCTCCTCTTTATACGATGGCCGATGCCGAGGCGTGTTTTCCGCACTTTCACAATGTGAAATATAGGGCGCCCGTCCAAATCAAGCCCGGCGTAGAGGCGACTTTTTGCGATGCGGGTCACGTTTTAGGTTCATCGATCATCAAGGTCAAAGCCAGTATGAACGGCGAAAGCCGAACCGTATTGTTTTCCGGCGATATCGGCCGGCCGCACCGGCCCATCGTACGAGATCCTTCCCTCGTGGATGAAGCGGATTATGTTCTCGTGGAATCCACCTATGGCGACCGGGTGCATAAAGGGCCTGAAGATACCAAGCAGTTGATCGGCGACGTCATCAATTCCACAATACAGGCCGGCGGCAATATTATTGTTCCGAGCTTTGCCCTGGAGCGGTCTCAGGAGCTTTTATACTTTATCAACGAATTATACCGTCAAAATGCCATTCCTCACATGACCGTCTATCTGGACAGCCCGATGGCGTCGCGCATTACGAAAGTGTTCAAGCGGCACCGCGAGTTGTACGATAAAGAGATGACGGAGTATGTGAACAATCACGAGTCGCCGTTCAACTTGCCGGGTCTGAAAATGGCGGGATCGAGCGATGAGTCCAAGGCTATCAACCATGTCAGAAAGCCAGTGATGATTATTGCCGGCTCGGGAATGTGTACGGGCGGAAGAATCAAGCACCATCTGGTCAATAACATCAGCAAACGCCAGAACACGATCATGTTTGTGGGCTATCAGGCGGTCGGGACGCTCGGTCGGCGAATCGTTAACGGTGAAAAAGAAGTCCGCATCCTCGGGAAGGAATATCCGGTGAAGGCGCGTATCGAGCGAATCAACGGTTTTTCGGCCCATGCGGATAAAGAGGAGCTTCTGGAGTGGTTAAGCGGATTAAAACGCCCCCCCAGGAAGGTATTTGTCGTGCATGGTGAATCGGAAAGCGCTCTGCATTTCGGTGAATTTCTCAGAGGCAAAACAGGTTGGCAGGTCGATGTTCCGTCCTATCAGGATGAAGTCATCCTCGATTAAATGGTACGGCATTGGCTATATGGATTTCATAAGTTAGACGAGGAAAGGCCTTTCTATCCTCGGTAGAGAGTCCTTGTTGCGGCATTTGAAGAAAGGAGGTGAAATCGACTCGGGAGAAACTGCTCATAAGCAGATATTGGCAGGGACATAACAAATCAGGTATTTTGTCGGTTGTTTCTCAATATCATAGTGAATTCTTTGTAGAAGGAGGATTATTATGTGCAGAAAGCTGGTGTATTTTACTTGTTCTTTTGTTCTGGTTCTCAGTTTGACCAGCGATGCGATGGCCCAGGCCCAGGCCGGCACGGGCGTACGCGGGGAATACTATCACTTTTCCGGAAGCACCCCTCCCACTCGTGAAGTGGCTTTCCGCGATCTGGTCGCAGTCCGGATCGATCCGCAAATCTACTGCTACTGGAATCCGGGATTCGTCGCGAACCATCCGGATGGCCTCACCCCGGAAATGACGATTCATCCGCCGGAAGGATTGCGGGGAGATACGTTTGCCGTCCGGTGGTTGGGTGAAATAGAGGCGGTGCATTCCGAAGCTTATACCTTCATCACGGGAGCTGATGACGGCGTTCGCATGTGGTTCAATGGGGAGATGATCATCGATGACTGGGCCGACCACGATCGTGCGGAAACCACTGCCGATCCGATTGAGCTTGTGGCGGGCCAAAAATACCCGATCGTCGTAGAAGGTTATGAGAATGGCGGCGAAGCGGAATGGCAGCTTTATTGGCAGAGTTCATCCACACCGCGAGAAGTAGTGCCGCAAACCGCCTTGTATCCTATCATTAAGGCGCAGGATTATCCGGCCAGCAAACCCATTCCCGCTGATGGCGAAGTGATTCGACAGACATGGGTGAGCCTACAATGGACGGCCGGGCCTGAGGCGGTTTCTCATGACGTGTATTTCGGCGAAGATTCTGCCCAGGTGAAAGCCGGGACGGGAGATACGTTTAGAGGCCATCAAACAAACGCTGATTTTGTTGTTGGCTTTCCCGGTTTTCCTTATCCAGAGGGACTCGTTCCGGGGAAAACGTATTATTGGCGAATCGATGAAGTCGATGAGTCGAATCCGGACAGTCCGTGGACGGGTGCGGTTTGGAGCTTTTCGGTTGCACCCCGAACGGCCTTTGCCCCCGATCCGGCCGATGGCGGCGAAGACGTTGATCCGAATGCCGCCTCGCTTAAGTGGGAAGTCGGCTTCGATGCGAAATTGCACTACGTCTATTTCGGTGACGATTTCGACACGGTCGATAACGCGGCCGGCGCGTTGCCCACGGGCCTTGTTGATTTTCGCCCCGGCGTGCTTGATTTAGCCAAGACCTATTACTGGCGGGTTGATGAATTTGACGGCATGACCACGCATAAAGGCGATGTCTGGACCTTCACGACCCCGGGCGCCGTGGGAGGCCCGAATCCGCCTCACGCCGCCGTCAACGTCAAGCATAACAAGATTTTGCGCTGGACGCCGGCGGATGACGCTACATCACAACAGGTATATTTCGGAACGGATAGAGCCGCCGTGCAGGCTGCGACGGCCGGTTCATCGGAAGATAAAGGCGTGCTCGGTCTTGACGGCGATAGCCTCGACCCCGGTATGCTGGAATGGAATACGAACTATTACTGGAGAGTGGACACCGTCAATGCGGCGGGCAATACGGTGAAAGGGCCACTCTGGGCCTTTACGACGGCTGATTTTCTCGTCGTGGACGATTTCGAGGACTACACCGATGATGACGCGGCGGGTGAAGCCATTTGGCAGGCATGGATTGATGGCTTTGGCGTTGCTGAAAACGGTTCACAGGTGGGTTATCTGATGCCCCCGTATGCCGAGCAGGCGATTGTCCACACCGGTTCGCAGTCCATGCCGTTGGTGTACGACGCCGATCAGAAATACGCTGAAGCCGTACTGGCGCTGGCTTATCCGACAGACTGGACGACCGGGGGAGTTGATACGCTGGGTGTTTGGTTTAAGGGCGATTGGATTAACGTTCCGACACCGATGTATGTGGCCCTCGATGGCAGTGCTATCGTTGTTAATGAGGATGTGGAAGCCGCCCAGAGGGATGTCTGGACGGAATGGCTTGTTCCGCTACAGGCGTTTGTTGATCAGGGCGCCAATCTGGGTAACGTCGGTACGATCGCGATCGGCTTTGGGGATAAAGCCAATCCGCAACCGGGTGGTTCGGGAACGATGTATATTGACGACGTCCGGCTGTATCCGCCGGCGCCGTAATTGATTCCGGATTAGTCCCTGGGACCTTGTGACTGGCGGTTTCATGTTGTAGAATAACGGGGCTTGTATCGTGTGAACTCGATACAGGCCCCGTTTGATTATGTCGGCGTGTCGCGATACTAAAGCGATTCCAAAAAATGGGTGGGTTGGTGGCTCAGCTTTCGAATAGGAATCACAATAATGAACAAGAAGATACTCTCGTTTGGATTTGTCATCATCGGATTTCTGGTATTGGCTCTTTTTTCACTGTCTGCTTTGGCGAACGAAGCGATATGGATCGAGGGAGAAGATTATACCGCGTCCACCTTTGTTGAGAAATCGGGGGCGGGCGCATGGTATCACAATAGCAAGGTCGTCAAAGACCTTTTATCGCCGGGTGAGCCCGGTGTGTCCGAGGGCGATTGGCATTCACACTATACGAGCAACAATCACCCCGATTCGGGAGTGGCCGAATATGTCTTTCGAATTGCCGAAGGCGGAAGCTATGCATGGTGGATTCGCCTGAATCCGTTCCGCAACAGCAACGGCGGCGCCGATTATCGTTACAGCATCGATCACGGTCCCTGGCGGGAGATCGACTTATCGTACGTCACGAATCGGGTTGACCTGATTGATCCCGGCGTCGATATTCGCTTTATCGCCTGGACCTTCGGAGCCACGATCGACCTGTCGCGTGGATCCCATAGGGTGAGGGTGCGTATTTCGGACCGCGATGGGGCGGACAAAGAAGGCCACGGCGGTATTGATGTGATGGCTTTCACGAACTTTCCCTGGGCGCCGACCGGCGTTGTTCGGCCCAATCCCAATCTCCGTGCGCCCGGACGGGGCGATTGGTTCATGCTCGTCGCCGGGCCTGATGCGTATTCACCCGAATCGATCATCGATATGATCGGCTTGATCGATAAACCGGCTGGTCGGCACGGATTTCTCAGGCGGATGGGCAAGGATTTCGTTTTTGAAGATGGAACGCCCGTGAAGTTCTGGGGCGTTGACGCGTCGATGACGGAGACGGTCGAATCGCAACAGCGTCAGGCCCGTTTCTATGTTAAGCACGGCATCAATATGGTACGCCAGCATCCGGTCCAAAGTGTGCTGGGCGTTTTACAATCCGGTTCCCGAGGCAAACGAATCTTCGATGAGGAGAAATTGGACACATGGGACCGATGGTTCTCGATCCTTAAAGAACATGGCGTTTATATGACGTGGTCGCTGTTCTATCCTCACGTCATCACGTCGGATGATGGCTATCCGGCGGATTTGTACGATGAGCTGCCGGACAGGGGGGCGGGAAAGAGTACGTCGGGCGTCGTGAATATAATGAAAGAGCTCCAGGATGCCCAGTGGCTGTGGGAGCGAACGCTCCTGGAGCACGTCAATCCCTATACCGGTTTAGCATACAAAGACGATCCCGCCCTGGCCATTATAGAAGTGCATAATGAGGATTGCATTTTCTGGCACGCGCCACTGAACAACCTGGCGGACTACGATAACGGAAATCTCGATCTTCATGCGGCGATCCTCGGCGGGATGTGGATGAACTGGGTGAAAGATCGCTATGGAGATGACAGGAATCTGGCGATTGCATGGGGCGCCGGCAGAAGGTCCGGCGACTCGGTTAATAATCCGAGGATGAAGATGTATGCCGCCTGGGAGATGGAGGCGGACGGTCCCCGCTGGAATAAGCATAGCGAAAGAAAGCGCATGGGGGATTTCATTCGTTTCCTGGCCGGGCTTCAAAGGGATTTCTACGAGCGGCGTCAATTGCGTCTGCGCGAGCTTGGATACAAGGCCGTGACAGTCGCCACGGCGTGGAAGGCGGGCGGTCCGGCGGCGTCTGCGGCGAACCTCTGGGCCGATGGTGTGATGGATGCCATCGATCGGCATAATTACTTCGGCGGCGGGGCGGGTGGACACTCGATCACCACCGGTTCGGTCAGCAACGGTACGCATCTGAACAAAGCCGGTCGGGGTATTCTTTCCAGCGGTTTCTGGCAAGTCGAGGATAAACCGTTCCTTATGACCGAGTGGACGCAAAAACCGCCCAATCAATGGAAACCCGAGATCGCACCGTTGTTCGCGTTCTACGGGATGGGACTGCAAGGGTGGGATGCGTCATTTCATTTCGCCGCGTCGCGCTCCTACATGGGTAACGGCTGGCCCGGCATGAGAAGCTATGTCACGTGTACGCCGCACTATATCGGTCAGTTTCCGGCTTTGAGCTTCGCCATTTACAACCATCACTTCGAGGAAGGCGATATCATCTCTGCACGACGATTGGTGACGGCCGAAATCTTCGCCGGCGTGGATGCGCTCGATCAGCAATATGGTCAAACGGGTTACGATGAGAACGAACTGCTGGCTCATGGCGATACTCCCGTCGAAGCATTGGCGATCGGGCGTGTCACATTGAAGATCGAAAATAGCCCGGAATCCTCGTATATCGGGGACGTTTCATCTTATTGGGACCAAAGGGCTAAGGTGATTCGGAGCCATACAGGGCAACTGACCTGGGACTATGGCCATAAGGTTGTCACAATTCATTCCGAGAAAACTCAGGGGATCGTTGGTTTCGCGGCGGGGCGGACCTTTGACTTGCCCGGTGTGGCGATACAGATGGGCCCCACGCCGTTCGTGAGCTTGTTGTTCACACCGTTGGATAATCGCCCTTTGATCGAGTCCGGGCATATTCTTATCACGGCGATGGCCCGGGATAAGCAGCACGGCGCTGTTTACTCGGATGATGGGACAGAACTGATCGAGACCGGCGGACCGCCTTTATATCTCGAACCCGTACAGGCCACGCTCACATTCAAAGGGGATTCGCTCACGTCGGTGAATGTCGTCGATGTGTATGGCGTGCCGACGGCGCGGCAGGTCGAGCGCACCGGTAATACGTTTTCCATCGACGGCCGGTATGCAACCTACTATTACCAGGTTAAGCGCACGGGTCAATAAAGCGTATCCGTTCAGTCCGAGGCGCCTTTAAGCCGTTTCCTCTTGTGATTTTTTCCTTCGTTCCGAAAACACACTTAGCAGGATGCCCAGTTCGAACAGAATATAGATAGGGATTCCGAGAGTGACTTGAGAGATCACGTCCGGGGGAGTGGCCATCGCGGCGGCGACAAAGATACCCAGAAGAACGAACTTTCTTGATTTGCGCAGGGCCTGGATTGAGACGAGACCCGTCCGGTTAAGAAAGAAAATGGCGATCGGGGTCTGAAATGCGATGCCGAAAACCAGCATCAGCATGGTGACAAATGAGATATAGTCGGCAAACGTAAAGTTGGACCGGGCCCCGAGAACACCTTCATTGAACTTGACAAGGAACTTCAGTGTAAGCGGGGCCACAACGAATATGAAAAACAAAGCCCCTGTAACGAACAGCGCTGCAGAAAAAGGGACGGCGGTATGGACGTATTTTTTCTCATGGGCGTACAGCCCCGCGGCGACGAACATCCATATCTGATAGAAGACCCAGGGAGACGATATAAGCAGGCCGGTGATTAAAGCGATTTTGATGTAACTGATAATGCCGGCGGCCGGGCTCAGGATTAACAGGGGAGGGCCGACATCTCTCTGAACGCCCGACGGTTGTATCTCGCTGTAATTCGGATCGCTGAACAACGCCATAAAGGTTTCCGTACAAAATCTGGATACGAATGCCTCCGTTTTCGGCTCTATCTCGGGGGTGTTCGGGTCGGCGGCTAATCTCTGGCGGATATCAGTGAGGAGATCTTCTACGAGCGTTATGGCCTTTTCGCGTTCCTTTTCCTGGAGTTTGGCTTCTCGTTCCCGATACACTTTGTTATACGGTCTTTCGATGAATTTGATAATCTGCGTGCCGAACGCCAGAGAAATGCCCGTGCCAATGAGCAGACCGGTAATCGCGAGGATCAAGCGCGTGCGCAACTCCTCCAAATGGTCGCCCAGGCTCATGGTGCTATCGAGAGGATCTTGCGGTTCTTTTTTCTTTTTCGTCTTTTTTTCTTTGCCCATATGACAGACGGGGGAGTCCGTGAGGTTTGGGGACTGGGGTGCGTTAGCTCATCACATCTTCCGGCTCGTCAAGACCGGCGGCCTTGTTCGTTTCTTCAACCACATCGTCGCCGATTTTCCTGACATCATTAACCAGTTCGTCCTTGGTTTCCTCGACTTCGTGGATGCCCTTCTTGAACTCGGTCATGCTCTTGCCCAGGCCGCGGGCAATCTCCGGCAGCCGCCGACCGAACAAAAGAACCGCGATCACAAGAATGATGATAAGCTCGAAAGGCCCCGGTGTCCAAAAGGCCAGATAGTGCATATAGTCAGTCATGTCTGTCTCCTTATATCAATCACGATATTATACCGCGATCTGATTTCTCTTGTCAACGATACAAGCCCGTCAAAAACGATTTGACGCGAACGCTAAGCGGGTCAATATAGCTTCTCCCGTTCACACGGTCAAGCAAATCCGGCAAACGGTTCACCTCATTTATTCATTTGTTAATCGCTTCCATTCTGAGTCGAGGGGCATTAAATGTACGTTGGCGAACGAAATGAAGTTCGTTTTTTCGGTAAAATAATGCCCTCCGTGAAGTTGTAAGCCCATTTATATAAATGGTTTGCGTGTGTGGCAGGGTGATTTTTCTTGCTTTTTATTCCTGTTTCGGGTATGATAATAGCATAGTGATTGGAAGAGAACGTGAACCGGATTATATTCTGAGAGGCCCAATGGAAAAGTTTTATTACGACGTCTGGCTTCCTTTTGTTTTTAACAAGAGACGAATATTGTTCTTAACTATCGCGAGTTATATTGCTTTGTGTTGAAATCCTTTGATTCTTGAACCCTTTTTCGTCGCTCATCCTGGAGCGGCTTTTTTATGCGCCCGTACACGCCTGCGTCTTGACCCCATGAAGATTTAAAGGCGGCCTTTACGGGTGATTCTTGCCTAACGAACGCATGTCTATTATAATCCCGGTCCCTAAAGAGAGTCATTGAGCTTAGAATCACGATGGGACCAGATGTATGGCAGAGACAATTACAGAGCAAATCCAGTTATTGAAACGTGGCACGGTAGAAGTCTTTACCGAGACTGAATTGGCGCAGAAGCTAACCGAAGCGGCGAAGACCGGCAGACAATTACGCGTTAAATTGGGTCTGGATCCGACCAGTCCCGATATCCATCTCGGCCATACGGTCGTCTTACGGAAAATGCGCCAGTTCCAGGACCTCGGCCACCGGGCGGTTCTCATCATCGGGGATTATACGGCCCGGATCGGTGATCCGACCGGACAAAACTCGACCCGCCCGATCCTCTCATCCGAGCAGATCGAGCAAAACGCCAAAACCTACTTCGAGCAAGCCGGAAAAATCCTCGATACGTCAGAGGATAAACTTGAAGTTCGATACAACGGGGAATGGCTGGAAAAGCTCACCTTAATCGAGCTGATCCGTATCGCCGCGATGAAAACGGTCGCCCAAATGCTCCAGCGGGATACGTTCAAGAAACGCTTGCAGGCCGAGGTGGACGTTTACACGCACGAATTTCTGTACCCTTTGATGCAGGGCTACGATTCGGTGATGATCCAAAGCGACGTCGAGCTTGGCGGGACGGACCAGACCTTTAACAACCTCGTCGGCAGGGATATCCAGAAGGGATTCGACCAGCCGCCGCAGATTGTCATTACAATGCCGATTCTCGTCGGCCTGGACGGCCATGAGAAGATGAGCAAGTCCAAAGGGAACTATATCGGCGTCATGGACGAACCGAAGGACATGTTCGGTAAGGTCATGAGTATTTCCGATGAAATGATGGAAAACTATTTCACGCTCCTGACCGATTTACCTACTGAGGAAATCACTGCTTTTGTCGATCCGGCAAAAACGCACCCTAAAGAAGCCAAGGTGCTGTTAGGCAAGACGATTGTAAGCCAGTTTTATAACGAAGCCGCCGCTGAAGCCGCCGCAAAGGAATTTGACAAGGTTTTCGCCCAGGGCCGGTTGCCGGATGAAATACCGGAATTTACCTTGCCGGCCGATGCCATTTCGGTCAAGCAATTGCTTCTTGCCTGCAAGCTCGTCAAAACCGGCGGCGAGGCGAAACGGATGTGCGCACAATCCGCCGTGACGATTGATGGAAACAAAACAAACGATCCGAATGCTCAGATCACCCCTGCGGAAGGAATGACCATTCAGGTCGGAAAGCGCCGCTTCGCAAGGCTACGGGTTAACCATTAGACGGTGGTTTGAGTGTTTCACAGAATCTTCTGTTTAATGTGTTGGAAAATCAATGTTTAGCCGGGAGCAAGCCTGCTTCAGATTTTTGTCTTGGGTCCATAATGGAATACCGGCAAGTACCGCGGAAGCCATAAGATGGACATCCACAAAGCCAAGTCCCGTTCCCATCAGTGCGTGATGTTCGATAAACGGGAGCAATTCCTCGTGTTCAACGACATCAAGCATTGGAAGGGACTGCATCAAAGAAAGGATTTCCGTCCTGTTTTGAATGTTCCCACAGGCCAATTCGCCGATAATAAAAGGGTGGCTCACAACTCTTCCATCCTGTAGAAGCGTTTGTAAGCTGGAATTGCCATATCTTAAGTGAGAAATCCAAACTGATGTATCGACAAGGATCATTATTTAATCTTTGTACGTCTTCGCGGAATAGGACGAAGCTTTTTTTCTGTGCCCGCCAGCTTAGAGAGCCTTCGGCTGCTTTCCTGGGCGATCAGGGCCTGTAAACCGAGTCTGACTAAAGATGTTTTTTCTTTTATGCCTGTTAGTTTTGAGGCCTTGTCGAGCATTTCATCATCGATATTAAGTGTCGTTCTCATACATATAAGTATGCATTATTTATGCATATATGTCAACTCAATTATGATCGTTTTTCAAAAATAATATTTTTCCTTTCAATT
>Ga0272442_10006932_pt1 | contig 14753 bp, 11 predicted proteins | sample SSMForm2O_FD_200262 | JGI IMG/M metagenome (GOLD analysis project Ga0272442, IMG submission 200262) | Marine sediment archaeal communities from Little Sippewissett salt marsh, Falmouth, MA, United States - SSM-Form-2O | ecosystem: Environmental > Aquatic > Marine > Wetlands > Sediment ...
GCGTACGTGTTCTTCATCATTGCCGGGCAAATGTACGCCGGGGCGGTGGCCCCCGAGGGGACGGGCGGTTCCATGCAGGCGATGATCTTCACGGCGCAGAGCGGGCTGGGTCTGTTCCTGGGGACGCAGTTGGCCGGTGTGGTGATGGACATGTGCCGGTCCGGGGAGAAATTCCGGTGGCGTCTGGTGTGGTTGGTGCCCGGTCTGATTATGGCGGGGTGCGTCGCGGCGCTGGTTGTGCTGTTCGAAGGCGCTGTGCCGCTGACATGAGGGCGGCCTTGAGATCGAACATGGCGGGGCTGTCTGAAGGACGGCCCCGCAGATGTTTTCCGGTGGGATAGCTTCTAGACAGTGAATTTGAGAAAGGCCTCGGCGATGGCCCGGGTGTGGGGGCCCGGTTTGCCGTCGGCGATGGTGGTTTCGTCGAACTTGACGACGGGGACGATGTCTTTGGTCGTCATGGCGGTGAGCAGTTCGTTGGCTGAGGCGGCCTGAGTGGGCGTGAGGCACTGCTCGACGATCTCCATGCCAATGTTCTGAGCGGTCTTGATGATGTAGGCGCGGGTGATGGAGGGCAGGATGTTGGCGGTGAGAGGGGCGGTCTGGAGGGTGTTGCCCTGGATAGCGAAGAAGGCCGAGCCTGCGCCCTCGGTAATCAACCCCGCCTCATCGACCAGAATGGCCTCATCGTAGCCTTTCTCTATGGCGTCCTGACGGGCCAGGACGTTGGCGAGGAGGTTCAGGGACTTGATATCACAGCGTTTCCAGCGCCAGTCGGGATGGGTCAAGACAGCGATGCCTGAGGCCTTTTCGTGGGAGCAGTCGGGCACGGCGCTGACGGTAAGGAAGAAATTCGGCTCCAGTTCGGTGTCCCAGACGTGGTTTCGCGGGGCCGAGCCCCGGGTCACATGGAAGTATATCTTGGCGTCGGGCAGTTCGGCCGTCTGGAAGGCCCGCTCGACGCGCCGACGGACCGTGTCGATATCGACGCTGTTGATGCGTACGGCTTCGAGGCTGTGGGCGAAGCGCTGGAGATGCTCGGAGAGGGCGAATAGCTTGCCATTGTAGCTGCGGAGGACCTCGTAGACGCCATCGCCAAAGTATATCCCACGATCGAAATAGATGGGGTCCAGCTGGTCGAGGGGGACGATTGTGTCGTTGAGCATCGCCAGCTTCATGAAGGCCACTCCCGAAAAGGGTCGTTTCTGGGTCGCGTCACGCCTGCGAGGACAAGAATACGAAAAGGGGGCAGAAATGTCTTTACAAAAAGGCGGGCGGCGCGTAATCTACGCGTTTTTCCAACATCAGAGGTTCTTGGCCTGGAGCTATTGGTATGTACGCAGTGATCGAGCAAGGTGGGCAACAACACAGGGTCGCGGAAGGCGACCGTCTGCATATTGACCTGGTGGACGTGGCGCCGGACGTCAAGCAGATCGAGCTGGACAAGGTGCTGTTCGTGGGCGACGGGGCGAAGAGCAAGATTGGGACGCCTTACGTGGCTGGGGCGAAGGTGATTGCGTCGTTTGCGAGCACGGCCGGTGAGGCGGTGGTGAAGGGCGAGAAGCTGTATGTGACGCATTTTCGTCGTCGCAAGAACAGCCGGTCCCGGATCGGGCATCGGCAGAAGTATCTGGAGGTTACGATCGACAAGATCAAGGCCTAGCGGCAACGGTGTTTCGAGCGCGTATTCCGGCTCGTCCGCTTCGTGTGGACGGGCCGTTTTTTTTTGCGCCGGTCCGGCGGCTCACTCGGCGGATGTGGGCGGCGCGTAGATGTCCATGCCGCAGGGCCCGCAGCGGAAGCGGACGCGATATTGGCGGCCGTCCTGGTCCTGGAGGGTCCAGGGTCTATCCGAGGGGGTTGGCTGGTGGCCCGGGCAGATCCCGAGTTCCTTGCGGAGGCAGAGTTTCGTGGTCATGACGAGGCGTCCTGCCATGTCGAGGCCTGACTCGGCGGCCGGGGCGATGGTCTCGACGCCGTGGCGGCGGTAGAAGGCTTCGGCTTGGGCGTTTAGGACGTTGCCCTGGTAGGTCAGGTGCTTCTGTGGGTAGGGGGTGGTGTTTGTGGCGCGGGCGGCGGTCGGGCGCCGGCGGTGGGCGGCCCGGGTATCGAGGAGACGCTCGATGAGCTGACGTCGGGCGGCGTTTAGGCGGGAGACGGGCAGGAAGTAGACATCGCGTGTCTCCAGTGCCAGATCGGTGCAGGTGAAGATCGTGTTGCCCAGTTTGGCTAGCTGGGTGGTGATGGTTCGGCGTGCGGCGTCCTGTTTGTCGGCCGGTTGCCATGGGCCGGGGATCTGGACTGTTGCCTCGTTGCCATCTTCATCGGTGGCGGCTAGGGCGAGGCCCTCGGATGTATCGCAGAGACGCAGGGCGAGGCGTATCTTACGCTGGGCGGGGTGGCCGGTGAGTTTGGCGGCGAAAAGGCGGTCGTGATTGCGATGGATTTCCTGGCCCGTGTGGATGGCGGTCATGTCCTGGGGGTAGACGTTGCCTGCTTCGACGCGATTGACGACGGTTCCGGCGAGGTTCTGCTGGCTGTCGAAGAAACAGATGCCATCGGCGTTGTGGAGGTCGTGCGGGCGGTCGAGGCGGAAACATGACTTCTCGGTGTGCTTGACGATGCCGATGAACTGGCCTTTGGATTTGGGGGTGTCCATGGAGGCGAGATGGGAAGCTTGGCCGGTCAGGCCGTAGTCGGTGAATCCGCGGTTGAAGGTCCTGGTGGGGTCGGGTTCGAAGTCCAACTCGACGGCACCGGAAGAAGTTGGCCTGAGATTGCGCTTCGTGAGGATGGCGTCGAGCTTGCGGCGGTAGAAAGCGACGGTGTTGACGACGTAGGGGACGTCTTTGAGTCGCCCTTCGATTTTGAACGAGTCGATGCCGGCTTCGATGAGCTGTTCGAGATGGTCTGAGAGATTCAGGTCTTTGAGAGACAGGAGGTGGCGGTCCTCGGCGATGACGTTGCCTCGGTCGTCGGTGAGGGTGTAGCGGTGGCGACAGGGCTGGGCACACCGGCCTCGGTTGCCGCTGCGGCCTCCTGCGGCGTAGCTCATGTAGCACTGTCCGCTGGCGCCGACGCATAGCGCTCCGTGGATGAAGCATTCCAGCTCGATAGACGTTTGGTTGCGGATTTGTCGGATCTGGTCGAGGGTTAGTTCGCGGGCGAGGATGACGCGGGTGAAACCGACGTCCTGCCAGAACTTGACCTTGTCCGGCGTGGCGTTGTCCATTTGCGTGCTGGCGATGAGCGGGATGGGGGGCAGGTCCAGTTCGAGGAGGCCGGGGTCCTGGATGATGAGGCCGTCGATTTGGGCGTCCCAGAGGTGGCGGATTATTCTTTCGGCCTGGGGCAGTTCGCGGTCGCGGAGGAGGGTGTTGAGGGCGACGTAGACTCTGGCGTAGAACTGGTGGGCGAAGGCGGTGAGCTGCTCGATGGTCTGGAGCGTGTTGCCGGCGGCTTCGCGGGCGCTGAAGCGCGGGGCGCCGATGTAGACGGCGTCGGCTCCGGCCTGTATGGCGGCTTGGGCGGTGGGGCCGTCTTTGGCGGGGGCCAGCAGCTCGATTCGCCTGGGTTGCGTCTCGGATGGTTCGTTGGCGGCTTGGTTCATGGGGCAGACGCGTTCGCTGGGCATATGGGAATTCCGTTCGATAGCGAAGCGGCGGTCAGCTCTTTGCGAGGTGGGACTGGATTGTATCCTGTGCTCTCTTTCGCCAGGCGGCCGGGCCCTGGGCAACGAAGAACTCGAGGGACTCGTCGTCGACGAGGCGACCGAGGATTGCTTTGCGGTCGTCGGGGCCTGGGACGTCTTCGATGATCCAGCGTCGCATCTGTTCGAGTTCGGCGAGGAACTGGCCGTGCTGTTCGGTGAACATGCGCTCGAGCTTCTTGCGGAGATGGCCGGCGTAGGCGGGGCAGTTGCCCTCGGTGCCGATGGCGATCTGGAGGTCGCCCCGCTTGACGACGGCCGGGACGAAGAAGTCGCAATGCTGGGGATCGTCCACCACGTTGCAGAGGATGCCGAGTGTCTGGCAGTCGTGGTAGACCTGGGCGTTGACCTTCTCGTCGTTGGTTGCGGCAATGACGAGTGCGGCTTCGCCGAGGTATTGCTTGTCGTATTTGGCGCGGATCAGCTCAGCGCCGTGCTGCGTGCAGAGGTTGGTCAGGACGTCGACGGCGCGGTCGGTCACGACGACGAGGCGGGCGCCGGCTTCGAGCAGGACGGTTGCCTTGCGAACGGCTACCGCGCCGCCGCCGACGAGGACGACACGCCGGCTATCGAGTTCGAGGAATACGGGGTACTTTGCCATAGCGAGTCAATTATAACAGGCACCTGTTAGAAGAGGCATTCGTTTTCGACGGCTTTTGAAACAATCTGTGCCTGAAGAGAAGATACCGGGCCGAGCGGTTGAGGTTCGGGGAAATCGGTGGGTGCGGGTTTTTCCGCTCGCAAAACTCGACAAATGCGGTACACTTGCCGACTCTTGTGCCTCCGAGCGAGTGATGGGCGTTGATGCGCCGGGTGGCGTGCGTCAAGGTGGCCTCTTCATGCCAGGCAAACTTGAAAGGTCGGACTCAGTGAAGCAGTTGTGTGCACCTCTGAAGGACACGGATGTTCGGCAGTTGAGGGCCGGGGATGAGGTTGCCCTCAGTGGCGTGGTGTATACGGCGCGGGATATGGCTCATAAGCGGATGTGTGCGGCGATCGATCGTGGGCAGGAATTGCCGATCGGGCTGGAGGGGGCGGTTGTCTACTTCGTGGGTCCGACGCCGGCGCGGGCGGGCATGGCGGTGGGGGCGGCCGGCCCGACGACGTCGTCGCGCATGGACCCATTTAGCCCCATGCTGATCGCCCATGGGTTGCGGGCGATGATGGGCAAGGGGTATCGAGGGGAGGCGGTTCGGCGGGCGCTGCGGGAGCATGGGGCGGTGCATCTGGCGACGATCGGTGGGGCCGGGGCGTTGTTGAGCAAGCACATCGTCAAGGCGGAGATTGTTGCTTATGGCGACCTGGGCACGGAGGCGATCCGGCGGCTGGAGGTGGTTGATTTCCCGGCTATCGTGGCTTATGATGCGGCCGGGGGTAGTGTTTACGATAGGGTTGGTGACCCATCCGGAGTATGAGATGAAGGCAGCGCTGCTGGGGCTGATGCAGTCCGGCAAGAGTACGATCTTCTCGGCGATCAGTGGCAAGGCGATCCCGCCGATGGGGGCGACGGCGATCGAAGAGGCGATTGTGCCGGTGCCCGATGGGCGGCTGGATTGGCTGGAGGGGTTGTACAAGCCGAAGAAGAAGATGTACGCGACGATCGACGTGCTGGACCTGCCTGGGTTTAGCTTTGCGGACGAGCACGGGCGGGCGGCGGCGCGGCGTTTGATCGGGCAGATACGGACGGCGGATATGCTGGTTCTGGCGGTGCGGGCGTTTGAGAATCCGGCGGTGCCGGCGTATCGCAACAGTGTCGATTGGAGGCGGGATCTGGCTGAGTTGCAGACGGAGCTGTTGCTGTCGGATCTGGAGCTGGTGACGACGCGGGTGGAGAAACTGGAGAAACAGGTCCACAAACCGACGAAGACGCAGGCGCAGGACAAGGCGGAGCTGGCGATTCAGAAGAAGCTGCAGGAGGCGATCGAGGCCGAGCAGCCGATCCGTTCGGTGGTCCAGACGGACCAGGAGTTGGCGTTGATCAAGTCGCTGGGGTTTCTGACGCTCAAGCCGATGGCGGTGGTGGTGAACGTGGGGGAGGACGCGGTGGGCGAAGGGGTGGAGCTGGACGGAGCGACTGCGGCGGTGGCGATGTGTGCGAAGCTGGAGCATGAGCTGGCGCAGTTGGACGCGGAGAGCCGGAGTGCGTTCATGGCCGATTTAGGGATCGTCGACTCGGCGGCCGAGAAGTTCGTGCAGATGTGTTACTCGGCACTGGGGCTGATTAGCTTTCTGACGGTGGGGTCGGATGAGGTGCGTGCGTGGCCGATCCACGACGGGACGGTGGCGGTCGATGCGGCGGGGAAGGTGCACAGCGACATCCAGCGCGGGTTCATCCGGGCCGAGACCATGGGGTATACCGATCTCCACGAACTGGGGGACGAGAAGGCGGTCAAGGCGGCGGGCAAGACGCGTCTGGAAGGCAAGGAGTATGTCGTCAAAGATGGCGACATCATTAATTTCCGGTTCAATGTTTGATGCCACACCTATTTAGCAGGAGTACATAGATCGATGAAGGCGGCTGTACTGACGGGCATTCGACAGATGGAATTGCAGGACGTTCCCGATCCGAAGATTGAGAAGGATACGGACGTTCTGCTGAAGATTGAGAAAGTCGGCGTGTGCGGTTCGGACGTGCACTACTACGAGACGGGTCGCATTGGGTCTCAGGTGGTGCAGTTTCCGTTTATTGTCGGGCACGAATGCGCGGCGACGGTGGCGGCGGTGGGCCGTGGTGTCACGAGCGTGAAGGTTGGTGACCCGGTGGTGGTGGAGCCTGCGGTCTCGTGCCACGATTGCCCGCAGTGCAACCAGGGGCGGGAGAATACGTGCTTTAACCTGCGGTTTCTGGGCACGCCTGGGCAGGGCGACGGGTGCTTGTGTGAGTACGTTGTGATGCCTGAGGAGTGCTGCCTGCCGACGGGTGGGAAGATCACGATCGAGCAGGGGGTCCTGTGCGAGCCGCTGGCGATTGCGGTCTACGCGGTGAAACGGTCGCAGGCGGCGGCCGGCGCCGATGTGGCGATGCTCGGGGCCGGGCCGATTGGGCTGAGCTGTCTGGTCAGTGCGAAGGCCGAGGGGGTTGGGGCCTGCTACATGACCGAAAAGATTCCCGAGCGCGTCGAGACGGCGCGGCGGGGCGGCGCGACGTGGGTGGGCAATCCGCTGGAGGAGGATATCGTTGCGGCGATCCTTGAGCAGAAGCCATTGGGGATGGATGTGGTCTACGAATGTGCGGGGCAGCAGGAGACGATCGATCAGGCCATTGAGTTGCTCAAGCCGGGTGGCCGGCTTATGCTGATTGGGATACCGCGCGAGGATCGCATCTCGCTTTCGATCGACAAAATCCGTCGCAAAGAGGTAACGATCGTCAACGTGCGCCGTCAGAACAAGTGTACGCAGGCGGCGATCGACTTGCTGGCATCGGGCAAAGCCGATGTGGACTTCATGGTGACGCACCGGTTCGGCATGGAGCAGACGCGGGACGCGTTCGAGCTGGTGGCGGAATACCAGGACGGTGTGGTCAAGGCGATGGTACAGATGTAGGCACGTGGTCACGGCGTCCGGGGCCGGACGTGGGGCGGCGTGTGATCAGATCATGGGGGTAGTCGTGTCGTGGAGGTGGTTCGGGTCTAGATGAGCGATCAGTTCAAGAGCGCGAGCATCATCAGCATAGGCAATGAAGTACTGAGCGGGCGAACGGTCGATACGAACGCGTCCTATCTGGGACGGCAACTGAGACTGGCCGGGGTGCCCGTGGTCAGCGCGCATACGGTGGGCGACCGACGGGAGATGATCGTACGGGCCATCGAGCTGGCGACGAGCGAAGCTGACATCGTCGTGACGACGGGGGGTCTGGGGCCGACGGACGATGACCTGACGCGACAGGCTTTTGCCGACTATCTGGGGACGGAGCTGGAGGTGCGCGAGGCGTTGCTGGAGAAGATTCGGGCGGTGTTCTCGCGAGGGGGGTGGCCCATGCCTGAGAGGAACAGTATTCAGGCGTGCATCCCCAGAGGCGCCGATGCGGTCGAGAACGATTGGGGGACGGCGCCGGGTATTGTCGCTGAGAAGGACGGGAAACTGCTGTTTGCGTTGCCCGGTGTGCCACGCGAGATGAAGAAGATGCTGGAGGCGTCTGTTCTGCCTCGCCTGCGGGCTCTGGGGCAGGGCCAGACGGTGGCGGTGCGGCGGCTGCACTGCTACGGCGCCGGTGAATCGGCGATCGCTGAGATGCTGGGCGACGCGATGGATCGGGATCGCAACCCGCTGGTCAACTGCACGGCGCACCTGGGCATCATTACGCTGGAGATCGTGGCGTCGGCCGGTGGCGCGGACGAGGCGGAGGCGATGCTGGTCGAGCAGGAGAGCGCGTTGCGCGCGGTGCTGGGGGAATTGGTCTACGGCGTCGACGACCAGACACTGGCGGGGGTGGTGGGCGAGGCTCTGGCGCGGAGAGGGCAGACGCTGGCCGTGGCGGAGTCGTGCACGGGGGGATTGGTGGCGAAACTGATCACGGATGTTCCGGGGGCGAGTCGATACTTCGCGCGGGGGTGGACAACGTATAGCAACGAGGCTAAGGTAGCGGAGTTGGGTGTAGCGTCCGACCTTATCGAGACGCACGGTGCCGTCAGCGCTGAAGTGGCGGCGGCGATGGCCCAGGGGGCGCGGCGGGAGGCCGGGGCGGACCATGCAATCGGCATAACCGGCATCGCCGGTCCGGACGGAGGCAATGAACAGAAACCGGTGGGGCTGACGTATATATCATTGGATGGCTTGGAGGGAACAAGCACGTCGCGGCATGTCTTCTCCCGCGATCGCCGTTCAGTGCGTTTGCGGGCCGCTCAGACGGCTCTGAACGGGCTACGGCAGCGGCTGAGAGGTTGACTTATCGCTGCGAAAGTGCTACAATCACTGGGTATACAGTTTGGCATCACTTAGAGGTGTGTATGAGCAAGAAGCGCAGGCACTTAGGGGAAATCCTCTATAAAGCAGGGCTGGTTGAGAAGCAAGCTCTGATTGACGCGATCAAGACGGGTAAGGCGAACAACAAGCGGCTGGGCCAGGTGCTGCTCGACCTGAAGCTGATCAACGAGGAGACGCTGACCAAGGCGCTGGCGAAGCAGTTTGGCCTGAAATACGTCGATCTCAATCAGGTGACGATTCCGTCCGACGCGACGAAGATCGTGCCGGAAGACCTGATCAAGCGGCATAACATCCTTCCTCTGAGCGTGGGCAACGGACGTCTGAAGCTGGTCATCGGGGACCCGATGGACCTGGACATGATGGATTCGGTTCGGTTGCGGCTGAACACGGAGCTTGACTGTCATCTGGCGAGCCCGGGCGCGATCCGCTCTTATATCGAGGATTCGCTGGAAGAGGAAGTGGATGCGGAAGAGGAAGATCGCCTGCGACACAGTATCGATGCGACGGCGGCTGAGTTGGCCGAGGTGGGCAGTGAGCTGGCGGCCGAGGCGATGCGGGCACAGAACGCCGACGATGATGACGAGGGGCCGATCATTCGGTTGGTGAACCTCATTATCGACACGGCCTACCACATGCGCGCCAGCGATATTCACGTCGAGCCGATGGCTGATCGTGTGCGGATCCGATACCGCGTCGATGGGGTCTGCTTGGAGAAGGACAATATCCCCAAGAACATGCAGGCGCCGCTGATCACGCGTATGAAGATTCTCTCGGGCATGGATATTGCCGAGAAACGGCTGCCTCAGGACGGGCGTATCAAGCGGAATATTGACGGCTCGGACATCGATTTTCGTGTTTCGTCGCTGCCGGGCAACCACGGCCCCAGCGTGGTTCTGCGTATTCTGCGTCCGGACGCGGTGAATATCGGTATTGAGTCGCTGGGTTTCGAGCAGGACAACTACGAGGTGTTCCAGCGGATCATCAAGCGGCCGAACGGCATCTTTCTGGTGACCGGGCCGACGGGTAGCGGCAAGACGACGACGCTGTATGCGGCGCTCCAGGAGCTGAACAAGCCCGACAAGAAGATCATCACGGCCGAGGACCCGGTCGAGTACAACTTTGCGGGCATGAACCAGTGCCAGATCAAGGAAGATATCGGGCTGTCTTTTGACCTGATCCTGCGAGCGATGCTGCGACAGGCGCCGAACATCATCCTCGTGGGTGAAATTCGTGATAGCGAGGTGGCGGATATCGCCATTCAGGCGGCCCTTACGGGACACCTGGTGTTTAGCACGCTTCACACGAACGATGCCTGCGGTGCGATTACGCGTTTGATCGATATGGGGGTCAAGCCGTTCCTCGTGGCCAGTTCGATTCAGGCGATCATGGCCCAGCGGCTGGTTCGGGTTATCTGCAAGAAATGCAAGGTCGTTGATGAGAACCCCGATCCGAAGCACCTGAAGCTGCTGGGTATCGACCCGGCGGAGATCAAGAAACGTCCTGTCTACAAGGGGGCCGGCTGTAGCGCTTGCCAAAACACGGGCTACAAGGGCCGCTTGGGCATTTTCGAGATGATCGAACTGAACGCCGAGGTACGGGAGCTGGCGTTCAAGCGGGCGCCGACGACGGAACTGAGAAAAGCGGCGCGGGCGTCCGGCATGCGGACACTGACCGGCGACGGCATACTGAAGGTATTCAAAGGCACCACCACGGCTGAGGAAGTCTCACGCATCACGCAGACCGAAGGGGTGATGGAAGAATAGAATAGTATATCGGTAGAGGATCACCAGATGGCAACACTGAACATGGATCGTATTCTCCAGGCGTGCGTCTCGCAGGGGGCCTCTGATATTCACATTACGGTGGGGCGACCCCCTGTACTGCGTATCGACGGGCACCTGCGGTCTCTGGAGACGAAGGTGCTGGAGCCGGACGATACCAGTGCGCTGATGCGAAGCATCACGCCGGACCGGAATCAGCAGGAGATTCAGGAGGAAGGTGGGACGGACTTTGGCTTTGCTTTCGGCGACGCGTGCCGGTTCCGTGTGGCGGTCTTCAACCAGAAAGGCACAATCGCCGTCGTTTTGCGGCAGATCCCGAACAAAATCATGACGTTCGAGCAGATCGGCCTGCCCAAGATCTGTGCGGCCCTGTGCCGTCGTCCCCGAGGTCTTTTCCTAGTGACCGGCCCGACGGGTAGCGGCAAAACGACGACGCTGGCCTGCATGATCAACTATGTCAACGAGAACTTCGATCGCCACATCATCACGGTCGAAGAGCCCATCGAATACTACCATCCCCACAAGAAGTCAGTCCTCAATCAACGTGAAGTGGGCGTCGACGTGCCGAGCTTTGGCGAGGCTTTGAGGCGTGTGCTCCGGCAAGACCCGGATATCATCCTGGTCGGCGAATTACGTGACCTCGAGACGATCGAGGCGGCGGTCCGAGCCGCTGAGACGGGCCACTTGGTGTTCAGTACGGTCCACACGACCAGTGCGGCCGGTACGGTGAGCCGAATTATCGACGTGTTCCCCCCGAACCAGCAGGCGCAGATTCGAACCCAGTTGGCGGGTAACCTGATCGCTGTGCTGAGCCAGGCTTTGTGTCCGCTGGCGACCGGGCGTGGTCGTTGTGCGGCGTATGAGTTTATGGTCGTTACGCCGGCCATTGCGAACCTGATCCGCGAGAACAAGGTCTATCGCATTGATTCGAGCATCCAGACGGGCAAGAAACTGGGTATGCAGCTCCTTGACGAGCACCTGTGGGAGCTGTACGACACGGGCAAGATCGTGCTGGAAGAGATGCTGGACAAGGGGCGCGCACCGGGTGCATTGCAGGAAAAGGCGATGGCGAAGATCGCCGGGGCCCGGGGGAAGAAGCACAAGAGGAAGGCGGCCGAAGCGGCGCAAGAACTGGAAGACATGGGACCGATCTTGCAGACCTAGTAGATCGCAGGGGAATCCCAGACGGTGGTTGGTCGGTGCTGGAAATTGGGGGCGGAATCGAGAACCGCGAGGCGCCGCATACCCGGGTTTCTGAGCAAATCTGTGTTTATGTGGACGGGCCGGGTGTCTCGTTAACCATGTGTCCTTTCTCTAATTTTAACTGGAATAACTGTTTACTTTGCTATAATGAGATCGTAAAAGGTTATAGGGTCTTTAAGGGTTTCGGACAATGGGTAAGACAAGAACGGCTAACAAGCTTCCTCCTGTCGAGCAGTTGCGCGGCCGACCCCTGGGTCGAATCCTCATGAAGATGGGTGTCCTTAGCAGGGACAAGGTCCATGAGTGCCTAGCGATCCAGAAGCAGCGTGGGGGGGGCATTCGCATTGGCGAGATCTTCGTGGAGCTGGGTCTGGTCGATGAGACGCAGTTGCAGGTGGCGCTGGCGGCGAAGCGCGGGATGGAATACGTCAACATCGACGGGATGGAGATTCCGGCCGATGTGATCGAGCGGGTCCCGGCCCAGACGGCGACGAGCTACCACATCGTTCCGATCGAGTACAACAAGGCGAAGAACGAATTGACGGTCGTTCTGGACAATGTGGACAACTTCCGGGCGACGGACGACCTGCGGACGCTGATGGGATTCAGCGTGACGGCGAAGATGACGGATCGGGATGCCCTGGAAAGCGCCCTGGGCAAGTACTACGAGAGCGGCGAGGACGACAACATCGGGGAGCTGATCGACGAGATCCAGTCGGACGCGTTCCTGGCGGAGTTCGAGGGGCGGAATCAGAGTATCGACCTGGACGAGTTGAAGGAGCTTTCGGAGTCGAACCCTGTCAAGAAGCTGCTGAACCTCGTCCTGCTTCAGGCGATTCGGGACAAGGCCTCCGATATTCATTTCGAGCCGTTCGAAGACGAGTACAAGATGCGGTATCGTATCGACGGCGTTCTCTATGAGATGATTCCTCCTCCGAAGTACATCGCGGCGGCGTTGAGTTCTCGTATCAAGGTTATGGCGAGTCTGGATATCGCCGAGCGCCGGCTGCCGCAGGACGGTCGCATCTCGCTGACGGTCCAGGGCAACCCGGTGGACTTGCGTGTCAGCGTGTTGCCGACGATGTTCGGTGAGAGCGTGGTGTTGCGTGTGTTGGACCGCAGCCAGGTCAGTTTCGATCTGGAAAAACTGGGATTCCAGCCGGCCGAGTTGAAGGTCATGAATCAGCTCGTTCACAAGCCGAACGGGATTGTGGTCGTGACGGGTCCGACGGGCTGTGGCAAAACAACGACGCTGTACGCGGCGTTGAGTTCGCTGAACAGCATCGACACGAAGATCATTACGACGGAAGATCCCGTCGAATACGACCTGGACGGATTGCACCAGGTGCAGATGAAGTCGTCGATCGGGCTGACGTTTGCCCGGTGTCTGCGGTCGATTCTGCGTCAGGACCCCGATATCATCCTCGTGGGTGAGGTGCGTGACCTGGAGACGGCCGAGATCGCCGCCCAGGCGTCGCTGACGGGGCACTTGGTGTTCACGACGCTGCATACGAACGATGCTCCCAGCTCAGTGGCTCGTCTACTGGACTTGGGCGTCGAGCCGTTCCTGATCACAGCGACCATCGAGGGGATCGTCGCCCAGCGTCTGGTGCGGCGGATCTGCATCAACTGCAAGACGCCGTTCGATCCGGACGAGGCGCAGTTGAAGGAACTGGAGCTGACGGAAGCGGACATTGCGGGCAAGCAGATTTACTATGGGCGCGGATGCAGCAAGTGCAACGGGACGGGGTACAAGGGTCGCGTCGCGCTGTTCGAGATTATGGTGTTCAACGAGGAGATCCGCGAGTTGATCATGAACCGTGCGTCGACGAACGTGTTGCGTGTGGCCGCCCAGAAGGGGGGCATGCGACCGTTGCGTGTCAACGGCCTCAGCGCGATGTTCGACGGGATCACGACAATCGATGAAGTGGTGAAAGAGACGATTACGGAAAGCTAGAGGACCTAGCGTGTACATGTTGTCCCCATTTGGATTGAGAGTGAGGTAGGACGATGCCTGTCTTTCAGTATGTGGCTCTGGACTCCCAGGGCGTTGAGATCAAGGATGAGGTCGAGGCCCTCAGCGAGAAGGAAGCAATCAGTAAGATCCGCAACATGGGGTACTTCCCCACGAAGGTTCGATCGCGGGCAGCGACCAAAACGACGGGGAAGGCGGCGGTCAAGGCCAAGCGTCGACGGGGTGCCGGAGCGAAGGTCAAGGTCAAGAACGTGACGCAGTTCGCGCGGCAGCTTTCGACGTTGCAGGACGCGGGCCTGCCGATTCTGCGGTCGTTGCGGATTTTGGAGGAGCAACAGAAATCGGGGGCTTTCAAGCGCATCATCGCTTACGTCGGGGACGACATCGAGGGCGGTTCGACGCTTTCGGAGGCGATGGGCAAGTATGGGCGATGTTTCGACCGTCTGTTCGTGAGTATGGTCGCGGCCGGCGAGGCCGGCGGTGTGTTGGACCTGATTCTGGCCCGTGTGGCTGACTTCAAGGAACAGAACATTCGGCTCAAAGGCCGCGTCAAGAGTGCCATGGTGTATCCGATCGTGGTGCTGTCGGCCGCGTTTCTCATCCTGCTGGGTCTGATGACCTTTGTGATTCCGCAGTTCAAGACGGTGCTCGAAGAAATGGTGGGCGGGGAGCTAAATCCGGTGACGCAGGCGGTGCTGGGCGTCAGCGGGTGGATCGCGTACGACTACGGCTGGGCCATCTTGTGCGCCGTCCCGTTCGGTTTTGTGTTCGGTACGCGGATGATCCGGCAATTCCGGCGAGGGCGGTTTGTGCTGGACACGATCAATCTGAAAATGCCCGTGATGGGGCAATTGACCAGCAAGGTGTCGGTGGCTCGGTGGACGCGGACGCTGGGAACGTTGATCAGTGCCGGCGTGCCGATTCTCGACGCGCTGAACGTGACGCGCGAGACGGCGGGCAACGAAGTGTACGCGAACCTGCTGGGGGCGATTCACAACTCGATTCGGCAGGGCGATACGTTCGCCGGTCCGCTGCGGGCGTCGCGGAATGTGGACCTGCTGGTGAGCAACATGGTAGCGGTGGGTGAAGAGACAGGTGACCTGGATAAGATGCTCAGCCGCATTGCAGATAACTACGATGAACAAGTAGACGTCCTGGTCGG
>Ga0272442_10006933_pt1 | contig 14751 bp, 10 predicted proteins | sample SSMForm2O_FD_200262 | JGI IMG/M metagenome (GOLD analysis project Ga0272442, IMG submission 200262) | Marine sediment archaeal communities from Little Sippewissett salt marsh, Falmouth, MA, United States - SSM-Form-2O | ecosystem: Environmental > Aquatic > Marine > Wetlands > Sediment ...
TACTAACGTTACGGTTTCAGGGGTCGAGAGCTTCTCTTTGATACTGGTTGTTGATTTCATGTCCCCGGTTATACACGATCGCCAAGGTTCTGTCCCGTCTTTTCTGCGGGGGCAGGCGCAGCCCTAGATGCTCTGACGGTTCTCGTTACGAGTGGCTCGCGAGGCTGGGCGAAATACTACGCCGATTCTGGACCCTTGTTCATCAGAGCTCAAAACCTCAGCCATGACTTACTGGATCTCAGCGATGTGGCGCATGTTAAGCTTCCGAAGACAATGGAAGGGGCACGTACACTGATCTCCGAGCACGATATTCTGATCACCATAACCGGAGCCAACGTGACCAAGACGGCGCGGGTGGACCGAAATATCGGCGAAGCGTATGTCAACCAGCACGTAGCTCTTGTGCGTCTTGCCAACCCCGAGTTTGCGCACTACTGCTGGCTGTGGGCAGTTAGCCCAGCCCACGGACGGCAACACCTCTTAGATGCTGCCTACGGAGCGGGGAAGCCAGGTTTGAATCTCACTCAGATTCGGGAACTTCCAGTTGCCCTTCCCCCACTCGAGGAACAACGCCAAATCGTCCGCCGTGTGGACGTCCTGTTCCAACTGGCGGACGCCGTGGAGAAGCGATACGATGCCGGCAGGACCTCCGTCGAGAATCTGACGCAGTCCGTTCTGGCTAAAGCGTTTCGAGGGGAATTGGTCCCGCAGGATCCAGCGGACGAGCCGGCATCGGTTTTGCTGGAACGAATTGCCGAAAGACGGAGCACAGAACCAGTGCCTGATAAGAAGACGCGAGGGAGGTCTAGCCATGCCCGGCGCACTTAATGCCTATTGCGACGAAAGTTGCCACCTTGAGCACGATGGACACCGGGCGATGGTGCTCGGGGCTGTGTGGTGCCCGACCGACAAGGCTCGCGAAATCAACCGCCGTATTCGCGAGGTGGTGGCAAAATACAACCTTAGCCCAAACTTCGAAATCAAATGGAAAAAGGTCAGCGTGGGTCGGCAGGGCATGTACAAAGACCTGGTCGACTATTTCTTTGACGATGACGATTTGCATTTTCGCGCTGTCGTTGTTCCAGACAAAACGTGTCTCGACCATGCGGCCCACGAACAGACTCATGATGACTGGTATTACAAGATGTATTTTCGAATGCTGGAATGGATTCTGGATCCCGAAGCAAAGAACCGGATATACCTGGACTATAAGGATACAGTGGGGGGAAAGAAGGTCCGCAAACTCCACGATGTGCTCTGCAACAGTCTTCTCGACTTTTCCCATGATGTGATTGATCGCGTGCAGATCGTGCATTCGCACGAAGTGCCGGCGATTCAATTGGCGGACCTTCTCATCGGCGCGGTCGGCTATGCAAACCGCGGCTTGACAACGAACCAGGCGAAGGTTGCCCTCGTGAAGCGCTTTGCTGAACGGTCGCGCTGTTCGCTCACGCGGACTACATTGCTTCGGGCCATGAAAGTCAATATCCTGCGCTGGCGGCCGAAGGGGGCGGACGATGTGTGAGTTGCCTGCGTGGCTGCCGCCTCTTGTGCTTCTTCAAGACTATCACGGTGATTGGGGCAGCTATCTGGACGCTCTATACGACGGTTTCTCAAAGGACTTTCTCGGGCAACGTCCGAAATTCCGCGGCAAGAGAACAGGGCTGAAGCGACATCCCGTAGTCCAAGGCAAGGAAGCAACCTTTTGGCATTTCATCCAAGAGGGCCCTGTCGAAGAAGACAGAATTCCAGATTTACGACGATGCGAGCGTATTCGCTGGGTTCGGGCAATTATGGAACACGAGGCCGATCCTAGTATCAAGTCGTGGACGGAAGAGCGAGGCAGCAGCCGAAGAGTTCATCTTTGGCACGAGGAAGCGGAGTATCTTGCTGTGTTGGATGAACGAGAGGAATACGTTCTTCCATGGACAGCATATACTGTAACCCAGGAACACCGGAAACAAAAACTGCGGAAACGGTATGAACGGTGGCGAAAAAGCTAGTGCCGCCCCCGAAGGAGCGGCACCGTACCTCTGTCTACACATGGTAGATGAGCTACCGTAATGGTAGCATCCTCAACATAGCCTGCAACGAAAAATGTGCCGAAATTGACCAAAATGTACCAGAATGTACTGCAGAATTCCAGAATCTGCGCGATAATAGCGCGCAGGGCAGCTAATCGCGAGCGCAAGTAATGGGAAAAAGAATCAGCGAAATCCCGGAATCAGAGCGACCTCGCGAAAAGATGCGGCGGCACGGCGCTCAATGTCTCAGTGATCGGGAACTGCTGGCCGTGTTGCTCGGGCGGGGGACCGAGAAGATGGATGTCTTTGCGCTGGCCGACAAGATCCTCGAAGTCTTCGGCAAGGCCAGGGAATGCCCGAGCCTGGAGGAATTGGAGAAAATCAAGGGCGTCGGACCGGCACGCGCCACACTCATATCCGCGGCAGTCGAGTTCGCGCGCCGCAGGATCCGTCCCGAGGGCTTCAAGATCACGTTCCCGGCCGAGGTCTTGCCGCTAATCCAGCACTACGGAGACCGGAAGCAGGAGCACTTCCTCTGCATCTCGTTGAACGGGGCAAACGAGGTCATCAAGACACGCGTGGTATCGGTCGGCACAGCGGATCGGACCCAAGTCCAGCCCAGAGACGTCTTTGCCGATCCGGTCAGCGATCGCGCCGCCGCCGTCATCCTTGCCCACAACCACCCGTCAAGCAGTGTCCAGCCCAGCAAGGAAGACATCTCCCTGACAGAGCGTCTGGCCGCTGCAGGCGAATCCCTCGGAATCAGAGTGTTGGACCACATTGTTTTCAACCACCGTTCCCATGTGAGCATGAAGGAGAGCGGGTCGATATGACAGCACTCGAAGCAGCGTTACGCGTCCTCCAAGACGAGGGAAAGCGTCTCCACTACCGGGAGATCACCAAGCGCGTTCTCGATCAAGGGCTGTGGAAATGCCAAGGAAGGACGCCGAAGGCAACGATCAACGCCCAGCTTGCCATGAACATCAAGAAGAAGGGCAAGGCGTCCGTGTTCCGCCGTGTCGGGCGCGGAATCTTCGCCCTCAACACCGACCGCACCGATCCCGTGCCCCTCACTGGGATGATGGCACGTAGCGAGGATACAGCCCTGTACGTCACTGGGTCGGTCAAAGGCGGGACCCTCTCCTTCACAGAATCGGCGTTCAGGATTCTCGGAGCGGGCGGCGGCAAGCCCATGCATTACCGCGACATCACCCGCCACGCCTTGGAGCACCAGATGCTCGACACGTCCGGCAAGACGCCCGAGGCGACAATGTATGCGCAGATTCTCACTGAGGTGAAGCGGCGCAGAGGGCGTGGCGAGCAGCAAAGGTTCATGATCCTGGGCAAGGGCATGATCACGCTGGCCAAGTGGCAAGCTAAGGGCCTCGCCTTCCAGATCGAGGAAGCCAACCGCAAGGCGAGGACGGAACTCCTGAAGACTGTGAAGAAGATGTCGCCGGCAGACTTCGAAGATCTGGTCGGGCAGCTTCTGGCAGCGATTGGGTTCGAGGAAGTGCAAGTGACCAGCCCGGCCAAGGACGGCGGAATCGACGTGCGCGGCACCTTGGTGGTCGGCGACGTAATCCGCACCCGCCTCGCCGTCCAGGTCAAACGCTGGAAACACAACGTTCGGGCGCCGGTTATCCAGCAGGTACGGGGAAGCCTCGGGGCACACGAACAGGGCTTGATCATCACGACCAGCGATTTCAGTAAGGGAGCCCAACAGGAGGCTGAGCGCCCAGACGCCACCCCGGTGGGATTGATGAACGGGGAGCAGCTGGTTGCCCTGCTGGTTGAGCATGAGATCGGTGCAAAACGGACGCCATTACAGCTGGTCCAGGTCGGTGAGGACCTGCAAGACGCTGGAGAGGAAGACTCGCAATGAGCAAGGAGGAGACGAGGCGGGCGCGCGCCTTGTGACGGCGCCAGGCTTCGTTCTTTTGCAAACGTGCGCATATGCAATCACTGCTGGCACCGCGACAGAAACGGTGTGAGCGGCAAGTAGCGCAGCGCATATGCGGCATAGCACAAGGGACACGTACGCACAGTTGACGCATGAAGTTTTCCCCCGGCAGCCATGTATGCAAGATCGGCAGAAGCGACGAGTTCGGAACGATCGTCAGCGGGCCGGACCTGCTAGCAGGACAGAACTGGTACAAGGTTGATTTTGGGCCGCGGGGTATCTCGACGGTACCCGAGGAAGAGATCCGCCCGGCAGTGCGTCAGCGTGATATCAGGTCACTCCTGAAGGGGAGCGCATTCGGGTCTAAGGAGGGATTGTCCCGGCTGCTCACGCTCAAGAAGCTCACTTCTTCTTTGGGCAACAGCATATACTCCCTGAAAGCTTCCAGGACGATCTTCTTCCCGCACCAGTTCAAGCCCGTACTGAAGTTCCTGGACTCGTACAATCAACGCCTGCTCATCGCCGATGAGGTTGGCCTGGGGAAGACCATCGAGGCTGGTCTCATTCTGACCGAACTCAAGGCCAGATATACCCACATGCAGCGGATACTGATTGTGTGTCCGTCGCGGCTTCGTCAGAAATGGCGGACGGAGTTGAGGACCCGTTTCAATGCTGACTTTCGGATCTGCAGGAAGGCGGACCTCCTTGAATTCCTCGAGGAATATGCACAGGACGAACTGCCGACACGATTCATGGGGATCTGTTCGCTGGAATCACTTCGCGGACGGGATCTGCTTCAGCAGTGGGCCGAAATCGAGCCGCTCCTGGACATGGTGGTGATCGATGAAGCCCATCACATGCGCAACACCGGAACACTGTCCAACCAACTGGGGCGACTACTCTCTGATTCAACCGAATCCCTGCTGCTGCTGAGCGCCACCCCCGTTCAAACCAAGGGCGAAGATCTTTTCCGGTTGCTTCAGATCCTGGATTCGTCCCAGTTCGATAGCGCCAAGGTATTCGAGCAGCAACTAGCTGCGAACGAGCCCATACTGAAGGCCACAAGTGCGCTACGCGCTACGCCGCCAGATATCGAAGCCTGTAGATCGGCCTTTGACACAGCCCTGACGGGGCACCGGCGGGACTGGTTTGAGAACAATCCTGCAACCGCTGTGGTGTCGAAGAAGCTGCAGATCGTGGACCCGCGTAATCGTACAGAGATCATTGATCTCCAGCGTGACCTCGAAGACCTCAATCTGCTGGGTCGTATCCTCAACCGAACCAAGAAGCGTGACGCCCAGGAATTCTGTGCGGTGCGTGAGGCCCACACTGTACCTGTTGCGTTCACCGAGGATGAAACGGCTTTCTACCATGCCGTTACGCGCTATGTCGAACAACGCGTATTGATAGCAGGCAAAGGGATTCTGGCTTTCGCGGCCATGATGCCACAACGCCAAATGGCAAGTTCCATCAATGCGATGGTGAGGTACTACCGTGAGCATCCCATCCAACCCCTTGCCGAGTTAGCGGACAATGTCGACTGGGGTGATTTTGATGACATGGTTCTTGATGAAGACGCCGGCATGCAGGAGCACCTTCCTCCCGATGAAGCTCTGATGAAGCTAGTCAATGAATGGCCCGAAGATTCAAGAGATACCAAAGCGGAAGCGTTTCTAACGATGTTGCGCGGATTGGAAGAGGACAAGGCGAACCAGAAGGTCCTCCTGTTTGCGTATTTCAAAAAAACGGTCTACTACCTGCAGGAGCTCCTTTCGTCCCACGGGGTTGCCTGTTTGACGGTCACCGGGGACGACAAGGAGGATGATAGGGCCGAGCGCATGCAGAAGTTTAGAAACGACAGGAAGATCCGCGTGCTTCTCTGTTCTGATGTGGCGTCAGAAGGACTCGACTTCCAGTTCTGCAACACGATTGTGAATTTTGATCTGCCCTGGAACCCGATGAAGATCGAGCAACGGATCGGCAGGATCGACCGTATTGGCCAGGAAGAGGACAAACTCCGCGTGTTCAATTTCGCGGTCGACGGGACCATTGAAGAGAAGATTCTGAACAGGCTTCATAAGAGAATCGGGATCTTCGAACGGTCCATCGGTGATCTTGAGAGCATTCTCGGCGACCGGATTCGGGAGCTAACGCTGGAACTGATGTCCGGCCGTCTCACAGAGGAACAACAGAATACCCGAATAGAGCTGGCCGCCAACGCAATTGAAAAGAACCGCCAAGAGGTAGAAGTGCTCGAGGAAAACAGTGCCAAGTTCATCGGTCACGATGAGTACTTCCAGGAAGAACTCAAGCGGATACGGAACAGTGGTCGCTATGTGGGCGAGGCCGAGCTTGAGGTCTTCGTGCGGGAGACTATTTCGGCTCGGTTCCCCCGAACTAGACTGGGCGCCGCGGCCGGCGATCGGTGCTATCATCTCCGCATGGACAGCGATCTGGCCCAATCTCTCCGCCCCTTCGGCAATATGGACCATGATCTCTTTGAGTTCATTTCCCGCTGTCAGAACCAGGGCGGCCGGTCGGTGACGTTCTCCCAGCAGTGGGCATACGAAAACAGCACGGTGGCCTTTCTGAACGCGGTCCATCCCTTTATCATGGCCTTGGTCGAAATGCAGAAGTCCGATACTGCCGATATGCACCCTGTCGCTGAGATACATCTCCGAACGAACTCCGTCCCGCCCGGAAGATACTTCTTCCTCGTGTGGCACCTTCAAGTACAGGCGGCCCGATCGTCCAGTGCTCTTCAACCAGTACTGATCCAGGAAACATCTGAAGACGTTCTTCCCCAGGACATCTCGGAAACCGTTCTCGGAGAACTTGTCGAACTTGGGACCAACCCGCCATTTGGGGCAACCCAACTAAGCCCTGAAATCGGCGACCGGGTCTACGCCCTCGGCCTGGAGGAGCTCGGCCGTCGAATTGAAAGAACGGAATCATGGCTGCGAGATGTCAATGAAGGACTGGCTGCATCCCGTCTGGAGAGCCTCCAGAAATCCTACGGGATCAAGATCGAAACGAAAGAGAAGCTCTACCGGAAGCAGAAGAGGGCGGGCAAAGACGAGTGGTACCTCCGAATGCTCCGGGGCAGCATCAACAGCTGGAAGCAGCGGCTAGCCCAAAGAGAAGACGAGATTGAGCAACAGAAGCAGCTCTCAAAGAAGTTTGATGAAGTTGTGGGCGGGGTGTTGGCAGTGACGAGCCCTTCATAGCGAGAGGCGATTTCCATGGGGTTTCTATCCTTCCTGAGACGAGTGTTTCGCCGTCCGGAACGGCAACCACCCCAAGCAGAGGTCAGCGAAGGGCCGCCGCCCCCGGAGATCAGCGAGACCACCCCGGCCCCAGTGGAAGAGACGAAGGCGCCCCCGCCGCCTCCATCGAAGCGTGTCAGCATCGGCTTCGACTTCGGGACAAACACATGCAAAGTCGTGTATCCTCTCGCAGGTGGCAACGTGGCCCGGGTGCTTGATTTCGGACACGGGGTCGAAGACATCCCGGCATTCTGCTACCCCACTGCTATGGCCTGTGAGGGGGATAGCGTCTACTGGGGCCCGAAGGCGCATTCGAAGGCAGCGACGGGCGCGTTGATCCTTCGTTCCCTGAAATCATGTGTTACCTGCCATGCCACAGGGCAGTCTGAATGCGTACGAGGACGGGAAGACTGCATCTACCGGCCAACCGTAGCCGAGTTCGGATCCAATCCCGATGCGATGACCCCACCCGTGGCGGCCGCAGTGTTTGTCGGCCAAGCCCTGCTCCTCGCGAAATGGCAGATCCTGAAGGAGATCGAACAGCCTTCAGCCGTCTGGATGGTCAACATGTGTGTCCCAACCTGCAAACTGGAGGACACGGATGTCATCGAGTGTTACGAACATGTATTGCATGCGGGGAACCGGATCGCAGATATGATGCTGGCAGGTCGGGATCCCTCTCTTGCGCCCGACTTCGTACAACGGCTCTTGGACGAGGAACTGCCTGACCCGGCCGCCAAAATGACAAAGGTCGTGTCGGAATCCCTGGCATCGGCAAAAGCTTACGTCACGTCTTTGGCCTTCCGGCCGGTAATCCACGCATTTGTCGATATTGGTGCTGGGACCACAGACATCGCGTTCTTCTTCTACAATGAGACTCAACAGACAATGCATTGGTGGAGTTCCGCCACAGTGCCGGTCGCCGGTGATACCATCGACAACGTGCTCCTTCACAAGGCCATCGGGGAGCATCCCGATCTACAGCATACTCACCACATCGCACTACTGGAGATGGTGAGGCACGCCAAGGAGGCATGGACCGAGAATACAGCTTTGCGTGTATGTTCGGATGGGTCTGAGTTTCTTCTTCCGTGGGCTTCGGCTTGGCCTTCTGCGCACAAAGTCTACGAGGGACTGACAAACAGGTTCCGCGACACATGGCGGGAGGCCTTCAGACACAGCAAGACCATGCGGGACTGGCAGGAAATCAAGGTCTTGGTCGGGGGCGGCGGAAGCGCCATGCCTCGACTGAAGAGTTCCTTTCTCGGGCCTGTGTTCGATGGACTTCCGCGCTGGGAACTTGAGGAGATCCACTCGCCCAGGGATCTGGACCTTGCCGGTGTTGCGGAAGAATCGGAGTTTCATCGCGTTGCCGTTGCCTACGGTCTGTCAATTCCATGGCCGCAGCAGCCTGAAGAGCGTTTCGTGACAACCATTCCAGAGACTGCGACAACCCGGGCTCCAGCGTTCAAGTTCTTCTGGGAGGATGCCCCGGGGTAAGCATGGGCACAGAAACGTCGCCGTCGTGGCAATTGGCGACAGAGGGATTCCTGCTTCATGGTGAGAATACGGCCATTCTTGACGGCATACGACCCTTCGGACCTGCCCGGGGGCAGTATTGATCCTCTGGGCTTTGAGCGCGGCTATCTTCACCTGGCCGACAAGATTCTCCCCGGTATGACCAACGTCGCCGCCTGCCCCCGGTATTTCGGTATCCTGTGTGCCGGCGCCCACCTGGCTGAAACTGACGATGATGCGCCGCCGCGAGAAATCGCGCGCAATCGACGCGAAGCCATACTTCGCCTTGAGCGCCTGTGGGCATTGGCAAATGTGCTGGCATACGGAGAGGAAGACGGCGCTCTTTCCGAACTTCGGGGAGTGACGTACGCCCGTCGACAGGCCGAAGCGCTGTCCAACAACGGCGGCACTCGTGCGGATTCTGATTTCAAGTTCCTCTCTCGGCAGGCGCCGTACGGCGTCCTCGGCATCTACGGTGCAGTTGCTGAGAGCGCCCACCTCATCTACCGTCGCACCTACGACCTGACCCCCGGCCTGGGCCTGCCGCTTGCAGAGAGCTTCTGCACGGAAACCAGCATGCCATCGGGCATACGCCGGGCGATCCGCGACGATGCCGACGTATCGCTATCCACACTCCGAGCGTGGGGTGAGAATGCCTGGCTATGGGGCAAGAGCGGAAAGCAAGAGAAACGGCTTTTGTCCGAGATGCTCCATGGCGAGCCCGTGCGATCGAGGTTCTGTCAGGTCCTCTCCCGGCAGACAGTGGTCGACGGAGAGAACGAGCTCCAGCGTCTTCAACGTATCGCCAGTGTGCTGAAGTCTTCAGACTCCAACTTGGATCTGTGGGAGTCGGTCGAAATGGTCATTCGTTACGAAGAGTGCTACCAGCTGGCTATGCTGATGATTGAACGGTTGTTGTTTCTGTGCAGGAACCGTGCGGATCCTTCAGGTTCACTATCCATCGCTGACGTCGAGAGTGACTCAGTTGTCCTTTCCGTCATGACAGCACTTCCTTTGACAGTGGAGTCTCTGCTCAACCACGCTGGGCAGTGCCAAACGGAGCATTTTCGATCGGGGCTGGACCGTCTCAGCGACGTGCTGCAGTTCCTGGAGCTGGCGGCCGCGTCATGCGGCTCGACCACAGAACTGGTTGCGGCCGTGTTGTCGCGGCACACCGACACTCAGCACGGCAAGTTTGACCGGGGACGGCGCAAGATGCCGTGGATACAGAGCATGGATGACAAGCTATCTCTGACCATGACCCGCGTTGGCGGGCTAAAAACGGAGGCCGTTTTGCCGGAGCACATCACACCCCATCCATACCGCCTGCACGCAGCAGACAACTGGCTCAGGGCTGCGGGAGAAATATGAAGGACGCCACCAACTCCATAGATGAACGACGTCTGATGGGGCATCTTGCCGCAACGGGCGCTTGGGGGGCGCATGTCGGGTTCTGGGCAACAACGTATGCTTTCAATCCGGAGTTTTTTGAGACCGATTTCTTGCCGTCATTGCTGGGCCTCGGCGCATGGAATGACCGGCACTGGACAACCCGTATCGCCATGGAGAAGGAACTGGCGGGAATGGATTCAGCATCCGTGATGGTGGATGCCCAAGGATACCCCGGCAGATCACGTTCATTGCGTGTGGAGATCCTCCCAGCACGGGCTCGTCGGCACGCTAGGCTGCACGCCAAGGTCGTCCTGGTAGTCTATGAGGGGGCCGTCCGACTGCTGGTCGGAAGCGCCAACCTCACGGAGCCAGGGTATAGACACAACATGGAAGTTGCCGTCGATCTGACGGCCTCTCAGGAGCGCCCTCAATATGCCCGGCTCATTTCTGGTGCATTGATGGGGATCGGCGACATTCTGGCGCCGTGGATTTCCCCATCAGCTGCGAGTCTGACGCAGAGGGCCTCTGGACTGCTCAACGAACTGCATACTGCAGAGTCAGACGATGCCTGGTTCACCTGGGGCGGAGGGAAGATCCCCATCTGGCGTCAGTTCATTGAACACTGGCCTGCACCGGAATCCATAGAAGGGATTACGATCGTCTCACCATTCTGGTCAGATGAGAAAGGCGCCGGCCCCGTCACACAGCTCGTGTCTGAACTCAGAATGAGAGGTCTCCTACCGAATGCGCCGGAAGTGAGACTCCTCACCGAAGGGCGCCAGGTCGCCAAAACTGAGTGGCGTCCTGTGCTGCCGGAGTCGTATTCCACAGCCGGTTTTTCAGGGCTCGGAGTCAACGTGGTCGCTGAGTCCGTGGACCCCCAGGTGAGCCGCGAGGAGGTGCTGAGAGACGACTTCCTTGGAAGCCGGCGACTGCATGCCAAAATCGTCAGACTGACAGGACAGGAATCTTCTCTAACCTACATTGGATCCGCCAATTTTACGCACAAAGGATGGGGATTCCTGAATGACCCACGGGCAGCCAACATCGAGGCAGGGGTTATCTTACTGGATTCCCGCGACTGTCAGACGGAGCTGGTTCCCAGCAGTATTGGTGACCCTGTTGCATTGGACGGCAGCGGAACGGCAACATTGAGCGTCCCGGATCCCAAGACGGACATGCCGCCTTGGCCCGACTTCATCAAGGACGTGAGATTGGTGCAGTCGCCGACCTCAGGACAGGAATTGGACCTTGCCGTCGAGGTGGTGCCAAACGCCATCTCTGGCTCCTGGGTCGTGCTCTTCTCGTCCGAAGGTGACGGGCTCCTTCCCGAATTGCTGTATCGCCCTGAGGATGTCTCCCGGACGGTGACACATAGGGTTCCTCTGCAGCCTGAACATCTCACGCGCTTGCTTAAGGAACAGGAAGTCCTTATCAAATGGTGGGCCTGTGATGACGGCGTCCTGTACCCGCTGAATGTCTGTGACTCGGCCCGCGATGCGCTTCCTATAGGCCCTGACAGCCGTGATCCGAACGAGAGAATGCTCCTGGCCTACTATCAAGGACGGATTGCCTACGAAGAGCTCTTCCCGCCCGATGAGGTACGAAACGGCGAGCACAGTGATGGCCTTGAACCACTGGAGTCCGGGGTCGATACATCCGGCATCCAGTCCTATCAGATCAGAGAATTTGTGGAGTCACTTGAGGGCATCCGATCCGATCTCACGCAGGCGGCAGCATCAGAACGCACGATGCGTCTGGCCCTCTTGGGGCCAGTTAGTCCCGTTGCCCTTGCTCGTGCGGTCTGTCAGCGGGTGCACGAAGGCCAGCGGACGTCCGTCGCAGCCGGGTTCCAATTGGTGGAGATACTGGCGTGCCTGAACGCACTCTCAAGACTCGAGGGCAAGGAAAGGTGGGAGCACCATTGGCAGCAGGCGAGGAACAGCATCGACGCGATGCTTGCAGCACTACAGGACACTCATGAGGATCTCAGGCAGTCGGGCCCATTCCGCACATACAAGAAATCAGTGATGGGAGAACCAACGGCTTCACGATGAGTCCAATCAAGAGATCGGAAGATTTCGATCTGGGACGCGACAAGACTCGGATGAAGGATCCGAGAGATGGCGCCCGTCAGACCGAAACCGTAGATGCGATTCTGGCGCGCTTTTTTGAGCGACGCATTACGCGTCGGTACCCTATCCAGGTTCTTGCTGATGAGGTCGGTATGGGCAAAACCTTTGTTGCCCTTGCGACGGCGTACTCAATCCTGAGCGCGATGCGCTCCGGGGGAAGTGACGATGATCTGGCGGGGTGCTACCAGAAGGTGTTGATAATCACGCCCCCGAACCAAGCTCTGTTTGCGAAGTGGCAGCAGGAAACATCTGAATTTGTCAAACGGTGTGTGTTTCGCAATGAAGACGATGCCCGGCAGTGGTTTGCGCCCGTTGCGGTCAAGCGCATTGACACGCTGTCGGAGGAACTCAGGACTCCTGGCTCACGCCCACGTATTCTCGTGACAACAATGGGGCTCTTTTCCGGTGGGAAAATCCGTCATTACGATGTCAAACGCCAGCTCCTGCTGGATGCACTGTTCCGCTACTGGGGCACACGGTTCCGGTATGACCAGAGAAAAAACCTTCTTAAGGGCGCTCCAGCGGAGTGGCGATACGAACTGACTGCTGAAGAACGTGCGGCTGTTCCGTTCACCGAAGAGGAAATCTATGACGCATTATGTCGTCTGGCTCGACAGGAGGACATTGGCAAGGGCCTCTACGATCTTGAGGAACTCCTGGAAATATGTCGGGAGATCGCCGTGCCGTACACACGCGACCGCGATGAGCTATTCGGGCGCGTCAGGAAGAAACTGACAGTTCTCTACAAGGCTGTGGCTGCGGAACTGATCCGCAGGGATTTCCCTTTGATCATCGTCGATGAGGCCCATAACTGGAAGAATGGCCCGTCGCTGGGATCGAACGGGTACAGGGAATTCCAGCGCTTCATCGCCTGTCGCTCACGCAGAGCGCTCCTTTTGACGGCAACGCCGTTCCAGTTGCGACCTGAGGAGATGCTTGAAATCCTAAAGGTTTCAGATGATCTGGTTCCAGCCCCGGCTCGGAAGGATTCGGCCTTACTGACCCAGCGAGTTGAGAAACTCCGAGAAGGAACCATCAGGCCCACATTGAAGAACTCGGCAGATACCAGTCGGCGGTTTGCGAAGGAGTGGTCTCGGCTTTCCTGGTCGACGAGTCGTCAGGATCTATCTATGTGGTGGCAGCATCAGGTATTCGCTAACGCCAGACAAGAACTCCATGCAATCGCTACCGTTGATGGAGAAGTGGATGTAGGGGAGTTGCGGGCGATCATAAAGAAGGCGGTTTCGCACGTAGGGCCGGATCTCAGGCCCTTCCTTCGGGAAGCCTTGAGACTCTACGCGCACAACGCCGACCTGTCGCAGGAGCTTGGTGCCCTTGTGATCCGGCACAGACGACGTACCGAGCATCGCCTCTTCCGGGTGGGGAGAGAGCACAGCCTGCCGATGACACAAGTTGCTGCGCGGCCGGACAGTCATATTCTACATGCGGCAGCCGGCCTCGATGTCAGGGGAGATGGAGAGCTGCCGCACTATGTATTGATGCGGTGTGTCAGCGAGATGAAGAAGATCAAGGGTAAGCGGGGGCGGTCGTCATTAGGAAGCGCCCTTACGGGCTGCTACACCACACTGTTGCACAGCGCTGAAGGGCGGAACGTGCAGAAATGGCTCACCGCATCTCCATCCGCAAAGACCTATTTGAGTCTACTGCTCAATATGGTCGGGCCCGAGCACGATCACGAGCATCCGAAACTGCAGCCTATTGCAGAACAGGTTCTGGACAACTGGCAACGTGGCGAGAAGAGCCTCCTGTTCTGTTTCCGTGTGAACACGGCAGAACGTCTTCAGACCATCATCAATGAGAAGATCCGGACCGAGATGGAGAAACGTGCCTCGAAATGCCTGGGCGGCAAGAACAGTATGCGCGCGCTCCGGGGACGCCTGACGGGGCGAGATCGCGACCTCGTCGTGGTTGGATTGGATCGCGTGCTCTGGTCTCTGGCGTGGATGGATGCTGAGAACGGGCAGATTGCGCCGGAGACGCTGGCCCTCACGGATGAGGATATTCGTGGTCTGGCTGGGCTCTCTCTCCGCTTTGGCAGGCCCTTGACCGGTGAGCGCGTTGATCGTGTCTTCCTTACTCGCGCCACAGAATACGTGGTTGCAGGAAGACTTCTCCGCGGCAAACGGCTTTCTGGTCACGCGCAGGAGACCCTAAGGCACATTCACAGAATCGCATGGGTCATGCGCCCCTACGGGCTTGAGCCAGAAGACGAAGCGGACGCGGAAGGCGAGGAACAACACAATTTCGATGAGAGAGGCGTTCACTCGATCTACGAAGAAGAGAACGACCCCTCTCCTGATGAGATTGGCAAATATGCCGACGATCTGCAGAGCACACGAAGTCGCGCTCGAAGAGCACGGCAGATTCCCATTCTGGATCTCTACTTTGAAGGCCCTAGCCCTGCGCCTGCCCCAGGTATTTGACGCAACGCAGTCATGTCACACCCTCCTTAAGCATGATGGCGTAGACCATGTCATTGAATCGGGCGTAGC
>Ga0272442_10006934_pt1 | contig 14751 bp, 12 predicted proteins | sample SSMForm2O_FD_200262 | JGI IMG/M metagenome (GOLD analysis project Ga0272442, IMG submission 200262) | Marine sediment archaeal communities from Little Sippewissett salt marsh, Falmouth, MA, United States - SSM-Form-2O | ecosystem: Environmental > Aquatic > Marine > Wetlands > Sediment ...
ATTCTCGCGAAAGCGGGAATCTAACAATTACAATCATTTATAGATTCCCGATCAGGCCGGGAATGACAAAACGGCAAAAAGATCGACTTTTTAAGAACTTGTCATCCTTACATATTACAAAAGCGAACGTCTACCACGGATAATGGTGGAGGAATTCAATGCTGCTGGACAGAAAACCGTATACATTTGACAGGGTCTTTCGCATTGGCATTGCGGTGGCTTTATTATGGGGATTAATCTGGCTCCTCGGATATCTGAGCGACGTTCTGATTCCTTTCGCTGTTGCCCTTATCCTGGCCTATATGATAAATCCTCTGGTCAATGTGATCCAGAAAAAGATTCCCCATCGTCTCGTCGCCGTTTTTATGAGTCTTATTATCGTAATCGCTCTGGCAGTGTCTCTTGCATGGTTAATCATTCCAATGATTGCAACCGAGATAAAGCACGCGGGACAGATTCTATCAAACCTTGTTAACAATGCCGATCTGGCTCAGCATGCCGCGAAACGTCTTCCACCCGATCTCTGGCAGGCAATTAAGGATTACGCATCCCGTCAGGAAGTTCAGCAATTTTTCAAGACCGAAAATTTCTGGAAAATTGCAGAAATGGGTGCGCGCAAGGTCTTACCCGGGGTGTGGGGTCTCATTACGGGAACAGCGAGTTTTATCATGGGTCTGGTCGGTCTTGCCGTGATCGGACTGTATCTCGTTTTTTTGCTTCTGGACTATGAAAAGGTCCTTCAGGAATGGAAAGAACTCCTTCCGCTCGCCCATCGTGAAACCATCATGGGTTTCGTGAGCGATTTTGAGTCGGCCATGAATCGCTATTTCCGAGGACAGGCGGCCGTTGCTTCTATTGTGGGGGGATTGTTCGCTGTGGGGTTTTTACTTATCGGACTGCCGATGGGTATTCTGCTTGGATTTTTCATCGGACTCTTGAATATGATTCCCTACCTGCAGATTATCGGTCTCATTCCTGCCATACTACTGGCTCTGGTTTATGCTCTCGAGACAGGCAGCAGTTTCTTGGTGATTCTGGGATTAACCGGCCTGGTGTTTATTGTTGTTCAAATTATCCAGGACGCCATATTGGTTCCCAAGATTATGGGCCGGGTCACCGGATTAAATCCTGCCATGATATTATTGTCTCTTTCCATATGGGGCAAACTTTTGGGTATCTTCGGATTGCTGATTGCATTGCCCATGACATTTCTGCTTCTCGCATATTACCGGCGATTTATTGCCACACCGTACCCGGAAACTGTCCAGCCATCGCCAACCGATAATTGAGACGATTCCGGCACGACAAACGCATCATATTCACTTATGGAATATGCGGGTTCATAGCCTCTCTGATATATATCACTCCCCGTCTCTGTAAATTAGTGAAAATGTTTTGGTTTGTCAGAACTGAATTGATCGTCGCTACTTTTGACAAATAATCCTCAAATGTTATGAGGCCAAACAGACCTATCAGGTAAAACAGGATGTAGAGATAATGATCAACGAAAACCGACGCAAAGATGACACCGACGACAGTGAGGGGAAACGAATATACTCGAATCGCAAAATGAAATAACTTCACGAGTGGATTCGGGGAAACCCTCGCATAATGAAGCAATGCGGAGCTTCTATTAACATCGATTGATATTTCGCCTTTTTTGTATTTGTCCACCACAATTCTGTGAAGGGTAGACCTGTCTTCATCAATCATGGACCATTCCTCCTTTTTTATCATTGGAATTCCTCATTGGAATTTTTTCTCGAATTAACTACTCACATCACACTTACTTTTTTTGCTTTCCCCAGCATATTCAGAACAAATTCCCTAATTTCTCCCCATATGTAAACGGGATCAGACAGATGTGATGATACCAGCTGCGGATGTCGCTGCAGGGTTTGTGCTGCCACAGCCCCTGCTACTCTGATCCGGCTTTCTCGTGTTAATGATTGTGCCCGTTCGATTAAATGGACAGGGACGTTGACCCTGACCTTCATCGTTCCAATTTCCATTTCTCCGAACCCTTCGTTTTCAGTCACCGCATCCTCATGGAAACTCTCTGATGTCTCCACCGCCTCCTTAGCATGTACCTGCCCTGTAATAGGCTGAATATTGTTCATTACTTCTCCCGTATCGTTTTCAATCACCGGCCTGATTTCATCGTCACACTTCCTTTGTTCCATGCCAAAAGACTCTTCTTGAACCAGAGCTGAGGACTCTTCATACGAAACATCCTGTGCAATGATGTCAGCCCTTGTGTCTCTTTCGGGGTTTTCCGTCATACCGACGGATGGGTTTTCAAAAATCGCTAGCGATTCTACTGGTTTTACTTGTTCAATGACGGGCACACTATTATCTCTTCCATACGGCATCAGGACCGGTTCCCCTTCATGACACTGGTCTCGGATCACTTCCTTTTCAAATCGCTTCCGGGGTCTCCTCCTCTGGATTGCCTGTCTTGTTAATTTGCGGAAGCGTTCCCCGATCTGTCCGACGATATCACCGGTAATTTCATTGAATTCGTTTGTTTCGCCCGCTTTGAGACTCAATTTACTGATCTTATTGATAAGACGGGGAACTCCATGCTCAGAATGTTCCCATAACTGAACAAATGCATCGTCGGTAAAAATCCTTGTTGTTCCTCCTGCAAGCTTCAATCGGGTTTCCACATAATTTTTTACTAAATTTTCAGAATGTATCTTATCGATCCGATTGTATGTTCCGATCCGCTGGAACAGATTTTTCCGCTTCGGATGCTCCAAACGTCGAGCGAGTTCCATCTGACCTGCGAGAATAACCGTAAAAAGATTGATCTGATCGTCTTGCATATTGGTGAGGAGCCTCAAACTTTCGAGGTTTGCTGGTGAAATAGCATTTGCCTCGTCAATAAATATGAGAACCCTTCTACCTTCATCTATTGTATCAAATAACAGTTTGTTGAAGGTCTCCAATAAATCTCCTTTTCTTCCGACATCACACCGTATCCCCGTAAGTTGACCAATGATTTCCTTTAAAAGCTGACAAAACGTAATACCAGGATTGGTAATAAGTGCTATCTTATACCGCTCCTGTTCTAATGAATCGATGATCATACGAAGCGACAAGGTTTTGCCCAAGCCAACATCACCGACAATCACTGCCAGACTATCTCCTCCCTCCTCGATAGCAAACAGGGTTTCAGCTATAGCATTCTCCATCGATGCATGACAGTCAACATACATTGATGGATCAGGAACGTTATCAAAGGGCGGCTTTATGAGATTCCAGTATTGGTAATACATAAACCTTCACCTCCCGGGCCTTGAAAATATCGTCATATTTTTCATCAGGATCCGTAATAACAAGGCCATATTCTCTCTAATCTCCAAATTCTCCGTTTTGTGTCAGATATTCAAGAACATCGTCTAAGGAAAAACGTCTGAGTCTACCCATTTTATAACTTCTGATTCTTCTTGTTTTTACAAGCTTCCTTAAATAACTCTTACTAACCTGGAGCATCTGACATACATGCGTCGGCTTGAGCAATTTGAGTACATGCTCTTTTTCAAAATAGAAATTGAGACTCATTCGTCCATCTCCGTGCTGCTCAACATTCAACGCCGCATTGCTGGGAATTCCATCTGAAATATTCTGCATGAACATGCTCGATTGAAACAGATTGCTCTGCTCCGGTGTCAGTGGAAAGGTAATAACTTCATTGTTGTCTTCTTTCGAGTATTCATACCGAGTCTCACAGTCTTTTGTCTGGGGAATCGCGGGCAACGATATGAGACTTAAATCGTGATTCGGAAGTATTGCCGTATCGGTCGCAATGTCTTGCTGGTTTTTCCACTCGTGAGTGTACTTTTTTCTTCTTTTCACAATACAAATCTTTTCCATAATGCTCCCTGCTTATTTTTCTTACAAACAATAGAACCGTGTATTTTGATCATGCATCCTTGTAAAGATATAATCGGATTATTCACTGAACTTCTTGAGTATCCCTTATTCCTCTTTTATTCGTACCAAAGCTTCATGACGGTGGTCTTCATACTTCCTTTTTCATGGACTCACATTATGAAACGATGACGCCATAGGGACATCCCGTTATCAACCACGCTGAATTTCCCGGGCATTAAGGTTCCTGATAAATGGAGGATACGTGAGGACGATGCGAATAGAACACATAAGGATTAGGAAGGATGTAACAGTTTAATATAAAAAGAGAAATAAATTGACAATTTCGGTAACCTGGCGATCATCGTTTCGATGACCCATGGCTTTGCGTCCTACCCTCACGGATAGTTTGCCTTTATCGATTCTCAAAGAACGGTGTGCATTATGTTATTTCTCTTGACTTCTGGAACTATGTTTATACAGTGACATCCAGTGTTGCAAGAAATTGATTTAATATTTTTATATAAAAGATCAAGAGGTTATACTATGACGTGTTTCATATCCTGTATATGAAATATTTCACATAAACATCAAAAGAAAGACAATTCATTGATATTAAGATAATTCTGAATTACACTTTCGTCGTATGACAAAGACGGTACATAAAAGATCGGATAACCGACGGCGCCGATACAACTAAATTATATACTGTACGAGGAGAAGCCACATCATGAGAGACGAAACGTTAACCGATATAGTCAAACTATGTCTTGCCCTTGACCAGAAGTCATCGAATATTTACACTCGTCTCTCTTCTCTCGCTGAAATCGATGACCTCAAACGTTTCTGGAAGGAAATGTCGGAAGAAGAACTGACCCATGTGGAGTTTTGGAAAAGGCTTGTAGAGATGGCGGAAAATCATATGATGCCCCAGGTATTCGATAATCCGGAAGAAACAAAATCAGAGTTGGAAGCAATAGACAACAAAGTCAACACATTATGGAAACAATTCGAAAATCGAGTTACTATTTCCGACGCATTCATTCTTGCATATCGCATGGAATTTTACCTGTTACATCCGGCACTTGCGACCCTCTTTCATTATATGAAAGGCATTGGAACCAAAGCAAATCCCGAAGACACCTATGAATCCCATATTGAAAAATTCATCGATACCTTCAGACAATACGGTGAGGTCACGCCGGAATTGGAGCTTCTTGGAGAAACACTCCAGAGTTTATGGAAAAAGAACAGAGATTTGGCCCGTAAGAGTTCATTGGATGAATTGACGGAGATCTTTAACAGAAGAGGTTTTTTCGATACGATTAAACCATTACTACATCTATCCCGGAGAAACCGGTATCCCGTGGGAATAATGATGACAGATATTGATGACTTCAAGAAAGTTAATGATACATACGGGCATCAAAAAGGTGATGATGTCCTCAAAACCATCACAAAAGTCTTGAAATCAAACGTAAGGGGTTCGGACATCGTTGGAAGGTATGGCGGCGAGGAATTTATTATCTTTTTCTATGGTGTAGATGAAGACGTCGTTTACCATATTGCCGACACAATCAGGAAAGAAATCGAAGAAGATACAAGAAATGACATCCCGGTAACTATGAGCATCGGCATTTCCCAGGGATTTGTGAGCAACGATGTCGAAAACACCATAATGACCCTTATCGGTAGGGCAGATGCGTGCCTGTACCGGGCTAAAAGAGACGGGAAGAACAGAGTTGTCATGGATTGATCGGAACTCCGAATGACCGCACAATATAAGGAATATTTCTGACGATGCTATATTTTTTTGAAACAACGGGTAAGCCGGGACGGATATTGTATACATTCTTGATGTCCCATCGTTCTTCCACGAGAGCATTTTTCGAACATCATAACCGGAACAAGCGCACAACAAACAAGACAGACACTCTATGAAAAAATATCAAGTAATTATAATTGGAGGAGGCGCAGCAGGTTTGATGGCTGCTATCCAATCTGCCGAACTGGGTGCTGATACACTCATCCTGGAAAAGATGAAGCAACCGGGACGAAAACTGCGTATAACCGGAAAGGGCCGGTGCAATGTGACCAATGTAGCATCGTTATCAGACTTCATTGAACATTTCGGTGCGAATGGAAAGTTCCTCCGACAGGTTTTTTCCCGCTTTTTTACTGAGGACCTCATAACCTTCTTCGAAAATACAGGGGTCCCAATGATCATTGAGCGGGGAGGACGAGTTTTCCCGGCCAGCGGTGACGCTCGCCATGTAGTGGATAAACTGGTACGGCAGAATCTCGTCCATGGTGTCGACCTGCAAACGGGAATAACCGTGAATCGGCTTCTTGTCAAAGATAAACGGGTGGTCGGCGTCGAGGCACAGCAATACCCACTTCTCAAGCATATCATTTCGACTGAACACAATCCCTTATCAAAGCGCTATAACGCAGACGCTGTTATCATTGCAACCGGCGGTGCTTCATATCCCGCAACCGGATCGACGGGAGACGGCTATCGGCTTGCGGAATCGGTGGGGCATACAATCGTTCCGGTTCGCCCGGCGCTGGTACCACTCGAGACTGCCGGTGATATTGCTCCCCGATTGCAGGGATTGAGCCTCCGTAATGTAACTGCCGGCGTATGGGTCAACGGAAAAAAGCAGGCTGAGGCAATGGGAGAACTTCTTTTCACACATTTCGGCCTGTCCGGACCGATTATCCTTTCTCTGAGTAGATACGTTGTTGACGCCCTGCGTATGAACCGGAAAGTAGCGCTTTCTATCGATCTGAAACCGGCTCTTGATTATCCCAAACTGGACGGACGGCTCTTACGAGATCTGGATGAACACGGCAAACAGTATTTTCGTACATTTCTCAAGGGTTTGCTTCCCAGAAAGTTAATTCCTGTTTGCATAGATTCTACGGGAATCTCACCGGACAAACGAGGACACCAGATAACGGTCGGGGAACGCAAACGACTTCGAACATGGCTGAAAGACCTTCGTTTCGACATAACAGGCTACCGGCCTTTTGAAGAGGCAATTATTACCGCAGGCGGGGTGGATACGCGAGAAATTGATCCGCGAACACTTGCCTCACGACTTGTAAAAGGTCTTTATTTTGCCGGCGAAGTAATGGATATACAAGCAGATACAGGTGGTTATAACCTGCAGGCCGCGTTTTCTACCGGATGGGTCGCCGGTCGGCAGTGCGGATCTATGTCAAATTGATGGAAAACGATCTATCGCATGAAAACTCATGATAAAACGTTAGCATGAATAATCGCCTCATCAATGAGATGAGAACATGGTTTATCATGACTGGCAAGAGTTACGACGTCTCCGTGAGTTCTTCAAGGATTTGGAGCACTTTTTTATTATGAGGACTCAAGGACAGGGCAAAATTGAGTCTTTGGATTATTTCCTCTTTCAGAACATTATCCGGATTAGAACGGTATTGTGAATACTGCACTCGAGCCAGGTTGACGTGGGCTTCTTCTTGAAAGTTGTTGAGAGAAAGGGAGCGCTGGTAGGCAGAAACCGCCTCTTTATAATCTCCATTATCTTCATAAACAGAGCCAAGATTATTCCACGTTTCCGAACTATCAGGCTGCACCTTCAATACTCTTTCAAAATATGCAATAGCCTTTCTATAATCACCGAGTTGTACATAAAGATTTCCGAGATTGAAGTTTGCTTTTACATGGGTTGGGTCTCTGTCGAGCACATTTTCATACTCTTGAATTGCTTCGTCAAACATATCATACCGGTCATAGAGGACAGCCAGGCAGAAAATCGGTGCGACGGCATCATGATTTGTTGCGATCGCTTTGCGGTACTGTTCAACAGCGCCGTAGTAGTCCCCTTCAAGCTCAAGGGCCTGAGCAATGTTGAGCATCGCCTCCATATTGTCGGGGCTTAATTCTAAAGCCTTCTCGTAAATTTGCTTGGCACTTCTCGATCTGTCCATCCTCTCATAAACATATCCCAGATTATTATAAGCTTCGGGATTGTCCGGCTCCAGCGTTACTGCCTTTTCGAAACACTTCAGCGCTTCGTCATAATTTTCCCTCTGGAGCCATATAAACCCCAGATTTACATAAGCATCCGTCATTGAATCGTCAAATTTTATGCTTTCTCTATACGCATCGACGGCTTTATCTGAATCCGGGTCAAGGGTATCGTATCGATATCCCTTGATGAAACATTCCCGTGCACGTTGTTTTGCATCCATCATCATCGCCTTTTCAACCGTTGAATGTCATCAACTGATTCGTTTTATTAACCAAATTGATTTAACACGACGGTCCTGATTTCCCCCCACACATGAACAGGATCATCAATATGAGAAGCAACCAACTGAGGATTTTTCTGTAATATTTGTGCCGCCAGACTCCCGGCCACCTTGACCTGCTGTTCTCTTGTTGAAAATTTTGCCCGTTCAATGACAGTGGAAGGAATTTCTATATCAATAACATACTTTCCAATTTCAAACTTTCCAACAATCCCTTCCCGTTCCGCCATCTCTTCGGGTTTGATTTCTTGAACGACTTCTTCCCCTTCTTCTTTGGCCGTTTCTTCCGGTATCACGGGTTCAGGTACAGTTTCTTCAACAATTGTCAACTCCGGAACGGTCACCTCCGATGCAATCTCTTCTATAACTTCTTTTTCTTCTTCCTCGACCGTCTCTTCCGGCATCACGGGTTCAGGTACAGTTTCTTCAACAATTGTCAACTCTGGAACGGCCACCTCCGGTGCAACCTCTTCTACAGATTCCACAGAAACACTCGTTTCTCCCGGAGCTCCTGTCAGTCCAGCTTCGAATTTCTCAGGTATCGCTTCGCTGACAATTTTATCCCGATTATATTCCGTTTTCCCCATTTCTTCCGGTACAGCTATTTCATCCGGTTTTTTCCTGGGTCTCCTTTTACCGACGGCAGGACGGGTCAATCGTTTAAACCGTTCGCCGATCTTATTGACTAACTCGCCACTAACAGTATCGAAGTCATTGGTCTCGCCCGCTTTCAACGACAATTTGGCAATCTTGTTGATGAGACGGGGAACACCATGCTCAGAATGCTCGTAGAGGGCTGTAACAGCATCGTCCAAAAAAATCTCCGTTGTCCCTCCTGCATGCTTTATTCGTGTTTCAACATACCGCTTGACTAATTCCGGAGACGCTATCTTATCAATCCTGCTGTACGTTCCGATCCGTTGAAACAGGTTGGCCCGTTTGGGATGTTCCAATCGTCGAGCCAATTCTATTTGCCCGGCCAGAACCATGGTGAACAGATTATTTTGATCTTGCTGCATATTGGTGAGCAGCCGTAAGCTTTCGAGATTCGCAGGTGCGATTGCATTTGCCTCATCAATAAAGATAAGAACCCGCTTACCCTCATCTAATGTCTCAAACAAAAGTTTATTAAAGGTTTCTAAAAGATCGACTTTTCTTTTTTCCACACATTGTTTCCCGGTGAGCTGCCCTATGATTTCCCGTAAGATCTGCACAAAGCTCATCCCGGGATTGGTAATGAGAGCCATCCTGTACTTATCCGGGTCAAGGGAATCAATTATCATGCGAAGTGACATCGTTTTACCGAGACCAACATCGCCAACGATGACCGCAATGCATTCATCACCTTCTTCAATTCCAAACAGGGTTTCCGCTATGGCACTTTCCATCGACGCATGACAGTCTGCATACATGGAGGGGTCGGGTACATTATCGAACGGAGGTTTGTTAAGACCCCAATATTCATAATACATAAGACGTAACCTCCTCGCTTCGGGTAAGATAGTCGAGAACATCTTCCAGCGAGAAACGCCTCAGTCTGCCTATTTTATAACTTCTCATCTGCTTTTCCCTCACGAGTTTCATTAAGAACCATTTACTTACCTGTAGCATCTGACAGACATCATCGGGCTTAAGCATCGTTACGGTATGGGCCTGTTGTACATAAAAATTGAGAACAAGCTGCCCATTTTCTCCGTGCTGCACATCAAGGGTAAGATTACCTGACGTTTTATTCAATAAAGATCTGACATATTGATTCGATTGCACAAGTTCGGATTGCTCCGGCGTTAATTCAAATGAGAGTATCTGATCATTTTCGTGACCCCTGGCCTCAGGAGGGCTACCTTCTCTTTCATCATGGAGGACATTTTCAGGCATTGAATTCGATGACGCCGCCGATGATCTTTCAGCTTCTATTATTTCGAAACCAGACATAGATGGCGTTCTATCATCTGTTTTTTGAGGTTCTCTCTTTCTTCTTTTAACGATGCAAATCTTTTCCATAACCCTCTCGTTTGATATGTTTTTAATTATGGAAAACCGTCACATGACAGTTTATTAACTATCACAGCAAAAGATCATAGTCTAAAAATCTCCGTGGATTGTATGTTCCGGTAACCAATAGATCAATCGGGAGACAGTAATTATATCGGTTCATTGTAGGATTTAGTTAATTATTTTTTTCACATACGGACGGTATTTTTTCAATGAGGTTCTTATTTTCGAAGAAACATGACTTTTCACGCCGTCATAGGCAGTAGTATGGTTCCCGTATTCTGAATATTATCAGCGTAATCTATTCTGGATTTTTTTTGTCAGCGATACAACAAGATCGTCACGGTTTGAGCGTGTCACTTCAGTGATTTCCACATCTGTTCGTGATTTTACATCGTGAATGAACCCCCCTCCTTTTAACGCAACGCTTCCGAATACGGGAATTTGAGAATCCAGTAACGCTGTCACCTTTTGACAGAATTGTCGCGAAAAGCACTCCATCCTGCCGATCTCATCGATAATATATAACTGCACTTCTCGTGAACTGAGTAATGGAAGAACCAGGGTTTCAAATCCGGCAACGTCAACACCGTATTGTCCGACATGGTGTCTTGACTTGAGGTCTTTATGGGCGAGGATTCCTTTTCGGCCGTCAAGAGAACAGATCTCAAATCCGACTCGAGTACCGGAAACACGAATCTCACCGGTAAAGAAACCGTCACAGAAAATTCCCGATGGCAATTGATCGAGGACCTTCCGTATCACTGTTGTTTTTCCGACACCGGGGAGACCGGTAATAAAAATATTTTGTTTGTCCATAAATGACCCTCAGTCTCTGTACTATTTAAAAAAGGCTCATCTCCAAAAAAGTTGCTGTCTTTTTCAGGATTCAAGGATTCGAGTGAAATACCAGGAATGTGCAAGAATTTGAATGTATCTTATAAATCATATCGATTATACGTGGATACAGGTACCATAATAAAAGGATTTCTCTAAAAATAAATCCAATATAACAAACCCGTGAACCCTTGGCCCAGACCGATTACCTTAACGGCGGCCGCAATATAATGTTCATGATTCTCTTTTTACATGAGTATTCAATAACCGTTTAAGTCGCACCAGGGCAGGCCATGAATCCTTGAATCCTTTTCTGCAATTAAATTGGAGGAGAACCTTAAAAAACAATAACTGTTTTTTTATGCCGCTATTTCTGTTAAAAGAAACTGACTCACTTGTTATTGAGAAATTCGTTATGATATTATAAATAATTATGTGAGAATTCAAAGTGATTGAAGAATATTTTTTAATCTCATCATAATAATGTTATGCGACAGGTATCAATACATCAATCTGTCATTAACAATATGTACATACAGGTATCCTTATGGATTTAAATGTTATTCTGGGAGTCATCGGAGGTTTAGGACTCTTCCTTTTCGGTATTCACATTCTCAGTGATTCACTGAAGAAACTTTCTTTGGGACTCCTGAAAGATCTCCTGGAAAAAATTACATCTAATCGAGTTAAATCTGCGCTCGTGGGTGTCTTTGTTACATCAATCATACAAAGTTCCAGCGCCACCTCCGTCCTACTGATCGGATTTTTAAATGCGGGACTCATAACATTAACAGCGGCACTTCCCGTTATTTTCGGAGCCAATATCGGAACAACGATCACGGCCCAGTTGATCGCCTTTAAATTAACCAAGTCGGCCTTCCTGTTCGTCTTTATTGGTGCTATAGTTTATCTGTTTGCAAAGAAAAACAAAAACAAGAATAAAGGTCTTGCAATCCTGGGATTCGGAATCCTGTTTCTGGGACTTGCCACTATGAGTTCCTCCGTCAAACCCCTGGCGGGTAATGAGACGATTACAAATCTCTTCCTTCATTTCGGAACGAACCCATTCCTCGGAATTCTTACGGGGTTAGTGGTTACCGTCATTCTGCAGAGCAGCAGTACCACCATCGGAATGGTGATTGCCTTTGCATCCGTCGGGCTACTCGACTTATCGGCTTCCGTCTACCTGGTCCTCGGAGACAACATCGGCACCTGCATCACCGCCATTATTGCCAGCATCGGCGGAAAAATCACCAGCAAGAGACTTGCTCTGGGCCATTCCCTTTTTAACGTCATCGGAACATTGATCGTCTTGCCGTTTATCCCTCTGTATCTCCACTACATGCCGATGCTCTCAAGCGATATTGCACGACAAATTGCAAACACCCACACCATCTTCAACGTGGTTAATACAATCATTCTACTCCCGTTCGTACCGCTTTTCATTAAACTTCTCGATAAGATTATCCCTGGCAGAGATTATGAAAAAAAGGAAGCGAAATTCCTCGACAGGAATTTGCTGAGCACACCCCATATGGCTCTTACGGCTGTCATTAAAGAACTCTCCCTTATGCTGAGTATCTGCCAGGACATGCTGGAAAAAGCCCGAATGTGTACCATAGAGTATAATCATAAGCTCAAAAATGAGATTACCATGGATGAAGAATCCGTCGACGATATGCAGAAACATATTACGGAATATCTGGTTGAAATCACGCAGAACGAACTGACGGAAAAACAGCGGAGATTAGTTCCGGCAATCCTTCACAGTGTTAATGATATTGAAAAAGTGGGCGATTACTGTGAAGGTATCGTCACATTAGCCCAGAGGGCTTATGAGCACGATCTGAGTTTTTCCGAACCGGCCAGCGTGGAACTTGAAAAATTATTCGACAAAACGAGTACACTGATGAGACAAACCAAGAAAGCAATGGATTATAACGATCAGAAAGCGGCAACCATTACCTTAAATATAGAACGGGAAATTGATGACCTGATCGATCAGTATAAACTGAACCACCTTATGAGGCTTGAAGAAAGGGTGTGTATCAGTGATGCCGGACTCGTCTATTCTGATATTCTTACCGATCTCGAACAGTTGAATGATCACCTCTGCAACATTACAAAGGGAATCCTGCATATCGGCAAGCGGTAAGGAACGATCTAAGAAATATCGGCAAATTTGTATCCAACACCCCTGACTGTCAGGATATACCGAGGCTCTACTATATTCTCCTCAATGTGAGCCCTCAGACGCTTAATGTGCACATCAACAGTTCGCGGTTCTACAAAGGACTCACCCCATACATGATCCAGGATCTGATCTCTCGTGTATACTCTGCCGGGGTTTCGTGATAAGAATCTCAATAATTTAAACTCGGTAGGACTCAAATCAACGTGTTTACCATTGACGATCACAACATGGGAACTGAAATCAATATGGAGGCCTTTAAAATCAAAGGTCTCGCTTTTTTCTATTTCTGAAGAAACAGCAAACCTTCTCAATACGGCTCGTACGCGGGCCAGAAGTTCCCGCACACTGAACGGTTTTGTGACATAATCGTCCGCCCCGATCTCAAGGCCGAGAATCTTGTCTATCTCATCACCCTTTGCCGTTACCATGATGACCGGTACTGCAGCGGTGTTTCGATCTTTTCTGATGATAGAACATACATCCATTCCCTGAATTCCCGGCAGCATAAGGTCAAGAATGACAAGGTCCGGCTTTTCGGCCTTGACGGCTTTGAGTGCTTCTTCCCCGTTATAAGCCTTTAAAGCTTCAAACCCTTCTCTTTCCAGATTGTAAACAATCAAATCAACGAGATCCTTCTCGTCATCCACAACCAGAATCTTTTCCGGCATATGATATCCTTTCCTTCTTTATCATGTGTGACATGCAGTATACGATAGTTGAAATGATCGGAGGCTACCCTGCATCCTCACCTTTATAAACAGGAAAGTAAAGAGAAACTGTCGTACCGACACCCAGCTGACTCTTGATTTCAATTTTACCATTATGAGTAATCATCAGATGCTTCACGATGGACAAACCGAGGCCTGTTCCCCCGAGTTCGCGGGATCGAGTTTTATCGACTCTATAGAACCGCTCTCCGAGTCTGGGGATTTCGTCTTTTGGAATGCCGATTCCCGTATCTCTAATCTCGACCACCACATATCCTTCAGAGTCATCAAATGCTGCAATCGAGACGCTCTCGGATTCAGGGGTAAACTTCACAGCATTATCAAGGATATTCAACAATATCTGATTCAGTTTATCTCGATCCGCATTGATGGGTGAAAGATCCTCCGGGATATCTTTCTCGATCGTTAATGCCTTGTTCGAAGCTTTCGGCTCAATCATGGACAGAACGCTGTCAAGGACACCGCTTATCGAAACGCTTTCGAAAAACAATCTCGTTTCCCCCAATTCGATGTCGGACAGTTCCAGCAGATCATCAACCAATCGGTTAAGCCGCTCTGCGTGCTTATGGATTGTCTGCAAAAACTTCCGCGCCGTATCTTCTTCGACAAGAGCCCCCTCCTGCAGAGTTTCAATGAAACCAAGAATAGCGGTGAGGGGCGTTTTTATCTCATGGGTTACATTTGCCACAAAGTCGACGCGCATCTTTTCCAGCTTTTTCAGACGGGTGACATCATGAAAAACAATCATTGTTTTTCCCTCATCCTCGGGAAGTCCCTGGATTGAAGAAATATTCACATCAAGAATAAATCTTGACTCATCATCAA
>Ga0272442_10006935_pt1 | contig 14750 bp, 11 predicted proteins | sample SSMForm2O_FD_200262 | JGI IMG/M metagenome (GOLD analysis project Ga0272442, IMG submission 200262) | Marine sediment archaeal communities from Little Sippewissett salt marsh, Falmouth, MA, United States - SSM-Form-2O | ecosystem: Environmental > Aquatic > Marine > Wetlands > Sediment ...
TCAAAGGCTTTTTTGTAAATGGGCAATCAAACTCCTTTAGTTATTTAATCCAAATATTTCGCTACATAATTATATAATAGTATAATTATATATAATTGCCCATTAAAGTTGGCGAGGAGCCCTATTTAATTAACTATTTAACTAGACAATTGAACGGGACTATTGAAATATAGTCCCGACCGTAAATATTTTCACTTGTTTTAAACCACGGAAGACACGGAAAGCACGGAAGGATTTTGGCACGATTTTTTCATTCTGTGTCTCGTCCATCCAGTGTTTTCGTACTTTTGTGGTTATTTTAATACTGCTTTTCAGGCTTTGTGGAAAATCGATCTAAATTTTCCCTAAAACCCACATTTCTAATTAGGGCACTTTTGTACAAAATCATGGTACAAACGTGTTACTTTATTGATATTCAATTCAGTAATTGGCCAATATATATGACTTATGTTCCCCTTTTGGCAGGGGGTAGAAATGTGGGTTATACGAGCTATTCCAAACAACCTTTTTTCTATTTGCTTTTTAGGTACCGGCGTTCTCACCGGTCAGCTTGCTGACCGGCTTTTCCCTGAATTATATTAAGCGTACAATATTAATTTGTAAGTTGTCAAAAAATATATCTGGATAACTAAAAAATTGGAATATTGTTGTGAAGTGAGTTGAATAAAAGTAGAAGCCAATAATGGCAATTTACTTTGCAATCTCTTTTTTCATAATATTCGGGAAGGGCCGCTTGCTTACGCAAGCGGTGAGAGCTCTGGTTGATACAAAGTGAGTAAAAACCAGGATTGGAAATGCATTAAACCCGGTCACAAACCATGGCCTTTTCAGCTTATTATTGTCGATCAAAAGCAGGAGCCCCTTTTCAAGTAATACAGGGGGATTTCTACGGATCTGTCTTTTAATTTTTTTAAAAAAAGTTGGATAAGGCAGGATCGGAGTTTCGAGAAAGGAAAATGGGGATAGGAAAGCTCAGGAGGCTTTCCGAAGTTTGTTCTCAGTTTTCTCTTTTAGTATTCGGGTTCCAGGCCTTCGAGCTGGGAAAAAGTTTTGTCCAGTTCGGCTCCTTCCTCTACCCTCTGCTTTTTTGCTTTTTCATGGTGGATGGCCTGGACGGCTACACTGTAGAGTTCTTCAAGCTCGTGGGCGGATTCCAGGGTGAGGACCGAAAGGACCTGGGGGAATTCGCCGTTTCTCACGACTATGCCTTTGAAGACGTGTCCTACGGCTCCGGACAGCTTTTCTATTTCGCTTGAGATGTCATCGATGCTCAGGTATTTGCGGTCACCCTTGATGATGACCATTGCCCTGCTGGCTTCATCATAAACATCTGTGGAAAAGAGGAGACCTGAGGGGGAAAGGGCGTTCTGGATGGCTGATTTGATCGGCATTTCCTTTTCAGCCCTGAAAAAGCCGATAGTTGCGAGGCCTGCGCCTCCGCTCATGACCGTCTTAAAGTCACCAAGGTCAGTTACCATCATCATTTCGCTGTCAAGGGCATCGAGCAGGAAGAGGAGGCGCTCGGCGATCATGTCGTTGATCCCGTTGTAGGCTTCCTGGATGCTGCCGCCGATGTTTTTAAGGTACTGGTTGTCAGCAAGGATGACCCCATCCGCTCCGCTCTGGCGGAGTTCCCTGAGTGAGAATGCCGCGTTCTGGAGGTAGAGTGTGCCTTCTTCCCTGAAAGGCAGGACCACGACGCAGTAAATCGGATAATCATATCGCTCTTTCATCTCCTTTACGAGTAAAGGAGTAAATGAGGAACCGGTGCCTCCGGAAGCAGAGGTTACCACAAAGGCGATATCGAAACTGCCCTTCTCCTCAATCTGGCGCATGATCATCTCTTTTTTCTCTTCAAACACCTTCTTTCCTATGTTCCTGTTTGCGCCTACGCCGTGAAGATGGGGGATGTGGACTCTGTCCTTTGCTTTTGTGAATTTCATCTCTTTTAAGTCATTGACTGCAGTGTTGAAGGCAATGGTTTGCACGTTGCTCTTGAACTTTTGCTTGGAGTAAAATTTGACAAGCTTGCCGCTTTTACCCCCGCCGAATGCATGTTTGTTGACAGAATCAAGGATCCTGTTTCCACACTGCCCGTTTCCTATCACCAGTATGTTGAGCAAGAAACTCCTCCATTTTAGGGTATGTTAGCATTTTTCCTGTCCGGGGTTATTCACGCTTTTTACCGCGCAAAGCTTGCGATGCCTGAGATAATCCTCGAATACTTTCATTAAATATTATGGAGTTGATAATTTGCCTCAATAAAGAATCTCTTAGTATTTGTATTCTTTGTGCCTTCTGTATATGTGTACCCCTATTGCTCCAAGGATCAGGAGGGGGATTATGTATACGTATATAGGCTGTTCAAGGAGGTAATCAAACTTGCCTTTTGTAACGTAAATGCTGGAGGTTTTTACCTCTGCACTTTCTTTTATATTTTCGGCGTCCACCTCGTTGTTATACTCGTAAGAAAGTTCCCCTGCAATGGTGTAGGTACCCACTTCGCTTGCTTTTAAAACGTAGCTGTACTCCTTGTCGTTGTTTGCCTGGAGGGTGTCTATATAGATCCTGGGGTTTCCGCCTATTATCTCGATGTCCTTGTCTCCTCCTTCATATACGAGGCCCTGGGGGATAGAGAGGTCCAGCCTAACAGCCTCTGCGTCAGCGTCACCCGTGTTCCTGAGGATTATGGTTGAGACAATTTTTTCGTTTCTTTCTACGGACTTCAGGTCTACGTTCATTGAAGTTTCTACCTGGGCGCTCTTTTTATTTCCCTCGCTTATGGTTATCGTGGGAGTATTGGAACTTGACTGGTAAGCCTGAGATGCACTGTTGGTGTAACTTGCAGTGACAGGTTTGAGGTCATAGGTCCCTCCTTCCGTTGCCTTCAATTCATATATGTATACGGGTATTGATTCCCCTACGTCGATTTCCGGGACCGCACCCGTGACTTCGTACGTTGTCTTTTCAAGGACGAAGTGTTCCTGTTTAGGATCCGTAAACAACACATTATTTGCGGCGTCATCTCCGGTATTCTTTGCGTTAACCGTTACTGTTATGGTTTCCCCAATCCCGATTTCGGATTTGTCGACCTTTTTTGTTATTTCAATTTCGGGGTCCCCTGCAAATTCTGCCGAGGAATGGCCTCCGTCGACGAGGTCATTTATGTAGAGGTCACCCATGTTGTAGTTGGATATGGTGATCTCGACCGAGGCTCTGGGTACTACTACTGCGTGTACGGACTTCAGGCGCATCTGGACTTCTCCGTCATCTTCGAAATCAAATTCGAAACTCTCATTTATGTCCAGCAGCCCGTCTTCAACCTTCTTTTCCCTTTCGTACACATAGTAGGAGGCGGTATTTGCTTCTACAAAGACGTCCGTGATTTCAATCACGTAGTTGTTCAGCTGGTATCCGTCTCCTTCTTCGATATCCCCTTCATATACTTCCGCTCTGGCCGATGCCGCGCCGCCGAGCATCAGCAGTATGAAAAATGCACATAGAACAGATATATGGATCCTTTTTAGTTTCACTTCTGCTACCTCAGGTTTTTATAAAAAGAGATTTTTTATGGGGGTCATTATTCCTTCTCAATATTTTTTCGATTTATGATCTTATTTATCTTCAACAAAACCAGATATAAAGTTTATGATCTTTTCCTCTTTCCATTTTTATTATTTTTAATTTAAAGTTTTAATCCGGTAATTTTATTCTATTCTTTTATATTTTTTAATTCTCTTCCCTTTCCTATCCTTCCATTTTCCTTTTTTATTTTTCGGTATTTTTTCCTTCTTTTAATAAAGGAGCAGGAGAGTAATAAGAGTCTGCTCTTTAAAAGAATGAGATAATTAGCTGAATTCGAAAAATCCAAATGGAAATTAAAATCCGGGTCCAAAAAATAGAAAAAATCCTATTAAAATGGATTGGATGGAGTAGCTGGTGAATAATAGGTGGAATAATTGGCGAATAATAGGTGGAATAACTGGCGAATAATAGATGGTTAAGTGGTTAGTTGCGGATCTTTATTCCATATCTTTATTCCATATCTTTTTTCCATATCTTTATTCCATATCTCTACCCCGGGGTTTTATTCCGGACTTCCCATATCCTCCGAATTAAGCATTTCAAGGCTGATGTCTATCCATCTGGCCCGGTGGATCAGGGATCCCATCGAGATGACATCTGCCCCGGTTTTCGCATACTCTTCAAGGTTATCCCTGGAAATCCCGCCCGAGGCTTCGACCAGGACTTTGTCCCTGAGCCCTTTTTCTTCCAGTGCTTTCAGAGCATTTCGGATTTCTTCCGGCTGCATATTGTCAAGCATGATTATGTCCGCGCCTATCCCTGCAGCCAGGACGGCGTCTTCTGCGGATTCTACCTCAACTTCTATTTTTCTGGTAAAGCTCGTCTTTCCGGCTGCCTTTATTGCGGCTTCTATTCCCATGAGTTTGATATGGTTGTCTTTTATCATGACCGAGTCCGAGAGGTTGAACCTGTGCGGGTCCCCTCCTCCGGCAAGAACAGCCCCTTTCTCAAATTTACGGATCCCCGGGGTGGTCTTTCTTGTGCATGCCACCCTGGTGTGCTCCGAATGCTTCCTGGCAATGTCCACGCAGGATCGGGTAAGCGTCGCAATCCCGCTCAGGTGCCCGAGGAAGTTCAAAGCCAGGCGTTCTCCCCGCAGAATTGATACGGCACCTGCCCTGAGCCGGAATATGACATCTCCAGCCCTGAGCCTGTCCCCGTCTTTCAGGTCGGTTTCGGCCCGGACCCCAAGGTAAGAAAAGATTGCCGAAGCTTCCCTTATCCCGGCAACCGTGCAATCCTCTTTTGTGAAAATAACCGCTTCAGAGGGCTCATCAGGTACGATGGTGCATGAAACATCGTCATATCCCAGATCTTCCTCTATAAAGCGTTCGATATCTTTTATAAGCATAATATTTACCCACGCTACTCTATGTTGTCCGGGATTTATAAGGGGTGCGGGAGTTTTCACCAGCTTCTTGGTGTTTTCGCGGTTGATGATCCGGTCAGTTGCTGTATCTGGTCAGCTGCTGTATCTGGTCAGCTGCTGTATCTGGTCAGCTTCTGTAACTGGTCAGCTTCTGTAACTGGTCAGCTGCTGCCTTATTTAATCAGTGTAAAGGAAGAATATATAGGATGCACATATGACAAACCTGCCAACAGAAGGTTTAAGGGGGGTGAGAATATACAATATCCCTCAGCTATCCATTTCCTTAGGGCTTCAGAGAGCTTTTTATAAGGAATATATCGGATTTATTGATTATTTTTCAGGAGTTTGCAATGCTGAAAGTTGGAATCGTTGGCTGCGGATTTATTGGCGGGCAGGTTTGCAGGGCTGTTGATGAAGGAACAGTGGATGTTGAAATGAGCGGGCTCTGCGACTCTACCAAAAGCAAAGCTATGGACCTTGCAGCCTCGTTGAATACGTGCAAGCCTCAGTACATGGAGCTTGAAAAACTTGTAGAGAATGTGGACCTGGTAGTGGAATGCGCCTCCCATGGCGCGGTAAGGGAAATCGTCCCGCAGGCCCTCGAAGCAGGGTGTGATGTGATTGTCCTGAGTGTCGGCGCTTTTGCAGACCGGGAACTCAGGGAGAAGGTCTTCGAACTTGCCAGGAAGTTCAACCGCAAACTCTACTTCCCTTCGGGGGCAGTGGTCGGCATAGATGGGTTGATTTCCGCGTCTTCTGCAGGGATTTCATCTGTTACCCTTAGCACCAGGAAACCTCCTTCAGGGCTTGAAGGGGCTCCTTTTATTGTTGAACAGGGCATAGACCTTAAAAAAATAGACCGTGAAACCGTGATATTCGAAGGCTCTGCTTCCGAAGCCGTCAAGGCTTTCCCCGCAAATGTGAATGTCTCAGCAACGATCAGTCTCGCGGGAATCGGTTTTGATCGAACTGAAGTCAAGGTTATTGCTGACCCTTCCCTTTCCAGGAACGTCCACGAAGTCAGGGTGGAAGGGGAATTTGGCAGTTTCTCTACCAGAGTCGAAAACCTCCCTTCGCCTGAAAACCCCCGGACCAGCTATCTTGCTGCCCTTTCTGCGATTTCCACGTTAAGAAAGATTGTGAATCCTTTCCAGATCGGGACCTGAAAAAGGTTGAGTTAAAAAGGTTGAGTTAGAAGGTTAGGTAAAAAAGGCTCTTTAGAAACCCTGTCACATTGCTTGAAAAGGCCCTGTTTTTATTCCGATGTTTAGTACTGAGTCAAATTCCGGGAATATTATTAATTTTACTTTTGTTCGACCCACTTCATGTCAATATTCTGATTTTTAAATTTTCGAGGCATTTTTTTGGGCATTTCCATATTATTTTTACTCTTTCAAATATAATTTATGGAAAAGCCGGTCGTCTACGACGACCGGTGAGAGCCCCGGTACCTATAAAGCAAATCGAAAAAAAAGGTTTTTGGGAATAGCTGATCAGTAGAATTAAAGCTTCCCTTTCCGGGTTTGTTAGATAGGTTTTCTACATAGCCGTTAAAAGGTTGAGTTAAAAAAGGTTGAGTTAAAAGGTTTACCTTGAAACCTTCTTCGCAGAAACATCTTTTTCACCTTTCTACTCTCTTCTGGCTTTTTTTCTCCATCTTCATCTTTATTTTATGACACATGTTATATATTTATGTAATATTTCTTTTATAATTGCATTCTGCTACCAGAACTATATTCACAAACGATTATATAGTTCGGGAGAGTTAAGCAGGTACGCTCAACCAGGCGATTTTGAGCGATATTAGTGACGGTTGGCGATAGTGAGCGATTGTTAGAGATAGAATGTGTGTTTAGCGTCTGACTGACTGAATTTCCTTTTGCGCCAAAATGACTTTGATTAAATCGCAAGCTAATATATATCTCATAAATTGATCTCATAAGTTAACCTCATGAAATGACCTGTAAATTTGTCTCATAAATTGGTAACGAAATTGTAAATCAAATTTTCAAATCTTATTCCTTTCAAAAATTTTCGGTGGTCCCATGCAGCAAGCAGAGCTTATAGAACGGATCAAAGAGTTGAAGAAAAAACGAAACGCAGTAATTCTTGCTCATTACTATTCCCGCCCTGAAGTCCAGGATGTTGCGGATTTTGTGGGTGATTCCCTGGCATTGAGCCAGGAAGCAGTCCGCCAGGGTGCGGATGTAATCGTGTTTTGCGGCGTCCATTTCATGGGGGAGAGCGCTGCGATCCTCTGCCCGGACAAAACAGTGCTGCTTCCGGAAATAGATGCAGGCTGCGCCATGGCTGACATGGCGGATGTGCCTGGCCTTCGGAAGCTTAAAGAAATGCATCCTGATGCTCTTGTTGTCTGCTATGTGAACAGTTCGGCAGCTATCAAAGCGGAGTCTTACATCTGCTGCACCTCGGCAAACGCCGTGGAAGTGGTCAATTCCCTTGACTCCGATGAAGTTATCTTTGTGCCGGATAAGAACCTTGCAGCTTATGTAGCGGCTCACACGGATAAGAAGGTCATTCCCTGGGAGGGGCACTGCCCAACACACCACCAGGTCCTCAGGGAAGACGTTCTGAGAATGAAAGAAATGCACCCAGGGGCTGAGTTCATGGCTCACCCCGAATGCCGTCCCGAGGTCCTGGAACTTGCTGAAAAGGTGGCAAGCACCAGGGGTATGATCGTGTATGCAAAAGAATCAAAAGCCAGGGAATTCATCGTGGGGACAGAATGCGGGCTTGTCCATGGGCTTTCAAAGGCTGCTCCTGATAAGAAGTTTTACTGCATTTCCGAATACGCCTGCTGTCCAAGCATGAAGATGGTCAACCTTGAAAATCTTCTGGCTTCCCTTGAGAACATGCAGCCCGTGGTAACCATTCCCGATGACGTCAGGGTAAGGGCAAAAGAAGCCCTTGACAGGATGCTTGAAGTTAAAATCAACACTTAATTTTACTTCTCTTTTTTCCTTTTGGAAATTTTGCTTTCTTTTTCCTTTTTGGAATCTTAGTTTCATTCTTGGGAATTAGTTCCCTTTTTGGGGATCTTAGCTCCATTTAGCCATGCGATGTTTCAGGTGGACATTTCCGATACTTTTAATACTTTATAATGCTGCTTTCTTGTGATGTCTGCCGGTATACGCACATATATGGAACTGATGAGATACGGAAACTGCCTGATGGCAGGGTTTGCAGCTGTTGTCGGGACTCTAATTGCTTTCAATATCCTGACTTCGGACCCCTTGAGTTCGTATCATCCCGGCTCTTTTCCTTTTCTTGATGTCGTCCTCGTATTCCTTGTGGTTTTTTTTGTCTCAGGGGCAGGAAATGCCATCAATGATTTTTTTGACATCAGGATCGATTCAATCAACCGCCCCGAACGCCCTATCCCTTCCGGAAGGGTGAGTGCAAAGGAAGCCCTATATTTTTCCTATTTCCTTTTTGCTCTCGGTACGCTAATTGCATTTTCAATCAATCCGGTCTGTGGCTCTATCGCTCTTTTCAATTCCTTGCTCCTGATTTTTTACGCAAAAACCCTGAAAGGAACTCCCCTCCTGGGAAACCTGAGCATAGGTTACCTTACAGGTTCGACCTTCCTTTTCGGGGCTTCGGTATTCGGGATCAGGGGTCTTGAAACACTCTTTGTCCTTTTCCTGCTCGCAGCCCTTGCCATTACGGCCCGGGAAATCATAAAAGATATCGAAGATATGGAAGGAGACAGGCAGGAAGGCGCAGATACCCTTCCTCTCAGAATCGGGGCAAAAAAAGCAGGCTATCTTGCAGTGCTAATTGGCTTTCTGGCCGTATTGTTAAGCCCTGTCCCCTACTTTATGTCAATCCTGGGTACGCGTTACCTCTACCTTGTCCTTCTTGCGGACCTGGGTTTCCTGGCTGCTATCTACCAGCTTCTGGTCCGGGACTCCCCTACCAAATCCTCAAAAATGTTCAAGATTGCCATGCTCTTTGCTCTGATTGCGTTCGTTGCCGGGGCATGAGCTTCTGGCTATTTTCTCGATTTTGGCAAATTTGGATCTTCGGCAAATTTAAACCTCTTGCAAATTGGTACTCTTGAATAATTTGAAGCCCTGGAAAATTTGAACCCTTAGCAGATCGGAATCTTTCCTGCCGCAAGTTCCATGCAGAAGGCCCGGATGTTTTCGAGTTCTTTTTCGATGACCTCTGCGGCTTCTTCTTCCACATCCCCTGCGAAGCCTTTTTTCATGATCAGCTGGGCGGTTGCAATCTGCGGCCTGTCGATAGGGGTACCGATTTCACTCAGGAGCCATACATAAACTTCCGCTATGTCAGGGACCTGCCGGTAGATCCTGTCAGCTATCCTGTGGGAAAGCAGGTTATAGATTTTCCCTATATGGCTCACAGGATTTTTCCCGGCTGCGGCTTCACTGCTTACCGGACGGTTCAGGGGTATAATGCCGTTTACCCGGTTTCCGCGCCCTACCTGCCCGCAGTCAGCGTCTTCTGCAGAAGTGCCCGTAACTGTGGTATAGACCCCTTCCAGGCCTCTTCCGGGGGCGTCAAGGGTGTTAAGGGAAACCGAGTGATTCAGGGAAATGGAGGTTTCTACTTTTGCCTCTGCCTCTGCCTCTTCTTTTTCTGCAAAGCCTGCGGCAAACTCCTCAATCCTGCTTTGCAGCTCCCCTTTCTTTTTGAAATAATCGCTTTCCGATTCCACATAACGGTCCATTAGGGGCATTGCAACGGTCAGGTGAATGTCCCCGTCGTGCCTGAGCCCCATTACCTTGATATCTTCCCCGGATTCCGGGTGTTCTTTCTTGAACTTTCCGGAGTTAAGGTTGCGTTCGCATTCGAGCACCAGCCTTTCCGTGGGGCTGAGAGGGGCGTAACCCACTGCAGCCGAGGTGTCATTTGCCCCCAGGATCTCCCCTCCCCTGCTGAAAATATCCGTGAGTTCTGCAGAGCCTTTTTTCAGTTCCACCTGGTAATAGAGGCTTTCGGGATCCACGAAGCGGAGATTTCCGGAAAGCCACTGCTTTGCAGTGTCCACGGCAATTCCGAGCACATCGATTTCCACACCTCCCGCTTCAAAGGTCGCGCGGTCCCCGAAGATGAGCCGCATCGGGCTTACGACTTTGCCTCCCCCGAATCTTCCCTCGACTTCCCCTGCCACGAGAAGTCCCTTGTCAATGTTGTGGTGGAGGATTGCCCCGAAATTTTTCAGGTACTCCTCAGACAGGCGGACCGAGACCTGCTCCATGATCGAGTCACAGATATAATCAGGATGCCCGAGCCCCTTTCTTTCAACGACTTCTACCCTTTGCCGATAGACTTCTGAAGCTTTCAACTCTTCGATAACGATGTTCCTCAAATTTTTCCCCCCGGATATTCCCCTGTATAAAAAATTAAAACGCCTGAAATTTATGTGAATTCCTTTTCTTCAGCTCGCTCATTCTTCTTTTTGAATTCGTTTACAGGTCCCGGCTCTTTTCCTCTTTCCGGGCCGTGCCTGAGGTATTCCTTTATCATCATCGGAAATGTGTTTGCGGGCACGAAGCGGACTCCAAGCTGTTCCGCCCACTTTTCGATCCCGTAATCACTTGCGACCACAGCGGCGTCCAGTTCCTTGGCAAGGATCAGGACATCTATGTCAGGAGCGCTGTCCAGAATTCCGTAGCGAAGCGCTGCACGGTACTTGTTTCGGAATTTTCCGATAATCCCGCCGATGACTTCCCTTTCCACTTCTTCCCTGTATTCCTTCTTCTTATTCTGCGGGTTTTCCATAAAGAGGCATTCGGTTGCAGCCTCCCAGATCGCATCTTCCGCTACTCCCATCCCCCGGTTGATCCTCTCTCGCATGTAAGCCACGTATTCGTGGAAGATCTGGGATGTTACGTCCACCTGGTACCTGTCAGGGGACTTTTTAACAAGCCAGGTGTCGATTTTTGCCATAACTTCCCGGTCGCAGCCGTTTCGGCTGGCAAATTCGTACATCTCCTTGTAGACCGAAGGGTAGGGCACATAACAGCTGATCCCGAACTGCAGGCGGGCTTCGGCTATCAGGTCAAGGATTGCCTTCATCCCCTCACAAAGGGCAGCATAACCCATAACCTCCCGCGTCTGCAGGTCCGTCAGTGCGGTGGTGTCCAGCACAAATCTTTGCTTGAGCATTTTTTCAGTCCTGTTGAGTGATCCTTATTTTCCAGATTCGGGAAACAATTAAGAGAATTTTCTCCAGGAGAAGTCTCGCCTGAATTATTTGAAGCAAGGAAACGTGCTTTTCTTCTCCCTTTATCTATTGAACAAAGAATGATAAAATTCTTTGTCTCATTTATTTCGTTTCTCGCCCTTTGTTTGATTTTATGAGCTATTTTTTTTGATTTTATGAGCTATTTTTTTTGATTTTATGAGCTATTTTTTTTGATTTTATGAGCTATTTTTTTTGATTTCATTAGCTATTTTTGTCTGATTTCATGAGCTATTTTTGTCTGATTTCATGAGCTGAGTTTTCTCGGGAGTGCCCATCCGGGTTTGATTTGTAATCATTATTTATGTTATTATTTGTCAAATTTTGACTAAAATGAATAACTGTATATAGTTTCAAAACGTATATTTCGATAGGGAAGTTGATAATAGTGACCGAAAGCCCGGATTTCCGGCAGATTTCTTGAGATGCTTTGACCCCTGAGCTTAAAGCGTTTCCTTAAAAACATTTAAATAAAAATGAACCTGTTTCCGCCGTATCGGGTTTGCTTACTTCGGTCCGGTTGACTTTTCCTTCTTTGAAGCACCTGAAAGTGTTTGAATTCGGTTAAATGTGGTTCCGAATTCCGGGCATTTGCAGGTGAATAAATAAAGTTGAAAAATGGCAAAATGGCTAATTCGGAAGTGTGGAATCTAATACCAATAAACCGAAAAGCTGGTGATCAAATGAGCGCAGGTGCTGCGGGCACAAAGCCTCTTGCAGGCTCTGAAAAAGGTCTGGCAAAGAATCCTCTTCAGAAAGGAGGCGACACAATGAAGGAGTATTGTAATATATGTGGTCGGGAGCTTCTTGAAGATATAGTTGTAGTGGACACAAGCCTCGATATGAAGCCGATTACATTCAAGGAGGTTAAGGGAGATAAGTCTGACTTAATATGTATCGAGTGCGCAATTGATGCTGTTGAGAATCCGCCCTTTGTATGCGGAAGGTGCGCACAGCCAATAGAATTCAATGAGAAATTCTATGTATTCAGGGAAGCCATATCGAAGCCAAGCGGCCCCAAAGTGGACCTTTGTGTGCACACCGAGGGGCATTACATCTGTAGAGAATGTTACAAAGAGATAATGAATCCCGAGTACAATGGAAATGAAGTCTGAGCTTTTTGTAGAGCTTCTTTTTCTCTTCAGGATTTGAATCCAACATATTTCAGGGAACGAAACTCTAAATTTATCTCCTTATTGGGTCTTGAACCCGAAATGTACAGAACTGTTATTCCAGCAGTTCTGTTTAAATCGTTTTTCTATGTTTTTCTGTTTTAATTTTGCTTGATTTTATGTTTTGATTTATCTTTTCACTGTTTTTACTGCTCTTTTTTTAAGTCACATTTTAATAGGGGGAATAAACATAGTATTTTCATATTCTTTTTGGATTATATACTGGGGTGCTATAATTGGATGAAAGTTATGTGATTGAAGCCGAGGATACGACCTGGGGAAAACTTGTGGAAAGCTCTGGAAAACCTGCTATTGTAATGTTCTACAGCCCTAGCTGTCCCTACTGTAAAGCTATGGAGCCCTATTTTGCAGAGTACGCTAAAGAATTCAGGAACTCAGCGGTTTTTGTCCGGATTAACATTGCAGTGAACCCCTGGACTGCGGAGAGATATGGCGTGCAGGGAACCCCAACATTCAAAATCTTCTGCCACGGGAAACCTCTTTGGGAACAGGTCGGGCAGATCTATCCGTCTATCCTGAAAGGCGCGGTTGAAAACATGATAGAATACGGGGAGGACTGCGTAAGGAGAACCACGCCTATAGGGCAGGATATTACCGGTTACGTGTGATTTTTTACATGCCTTGAACGTGATTCATTTATAACTTTTTAATTTTTACTTTTAAGTTTCACTTTTTTGTGTTCTGTAGAAAACCATCTATAGTCAATGACCTAAATTCTTTCACCAATCTCAAGTGAAAGTTAAACCACAGAAGGCACGGAAGACACGGAATAAATGAAACAGGGACACAATCATTCCGTGCTTTCCGTGCTTTCCGTGTCTTCCGTGGTTATAAATAAGTGTAAATATTTACGTCCGGAACTATAAAATCAACCCTGACAGGGTAGTTGTAATTCACCAGTTCACCTATTCCTGAAAACCTTTTTTCTATTTGCTTTTTAGGTACCGGAGCTCTCACCGGTCGTCTTCGACGACCGGCTTTTCCATATATTATATCTGAAAGAGTGAAAATAGTAAAAAAAGTAAATGTAGGTAAGTGACCAAAAAATACATCCAGATAACTTAAAAATTAGCTATTAACGTGAAATGATTTGAATAAATGAATAAAAATAGTAAGTAAGTGAGTGCGCGACCAAAACATATGTTTGGGCAACTAAAAAATCAGAATATTGACGTGAAGTGAGTTGAATAAAAATAAAAACCAATAATGGCAGTTTATTTTGCAGTCTCTTTTTTCATCAATTTTGGGAAAGGCCGCCCGCTTTGCGGGCGGTGAAGGTCCTTGTTTTCGATATTATGAAAGAACATTCCCGGAATTGGAACATTAGTGAGCCAAGTAACAAAACCCAGGGCCATTTCAAACATTGTGACAGGACTTCTACAGAGCCCTTTTTTGTTCCACTTTTTTAAGTTTCACTTTTTTATGCTTCACTTTTTGTTTAACTTTTTTTCTTTGTATATTTCCTTTCTAACCAGCCCGTATTCATCAAAGGCGGTCTGGACAGTGCTCAGGATACAAAAGGTGGTGCTCATTACCGTGGAGACAAAGATCACGATCATAATTGTGATCTGGTATTTGATTGCGAGGATGGGACTTACTCCTCCCAGGATCTGTCCGGTCATCATGCCGGGAAGGAAGACGATCCCGGTTGTTGCGATGTTTGCAAGGGTTGGGCGGATTGCCGAACGAAGGCATTTCCGGATATAGGGCATTAGCGCTTCGTACTTTTTTGCCCCAAGGGACAGGTTGTAAAGGTACCGGTTTTCGTTTCTTCGGATATCCTCGTAAAATTCTCCTATCCCTACTACGTTTCCCCTTAGGGAGTTTCCTAGGATCATGCCTCCTATGGGGATGAGGAAGCGGGCTTCCAGAAGGTTTTCGAGGTCAAGCACGAATTCGTTGAAATACAGGAGCACGCTGAGGTTAGTAATTGCAAAGGAAATTATAATGGGAAGAAAGAGCCGTTCCATTTTAAGTTCCACATTTTTTATGGTGGTGTAAGTCGCAACTGTTACCATCCCGAGCACCCAGCCCAGGTTCAAAATCCAGTTGTTAAGGTCAAAGACGACTGTCAACAGCACTCCGGCTAAAAAGAGCTGGGAAGTCATCCGGGCAACAGCGCTTGAAGTGGATTTGATGATATTGAGTTTTATCCTGTAGCTAATTGCCAGGGGAATTGCAAGCAGCAGGAAACAGAGGACCAGGGAAAGAATCGTTATCTCAGGGGTTGCTGCTTCAGTGCCTGCCATCTCAAATTCCTCCCTCATTTGTCTGTTTTTCTTCAACTGCTTTTTTTTCCTCAACTGCCTGTTTTTTGAGTTCTACGACTTTCACTTCTTCCCTTTCCCATTCCCGGTCGTGGGAAATG
>Ga0272442_10006936_pt1 | contig 14749 bp, 17 predicted proteins | sample SSMForm2O_FD_200262 | JGI IMG/M metagenome (GOLD analysis project Ga0272442, IMG submission 200262) | Marine sediment archaeal communities from Little Sippewissett salt marsh, Falmouth, MA, United States - SSM-Form-2O | ecosystem: Environmental > Aquatic > Marine > Wetlands > Sediment ...
ACCAATGTTTTCAAGACCTGTAGTCGGTCCCATAAAATAACCATGATCCACTGCAAGCATTACAGTATGTCCATCTTTAGGTTTAATAATTCTTGAAAGTCTGTTTTTCATTCCCCAATCCATAATTAATTCGCCTCCGTTTTTCCAAGTAAATAGATAAAGATTATATAAATTATTTCTAGGATTACTTTGGAAATCATTTATATTTGATTGCTTGTTACATGGTTTGCAAAATAGGGAGGCAAAAGAGTATGTCGATAGTAGAAAGCTTAGAGCCAAAACTTGTTTGGAAGCATTTTGAAGAAATATGTAAAATACCACATTGTTCAAAACATGAAGAAAAAATTAGAGAGTACGTATTAGATTTTGCTAAAAAACATAATTTAAAATCAAAAACCGATAAATCTGGAAACGTCTTACTTTCAAAACCTGCATCCGCGGGAATGGAAGACAAACCAATTGTGATCCTTCAGGGTCATTTGGATATGGTCTGTGAAAAAAACAGTGATATTGATCATGATTTTTCAAAAGACCCAATTAAGCTTAAACTTGATGGCGATATTTTAACTGCAGATGGAACAACTCTTGGAGCAGATAATGGCATTGGTGTTGCAACATCACTTGCAATATTTGAAGATACCTCTTTGAAACATGGTCCACTTGAAGCATTATTTACAGTAGATGAAGAAACCGGTCTAACTGGTGCTTTTGCAATGGAAGCAGGTTTTGTAACTGGTAAAATTTTACTTAACCTTGATAGCGAGGACTTCGGAGTTATAACTGTTGGTTGTGCTGGTGGCGGTGAATCAGTAATTGAGCTCCCTGTTTCAACTCAAACAGTTGATAGCACCGCAGAAACAGTTATGTTGAAAGTTTCCGGCCTTCGAGGTGGTCATTCTGGCGTGGATATCCATGAACAACGAGGAAACGCAGTTAAACTTTTATCACGACTCCTTTGGAAAGCGTCAAAAGATTACGAGTATCAACTATCAAACTTTAAAGGCGGAGACAAACATAATGCAATACCTAGAGAAGCGATAGCCACTGTTACAATCAATAAAAACAATAAAGAAGATTTCATTAAAAGTCTTAAAGAAGAAGCTGAAAACATAGCTTTTGAAATAAAACCAATTGATCCAAATTTTACTATAGATGTAAAACCAACAGATGCAACAACAAAGGCACTTGATAAAAATTCACAGTTAAAAGTATTAAATCTCCTACGAGGGTTGCCGCATGGCGTATACAAAATGAGCTATGACATTCCGGATCTTGTTGAAACATCAACAAATCTTGCAACTGTAAACTTAAACGAAAACAAAATTGAGATGGGATTAAGCTCAAGAAGCTCAATTAAATCTGCATTACAAGACTTAAGAGATAACATCCGAGCAATTGCAACTCTTTCAGGTGCAAAAGTAACTGAGGATACACCATACCCTGGATGGAAACCAGATTTAGAATCAAACGTTCTTGCCCTTTCAAAGAAAATTTTCAAAGATATGTATCAGAAGGAAGCTAAAATTGAGGCGATTCATGCAGGTCTTGAATGTGGGATAATTGGCGAGAAATTCCCAGGTATGGATATGGTTTCAATTGGACCAACGATAAAGTATCCGCATTCACCAGAAGAACAAGTACACATTAGCACTGTTGATAAATTTTACAAATACGTGCTTAGCATTCTTGAAAATATTTAACTGTGGATTAAGTAAAATATGCTATTTTAATCTGTGCGGGTATGATCTAGTGGTTATGATAGTGGCTTCCCAAGCCACTTGCCCGGGTTCGACTCCCGGTGCCCGCATAAAATGACAGCAAAACAAATTGTTAAAATTGGAGATAGAGTAAAACTACAAACTGTCAATGATACTTGGACAAAACTTGAAAAAGGATCAATGGGAACTGTTTTAGAAGTTGATGAAGAACAGGATCTTGTATGGGTTAAATGGGATAACGGAGAAAAACTAGCTCTACTTTTAGGAATTGACAAGTTTACAATAGTAAAAAAATAAAAAAAAAGAGTTAAAATGTTTACTCTTTTTTCTTTTCAGTATGCTCAATAGGTATAATATCTGCCATTCGTTCTGCTATTACGTTTGTAATCGACGTATTTGGATCGATTACGTATTTGCTTCCATCTTTTAATGAGTTTTCAACGGTTTCTAGTTTTTTATACATTTGAGCTTCATCTTTGAAATGTTTTCTGATTGCTGTATTGACTTTTTCTATTTTATCTGCTTCAGCTAAAGCAACCTGTCTAATTGCTTCTGCTTCTCCTTGTGCTTCGAGTATAAGTGATTGTCTTGTTCCCTCTGCTTTTTTGATTTCTGCTCTTCTTTCTCCATCTGCTTTAGTTTCAACTGCTGTTGCAAAGTCAATTGCTGCTTTTTTATCTCTTTCTGCAATTACTACATTATTCATCGCATTTTGAACATCGTCAGGTGGTTCAATTCTTTGTAGTTCAACACGTATTACATCAATTCCCCAAGCATCGGTTTGTTTATCAAGTTCTCTTTCAAGTATGCTGTTTAAAGCATCTCTTTTACTATTTGCTTCTGTCAACGTCATTTTACCAATTATATCTCTTAAAGTTGTTCGAGCAAGACTTGTAATTTGACGTCGATAATTTTGTGCATTATAAATTGCTTTTTCAGGTTGTAACACCTTAAAATATACCACTGCATCAACTGTTGCATTAAGATCATCTTTTGTAATGATTTTTTGTGGTTCAACATCAACCATGTTTTCAGTTACATTCACCCGTACTAGTTTATCAATTACTGGAATTATCCAGTGAAAACCTTGCTCCTTTGTGGCTTTATATTTACCAAGGCGTTCTAATAACCCTTTTTCAACAGGACGTATTATTCTGATTCCTACTAAAAATAGAAACACCAAAAAAATGATAAATGGTGTTAACCAGCTTGCTAAAATTTCAATTAATGCCATATTTTTTTGCCTCCTCACCTACTAAATATATATTTATCTAGTTGTTAGGTATCATGTTATTATTTAAAAAACTACTTTTTTTATAACAGTTTTAGCACCAGTACTCTTGTAACTTTGTGAATACTCACTTATTTTCTCAAAAGATACCTTATTGATATCTATTAAAATTACTCCAAGTTCTCCAAAATCATCCATGGTTTTAACAATATGATCAGTAAGTGAAACAAGTTTTGCTTCACTATCAATTACTTTAAGCTCAAAAGCATAGGTTCCATCAATAACAATATCAATCTTTTTACCTTTTGAAGTATGACCAGGTCTAACAATTTTATTTGGAAATTCATTGTTTAAAAAACGTATGAGTTGTTGTTCTAAAACCAGTTCATCATTTGAAGGTTCTGGATTAAAACTAGTTTCAATTCTATTAAAAATTGTATCAAAATTAATACTCTTATTATAGGTATTTTGCTCAGTTTTTTGATCAGAAAAGATTTCTTCTTTTGCAAAATTCTTTTTTTCGTATTGTGTATTTGTTTGATTTGTTGATTTTTTATGAGAGTAGAATCGGTAAAACAGGTAACCAATTATTAGTAAAATCAGTAGAGCTATTGAAATAAGAATTACAGGTTCCATGAGAAAAAAATAACAGTTTTTTACTTAAATAAACTACTTTAAAAATCAAATAGGTTTTTTTGTTTGACAATATCTTGTATTCCAAGGAATTTATTTATAATTGGTTCCACTCTTTGCTGTGTAAACTGATGTTGATCACATAAAATATTCAATACTTTATCTTTGTTTGGTGTTGCCCATCCAAGTGTGTAATCATCAGTTACATTTGGCGTTAAAAATAACTCCCGTAGTTCTTTTATTTCTTCAAACGACGGAGGGTTTACGTCGCCAACAGTTGCAAGAGCATTTTTTACGTTTCCCGATTTTTTAATGAGTTTAAGGCTTTTTTTTGGTCCGATTCCTTTGATTCCATCATTAAAATCAGTGCCAATAAGTATAGCCATGTCAATGAGTTGTTTTTGTAAAATTTCCATTGTTTTTAAGTTTGGTTTGAGCCGTATAAGCTCAGGTGTTATTTTTGTATAAGATTTTTTTCCAGGAAGCTTTCTTCTACCAGAGGAGGTTAAATTACGAATGAGTATTGGTGCTGCAAATAATAGACAGTCAAAATCTTGAGATCCTACTGCGTATGCGCTACCTTTTTTTACCATGTAACTTGCTTGTGCTTCACCTTCTGATGGAGCTTGCACATGGGGTATGCCTAAAGCTTCTAAGAGTTCTTTGCTTTGTTTTATTATTTCTTCTGTTACTCTTGATGTTTGTTGTGCTTTTATTCTTGCTGTTTCAAGATCTCCTTTTTTTTGTGCTTCTTTCCATGCTTGTTCTGCTTGTTCTTTTCTTTGTCTTCGTTCTTCAATAGTTTTTGCTTTTAATGGATGTGGTTTTCCGTCAAACACGTATACTGGTTTAATTTTTGCTTCAATTAGATTTGCGGTTCTATGTAATAAGCCGGATAAATGTGAGGTTATCTGTCCATTTGCGTCTTTAAGTGGTGTTCCATCTCGTTGTCTGATTATAGATAGAAACTGATGCAGTACGTTGTGTGCATCTATTACTATTACTCTGTCATGTAGATCTGAAAAAGTGATTTTTTCTGTTTTAAATAAACTTCCTATGTCAACTCCCATCTTAAAGCACTTTGGCAAATACGTTTTTTGAATATATGCCTTTCTCAACCATTGCGATACGTTTAAAGAAAGAAATTACATTCCCCTTTTTTAATGAAACGAAATCTTATTTCCATGCTTGATGTAAAAGATGATCTAAAAGAGATCATTGATTTGTCAATTAAATTAAAAAATAAATCAAAAAACGGTGAAAACATAGAGATTCTTAAAGGTAAAACACTTGGAATGATATTTGAGAAATCAAGTACTCGTACACGTGTTTCTTTTGAGGTTGGTATGACTAAACTTGGAGGTCATGCAATTTTTCTTAGTACTAAAGATATTCAGCTTGGTCGAGGAGAGACAATCGAGGATACTGCTTTAGTTCTTTCTCGTTATGTTGATATTATTATGTATAGAGCAATAAGCAATAAAGCAATGAAAGAACTTGCAAAACATTCAGAGATACCAGTTATTAGTGGCCTTGATGACAAAGAACATCCTTGTCAGGTTATTACTGATCTAATGACTATTAAAGAGCATAAAGGAAGTTTAAAAGGTTTAAGCTTAGTTTATCTTGGTGATGGGAAAAACAATATGGCTCACTCATATCTGTTAGGATGCGCAATAGCGGGCATGGACGTTAAAATTGTATCTCCTAAAAAGTATTGGCCTGATAAATTCTTTATTGATGAAGCAAAAAAATACGCGGTAAACGTTGAGATAACTGATGACGTTGAAGGTTCTACAAAAGATGCAGATGTAGTTGCAACAGACACATGGGTTTCAATGGGTGATGAAGCCGAAAAAGAAAAACGACTAAAAGAGTTTAAAGGATACACTGTAGACCAAAAGCTTATGAGTCTTGCAAAATCTGATGCAGTATTTTTACATTGTCTGCCTGCATACTATGATTATGAGGTTACAAAAGATGTTGCGCATGGTTCTCAATCAGTAATTTTTGATGAAGCAGAAAATAGACTTTGGGCTCAAATAGGGATAATGGCAACTCTTTGTAAATAAAAGAAAATTATGTTAGTATGTCCTCAAGTAAATTATGTTTTGCAGCGTATTTTATTTCTTGGGCAATACGTCTTCCAGTTGATAAATCTGGTTGAATAAACTCTGAATAAGGAGAACCAAAAGAATAAGGGTTTGTTCCAGCGACGATTCTTGCAGATATTTCAAATACTTTAAACTCAAGTTCTTCAGTTACCACGGTTTCAAGGCAAAAAGATCCAATGAGTCCATTAAAAAGTTTAAGTGATTTTTCAACTACTGCTTCTCCCATTTTAAACACTTTAGGAAGAAGCGACTCCCGCATAACTATAGGTATGTTTCCTGTAACTACAAATGTTGGATGAATACCAAGTTCTTCCAGCTCTGCAATAGATCCTAATCGTTGAACTTCATCAATAGTTGTTTCATCTCTTCTATCCATCGATAGAAGCTGCAGACTACCTTTACTAAGTTTATATGCATCATCTTGGATTGGTGAATAAAAATAATGTAAATAATAGCGAGTACCCAATACAAATTCTTGGATTACATAGGATTTAGTTTTATCAACTCTCTTCTGGAATTCTCCAAAAGTTTTTGCAATAAAAAAACCTCTGCCGCCTTTTGCACCATGGTATTTGACGATTACAGGTCGATCAATATCTTTTGGATTTTTAATTTCCTTTGGCATCACTAGACCTGCGCCTTCAAGCCACGTTCTTTCTTTATTTCGGTCTGACTCCCACATAAGCACTTTTTTATTTCCAAAAGAGGGTACATCAAGTTTTAAATAATTCTCTGCACCAAGATATTCAACAAAAGATCCATGAGGAATAATTACAATATTTTTTTCTTTTAGCTCTTCTGCACATTTTACAATATCCTTATAACTATCTACAATGAAAAATTCATCAGGTTTACCAAGTGGAAAACCATTATAGTATTTTTTTTCTTCTCCAACAGAGATACCTACTGTTTTAAAACCTTCTTTTCTTGCACCATTAAAAATTTGCAGACTTGAATGTGAGCAAACCGTTGCAATTTTTAGGTTTTTTTTATCATACGATGTAAGCATGTCCCGGATACCAGATTCTGTCATAAAGGTGACACCCTTACAGCCCTTAAATAAAAACATCTGTTTTATCAGTTTCGATTATAAAAAACCGGGTTTTATTCTTTCATTGAATTCATTATTTCTTTTCCGAAATCAGTTAATCTATAGATTTTAAGTTCTTTTGAACCAATACCTTTTATTTGTTCTACTAACTGTAGTTCAATTAGAGATTCCTCAGGTCGATAACGTTGATTCATTCCTCTAATAGCTCCAATAACGTTTGTAGGTGTAGTTTTTACATTATATGCAATTTCTGAGGTATAACTTCCGCTAGGGCTAATATCAAAAAGATACTTTGCAATTTTTTTTCTAACATTACTTCTACGGAGTGAACGAACAACAAGAGGTCTTAATAACTCTGGAGAAGATCGAATATTATTGCTTTCCTGCATCCCATCCACATTTGAATAATAAAGCCGGTTAATAAAGTAATCGAAAATATTTAAGGAAAAAAATATCAATTTTTAAAAAACGAAGCTGATAAATAATTGTCACATTATTCTGGATTCAGGTAAAACATATTTTTTGGAGATGCATAGAATGTCTATTAAAAAAGAACTATTAAACGAGCTAGATGAGCAACAACTCAATAAACTTGCTGAGTCTAAAGGTATTAAATTTTCTTTAAGTAGAATTCAAGAACAATATTATGAAGGATGGGTAGAAAAAGACAAACTTGTTGACTTGATGACGGATTGTAAAGAGCTTTCAGTATCTGACATTGAAAGTTTTTTAAAAGAAGGTTTATCTGCTTTTTAAAACTGAGATTTTTTTACAAAACTGTTCAACTGGACAGCGGCTACAAAAAGGAGATATTGGTACACAAATAGTTTGGCCAAATGTTACAAATAAATCATTGAAGTCATCCCAGTATTTTTCTGGTAACACTTTTTTTAGTTTTTGCTCTGTGTCTTCGGGTGTTTTTGTTATTATCCAACCTAATCTATTTGGAATCCTATGACAGTGTGTATCTATTGGTAGATATCCATGTTTTTTATGACCATAAACCATGACAATGTTTGCCGTTTTTCGGCCTACTCCTTTTAATTTTAGTAGTTCGTTGAAGTCTTCTGGTACTTTTCCATTGTAGTTTTCTATTAGTGTTTTTGATATTTCTTTAAGTCGTTTTGCTTTAGTTTTATAAAACCCTACAGGAAAGATTAATTGTTGTATTTTATTTTCTGAAAGTTTTTGTATTTTTTCAGGTGTGTTGTATTCTTGGAGAAGTCTTATCGATGCTTGTTCTGTTACCTCGTCTTTTGTTCTAAGGCTTAATACACATGATATTAAGGTTGTAAATGGTGTGTTTGGTATTTGTTTTTTTGTTCTTGAAACTATTGGTTGATCATATTGACTTAGTTCTTTATTTAATAATTTGAAAAATTGATCTATGTTTTGTATTTGTTTCAATGTTTTTTCTCCGGAAATAAAAGAAAAAGATTAGAGGAATTATTTTTTCCTCTTTAAAATGATAAATGCTACACCGAGGGCTACTAGTAATGTTAGGATTTCAAAACCTGGTGTTCCAGAGGAGGATCCTCCACTATCATCATTTCCATCACTGCCTCCGTCACCATCGCCATCTCCATCTCCGTCACCATCTCCAAGATCTAACTCAGGATTCCAAGAGTAATCACCAACCCAATCATGCCACTGTTGATGAGTTAACTGATCTTCTCCATATTTTTCCCACATCCAAGCAGTTCCATATATTTCTACGGTTGTTGTATCGTCACCTACTTTATCCATTGTTGCACTTATTGTATCTCCACTAACTGTTACTTCGGCAGATGATGGAATTGGATAACTCCCGTCTAGAGATAACCCAATAGCTGATCCCATCGGATTTTGTCCATAAACATCTGAATATGTCATCATATAATATGCATCACTAGTATTGTAAAACATGATATAGGCAGCATATTCGTTTTGTGATCGAGTAAATGTTCCTCCTGAGTATAATGTCATGGATAAAGTTATTTGATCCTCAGAAGTTTCTGCTTTAATTTCCTTAATATCGATATTAGGTTGATTTCCCACAGTCTGCGACTGCCAATAGGGATAAACAAAATGCCATACATCCCCTTGAGGATCTGATTCGGTTTCTGCAGATACTGTTAAAGATAAAATTAACAGTAAAAATATGCCTATTACTAAAATACTACTTTTTATGCATTTCATAAAATATACCTCCAAAGCCAGCAAACAGTTTGGTTTTTTAAATATGTCGAAAAAAAATGAGATAAAACAAAATATTTTTAAAATTCTACATTATTTGCTTGAATCCTTAATTGGAGGATGCACTAGGATGAATGAAATAAGAAAATATTATGGTTTTAACGCAGGAAAGCTTTGGGAAACACTAAATGAAGAAGGTCCACAAGTCCAAACAAAACTTATGAAAATTACTGATTTTAGAGAAGAAGAATTTTATCCAGCAGTTGGATGGCTTGCACGAGAAAATAAAATATTCAAAGAAAAAAGAACTTATAAACTTGGTGAAACAAATTTAACTGATAAAATAGGTTTAAATGCGGGAAAAATTTGGACGGTTCTTGATAAATGCAGTGAATTTGACGTTCCTACAATTTCTCGGCTTGCAGGTATTGAAAAAAAGGATTGTTTATCTGCTCTTGGATGGCTTGCCTGTGAAGGGAAGATTACAGCAAAAATTAAGGTTCGTAAAAAATAGTTGATAATTTAATCAATATTTTTTCTTGAAAAAACATTATGTTTTATATCTTAAACACTAGTGAACAGTGCAAATTTTTTTATAGATAAAAAACAGAAGAGAAGTATTATTCTGGTAAACCGTTAGCTGCATAAGTACATACACATACAACTGCGAAAAAGGTACTTAAAACAGCGGATAATTCATTGGATTGGAAGGAATAAGGCTGGTAGTTGTTTTAATAGAGTGCATCCCATCCCCTCCTTGTGAGGCCGGCCTCCTTCCCTTTTTTCCGCGAAATAAATCATGTTAATTAATTGGAAAGTTTTATTACTAAAATTGTGTATTACAATATTGCGGAGGGGAGAGATCAATTAGATCCTGGCGCCCACTTTAAGAGCTATGTATCTAATCTATCTTTTTCCAAAACGGTTGCACTTTGGGAAAGCCTGGTGAGGAGAGAGATCTATGTTGTATGATAATGAGTTAAAGTCAGCGCCAAAACAGATACCTTTATTTGAAGAACAAGACGATGGAGATTTAATTCCGTATCACTCTGAATGACCATAAAAAGTATTCTTTTAGTTTAGTTTTACAGTAAATGGTTTTATAAAGAGTTAACTGTTACTTAAATGCTATTTTAAAGGAGGAAAATTATGGAAATTGATACGCAGATTAAAATGTTTAACGATGTTTTTGCACCAAAAACCGGTGAAAAAATATTATTTTTAATTGACAAACCACATGATGATATAAAAGATTCAAATGTATGGAAAGGTCGTAGAGAAATGGCGTTTGAATGGTATACTGTTTTTAAAAAAATGGGAGAAGAAAACCAGTTTAGTGTTGATATATTAGAATATCCTGCTACCGGGATTCATAACTCACCAATACCAAAGAAGATTCTGCAAGAAGCATTTAAGTCTAATTTGGTTTTAGCAATGACTGAGTATTCTGCAACATCTTCTCTTGCATCAATTAGAAATAATAAAGATGTAAATATTAGAGTTGCAAGTATGCCTATGATAGAAAAACGAATGGAAGAGACCGCGTTGAAGGCTGACTACGCTGAAGTTGCCTCATATGCAATGGCTATTGAAAAAATGCTAAATAATGCAGTTGGTGCTGATATATCATTTTCAACAGGAGATCATTTGTATCTAGATCTTAGAAATCGTACAGCGTTATCAGATAAAGGTGATTGTAGCAAACCTGGTCAGTTTATTAATTTTCCAAGTGGAGAATCATGTAAAGTACCCTATGAAGCTACATCTGATGAAATAGATGAATATGGGGAAAGTAAAACCGAGGGAGTACTGCCCGCCCATTACAATAATGAAATAGTCAGATTTGAAGTAAAAAACAACAAAGTAGTAAATGTTCTTGGTGATAATAAAAAAGCAGAAGAAATGAAACGTTTTTTTGAAGAAAACGATACACATAGAAATATTGCAGAACTTGGTATTGGATGTAACCCAAACGCTGTTATCACAGGCAATATTTTAGAAGATGAAAAAGTTGGCCTGCACATTGCATATGGTATGAGTGCACATCTTGGTGGCAAAGTTGACAGTGATATGCATCAGGATATTTGTTATTCAAAGGGTCTTCCAGTTGAAGGGACAACAGTCACCTTAAACAACAGTGATGGTTCTAAAACTGAATTGATAAAAGATTCAATGCTAAGATATGAGCTTTTAAAATAATAAATAAAAAAAGAGAGGAGTTGGAAGAACTGTTTTAAAGGGGTTCTCCATCAAAAACAGCACAAACATACATGCCAGCAATTCTTCCTTTGAATTCATTTGAAAACGTCATTCGTTGATGCTTGTATACGCCATGTTGGTTTTTTCCGATTATCCAGTAATGTACATTCACTGCTCTAAAAACAATTTTATTTGGACGAATTCTAGGAAATAAGATGCGCCCCCAAATCAACGTTTTCACAGCACTTTTTGGCGATTCCTCAGGTTCATCATCTTGGGTTTCTTTATCACTTACAATTTTTTCATCCTTTTTTGATTTATCAACATAGGTTTTAAAACACCAATCCCATTGAGCACCAAGATCTGAATCACCAGATGGATATACATCACCATTTGCACCACACCATGCGTATTCTCCGCCGGGGTCAAATTTAAGGTGAATGACATAGGTTTTCCCAGGAGTCAGTTCAATATCTTCAATATCAAATTCAACCCAATCTGCTGTATCAGGTATCTCAGTTGCTTTCTTGCTCAAAGAAGCAAGGGAAGTTCCAAGTGGTTTTTCAATGTATAACCACAAATCAGGTGAGTCTGCATATCCTTGTTTGATTTTTACTTCAACATGTAACAGTTTTTTTCCAACTGGTACAAACTCCTGCCAGGCATCCTGAAACCACTTGCACTCATCATCTCTCTCTTGTGATTGATCCAATACTCCCTGTAATTTTTCAGGTTCAATATTTGTTATTCCTACTGCCGGTATAGCAGCCGCAATCAGCAGCATACTTACTAATACTCCTAGGATTTTTATTTTCATGTTATCTATTCCTCCCCGAATAAATATTTTAATAATGCAATATAATAATTTGATTTAAATGTTTCTTTAAAAAAATTTTTTGTTACTTTTGTTACACAAATATGGGAAAGGCTGGGTAAAAAGGTAGAACATGCCATATTGGTAAATTGTATTATTAAAAATTAGTGCAAATAGTAAAAAACCTTAAAAACATAATTTTTAGAAAAAAGGATGTAAACAAAAAAAAAATAAAAAAAAATAAACGAGGACATACCTCATTTATCACATAATTCAAACATTGTTAGTTTATCTTTTTTGTACAAGCGATTTAAGCTCAGAAATATCGTTTTTGACAGCTTCTACTTCTTTTAATTTATCTTGTTCAACTGTCTGAAGTATCTTTGATAAATCCATTGTGCGTTCATAGATGTGTACTGGTCTACCTTTTCCTTTCTTTTTAAGATCGTGTTTTTTTACCCAACCTTTTTTTCGTAATTCTTGCATTGCTATGCTTACTTCAGGTTGTCGCATATCTGTTCCTTGTTCGACATCTGCACTTTTGCATTCGTCAAATTGTGAAACATAAAGTAGAGTCTTTGCAAGATTTTTTGGCATACCAAGTTTTACAAATAAATCAACAGCTTTATCGTCGTTCTTGTCCAGCATATATACATTTTTCTGTTTAATTTTAACTCACCTCCTCTCAAAGCCAACAATACATATAAATTAATATAATATAAAAACATCGGATTTTTTTAATTATTTTAAATTTTTAAATAAAATAAAAGATTGATTTATTTATGTATATAAAATAAGAGAAAATATATATTTAAATTACAATTTGTGCATTATTTTTAGTGATATAAAACATATATGAATAAATAAAAATTATTATTTTACTTTCACCAATGGATGATATTCGGGCGTCCACATTTTCTTATTAATATCATCTAACGTATACTCTGAAGTCCCTTGATCCTGAGCAATTTGCTGCGTGGTTGTCAAAGCTATATGAGCGCTAATAGTCCGGATATCATTGAATGATGGATATATCGTTCCTTTTTTGATAAGCTGTGAAGGCGTCATGTTTGATAACGTATAAGCAGCCTCTGTAAAAACGGAATCGTTAATGTAATCACCTTGACTAATAATTGCTCCTAGCCCAACACCCGGGAAAATAAAGAAATTATTACCTTGCCCTATTCCAATAGTATCGCCATCATAACGAACCGGTTTAAACGGAGATCCTGTAGCTACAATAGCTTTTCCATTTGTAATATTATAGATTTGCTGGGGTGTAGCCTCTGAGTTTTCTGTTGGATTCGATAACGGGAAAATCATTGGACGTAAAGTATTGTCAGCCATCGTTTTTACCACGTCTTCAGTGAAATGCCCAGACTGCCCAGAAGTTCCAATTAACACAGATGGATGAAAATGTTGAATCGTCTCAAGAAGAGTAATATGCTTTGGATCTTGAACATCCCATTTTGAAATACCTTTTTTATCAAGGATAAATTGTTTTTTATAATCTGGGACAGTGCGATCGCTGGTAATTAATCCTTTACTATCTAAAAGAACGATTCGACCACACGCTTGTTTTTCTGAAAGACCGCATTTTGTTTTCAGGCTTGTCGCTATACGTCGAGCGATACCAATTCCTCCTGCACCAGAGCCATAGATAACAAATCGTTGATCTTTTAACGCTTCATCTGTCGCTTTTAATCCATTAAGAATACCAGCTAAGGCTACAGACCCTGTTCCCTGAATATCGTCATTAAAACTAAGAATTTTATATCGATATTTATCAAGAATAGTAAACGCATTTTGCCTACTAAAATCCTCCCACTGTATCAATATACCAGGAAACTTCTTATGTATGGCAGACACAAATGTTTCAATGAACTCCTCATACTCTTCACCTGTAAGTCGACCTGTCTTATAACCCAAATAATATGGATCTTCTAAATCTTCAAGATTATTGGTCCCAACATCAAGACTAATTGGTACGGTTTCCCATGGTCGTATACCAGCACCAAGAACATACAAAGCAAGTTTCCCAATAGGTATATTCATGCCACCAATACCCTGATCACCTAATCCTAATATTCCTTGATTATCGGTAACAACAGCAATTGTGGGTCGCTTGAATCTGGAGCCGCCACAAATTGCTTCAGCATCTTTAATAGAAGGTGGAGAAAATGAGCTGAGTTTCGTGAATAACGCAATACAGCATCACCTACAGTTGGAGTGTATACAATTGGCAGTATTTCTTCTAAATATCTAGCGCAATATGCATAAAAAAGAAGTTCATTTCGATCTTGTAAATCTCTTAAAAAATTATATCGAGCAATATCAATTTCTTTTTTGAGCGAAGCATAACCTTTTTTATCAAGTCTATCACAGTTATCACATAACTTAAGAATTAATCCTAATCGATGATACCGGCTATGAACGATTTCAATTTGCTGATCAATAGTCAACACTCGTGGTGGAATTAACCCATTTAAACCAAACTCTGAACGTTCTTCTGGAGTGAACGCAGTTCCTTTGTTTAACAAAGGTGACCTAATAACATCATTTCCTTGAGCATTTGTTTGAAATACTATGGCATGGTTTGCATCTTCTTTGACATCAAACGTAATTTTCATAAATTTCAACTCTGAAACGCAACGGTAAATTGAATCTTACTCTTTAATATTACTGTCGAAAAACTGAAGAAAAATTGTAACATAAATAGAAATGAAAGATAACGCTGGAGAGAAGATTTGAAGTATCTTTTTACCGGTAAAAATAACGAGGTTTCTCAAAGAAATACAGTTTTGTTTTTTTTTT
>Ga0272442_10006937_pt1 | contig 14749 bp, 7 predicted proteins | sample SSMForm2O_FD_200262 | JGI IMG/M metagenome (GOLD analysis project Ga0272442, IMG submission 200262) | Marine sediment archaeal communities from Little Sippewissett salt marsh, Falmouth, MA, United States - SSM-Form-2O | ecosystem: Environmental > Aquatic > Marine > Wetlands > Sediment ...
TTCCAGGTATTCCTCGTCGCCGTCGTCCTCCACCTCGACGACTGAGCTATCGTAGTCTTCCAAGATCACCCGGACGTATATGTCCGGCCCGTCAGACTCGTCGCTGGTGACCTGTACGTCGTATTCGCCCGAACTGTTCGTGCAGGTGGTGGCCAGGAGCTCATCTTCCCCGAAGTCGGCGTTGTAGACCTTCACGGTGACGCGGTTGAGCGCCGTGTAGGTGCCACTCGTCTTGAACTGATAGTCTACCTCCCCGCTCACGTTAAACTGGTAGGTGGCGGCGCCGGCCGTTTCGCACGCCACCAGGGCCAGACCTGCGAACAGAGACAATCGGACGAACCGAGTGACGGGTGCATTCTTCATCGACTTGCTCCTATCTGCGCAGGGTCCAGCCGAAGCCCCGCGGTCCCTCAGAAACGCTGAAGCCGCCACCCCAGTGCCGTCCTGATGAGCCGGAAGAGCTTGTGCCCGGGCTTCTGGTTTGGCGTGACGGCCTCTGCTATGACGGCTGCCTTCGATGTGTCGGGGTTAAACCGGATGCGCTTAATCGTGTATCCGTATTGCCGGTACCTGGCGCTGTTGAAGTACGCACGGAGCTTGCCGCTGAGCGTGTCGTCCTGGGGTGCGGCGGCGAGCAGGGCGATCGCCGCAGGCGTCTTTTTTGCTTTCATCGCGTTCTCGTACGCCTTGATGACCGCCAGGATGGCCGTCTTTTGCTCCGTTAGGGCAGCTCTTTGCGCCAGCACAGCGTTGAGCTTGGTAACCTTCTCTTCGGCTTTCTTGGCGAGCGGAACGCCAGGGGAGTCATTGATGAGCTTCTCGTACTGGGCTTTGGCGAGCGCGTACCTGTCCGCGCAGCGGCTGCCCAGGAGCGCTCGGGCGACCCGCCACCGCGCCTGGGCTTGAATGGCCTGCGCGCCGGGCCGCTTCGCCGGGGGCGTGTTTGCCGCGGTCAGGTTAGACTCGATGTACCGCACATAGCTCTGGAACGCCTCCTCCGTCTTGCCCTGAGCAGCCTGGACGCCGGCCAACTGGCCCAGCGCCGTGAGCGTTGTTGCGTCTGTCGCGTACCGGTCCACCACGTTCTTGTACGCGGTCGCCGCCTCGGCATACTTGCCTTGGCGCTCGAGCGCGTAAGCCGCGTCGTAGGCTTCCCGGGCCGCGTCGCCGCCCAGAGCCGAGGGCACCAGACAGGCAAGCGCCGCAGTGACGAAGGTGATTGACAAGAAAACTGCTCTTTCGGGTCTAGCGCTGCGGATCATCGCTACGTCCTCCATTGGGCGTGGAACATTGGCGCAAACCGCCGCAACCTCAGGGGCCGGGGCCTGTTCTTGGCGCACCACCTCCACACCGGCTCGCTCCCTATTCTTAAAGATGCGCCGCGGACGCCTTTGGATGAATCAGAACCAGACATGGGTTGCTGAGTTGCACCTGGTGTTGGGCGCTCCCTTGGCTGGGGGCTCGCCTGGTGCGACCAAACAGGCCTCTGTTGGGATTCGGGTTCATCCATGCCACGCCGCGGTGCATCTAGGAATAGTACGGTGTTTCACTCCCGGCGCGGTGTGGGCTCTTCCATCTTGAACTTGCCTTCCGTTGCAGCGGGGCACACGCCGGTGCGGAACATGTGACCGGAGAACTCCTACCAGGGCCCGGGTCCTCTCCCGGGCTCCGGGCGGCACTTGCGGCATGTCTTGGGAGGCGCCTATGACGCGGTCGCTTCGTACGTCTGCTGTGTGTCCCGTGGCCGTGCTGCTCGCGCTCGCCATGGGAAACAGTTTGGCGCTTGCGCGGCAGGCGAGGAAGCAGGCGCCCGTGGCAAAGCCCATGGCCCGGATATCCATGCCGTGGAACAACTCGCTGATCCGCGCTAACGTGCCGGTCTTCGGCGTTGCGAACGCGCCAAACTTCCGGCAATACCGGGTAGAGTTTGGCAAAGGCCGGAAACCGAAGAAATGGCGCCTCATCAAAAGCTCAACCAGGCCGAAGCGCTACGACCCCTGGGCGGCGGGCAAAGTGAAATGGAACCCGGACAAGGGCGCCGATGGCAATTTAGCGACCTGGGATACCGGTCTCACGTCTTACCGTTACGGCCGCCAGGAGAAGAACCTCAACGGGGTGTACACACTTCGCGTGGTGGTAGAGGACAAGTCAGGAGAGACGGCTCAGGCCCGCGTCGTGGTCACTGTGGGGCGGGCCATCACGAGGTTGACGGGCGGCGTCGTCGAGAGCCCTGACGGCAAGGCGTACCTGAACGTTCCCGGAGGCGGCAGTGCGTCAGCGTTCATGCTGGCGTCCATCCAGGCCGTCGACTCTGTTCACACCCCACCCGTCATCAAGCTCAAACCGCCGACGGGCCTGGTGCGGGTGGGCGAGGTCTATGGGTTGCGCCCGCCAGGGGTGAAGTTCGTGCAGCCCGCTTCTTTCCGGATGTACTACGCGGAGAAGGACCTGCATCACACCGACAGAACGGGGAAGCAACGGTCTCTGCCGGAAGGGAAGCTCGGCATCTACGCGTACCTGCCCGTTGAGGAGACTTGGGCCCCCGTAGCGGGGTCCTGCGTCCACCCGGAGTCCAACGAGGTGCGAGCCCCGCTCAAAGAGGTGACGCCCTACGTTGCGTTCTATGCCGTGATGGGCGACGTCACGCCGCCCCCGCCGCCGACCCTGGTCACGACGGTGCGGGCAACCGAACGCCGCATCATCGCCGTCTCCGGCAGCGCCGAACCGTTGTCCACCGTCGAAGTCTTTGTGGACGGCGCCGCCCGGGCGACGGCCAAGACGGATCGTGAGGGCACATTCTCGATCCGCCGCGTCCCGTTGCCTGCGGGCGGGGCCGATCTGACCGCGCGGGCGGCCGACGCGGCCGGCAACCGGAGCAAACCGTCCACCCCGATCCGGGTCGTACGGGAACGGCACCCGCCACGAGCCGTCAAGCAGGCCAAGATACTGGGGAAGCCGAAGGCTGAGCAGGGCGACCGCTTCCAGGTCGAACTGGTTGGAGAGGATTCGCACCCGGCTCCAAACACGGCCTATGCTCGCGTGACCAGCGCCACCGACCCCAAGGGCATTGAGCTGGAGCTCGCTGAAACCGGCCCGCAGACCGGGGTCTACGCGGCCACGTTCTCCGTGGGGAAGGAAACGGACCCCAACGCTGCGGTCATCGCGGCGCGGAAGCACCGCGAGAGGATCACTGCAACATCGCTAGTCGACGAGAGAACGCAGGCCCACATCGAGTACGTGGACACCGTGCCGCCGTTGGCGCCGACGATCACCAGCACAACCCATCCCAGCCTGTGCCAGGACACGTTCGAGAACACCGCCGACCCGATGAGCCAATGGGCCAACATCGGGGGGAACTGCGGCGCCGCTCTGTCGCTGGAGCGCACCGGCAACAACACGTATCTCAAACTGACCAAGCAGAACCATCAAGGTCACCTCGGCGCCACCGCGCGCCGCAAGGGTTACTCCACGGCCACGTTCCCCCTGATCGCCTTCGACTACCTGATCAACCGCGACGTTACGATGGACGTGCAGGTCCTCACGTTCTATCGATATCTCCTTGAGCTCAACGACCACGGGCGCGGGAACCGGGGATTCGACCCGAACCGGGTGAAGCTCATCGGGCGGCTCCCGAGCATAGTGCCCGACGGCCGATGGCACCATACGGAGCTGGATCTCGGCAGCCTTCTCGCCCAACGGCAGCAGTCACGCCGGCCCCCGATGGTCGACGGCATCGAGTTCATCAACTGGGATCAGACGGCTTACATGAAAGTAGTGTTCGGCCGGACGGGGAGCAAGGGATCGCATTACTGCATCGACAACTTCCGCATCCTCGGCTACGGAGGGAGAACGGCCAGATTCGCCTGGTCGTCCGCCGATGAGAACGGAACCGCCGGCTACAGCTACGCCTTGGACCAGCGCGCGAGCACCGTCCCTCCTGCGAAGGTGATGAGCGGCGAGACGTCCAAGGAATACGGCGGCCTCGCCGACGGGCGATGGTACTTCCACGTGCGGGCAAAGGATACGTCTGGCAACTGGGGGCCGGCCAACCACCATATGATCGTCGTTGACGCCGGACGGCCGACCGCTGCTTTCGTTGACGCCAAGGTAACTCCTTCGAAAAGGCGCTGGGACCGGCCCATTCGACTGAAGATCGACGATGGGCAAGGATCAGGCGTGAACCCCTTTTCCATTCGTTTGGGGATCGGCCGGGCGACCTACACGATCCAGTCCAGCTCAGTGGGTTACGACCCCGGCACCCGCCTACTCACTTTCGACCCGCAGAGAGTTGAGCCGCACCCTCTCCTCCCGGCGGATGGCGAGAGGGTGAACGTCCGCCTGCTCGCCGCCGCAGACTACGCCGGCCACCCGGTGAAGGAGCTGCCCTCCCTGCTCTATGTCGCCGACTCGCCTCTTCAGGTAACTCCGGCGAATCCGAACGGGAAGAACGGGTGGTACGTCACGCCGCCACAGGTCAACCTGCGCGCCCGGGGCGGAGACCACGTTGCCTACGAATGGATGGTCACCCCCGAGGAGGACGAGCTGTTCCGAAAGGGCAACAGCATCAACGTGCTCACGATCACCGTCAAAGGCAAAGACGGCAAGGTACGACGGTACCGCAAGGAGTTCCGGCTCGACACCACCGTGCCCAGCGTCCGGGCCCGCCGCGAGGGCGCCGGTGAGGGCCGGAAGATCATTCTTGAGCACGGCGACTACGCTCTGGCTCGGGGCGTCTTGCGCTGTCAGGGGTACCCGTCCGGAGAATTCCGCGGACCTTCGGCCTGGGACAGGCGGGTCTCGGACTTCCGGCTTGCGGTGCTGCCCACCAGCACTCGACGCAAGGCCAGGAGCATCCGCTGGAGAGGCCTCCTCCGTCCCCCGGCCACCGATGTCTACAAGGTGACATTGAAGACCAAGGGGAAGCAACACGTCCAGTTGATCATCAACGGTGAAGTCGTCCTCGACACCCGGACGCCGGATCGAGCCGCCGGTACCGTCTGCCGTGACATGATGCTCAAGCGCGCGATGAACCCGGTAGAGATCCGGTGGCAGTCCGGGTCGTCGGCCAGTGTCCCGGCGGTCGAGCTCCACTGGCAGCGCGGGAAGACAATGGGCAGGAGCATCCCGTTCACGGCGTTTTTCGCACCCAGGAGTCTGGCAACGGTGTTCTATCGCTGGGACGACGAAAGGGAAGACGAGTACCAAGGTCCGCTCCCCGTTCCCGTGGGGAAGCACGTCCTGCACTACTACGCGGCCGACGAGGCCGGCCATAGGGGCCGAGCGATCAGTATTGCTGTCGAGCAGCCCGACGGTTGAAGAGATCTCCACAGGCCTTGCGCTTGGGCTGCACGCCACAAGCGCCCGCCACCCTCGGGCGACGGGCGCGATTCGGAGGACGAATGATGAAGAGAACCGGTAGCTTGGCAGTTTTTCTCATGGGTGTCGTCATATACTGGGGCGGAACGACAGCCTCACGAGCAGACACGAGCGAGCGGGATTTCCAGAAAGCGGCCAAGGACATCCAATCTCTCGCTGGCAGGGTGGTCAACGCCAAGGGTTTTGCCGCGATGCAAGCTATCGTTCGCAACGCGGCAGTTCCCATCAGTTATCGGGCTCGAGGACTGCTGTGCATGGGCAAATACGTCCTTAAATGGAAGACGCGCCCGCCGGACCCGAGAAAGGCATACGTGGAAGCACTGGGGTATTGTACCCAGGCGGAGAGGATGCTGCCGCAAATCGCGTCCCTCCGGCTCAAGGTGGCTTTTCTTCTAGAGTTGGCGGAATGCTACGACCGCCTGGAGAAGCCTGATCGCGCCGTGTCGAGCTACGACCGGGCCCGCAAGTTCATCTCACACATCGACCAGCCCGCCCAACGGATCGCTCTGCACATCGAGCTCGCGACCGGGTACAGCAAGCTCGGGCGCGTGGACAAGGCGCGGGCCTGCTGCTCGGACGCCATGACGCTCGTCGAGAAGACCAAGCCGGCAAGGAAGAGGCTGCCGTGGCTTATCCGGCTGGCCGAACTCTATAGCCGCCTCCGCGATACGCCGGGTGTCCTTCGCACTGCGCCAGCCGCCCACGCGCTCTGCATTGATGCCGGGGACCTTGACGGCCAAGCCAAGTGCCTTCTATTGATGGGCCAGGCGCACGAACGTGAGAAAGACCTGGAAGAGGCGGTGACCACCTATCTCAGGGCTGCCGAGCTCGAGAACAACTGGGATGGCTACGCAGCGGCCGCTCGCTGCCTGATCTCCGCCGGCAAGACGGAGAAGTCATTTCGGCTGCTGAAGACTGCGGTGGCCAGGGATCCGGTCAGCGCTCCCGGGTACGCTGCGACGCCTACGGCTGCGGCGAAGGCGGAAGCGAAGGCCTACTTCGATGGTCTGTCCAAGGCGGCGGCCGAGCTTGTGAAGAACAAGAAGTCCGAGCAAGGATGTCACGTGTTGCGTGTGGCCACGTGCTTTGTGGGCCGTAGGGCTGGCTGCCTGGACCGAGCGGCGGAGGCCCAAACGGATCTCGTAACCGCTCTCTTGCTCGAACGAAAAAGGGAACAGGCGGTGGCCGAGGCCAAGCGCTACTTCGCCCTGTGCAACATCCGGAACATCGGCTCCGCCATCGATGTCGCCGCCCGCGCCCTCAAAGCGGCAGATGGAGACATCAATCACCGTGTGAAGGCGTTCCTCGAGTACCAGCGGCACGGCCCGGCGGGCAAGGACAAGAAACCCGGCACGAGTGACGACCTTCAGGACCCTCTGGAGAAAACGAAGCTCGGCGCCCCGAAGGAACACGAACTGCTCGACGCGCTAACGGCTGCCCTTCCTGCAACGGACCATCGCGCCAGGGGATATGCGTTCCTCCTGAAGGGGAACACCACCGCGGCGTTGTGCGAATTCCGGTGCGCGTACGCCTCGGCGGGCGGCGCCAACCTGACCGATGCCATCTACGACGTGGCGACCGCCATCAAGGCGACCGACGGGCACGTCCTCCGGGCCAACAGATACCTCATCTTCCAAAAGTACGGACCCGCAGGACAAGACGGAAAGCAAGGGACAGCGGACGACCTCGAGGATCCGCTCGGTGACATGCCATGGGTGATCCCACCGGTTCGGCTCAAAACCACAGAGACGCAGATTGCCCAGTGCGGCAGCGACTACGCCGGGCTTCGCCGGAAGGGGTACCTGTTGCTCTCCACGGGCCGCCCCCAAGAAGCCCTGAAAATCATGCGGGAGGCATACGACCTGTGCGACATTGACGTGAAGGCCCTGCAAACGGCGATCATGGACGTGGCGGCTGCCATCAAGGCCGTGGACGGCCATGTCTTCCGCGCCAACCAGTACCTCCTGTTCCAGAAGTATGGCACGGCCGGCAAAGACGGCGCCAAGGGGACCAAGGATGACCTGGTCAACCCCTTGGCCTCTGCTTCGCCGAGGCGAGCCGAGAAAACCGGCTAGAAGGCGGAGCGTGGCATGCGGAGCGTCCTGGAAACAGCTCTTGCTGCGATGGCAGCAGTCGGTCTCCTCGCGGGGATTGCGCGAGCCGCAGGTCCAGAATCCCTCCCTCTTCTCCAGCCCAACGTGTCTGGACCGGTCCGTCTGACGCAGAGGGTCAAACGTCCCGCTTCGCGCGTTCCCGGCGTTTGGGCCATCGCTACGGCGTTAGCCAACAGCAGGCCCATTCCGGTGACTTGGGGGCCTGTTGCGGTGACAGCGGCGGACCCGGCGACGATCGTGCGGACGCGGATCGACCCTTTCCGCTGGACACCGGGCCAGTGCCAGAGCATTTCCGCCGTGATCGATGCTGCCGCGGCCAGCCTGTATCGCGATGCTCTCAAGCGGCGCTCCAAGCTGGCGCAGTCGCCCGGAGACCTGGAGGCCGCCCTGGGTGTGCTCGAAGCCGCTGGTACCGATCCGCGGGAGCTGGTGGCTATTGCGGACTCGCTGGCGAGCGAAGCGGGTGGGACATCGCCTCAAGTCATCACGATGGGCGCGGCCGCCCCCAGGCGTCACGTTCCCTGGCAGGCCGTTCTGAACATCTACGTGAGCGTGCTTCAGAGCTCGCCAAGCACCGATGAGAGTGGCGTCGTGACCCGGAAGGCGCTCCGCGCCTGCGTGGCGCTCGGGAAGTTGGATGATCAGGTGGCCGCCTTGGAGCAGCATCTGCGGACAGGGGAGCCCGGGCTTGTCGGTGTCTTGCTCTATAAAGTCCACGGGGCCCGGCGGCGTGACGACGCAGCTCGTCGATGGATGACAACGATGCTCAGTAAAGGCGAACGCTACTTCCCCAAAGGCGCCGCGTCAACCGAGGTCCTGAGGGATGGCTTCGGCTTGCTGCTGGCTGCCTCGGAGCTGGACGCAGCTGGACAAGCACTGAACATGTTGGACCGGCGCGAGGCCCCGGACATGCCTCAACTGCTCCTGTCCTTGGCCCAAGCACACCGCGCAGCAAGACACCCCAGCCAGGCCAGGAAGTGGCTGCAAGAGATCGTCGACAAGTACCCCTTGACCGCACCAGCCAGACGCGCCGTGGCACTACTCGGTACCGAAACGGGTCCCACTCCGCGGCCCACGGGTCGACCGATGACCGAAGGGCAACTGACGGCCCTGGCCAAGGAGGCCCGCCTGGCTCCCCACCGATACCTGCAACTGGGGGACGAGTATCATCTCGCGCGTCGCTACGCAGACGCACGAAAGGCCTACCAGATTTTTGCCAAACGGTTCGACAGTAACAAGGCCCGCCTTGCAGTCATCAAGACACATTTCAAAGAGGGCAATGTCTCCCAGGGTCTGAAGGCCGTCAAGGGACATGTGCGCCGCTATCCGACTGCGCCCGGTTCCTCGCAACTACTCGAGCGCCTCCGCAAAGCGCACCTGAAAGAAAAAGACGAAGCCGGATGGGCGACGTTCTGTCTGCAGGTCTCAATCCGTCGCGCCGCCCAGCCGTACCTCGAGGATGTAGCCGATGTACTGCGTAAGCGCGCCCTTGCCTCTGGCTCTGCGACGCCAGCTCCCACGGCGGGCGACAGTCTGATGGCGGCACTAAACAAGAGCCCGCACAAGGATTCGGTGCTCCGGCTCGCCACTGAAAAGGTCCGTTCGCTCCGAAACAGCATCGGCGAGGGGAACGTGGCCCTGGAGACGGGGATGGCCCGGCAGCATATCGGTCTCTTGGGCCGTGACCTCGACCGGGCTCGGCGTCGAATTATGGCAGCGCTCGATCGGCTTCCTCTGATCGGGGAGCGCGCTGGCCCGGTCCGCTTTGACGTAGCGGTCGAGCCGGCTCCGATCCAGCACGCCTGCAAGGCGGCTGAGGAAGCCCTTCGAGCGCGTCCCCGCGACGCGGCCGAACGGTCGCAGAGAGCGGCAGAGAAAAGCGAAACATCTCCTACTGCTCCGGGCCTGTTCCGTCGCTGACCCAAGACTCCGTTCGCGTGTTTCCTGCCCTGCGGGTCCCCGGCTCGATCTGACAGAGCGTCGGTGGTGACCGGAACGTGACCAAGTTTTGACCACTTGAGCAGTCCGCCGGGATACGGGTTGCTGTCTGCCTTGCTCCATTTGTGTGCATTCCCCGCGACAGGGTGCGGGTTCATCGCGTGTCTCGGCGCCCTCTTGAATTGCCCTCTCGCAGGGCTTTCGAAGCGTCATTGTGGATATTCCGCGCGGCACGGCGGGGGTTCATCGCAGCGGAGCACCATAGCAGAGGGCTGGGCGGGGTCTGGTGGATATTCCGCGCTAACGGGTGTCCCTGCGCCTACTTCACCGACCCCTCCCAGCTGACTTCACCATCGCCAGAATCCCGTCCTTGATCGGCGCAGGCAGATCGGCCCAAGCGTCCACCATCGCGGCCAAATCCGGGTCAGAATGGGCAAGCAGACGGCCAAGTGCTTCCGGGCCGTCGCCGCGTGTCTCTGGTATGTCACTGGTTGCGGAACCCGGGCGACGGTGTTGAAAACCGTTAGGGGCCGAAAGGTCTCTCGTGGATTCGAATCCTACTCCCTCCGCCAGTTGACCAGCTCGAGTTTCCCGCCGCCGCGCCTGCGCAACACGTAGAGGAAGTACTTGCCGTTGATGATCACGTCGGCGACGCCGTCGTTGTCGAAATCGGTCACCACCGCGCCGCCCCAGTTCGCCGAGCGAGGCCCGATCCGGAGCTTCTTCACGCCGATTACGTCGGGGCCGCGGGTGAGGGGACCGCTGGGGCGGTTGAGATAGACCACCACGTCTCGCCCTTCGACGTAGATGAGGTCGAGGTCTCCGTCGCCATCGAGGTCCACGAGCGTCATGCCGCTGAGCCACCACGTGGGCACCCGCTTGTAGTGGCCGGCCACGATGGCCCAAACGCCCGACCGCTTGGGCATGCGACGTCACCAGGACGCACACGCCCGCCAGCAGGGCAACCCGCGCACCCGTTCTCTTGCTCATGCTGCCTTGCGTCACCTGCGCCCGCGCAGAGATTCGGCGATGACGCGGATCGCAGTGAGGTTGATCTCCGCAGCCAGGTCAGTCTGCATCACGGTGGCATGGACATCGGGCAACTGGCCAACGTTCTCGTAGAAGAGCTGGTAGAAGGGCGCCTTGCGGACGATCCTCTTCCACGGCCCGCCGGAGCCGGCACCGGACCTCTGCGCGGGATGATGTTCCAGCGTCAGTTGTCGCGGGGCAGCGTCCGTCAGGTAGCGGATCAGGTAGCGGTTTTGCAGGTTCTCGACGATCTCGCGCGAGATGCGGCGCACGACCCGGGCGCTGGGGCCGGAGCCGCCGAGAACCGGCCCGCCGGCCATGGCGTGGGCGTCGAGGAAACAGACCAGGTTGGGCTCCGCGAGCAGGCGGCTCTCGATTCTTGCCTCTGGCTCGCCGGCACGGCGCCTGCCCTTGAAGTCGAACGTCCACGGCTCGGCCACCTCGTCCGTCCAGCCGCGGAACGTCTTCCAGTCCTGGCGGAGCTGGCGGTTCAGGTCGACGCCGTGGGCGTTGTGCCGCACGCCGCTGCGGTAGCCGAACGGATTGAGCAGCGGCACGGCCACCACGCCGAACCGGCCCAAGTCGATGAAGTCGCCGGTCAGCAGTTGCTCGACGGTCGCCAGCATCCCGTAGACGTTCTCCCACTCGCTGCCGTGCTTGCCGGCGACGAGGAGGAACCGCGGGCCCTCGGGATTGCCGAAACGGACGCTGAGGATCGGCGCATTCGTGGAGGACGGACCTTCGTCGCGGACCTCGACCTGGGTTGCCGCCCGGCGCCGTTTCGCGAAACGCCGGATCCGCCGGTACAGCTCCGCCACCGACAGCTTGCGGTTGATGTACCGGCCGTAGCGAACGGTGCCGCCGAACAGGTTCCCGGCGGGCACGTACTTATTGAACGCCCCGCGGTGCAGGATCCACGGGTCGCCCCGCGTCAGGCACAGGTCCAGCGGGCTGAACAGGTCGTAGGCCAGGAGGATTCCGCCGGACTTGAACCGTTCCTCGATCCACATCGCCCCGCCGGTCTTCATCGACCGGGCGAGCACCGTGCGCCCGGCGGCGGGATCGTCGTCGCAGGCCACCTCGCGATACGTGTAGTGACCGATCGGCGGCTCGTCGATGTCGTTCGTGTTGCGGTACCAGTAGACCTCATCGCCGACGGCGAAGCCGCGGGTGACCGGGTCACTGGCGGCGACGATTCTCAGTCTGTGGCGCTCTCCGCCTGCGTTGCCCAAGGAGAACGGCAGGCGCGAACCGTGCGCGTACTCGAACAGGTGACTGACCACTCTCGCCCCGTTCCGCCGAGCATGGTCGCGGACCAGGCGGTAGTCGAGCAGGCCGCGGTTCTCGGCGCGGCGGATCAGGGTCCAGACGCGCCCGTATGGGGCAAGGAGCTCAGCCGTCAGCGGGCGGTGGGTGAGGTCGTGCTCGTCCACTCGACGAGGATACAGCCGCTTCAGGTCGCGGGTCGAATAGTAGTTGGGCGAATCAGAAACCACGAGGATCCGGTTGGTCTTCTCGGCCATCGGCTGCCTGTCATCCTCCTGTGGCTCTGGAAGAGGGTTGGCCGGTGGGCGGGCGCGGCTGCCGGTCGCTGGTTGCGCACGACTGCCCCGCGTCGTCCCCGTTGATTCTACCACGTTGAGGAGCGGCCGCAACGCCCGATTCCTCCCAGTGGCGTTCCGGAGTGCGGCGGCGCTCATTGGACGGGCCGCGTCGGCCTTCAGCGCCCACGCGGCGGCGCCGAAGGCGGCGGTTTGACGAACTGCCCGGCCGCGGCCGGGGTCAGCTTCTCCTTCTTCGCACGGCGAGCAGCGCCAGGCCGAGCACGCCCAGTCCCGCCGGCTCGGGGATCGTCCCGCCGAAGGTAAGCACGACGACGTTGCGTTTCTTGTCGACGCTGATCTGCCCGCCGGACAGCCCGCTGTCGGTGTAGTCAAACAGCCACGAGGCATTCGATACCGGGGCCTGGTTGAACAGGATGAACTCGTCCATGGCTGACACGGACACGCCATGGTCGTTGTGGATCTCGATGGTCAGGGTGGCACCCAATGTCAGGGCGCCAACGAGATCGACGCTGTCGTAGTTGGCGATGTCGTGGCCGAGTTCCCAGACCAGGGTCGAGCCGTCCTGAAGCTCGACGCTGGTCGCGGTCAGCGGGCCGGCGCTGAGGCCGGGCGAGAGGGTTCCGCCCGCGACGATGATGGGCGAGTTGATGATGCCATCGCCGCCGAGGGTGCCGTTGGGGTTGACCAGCCACGAACTGCCACCCGAGCCGCCGGCCGTGCCGGTGACCAGCAGCGTCCCGTCGTTCACCGTCTGCTGCGAGGTGGTGTAGCTGTAGTCGTGGATCAGCATGGTGCCGGCGCCGTTCTTGATGAGCGCACCGCCGGTGCCGCCCGCGCCGATCTTGCCGCTGACCTCGAGGTCGACCGCGTCGCCGGGCTTGTCGGCGACGTTAAACGTCGGCCCACCCACGGTGCCGACCACGCGGGTCTTGCAGGTGATCCTTGCCCGGGTCTCGGTGGCATCGACGTTGACCGTGGACGCGTCGTAGAGCCAGATGCTGTCGTTGGCCGTTCCCTCGATGAGAGCGTCGCCGTTCATGTCCACTTTGTGCCCGTCACGGAGCAGGATGTGGGCGGAGCCGGTCGAGAGCACCCCACCGCTGACGGTCAGGTCGCCGATGGTCGTGTCAAGGTCGAACTTCCCGTTCAGATCGAGCCAGCCGTCGCTCTTGACGTGGATGCCGTTGCCGAGGCACTTCCCCCCCGCAACGACCCGGACGACGGCGCTCTTGTCGGCACCAACGCCGTCGCCGACTGTCAGCTCGTAGTACTGCTTGGCCTGGGTCGTGTCGGCCACCCAGTTGGCCCCGCTCTGGACATATCGGTCCGCGCGCGTGCCGAACTCGACGGTACCGTCGTTGACCCGCCACTTGGGGCCAACGTTCGAGGCGGGGACGGCGTAGCGCTGGCCGTCGGCATGCTCGTAGACGGTCAGCGTGCCCGAGCCTTCTTTCACGACAATGTTGCCCGAGGCGCCCCTGATCCAGGGTACCTGGAGCTTGCAGCCGGCGTCGACGGTGACCGTGTTGGTGCCGCTGTTGGCCGTGATGGGGCCGTGGACCACGATGCTGGTTGTGCTGCACGTAATCGACGGAGCCGTGCCGTCGAGTTCCATCTGGTTGAGGCCCAACTGGGGCGCCCCGATATCGACGGTGCCGCCCAGCGCGAACGCGCCCGCCGTCGCCGGGAAGTCCAGGGAATTGAACTTGAACGGATGCGCGATGTCCTGGTCGGGTGTCAGGCGGGTGCTGCCGTCGAACACCAGTGCGGTGGTGCTGCCGCTGGCCGGCGCGGTGCCGCCCCAGTTGGCGCCCGTGCTCCACAAGTCATCGCCGCCGCCGCCGCTCCACGTGTCCGCCATGGCCGCCGGGCCAAACGCGAGCGCGGCCAGAACACAAACCATCCACGTCACTCGAATCTTCTTCGATCCCAACATGTCCGCTACCTCCTTCAGAGTCCTTCGCCGCGCCAGACGCGGCGACGCTTCGCTTTCCCTCGGTCGGCATCCGCCGGACGAAGGGCCACACACCTGGCCAATGGCCAACGGTCACGGTGGCTTGGTCGTCATAAGCTCGCCTCCTTCAATGTCCTGAGTGTATTCGAACGTCCTCGTTGCCTCCATCTTCCGTCCCGCCAGACGCAGCGAGGCGGCGGTTCGCCGTTCAGCGTCCGGGCCCGCCGTCGCACCGGGTGCGCCCGGGCGGACCCAAACACATATTCTAGTACCTGATTACTCTATACAGCACACACCCCATAATCCGGGAGTGCCGTGCTCTTTTTGAACCCGCTCACGGGCCGGGCGTCCGGCTCGGCTCGGAGCGGCCGACGACTCGCGCGCCGACAGTGCGGAGCCGCCGATCCGGAACGGCCCTTGGCCGTCCTGGGAGCAATTGTGCGGCTGGGGCGCCGTCTCCGGGGACCGGACAGCGGGACAGCCCGCGGCCCCGTGAAGACATGCGGGCCAGCGATGTTCGGTCGGACGGAGCGGTGGCAAGACAGCTCGAGGGTGCAGCCGAGACGCAGCGCCGTCCGCCTGTTGATCATGCTGCAAATCGTATGCCGCCACAGCCGGACTTCGGCGGAAGAATCATAAGTGAATACGGGGGGGCATGTTACAGGCCTGCTTCTTCGGGCGTGACACAGAAAGGACGTGCTGTTAGGCTGTTTTTCGGCAACATGCGAGGTGTGCGAACGCACCGACAGCCGTATTGGCCGGGGCAGGCCCAA
>Ga0272442_10006939_pt1 | contig 14746 bp, 10 predicted proteins | sample SSMForm2O_FD_200262 | JGI IMG/M metagenome (GOLD analysis project Ga0272442, IMG submission 200262) | Marine sediment archaeal communities from Little Sippewissett salt marsh, Falmouth, MA, United States - SSM-Form-2O | ecosystem: Environmental > Aquatic > Marine > Wetlands > Sediment ...
TGAATTTACAAAAATAGGAAACGAAAACCTCCTTATGATAGGCGTCCATATCGGGCATGACTGCATACTCGAAGACAAGATTGTTATGAGTAACTATGTCCAGATAAGCGGCCACTGCAAAATTGAGACCGGGGTATGGCTTAGCGGTATGGTGCTGCTGCATCAGTTTGTAACTGTCGGCAGGTGGTGTTATGCCTCCGGCCTTGCCGGTGTCAACCATGATATTCCGCCTTTTCTCATTATCAGCGGGCATTATCCGTCGAGGGTGCGCGGTGTTAATAAACGAGGGGTAAAGCGGGCCGGCCTCACAGAAAACCAGCAGAAAAAAATATTCGATGCATACAAAAGGCTCTATCGTCAGCCAGGCTCCCTGCTGGAAAACGCAAAAGCCCTGGCGTCAGAAGACGGCCTCGATGAAAATGTCCGGGCCATGGTTGACACAATAATAAAAAGCAGCCGTCAGCGTTTCGGCAGATACCTTGAGTCTTTCAGGCATTAATAAATCGGCTTTTAACGCACGCTGTCAAGGTTGCTCAGACACCGGACAGGTAACCTTATGAAAAATACGAAAATACGCACGGCTGTTATAGGCGCTGGTAAAATGGGAACCCTCCACGCCAGGGTCTATCACCAGCTTCCCCAAAGCGACCTTGTAGCAGTGGTCGATACCGATGCCAAAAAAGCCAGGCAACTGGCTAAGAAATATAAATGCTCGTCTTTTACCGATTGTTCCCAAATGGTGGATATGGTCGATGCGGTAACAATATCGGCCCCCACTATACATCATCTCGACTTGGCCGAAATATTCATTAAAAACGGCGTTTCGGTACTCATCGAAAAACCGCTGGCCGCCGGTGTCGAACAAGGCGAAAAAATTGTGCAGCTCGCCAGAAAACACAAAACCGTCGCCGCCGTCGGCCATTCCGAGCGGTGCAATCCGGTCGTTCAGGCGCTCAAGCGATTTGATATCGAGCCTAAATTTATCGAGGCCACCAGAATCAGCCCCTATCCGTTCCGCTCAACCGATATCGGCGTTGTCCTCGATGTGATGATTCACGATATAGATATTGTCCTGTCCCTCGCCGGCGGCACGATTAAAAAAGTCGACGCCGTAGGAGTTAATGTAATAGAGGATAACGAAGATATCTGCAGCGCAAGGCTCGTCTTCGATAACGGCTGTGTAGCCAATATCACTGCCTCGCGCATCGCCTTAAAGACAGAAAGAAAGGTCAGGGTTTTCAGCCGTCAGGCTTATCTAAGTGTCGATTATTTCAAAAAGACCGGCACCGTAATAAAGGCCGACCCCAATACTGATGTTGTAGAGAAGGTAAGGGAGCTTAAAAAAGCCGGCAAATTCAATCTCCTAAAAGCCGGCTGGTCCGACATGCTGCATATAGAAAAGCTCAAAATCGACGACAAGGAGCCGCTGCGCCTTGAGCAGGAGGCATTTCTCCAGGCCGTTGCCGACAAGACGGCCAAACCCGAAGTGAGCGCAGAAGAAGGCCTGGCCGCTATGCAGTGCGCCGAAATGATTCTAACCTCCATAAAACAACATAAGTGGGAATAAAGAAAACTCAAGCCTTTTTCATTCTAACTTTTACCTTTTTTCTCTCTCCTGTCGTCCGCACAGCCCCTGCAGAACGTAATTTGAGCCTAAATTGCGGATTTCACCCCGATTTTATAAAAATTCTGAAATTTTTCTTGTAAAATCTGCATGGTTAGGTGTAAAATAATATTTAAACTTAATACAACTCAAAAGGAATTCTAATTTGGCTTTCTGGCTAAATGTATTGAGTATGTATTGGTTTTTCGTATAAATGCTGGAGTTGAGGATGGGTATTCATATCTGTCAATCTGTAGGGGCAGCAGGAATTCGTGCCCTAAAGATTCAAATCTTATACATATATAATTTTTCACCCAAGGAATTTGGGAACGGTAAAATTCTCAAAATACATAAAAGTTTTTTATATTACCAATTTTAGGAGGACAAAAAATGAAGGTTTTGAAAAAAAAGTTTTTTTGGTTAATGGCTGTATCTTCACTTGTGATTTCAATAGGTCTTATCAGGTCGGTTACAGCAAACAACAACAGTTCAGGTTCCAACAGCAAAGTCGTTTTGGAACTGGAGTCTCCCCCGCAAAGTAGCTTTAACATCATACAGAGAGGCAATTTTGATATTGTTGATATGGAGGGCTTCGCATTGACCAGCTCTCCGGGCGAACCAATGCTTCCCCACAAGATTCACGATATCCTAATACCGCCGAATACCATCGAAGCAACGGTGAAACTTAAAATACTCTCATCTAAAAAGAAGATTCTCGATGGGACATACAGTATCATGGCAGCCGGCGCCGATGTGACTCGAATCGATGACCAGGTTCTCCAGGCCTGGGGCATTGGCAAAGTAATCGCAAATGGGAAGAACATTAATGTTTACCAAAACAATGCCGATTTCCCCGCCAGCGTTGTACAAATTCTGAATGTTTCCCGGATGAGAAAATGGAAGTTTGTCAGAATTGATTTCAATCCGCTTCAATACAATCCGGTATCCGGTCAGCTAACATTGACAGAGAGTGTCGAAGTAGAAATAAGCTATGCCACATCCGTTTCAGCAATGGCTGTATCAGTTATGAGAGATAAGGCTTTTGATGATATTGCTGCTAAACGCTTTGTCAATTTTACTCAACAAAAAGATTCATACCAGCAGGACGTTCAGGATACTCCTTCAGACCAACCCTCAGCACCGCCTGCTGACTATGTAATAATAACTACAGACGCGATTAAGAATAATAGTCTGAAACTGAATAATTTTGTTACTCATAAGCAAAGTCTCGGCCACAGTGTATATCTTGCCACGTATGAAGTTGACATTCAGGCCTTGGTGGGGCAGGCACCAAACAACCGGGCTGAAAAGATTAGGCAATGGTTAATCAATAACTACATTGAATCTGGTATAAAGTATGTTTTGCTTATAGGAGACCCTTCACCTTACGAAAGCGGTGAGGGCGACATTCCAATGAAGATGTGTCATCCGGAAAGGAACGCCCCGAATCCTGTACCTCAGGCAGCGCCTACTGATTACTTTTATGCCGACCTGACAGGTAACTGGGATATTGACAGTGACGGTTTCTACGGCGAATGGGACCCGGACGGAGACAGCGCAGCTTGGTCCGGGGACTTTCCCCGCACCGGAGGTGTGGACTTCACCGAGGAGGTGTACGTTGGCAGAGTTCCGGTTTATGATGCCAACTACACCGACCTGGATAATATTCTGCAAAAGATAATCGATTATGAGACTGAGCTTGGAGATTTGAGCTGGCGGAGCAGTGTTCTGCTTCCTATGGGCTTTCAGGATGGTTCGGGTCCATATGATGGGGCAGAGTTGGCCGAACAAATGAAAGATGATTATATCGACCCGGCTGGTTACTCGCGATGGCGGATGTACCAGCAGGGCAGTGCCTATGCCTCGGATAATTCCACTTATATTAGCGATGAGGAGTTGCGAGGTTCGCCGGGGATTTATCCGGCGGGGCAGGATACAGTAGAAAATGAGTGGACAAATGACGCCGTCTATGGCATCAACTGCTGGTGGGCACATGGCAGTTCTACAAGTGCAAGCGTAGGATACTCCACTCACTGGGACGGGACTCTGTTTCAAAGCTCATACTGTTCTTCTCTCGACGACGACCACCCGGCCTTTACCTATCAATGCTCCTGTACCAACGGGCATCCTGAAACCAATAACAACCTGCAGTATGAAATACTTAAACAGGGTGGAATAGGAACAGTTGGAGCAACCAGAACCTCATGGTTCAATACTGGTGTTACATATGGCGCATTTGACGGAAGTACTACAAACTCTGGTATAGGATACGAGTATGTTAAGAGACTTATCCAGAATCTCGATGACGGTATTGCCTTGTACCAGACCAAGAGCTCTATGACTCCGGGATCGCCAACTCGGCTGGCAAACTGGTATGATTTTAACCTTTACGGTTGTCCCGCCGTGAACATAGATATCGGCGGCCTTAGCCAGGTCAAGTGGGAACAATTACCTGACGAGACAAACAATGGTATCGATATAAGATGTGACAGGTTTGATGGAAATCCCCGACTTCTTGCCGACGATTTCAGATGTACGACTACCGGCCCAATCACAAAGGTTGTTTTGTGGGGTTCATGGATGGGCGATTCTAAAGGTGAAATCAATAAAATACATCTTAGTATCCACAGCGACTTACCTGCTGATGACCCCTGTAATATGGAAGAATACAGCATGCCTAAAGATTTACTTTGGGAGAAAGATTTCCAGGCAGCGGATATTAATGAAACACTTTATCTCTCTCAGGAGCCTGAATGGTTCTGGGACCCCGCATTCGGCCACCCTGGACCGACTCCAAACGCAGATAATCAAATCTGGCAGTACGAAATTAATATTCCACGTTCCGAGGCTTTTATTCAGCGAGGTGAGCCCTGCAGTCCGATAATATACTGGCTTGACGCTTATGTGGAGCTTGATGACCCCGCTGGAATGAATCCTAAATTTGGATGGAAAACCTCAGATGACCACTGGAATGATGATGCGGTCTATTCAATTGACGATGGCTTTATCTGGCAGGAACTCAGATACCCGCCGGAACATCCATATGATTTCTTATCGATCGACCTTGCCTTTAAAATAGTTACCGGTGAAGAACCAATAGACCCCAATGTCAAATGGTCTCAGCCGCCTGTACCCTGGGAACAGGAAGAAATTTATATAGGCTGGGATGAGGAAGCACACAACAAATTGCCGAGAATGGTCGCCGATGATTTCCGATGCGATTCGAATAAACCAGTCACAGCTATCCGCTGGTGGGGCTCATTCCTTAACTGGCGTGAGCAGTATCTTCCCCCTGAATTACCTAAAGGATTTTACCTTACTATCTGGACTGATGTTCCGGCAGGCACAGATGCAGACTACAGCCACCCTGGCGAGGTAATATGGGAAAATGAATGTATGACCTATGACGTCAATTTCTTCGGTTGGGAATTTGACCCCGGAATGCAAACGGTTGACCTGGCAAAGTTCGAATTCTACCAGGAGATTGAACCGGGTGATTATTGGTATCAGCCGGGCGATTCGGGTATATACTGGTTAGGCATTGCGGCAATCTACGATGAAGAAGTCCAGGATCCCTGTTGGCCGTGGGGGTGGGAGACTCGGGAACACTTCTTCCAGGATGATGCTGTTCGTTTCTTTGGCTGGCCGCAACCTGGAATTACTTATCCGGCTACTATGTTCGAACCCATCGAGCTTGAGCAGGTAAGCTGGGACCTGAGCTTTCAGCTTTTATCGAAAGAAAGAGAACCTTCGGTGAAACCGCCTGTTCGTCATCTAAAGTGGGCACAGCCGCCTATAGAAATTGACCCAACGGAGGAAACTCCAACATACTGCGGCTGGGATCAAGTTTCTTACACCTCTGAGCCCGCCATAAGTTGGAATATGGTTGCCGACGACTTCCGCTGTATAGGTTCTATGCCGATTACGAGTGTTCACTGGTGGGGCTCATACTATGGCTGGGAAGGTGATGAGCCGCCAATGCTCCAGCCTTATGCATGGCGCATTGGATTCTGGTCAAATATCAGGGCCGGAGCAGGGGGCATTAATTACAGCAGACCTGAAAAACTGCTTCATCAGTTCGAAGTACAGGCAGACCGTGTACAGATAGAAAACGTTGGCATGGACTATTTCCCTCAAAAACCTTCTGACACGTGTTTCCAGTACTATCTTGCATTAAACACCGATGAATACTTCCTCCAGGAAGAGCGCATACCTGAAACCGATGACAGGGTCTTCTGGATAAGCATCGCCGCAGTATATGACCAGGTAATTGATTATCCATGGGGCTGGAAGACCAGGCCCTGGCACTGGATGGACGATGCGGTCAAGTTCACTCTTGATCATGACTTGGCGATTGGCGAGACCATCGACCCAGTGGGTATAATACCAATTGAGTACGAAGGTAAAAGCTTCGATGTCAGCTTCGAACTTGACACTGACCCCAATTATATAAAGTGGGAACAGGAATATACCGGTATTCGACACTGGCCTCATTATGAAGACCATAACAGTATCTTGGATATGCTAAACCCGGATAATGAACAGCTTGTGGCTGATGACTGGAGGTGCATAAAACGAACTCCAATAACAGCTCTTGCATGGTGGGGGTCGTATATTGGTTTTGGTATCGAACCCTGCACTCAGAATCAGCCGATGCCTTTGCCGGTAAAGCCCGATTATTTCAACCTTAAGATATGGACAGATGTACCCGCATCGCCGGCTGACCAGACCATTGCCGCTGGAAGCACCAATAATTTTGTTTACGTCTACGATAAGGCGGGCAACCTTTTGTTCAGTTACGATACCGGGGCTGATGTCGCTTCCGTTGCAGTATCTGCAGATGGTGCATACATAGCTGTAGGAAGCTTGGGAAACAAGCTTTATCTGTTTACCCGTGATGGTACCAAGATATGGGAAAAATCTATACCTGTATCGGATGGCGGAGGCGGCTTCATGGGGACCGAGTCGAAATCGGTTGCCATATCTGCTCACGGCCAATATGTTGTCGCAGGGTGTACAAATAACCTTTATGTATATAAGAAGGATGGCACTTTGCACTGGTCACACGCAGGCAAAGAAACCTGTGTTTCAATTTCAAATGATGCTGACTACATAGCGGCATGTGAAAAGAACGGCAATGCCCATTTATTCTCCATATCGAGCAGTGTCCCTCTATGGACCAAAACAAACATTAATTCTTTCTGGATTGCCACATCCAATCCCGGATATGTCGCTTTATGTGACCGCAGCACACTTTATTTGATTGACAGCAGCAACACGCAGATATGGAGCTATACTGATACTAAATGGACCGGTGAATTTATCAGGTTGGATATGAGCGAGGACGGCTTAAGTGTCGTAGCTGTTAATGATGACCCGGGAGATAATCCGGGCTGTATTCTTGCGTATATGAACCACCTAAAGGACACCAATCCGGGCTGGGCTGCCGCCGATGGGACGCCGGTATGGAGGTATGACCCATTGGGAGGTGCCGGTGATACGGACTACTACAGCGTGGCGATATCAGGAGATGGTGAGTATATAGCAACTGGCCCGAGCGGCGGCTCCACTGTTCATCATAAAAGCAGCAGCGTCCCCGTACAGACACTGAGTTTGGGAACAGGTAACTCCTATGCTCTGAATTATGACGGCCAGTACGGTGCTTGCGGAAATCGCCAGGGTGAGCTTTACTATTTCACAAAGGATTCCGCTACCGAGATTTGGAAAAAAACATTTACTGAAAAGGTTCATACTGTTTCAATTGCCGATTACGGTTACAGTTTCAGCCATCCAAACGACGTAATCTGGGAATATGATGCACATGAATATGACGAAGTTCTCGTCGGCTACGATAAGCATCCGCATGGCGAGCCCAATGAGCCTGTATTCCGTTATTCTGTCAGGTTGCCTCAGCCGGAATGGTTCCAGCAGCCTGATTACGAAGGCATTTTCTGGCTCAGTGTTCAGGCTGTTTATAGTACGGGGATTGACCCTGAATATGACTGGGGCTGGACCAACCACAGGCACATGTTCAACGACGATGCCGTAACCGCCAATGTGGCGAACGTAACTCCGGATGAGATAGAGTGGCAAGAGCTATACGACCAGACCGGCGCAAGTACGGATATGTCCTTTATCCTGTTTACTGACCCTGATGAGTGTTCCGGCTGCGCAAATTACAACTGTGATTCGAATGTAAACTTCCTCGATTATTCTGACTTTGCGGATAACTGGCACTGGACAGGACCGGCCGGGGGCTACCAGAATTCGGACCTTAACTGCGACGGAATAGTGGACCTGAACGACCTGTCAATATTCACTTTGCAATGGTTGACTTATTGTCCGTAGCAGATTCTTGAGCTTAAGACAAAAAGGGCTGTGAAATGTCATTCACAGCCCTTTTTTAATTACCAGCAGGGAATATAAAAGCACACACAAAGCGAAGCGGAAAGCCCGGAACGGAAAAAAACAACTCGAATACCTTGCAAAACGTGTAAAACTCCTCCAGCGCCTCACAAAAAAATCTGCATAGCGAAAATTGAATCTTTTGTTTAACACTTCCACCCGTTTTCCGGGCGGGGCTTTCCACATCATTTAGCTCGCAAACAACAATCCGCGCGCTTTACTTTTTTTTCGCCGTTGAGTTAGCCCCCTGTACCATAGGTATCGGCTCCGCCGGGGGTTTTATGCACTAATCATAAACCTTACCTGTATTTGAAGACCAGAACAAACCCACAGTAAGTTTCGATTTCCCTTTCACTTCTATGTCGCTGCTTTCGATTGAAATTCCCGAAATCTTTATATTCAATTGGAGATTTTCGCAACAGTCAAATTGCAAATTATTATTTCGGTAAGTAACAATATTAAACGAATATGTGCCTATCTTTGCACAGTCTTTGAATGTATAATCCTCTACATTTCTTACTGTTATAAGGGACCTGACCACATCAACTTCAAATGTTTTGAACAACAACCAATTTTTGATTAATCGTCTCTGTCCTCCGTGGAAAATTCGTCGATATGGTATTTGTACTACTTGTAGATTTTTTTGATAACTTATATCATCGAGTTCAAAATATTCATCATGGATAAAACCAACAAGCTCATCTAACTGAGCTGCATTAGTAATAATAAGAGGGCTGCTTCTCATAATGTTATCACTTTTAATTGGAGTATTCATTTTTCTCACTGCTCCTATTCACTAACCACGAACCCCTATCCACAAACCACGAATCACGAACTCTCCCGCAACATTTTAACAATTGCCGATTTAGTGCTTCAAAACATTTTAAAGAAAAAAAATATAATGAAAGTTTCATGTTACCATTTGATTAGGCACAATAATATGTGCCTCCGCTACAATCATACTTCAATCTTTTAAGCCTCTCCATTGGACAGAAAATTAAGACAAGTTTTGGAATCAACATCATATTCAATTCTAAAGTAATAATTACCTCCATCCAAAACAAAAACAAATTGTGAAAACCGATAGGGAAATTCTTTTGGATTCATAAAAAAATTGCAATATATACGTTTCCTACCCTTCACAATTATGCCAAAATACTGTCGGCCGTATTTATGCAAACGTGTGAATATTTCTGGCTGTGAGACTTTTATAAAATTATGGATAGCAGCTTCAGCTGCATGAACATCTTCTTCAGAAGGAGACCAATATCCATCAATAATTCTTTCGGTGTCAAATATGATATCAGTGCTATCGGCAGAGAAAATAACACCGTCAAATTCTTGTATCTTAATAATCGAAGGCTTCTCGTCTTTTTTTGATTTATCAGAACAACCATTGACAAATATAGTTGTGATTACAACGCTGAATAGCAGAATAAGGAGTTGTTTGGTATTCATTTTATCCCCTTTAATAAATGTGTTTCTCCGCTCAATTTTAACAATCGCCGATTTACTTATTGGTTTTGCTCGTCCTTTGACTTTTTGTCTTTGAAAGTGACAATCAGACCGACGGTTATTATACCAACTATGCTGCATTGTATAAGCAATTTACCAAAATCTACAGAACTGCTGCTCTCACCCAATAACAGAACGATTTTGTATCTAAATCCATCCGCGATGAAATTCATAGGCGGGAAGATACCCATTAAAACAACAAATGCTATCCCGACCCACATAACAATAAGCTGTTTCTTGTTCATAATCCAAATCTCCTTATTAAGTTATCACCGCAACATTTTAACAATTGCTGATTTACTTATTGTTTTTGCTCATTTTCTGCCGCCAGATCCATCCGTTTTTCTCGATACATACCAAAAACTGATTGAGACAAAAGTAGCATGATAATCACGTATAAAGACGTAATACAAAAGTCAATCAATAAGAAGTAGTCAGCAAACAATAAAAAGAGAAAAATAAGAAAGCTGCTAAAAAGAAATAAACTTAATCTTAAAAACCTTCGTCTAACAGCAAAAATATAACTGCCTAAAATAATCGTTGACGTTAAATATAATATTGGAACCACCAACATAAACCATCCCTCACTCAGAAATTCACACGAACTAAATAAAAGCATCAAAGAGAAGGCAAGTAGAAACACTGCCGTAGTCTGGCCGATTAAGATTTGGGTTTTTGGTTTCATAACCACGTTTTCAAATATTTACCTTCTACGCACCATTTTATTTCTTCCTTCTAAATCCCTCACTACCAACTACCAAATACAAAGAAGTTTTACCTTCGCTGTCTCCACAAAGTTGTTCAACCCATTATACCCAAAAACAAAACCACGTCAAACAATTTTTAATTAATTTTCCTCCAAATAATCACCTGTACCTCAGGTACTGTGGGCGCAGGCAAAGCTTTTGTCAACATAAAACGCCGACTTGTCGGCCTCCTCCGACGATATACGCAATACGCGCGACGCACCACGAATTATGCTCGCTTTCAGAGCAATCCCTTACTGAGCACACCAAAGCTGACTAAATTCTAACCTTTTTTCCTTCCTGTTCATCATGTCCATCGTATCTATAAATAAGATAAAAGTTGAGTCAGCTTTTAACATAGTTGTATATGTCTTTATGCAACTGTTGACGAAAACAGTTCTTTGTGTTCAAGCTCGCTTGAAAAGCAAAGACTGCCGAGAACACCAAAGCTGACTACCATCTTTTCCTTTCTCTATCCCTGTGTTTATTAGTGTTCATTAGTGGTTAATATCTTTCTTGTAAATCCTGTTATCCTGTCTAAAAACCTGTGTTAATCTGTGGCTAATTATTATTCTTTCTTAGTGCCCTTGTGTCTTAGTGGCTCAAGCTATTTTACCCATTTTAACATTTTAATCTCCCCCCACAATCTACTCCCCCCCGCAATACGCACGACGCGCGACGAAATACGAGAAATTGCCCGATTTTGAAAAAGCTGTGCGTTTTTTGCATCATTTTTTTCAATTTTTCTTCATTTCTTTCTTTTTTCCCCCTTTTCTTTGTCATTTTGTAACTTTTTTTTCAATTTTTTGACGTTTTCTAAACCCCCACCCCCATTTTCAGCCCAAAAACAAGGGTGACATAAAGCCGCCAACCCCCATTTTTACCCCAAAAATTGAGGTGCATCAAAATCCTAAGTATGCAAAGATACGAAAAAGCACACGAAAACATTCACTTTTTTCAAAAAATTACAAAAAAATACATCTCTTTTACCTGTTTTTGCACAAATGTCCTGCATACTGCCTCTTTATATCTTTGTTGATATGCTAAAAAATTTGTCACACTTTCATTGACCTGCTGGGCCTTTGATGGTACTCTACCGACTTTAATTAAGGAACGTAAGTAGTGGAATTATCTTGGTTAATGAAATTAAGAATCGCAACCGCCGTCGCGGTCGGTGTGATTTTAATCGGCATATTGTCCTGGCCCCTGGCAGAACCCCCCGCCCTCTCCGGCATTGTCTCGCTATCCTCCATAACTCTCGGCCGGGCAATAACTTTAGTCGCTATGGCAATATTAGCAGGATTCCTCGCATACTTTTTCTCCTGGCCTTACGGCCTGCAAATCGCCATCCTCGCAGTGCCAGCCGGCCTGGCTATCTGGGCTGTACGTTCCGGAGATATTGCCAGCCTCATGCAGCTCAACCCAACCTCACTCCAGTACCGGAAGGAAATTTACGCCTCGCTTAAATGGGAACCCCTCTTTTGGTTACTCATTGTAGCCGCAGGATTTATAGGCGTCCTACTCGCACACATTACCTATTATAAAAATGCAAAAAGACCCCAAATATCCACCTCATCCCAGGAGCAGAACGAGACAAAATCCAAACCCGGCTTATGGTGGTTATTTCAGTATGCTCCCACAGTTACGTTTTTGAAAATTTCTCTTGGCTTTACCGCCGACCAAATCCTCCAAAAACCAGAATCCGAAAAACCCGAGCAAAAACCTAACTCCAGGCTGAATATATATTTAAACGCCGCAGTAGCGCTGGTTGGTTCAGCTTTGATAGCACAGGTTTGTATGATTGTTTTTGCCCAGGATATCAAATTATTCGATAGCAAATTAGATACGGTTGTAGCCCAGCCTGCTGTCGGCCAGATTGTTCTTGCCGTACTGCTCGCCTTCGGTATAGCTGCTTTTGTAGTAAAAAAGTTCCTCAATGCCGGTTATATCTGGCCGATAATTGCTTCTGCTTTTATAACCGCTTTTATCATAAATATTTACGGCGGTCAGGAAATCCTGCAGCATCTGGTCCAAAATCACCCGGCAAATTTTTTCAGCAGCCCCATTATGGCAATACTGCCTGTCCAGATGGTTGCTTTCGGCACAATAGGCTCGGTTGTCGGCTACTGGTTAGCTGTGCGATTCAATTACTGGCGGCAACACGAATCAGATTAGCTCAATTCCTGCATCCGTCGGATTTCTCACATCTTTTTTTAAGCCTTTTCCGTTGTGTAACTACAGGTTTATTAAAGACTTATATGCATACAGTCCCATAATGAATTTCTATTGGCAAAAACAAGTCAAAAACTTCTGTTTTTGCCTTACGAATTGGCCGAAAATATATTTGTGCTTAAAATTACGGTTTTTGTGATTAGACTAAAGTATTACGACGTAACAAGATACAAAGGCTTTTGATGGACAGCAGGTGAACGTTTAGCGGTTCTTTTCGTATTATAAGTGAACAAAGGCCAACCCGCAAAAGGAGTTGAAAATGTTGGTTTTAAGCAGGCAAAAAGATGAGTCGATTATGATTGGCGACGAGGTGGAGATTACCATCGTTGATGTACGTGGTAATAAGGTTCGCCTTGGTATAACGGCTCCCAAAAGTATCGCGGTTCATCGCAGAGAAGTTTATGAAGCGATTCAGCGCGAAAAAAGCGGGGAAAAAGCTGAATAACCGCAAACCACCCGGCCGTCAGAAGTAATAAAGCACTTCATACACTTTCCTTTAAGCTCCCCCAAAGCCCGTTTTTGAACAAAAATCGAGACTTTAACAGTGTAGTCAAAAATCCAGTTTGAGTGGACCTGGAAATAATTTTGGTTTTTTGTAATCCAGATTTTTGTTTTCTTTTTGCTGTTCCGGGCCCTTTGCTTCGTGTGTATTTTTGCGCATTTATGGTTTAAGGGCATCCTTGTTTCTGTGCTAAAAATGGGGGTGGGTGGTTTTAGGTCACCCTTGATTTTGGGGTGAAAATGGGGGTGGTTTTGTGTGGGGGGATTTTGGGCACCCTTGATATTGAGCTAAAATCAAGGGTGGAGTAGAAAAAAAAGACGAAAAATTGAAAAAAAAACGACAAAAAGTTTTTAAAAAGGGGGAAAAAAGAAAGAAATGAAGAAAAATTGAAAAAAAAGATGCAAAAAACGCACAGCTTTTTCAAAATCGGGCAAAAATGCCGCGTGGTCCCCTTCTGCCTGCCAAGGTAGTAACTTCTCGGGGATGACAAATCAGATGAAGTTAGTGAAATGTTAAAATGGGTAAGATGGGTAAAATAGGCAAGAATAAGTGAACCACGGATGAGCTATAAAATGAGCCACAGATGAACACAGATTAACACAGATAAAAAGCTGACTAAATTGTGGGCTGTTAATTGAGAAGATATATTGGATAAATTTGGGTTGACGAAGTCTGGAAAGCTGTTAGAATCGGGGAAATATTTTTTTGTGAGAGTTTTAGGGAAATGTTGAAAAGAAAAAAAAGATTACTTTCTGAAACACGAAGCTCACGAAGGACGCGAAGAAAGAATTAAATATAAATTATATCCAGCAGAGAGAAAAGGAAAAGAAAATAAAATTGGGGAAATATTATTTTATGAGAGTGATTTGTGAATAGACTATTTTATTGCGGGACTTAATATTCTGTGATTAGCTTTGACAAGAATTCAGGAACATGGGTATGATAAATATGCTTGTAAATATCCACTTTAGGTGGTATTATTTTGTAAAAATTGTTATTCAATATTAAATACGGTTTTTCTTTTGGTTCCATATAGGAAATGAAGACACAACAACTTAATTTGCCATTTGGGCCAATACGCAACAACCATCTGCTTTCAAGCCACTGGATTGAGCACCGTTTATCCCTTGAACCAGAGTGGGATGAACACCGTAAGGCGGCTGAACAACTTTTAGGTCGGCTTGGTAGCCTTTGGAAAAAACAGAGGAAAAGAGTTGAGCAATATACCGAACCAAGCCTTGAGCAAGCATTTATACAACCAATCTTTGTAGAACTGGGCTGGAAACTATTGTACCAGGTGTACCTTCGAGGTCGCAAACCCGACTACGCTCTTTTCATTGAGGAAGAGGATCTGGATCGGGCAATGTCTGTTGGGCGGAAGAAACCAAACTTCTGGAACCATACAACCCTTGTAGCGGATGCAAAATCTTGGAAAGTCAACTTAGATCGACCCATAAAAATCAGTAACAAACGAGAGTATCCACCGGAACAGATCGAATGGTATATTAACCAAAGTAACAGAAAATATGGAATACTTACAAATGGAAGGTTATGGAGACTATATCCAAAGTTACTTTCTCCTCAACAGCCTCGATTCGAAACATATCTAGAGTGCAATCTAGGAGTCTGTCCGAGTAATAATTGAATGTCCTTTAAAGAGATGGTAGAATACAATCCGATATTTATAAGGGAAATTCAATTTCAGGAGGCTCAAGGATGGATAAGACATATCGGCCATGGAAT
>Ga0272442_10006941_pt1 | contig 14745 bp, 8 predicted proteins | sample SSMForm2O_FD_200262 | JGI IMG/M metagenome (GOLD analysis project Ga0272442, IMG submission 200262) | Marine sediment archaeal communities from Little Sippewissett salt marsh, Falmouth, MA, United States - SSM-Form-2O | ecosystem: Environmental > Aquatic > Marine > Wetlands > Sediment ...
AAGATATACGATTGCGGCGCTGTTGATCTTGGTGGTCGGCTGGAGTGCCGTCCTGCCGGCGGGGAATAGGGGAGACGACCTGTGGCAACGCGCGGTGGCCGTTGCGGAGAGCAATCAAGACTGGGTTCCCGGTCAATTGGAATCTCACATAAAAATGCTCTCCCGAAAAGGCCGGGTCAAGGATCACATTGAGACCTGGTTGAAACTGGAAGCGGGGAAAGATGATCAAATCGTCACCTCGCTGTTAAAGTACATCAAGAACGGTGTCGACGAGACGGAGAAGCGCAGAGAACGCTTCCTCGAGGCGCGGAAGAAAGCCCAGGCGGAGAGGAAAAAGGACCGCGGGGAGCGGAACAACAGCAACAGTCTCACTATCGGCCTTCAGGACCACCCCTTCGCCGCCGCGGTGCAGGATGCGGTCTCTTTTCAATTGTTGAAGAGTGATGTCTTACTGGACGGGAAGAGCTGTTCCATTTTCGCCTATCGCCAGAAACTGGCGGGATCCGGCGAAGTGGTGCGGACGGGAAAGGTCTGGATTCACCAGGAAACGGGCATTCCGGTTCAACACGAATTCACCCTGGAGCCGCTGCCGTCAAGGGTAAAACGGTTTACCCAACGCATCTCCTACCAGTCGGATCGTGCCGATACCTGGTACCCCAGGACGCTGGAGATCGATGGCGTCGGGGGCTTCCTGTTTATTCGGAAGTACTTTAAGAGCCGGGTTTTGTTCACTAATTATTTTCAGCAGAAACACGCCAAGTAGTATTTTTCCGGATTGCCTCTAGGTGTTGCCGCTTTCGGAATTTTTGTTTTTTCTTTACACTGATGGGAAATATCCTATTCAGGGGGATTCATGAAGAAAACGTTCAAAGTAATCGGCTGGGTGTTGCGGATCGTCCTGATCGTTTTGATCCTGATCTTTTCGGTGGCCACCTTCATGGGTGGGTCCTACCTGCAGACCGCATTGCTCTGGCTGGCGGTGATATTTGTCTTCTGGTGGCCAAAATTTTTAACCTTCCGCAAGGGCAAGGGGTGGACCCCGGTGCTGCGGGTGGTCGTGGTCCTGATTCTGCTGGCGACGAATTTCACCCTCTTCGCCCCGGGGCCCAAGACCAGCATCTACCTGTCCAATGCACACGAGGAACGTCTGATGAAGGTGTACGACGCGCGCATGGCGCAATGGCCGGCGGATACGGAATCGATCTTTCTGGATACGGACTGGGGCAAGGTTCACGTGCTGTCCTGCGGAGATTCAACCAATCCGCCCCTGGTAATGATCCATGCAGCTTCCATGGCCGCCCACTCCTGGGCGGACAACCTGGCGCCCCTGCTGCCCTTTTTCCGGATCTATGCCATCGACAATATCGGCGAGGGCAACCGCAGCCAATTGCAGGATGCGGAGAAATTCCCTGTCGACGGCCGGGCAATCGCCGACCTGTACGCCGGGATCCTGAGTCAACTGGGAGTGGAGCGCGCGCCGGTGCTGGGGGCTTCCAACGGCGGATACATCGCGCAAACCCTGGCTTATCATTATCCAAAAAAAGTGAAGTGCCTGGCCCTGTTCGGACCCATGGGCCTGACTCCCCTGACGAGCGGAAGCGTCATGATGCTTTCCATCGCCACCATGTATCCCTTCCAGTTCGTGCGCGACTGGGTCACCAAATGGGCTCTGGGTGCCGATCCCTATACCCGCCGGGTGTTTCGGGACTGGTTTGATGCCATATTAAAGGGAACCATGCCTTCGGTAGCCATGCCCAAACCCATGACCATTGAGCAGAAAAAGGCCATGAACATGCCGGTCCTGCTCTTCTTGGGCATCCGGGATCCCATTGTCGGGGATGCTGCGGTAGCGGCGGAAACCGCCCGGCAATATCCGAACATCGAGATCATCATTCTGGATTCCGGCCACATTGTGGCGGTGGAGCACCGGGACAAGGTCAATGCGAAACTGATGGAGTTCCTTCGGGGCCACGACTGCCTGTCGGCACCGCCACCTCTCGAGGAATCACCGAAATAGGCGGTAAGGGCAACTCACGAATTCCCCCCGTGCGGTCGGATTCATTCGAGGTGGAGAAACCCGGGGCGGCCCCGGCCGGGGCCGCCCCGTATGGTACGTGTGTAAAGGGGCGGTTCACGAACCGCCCCTAGGGTCTTTTTACAACAACCCGCGGCGTTTCAGCAGGGGTTCGATCTTGGGCTCGCGCCCGCGGAAGCGTTTGTACAATTCCATGGCATCCTCGCGGCCCAGCTTTTCCAGCATGTTCTTGCGGAACTTGGCGGCCACTTCCTTGTTGTAAAGGGTGGTTTCCTTGAAAGCCTCGAACGCGTCGGCGTCCAGCACGCCCGACCAGATGTAGGAGTAGTAGCCCGCCGAGTAACCCGAGATGATGTGGGCGAAGTAGGTGGAGCGGTAACGGGGCTGGATCTCCGGGATCAAACCGATCTCGTCCAACACCTTTTTCTCAAAGGCGTTGACGTCGATCCCTTCAACGCTCGTGAGACCGTGCCACGCCTGGTCAAGGATTGAGGCGGCCAGGTACTCCACGGTTTCGAAACCCTGGTTGAACAGGCTGCTCTTGAGGATTTTCTGTACCAGTTCGTCGGGGATGATCTCGCCGGTCTTGTAATGACGGGCGTACACGGCCAGCAATTCCGGCTCCAGGGACCAGTTCTCCATGATCTGGGAGGGAAGCTCAACCGAATCGCGGGGGATGTGGCGGTATTGATAACGGCCGTTGGAGAAGAGGGTGTTCAGGGCGTGGCCGAACTCGTGAAAAAAGGTCTTGACTTCGTCGATGCTCAGCAGGGAGGGGGTGTCGCCGGCGGGGCGGGTGAAGTTGCCGGTCACCGTGGAGAGGGGGGTGATTTTCTCTCCGTCCCGGGTCCAACCGTCCCGGAAACCGCCGCTCCAGGCACCGCCGCGTTTGGTGGGCCGGGGGTGAAAGTCCATGTAGACAACCCCCAGGTGGCTGCCGTCGGCTTCCTTGATTTCGTAGACCTGAACCTCGTCGTTGTAGGTGGGGATGTCTTCGCGTACATTGAAGGTCAGCCCGTAGAGCTGGTTGCACAGGTAAAAGATTCCCTTTTTGACATTTTCCAATTCAAAGTAAGGGCGCAGTTCGGCGTCATCAAGCTCGTACTTTTCCCGGCGCAGCTTTTCGGCGTAGTACCACCAGTCCCAGGACTCGAGTTTGAAGTCGCCGCCCTCGCGATCGATGATGGCCTGCATCTCTGCGGCTTCGGCCTTGGAGCGTTCCAAGGCGGGTTTCCACAGTTTCAGGAGGAATTCGTTGACCCGCTGCGGAGTGCCGGCCATGCGGGTTTCCAGGTAGAAGTGTGCCGGGGTCTCATAACCCAGCATTTTGCAACGTTCGATGCGCAGCTGGATGATCTCTTTGAGCACGGCCTTGTTGTCCTGTTCGTTGTCGCGGTCGCCGCGCATGAAGTAGGCGCGGTGAATCTTTTCGCGCATAGGGCGATTCTTTGAGTACTGAAGGAAGGGGTACATGCTGGCCCGTTGGGTGGTGTACACCCACTTGCCGGGCATTTTGTAGTGTTCCGCCGTTTCCTTGCCCATGGCGATTACGCTTTCCGGCAGACCTTCAAGGCCCGCTTCGTCTTCGATGACGATGTAGGAATTGTTGGTTTCCTTGAGCAGGTTGTCGCCGAATTGCAGTCCCAGGAGGGAGAGTTTCTTGTTGATCTCACGCATGCGCTCTTTCTGCTTTTCGTCCAACAGGGCGCCGCTGCGCACAAAATCCTTGTAGGAGTTTTCCAGCATGTAGGCCTGCTCGGCGTCCAATTCCTTTTTATCCCGTTGGTCGTAAAGGGCTTTGACCCGTGAGAATAGTTCGGCGTTCAGGGAGATGTTGTCCCGGTGGGCCGACAGCAGGGGCGCGATCTCTTTGGCCGCGGCCTGGAGTTCCGGCGATGTGTCCGCACTCATGAGGCTGTAGAACACGCCCACCGGGCGTTCCAGGAATTCGCCGGTACGGTCCAGGGCCTGCAGGGTGTTGTCAAAGGTTGGGGCATCGGAGTTGTTGATGATGGCGTCTACTTCGGCCTGATGGCGTTTGATGCCTTCCTTGATTGCCGGGACGAAGTGCTCAACCTTGATTTTGTCAAACGCGGGCGTTTCAAAAGGCGTGCCGTAGGCGGCGAAAAAGGGATTCTCGCTTTTTCCCTGAGCCTTTTCCGCTGAGGAACAACCGGGCAGGGCCACCAGGGTCAACAGCAATAAGCTGGCAAACAGAACGGTCCATATGACTTTGGTCAATGAAAACCTCCTTGGTCGGGAATATCGGTGCCGGCGGAAATCCGCCGCAGCCGTGGTTATGGTATATCAGAATCGGCGGTGGATTGAAACCCCAATTGTCGGCATACCCGGTTACGGCCCGTGCGTTTGGCTCGGTACAGCGCCTTGTCCGCTTCCATGACCAAGCGGTTGCCGTCTTCTTCATTTTTCGGCTGGATCGTAGCCACTCCCAGGGAAATGGTGACCCGCGGCGCCACCGGGGAGGCGCGGTGTTCAAGATCCAGGGCTTCCACTTCACGGCGGATCGATTCGGCCACCTGGATGGCCCCGGGTGAGGTGGTGCCCGGCATCAGCACCGAGAACTCTTCGCCGCCGTAGCGGGCGGCCGTATCCGTGGTACGCCGGCAATTTTCATGCATAACCGCGGAGATTCTGCGCAGGCATTCGTTGCCCGCCTCATGGCCGTAGGTGTCGTTGTAGGCCTTGAACAGGTCGACGTCGATTATAATGAGCGAAAGCAATGCTTTCGTGCGCATGCTGCGCCGGGTCTCCTGGCGCAGGACCTGCTGAAACATGCGCTGGTTGGCCAGTCCTGTAAGTCCGTCTTCGCGGGAAAGGCGCTCCAGCTCACGGTTGGCGATGCGCAGTTGCCGGGTGCTCTCTGCCACCTGGCGGCGCAACGTGTTGCGCTGCTCCCGGATACGCCGGACCCGCAACCATATGGACAAGGCAACCAGGCCCAGCAGGATGGAGATAACCAGGAAACGGAACCAGAGGGTTGCCCAGAAAGGCGGGGGAATTGTCACGGCAATGGCAAGGCCGGCGCGGTTCCAGGTACCGTCGTTGTTGGAGCCCTGAACCTGGAATAGGTAGCGGCCGGGAGGCACGTTGGTGTAATGCGCGGTGCGGCGGCGGCCGGCATCGACCCAGTCGGGATCGAACCCGGAGAGGCGATAGGCGTAACGGTTGCGCGTAGGCGAAGTGTAGTCCAGGGCGGCGAACTCCAGGGAAAAGAAATTCATTCTGTGAGAGAGGCGGATGTCCTTGATGGCCCAGGGCGGGCGTGACAATTCCATGGGGCGGTTGAACACGCGGAATTCAGTGAGAATGACGTTGGGAACATGGGGGTTGCGGGAGATCTCCTCGGGGCGGAAATGGGTTATTCCCTCGATACCGCCGAAGTAAAGTTCACCCCCATGCATTCGCAGTGCAGCGCTGGTATTGAATTCGTTGCTCTGCAAGCCGTCCCGGGCGTCGAAGTGTTGCGACGTACCCAAGGTGGGGTCGTAGCAATAAAGGCCCCGGTTCGTGCTCACCCACAGCATCCCTCCCTGATCTTCCAAGATTCCATAGATGATGCTTCGTCTTTGTTCACCGTCCAGGGGGTGGAGTCTAAAGAGTCCGTTCTCAGGATCATAGCGGCACATACCGCTGTCCGTGCCGATCCATATCCAATTGCGGGAATCTTCCGTGACCACGCCCACGCCGTTGTCGGGGATGCTGTAGGGATCGCGCGGGTCGTGTTGAAAATGGTCGAAATCCTTGCCGTTGGCACGCATGCGGTTCAGGCCGTTCAGTGTGCCGATAAGCAGGTTTCCGCGGCTGTCCTGGTACACCGAGTAAACGCTGTCGTTGGAAAGGCTGCGGGGATTGTCGGGAGCGTGGCGGAAGCGCTGAAACCCCTTGCCGGGCAGCCAGAGGTTCAGTCCCGCGTCGCGGGTACCGATCCAGATGCGCCGGGACCGGTCCTGGGCGATGGTAAGGATGCGGTCGCTGGAGAGGGAGGCCGGGTCGTTTGGGCGGTGGTGAAAACGCCGGATCCGCCCCCTCCCGTCAATGCGGTCAATCCCGCCGCCGTCGCTTCCGATCCAAATCCGCCCCTCCCGGTCTTCGCACACGGACCGGACCAGGTTGTGGGAAAGGCGGCGGGCCGGGGGGGCATCCCGGTGAAAATGGTCCATTCGTAGCCGGTCGGGGGTCCAGCGGTCAACCCCCAATTCGGTCCCAACCCAAAGGCGGCCGTGATGGTCCTCGAGGATGCTCCATACGATGTCGTTGTGCAGGGAAAGAGGGTGGACCGGGTCACTGCGCATATGGTGAAATGAGAGTGTTCTCGGGGTCAGTTTGTTGATGCCGTGGTTGGATGTGCCGATCCAGAGCACCCCGGACTGATCCTCGTATAGGGAATAGATGTCTTCATCGTTCAACCCGTCGGGTATATGCGGGCGCGGGGAATAGCGGACGCAGCGGTCCGCCTCGGGAAACAAACGGGCCAACCCGCCTCCGCCGGTACCGGCCCAGATGGAGCCGTTCACTGACCCGGCCAGTGCCAGGATGCGGTCATGGGGCAGGGACTCGGGATTCCCTGGACGGTGCCGGAAATGGGTAAAGGTGGCTTTTTTTTTGTCAAACAGACTCAGGCCGCGGGCGCTACCGATCCAGACGCCCCGCGGCGGATCAGAAAGAAGGCATAAGATGGAATCATGAGTGGGTCCGGCCGCGGTGCCGTCGTGCCGGAAAGCATCCACTTGCCCGGTGTTTGGATTCAAGCGAAAAAGTCCGTTTCCCGTACCCACCCAGATACGGCCTTGTGCATCTGCGGCCAGGCCCTGTATGGGGGGCAATGCGGACGGTGATGAAGCCGCTGGAAGGTAGTTCGTTTTGACGAATCCTTTCGCAGGATCGAAGCGGTTGAGTTTGCCGCCTCGGGTCCCGGCCCAAAGGCGCCCCCGGGAGTCGACGCACAGGGCGGTGATGAAGTTTCCGCTGATGCTATGGGGATCCGCGGGATCGTGGCGATAATGCCGGAACATGCCGGTTTGGGGATTGAAGCGGTCGAGGCCGCCGCCTTCGGTCCCCAGCCACATGATCCCGGAACGGGTTCGGACCATGCACAAGATGTTGTTGTCTGACGGGTGGCGTAGACTGTCGAAACGATGCCGGATGACATGGAAGTCGTAGCCGTTAAACAAGTTCAGTCCGTCCTGGGTGCCGAAATACAGCAGGCCGAATTGATCCTGAGCGATTGAGTACACGGTGTTCTGGGAGAGACCTTCCTTGATGGTCAGGTGTTGAAACTGCGCCGGTATGAAAGAGACAAACAGAACGGCTGTAAAAACAAAAGCGACGACCATGGATGCCCACGGCCCTTGTCTTGGCCGATGGATCATACGCCCTCCCGCGCAGGTGCCGCGTCCTGGAAGGCATCGGGATGGTAGAAGCGGTAGTAGAAGTGGTTGCGCAGGATGTTCTTGACGTAGGTGCGGGTTTCCGAGAAGGGAATCATCTCAATAAAACGCACTTCAGATACTTGGCCGAATTGTCTCAGCCAGCGGTCCACCCGGTGGTCTCCGGCATTGTATGCAGCCAGGGCCAGATAAACCCGGCCGTTGTACTTGTCCAATAAGCGACGCAGGTAGGTGGTGCCCCAACGGATGTTGACCTCCGGCTGCACAAGTTGCCAGCGCAACCTTGAAGTCAAGCGCTTGCCGCTGAGGTGGGCGTAAGTGCGGGGCAGCATCTGCATCAGGCCGTAAGCATTGGAAGCTGAGCGGCTGTCCGGGCGGAACATGCTTTCCTCGCGGATAAGGGCGGCCACCAAGTGAGGGTCCAGGCCCCGGGCACGACTGTGGAGTGCAATAATGTCGGAGTATTCCAGGGGGGCGAGTAGGTCTCCTAGAAAGCGTGGCAGCCGCAGGGCATGGTAATCGATCAAGCCGGTGCGGAAAGCGACGAAGGCATGGTAGTGACGGCGCAGACGGGATTCGAGCAGGGCATGGGTCAAGGTCAGCAAAACCGCATCCGGTGATCCCGGTCGGGCGGCTTCCCGCGCCCAGGACAGGTAAGCACGGGCTTGATCTATGAGCCCGAGTTCCGCCAGCTTCAAGGCGCGCTGCAATCTGCGTAGGGTTTGCATATCCGCCGGGGCATCCAGATGGCCGGTAAAAACCCTCAACCCTTGCGCGAGGCCTTGGCGGTGGTTTTTGCCGCCGCGGACGAAGTAGTATGTGAATGGTGCCTGATTGATCTCCGTCAAGCGCCCGCCGCCCAGACGATGCTGCCAGAATGCGCAGGCGATCCGGTACGCTGCAATAGGCGAGCGGCTTCCCCGGCGGAACAGCTTGCGGGCCGCCCGTTTATGCCCCCGCTTCATCTCAATCCAAGCGCTGATCCATATGGCTTTCCAGTGGCGTGAGTCTTTCAGCTGGGTCACCCTGACCAGTTCGCTGTAGGCCCGGAGCGCATGGTCCAACTGGTTGTCCACCAGCGACAGGCCGGCCACGTCCTGCAGGAGACCGATGTGTACCGCAGGATCCGTTTGCAGGGCCTGGATTCTATTCCAGATGTTTCCCCGTCGCCCGGCCCGGATGTCCATCTTGATGCGCAAGGCCGCTGCCCGGTGCATGAAACGCGGGTCCTGGATGCGCCCAAGGTGCAGGCGGCAACTGTCAAAACGGCGCAGACGGTAAGCATTGGCCGCGAGGAGGAGGTTGTTGAGGTTCTGATCCGGACACTTGCGGATTTCCCGGACAAGGCTTGACCAATGTCCCCGCCTGGCCAGGAAGGTGAAACGTCTTTCCCAGTCCTCCGTTTCCAAGGCCGCCTGCAGGCCGCGCTGCAATCGCCGGGGCAATCCGTCCAGGAGTCTGCCCAGTGAAACCCTGGGGAATAGTTCGCGGAGCAGTTGCGCGGCCGCGTCCACGCCATCGGCCCGGGCCTGGGCTTTCATCACCCTGAGACGCAGGGCCGTGGAATCGGGAGGATGAGCGCGGTGGCGTTCAGCCATCTTGGCATAATGACCGGAGCGGTCCAGCCAGCGGTAAATAAGGCGGTTCTTGGCCTGCCAGAGATATGCATCCCGGCTGGGTACCCGGCGCAGGAATCCGGGCATGCGGGCGGGAATCTCCCGCTCATCCAACGCGCTCGCCTGCTCCAATACGATGGCTGCCTGCAAAAATTCTCGCTCCGGTTCCGTGGCTGACAGATTTTGCAGTTGTTTGTCTAGATCCGGCGTGCCGGCCCCGGGATCGATGCGGGAAATCCGATGAATAACGGTGCGCAGGGTGCGGTAATTGCGCAGCAGGTGAGGGTTGATGCCTGTCGGCTGAGCAACCATTGCGGGCGGTACAACCATGCAGACCACCCACGCCGCGAGCAGGGAGAGGACCAGCAGAAACTCCAGATGCAGGAGGGTGCGCAGAAATGTGGACTTAAATCGCAGCAAACGGGTAACCCTTCAACACGCCCCGGTTTCCCTTGGCCAGGATCTTGATCAACTGGGTCTCGAAAATCTCCATTTCAGTGTGTTTGCGCAGGAATTCTTCCCGGGCCTGGTCGATAACGTCCCTGAGAGCTCCGTAAAGATCACCGCTGTCAATGGCATCTTCAACGGCTTTCTGGTTGTAGAGAATGATGTCGTTCAGAATGACCCTGGCCTTGCGTTCAGGATCATGGCTGCGCAGTGACGGACCCTTGGTTTCCGTGGCGGTAGGAATGAAATCAGCGGCCGTATCGGGTTCGGGCTCCGCGTCGCCGATAAACTCCTGGGTCTTGACCCTGGCCAGGATTTTTTGGCGCAAGGGCAACAGGTCCAGGCTCATCTCTCCGGTCTTGGCGAAGATCTCGATTTCGCGCCTGCCGATTTCGGGTTCCCCCTCAAAGGAATCCGCATAGATGATGGCTTGGGGTTTGCCCTTGACAAAGAAAGGCAGGACCAGAATGGCTTTGGGAGCCGCGCCGCCGAAACGGCTGAAAATCAGGTGGTCATCACCCCGGGGGGCTGGTGCGCCGGCGTATGCCTTGCGTTTTTCCAATACGTATTTGAATACCGTGTCCGCCGATAAAGAGAAAAATACGGTCTTGATTTCCTTGTCGCTGATGCTGCTGTCATGCTTGTCGAAACCCTTGCCCCGCCATCCCACCAATTTGTCGTCCCGAAGCAGGAAGAGGGCGGAGCGGCTGGAAAAGAGGTTGATGGCATTTAGCAGGTTGGAGATGAGCTTCAACTGGTTCTCCGAGGCCGCGATGGACATCACGTTCTCGTGGATGGATTGGATCACCTTGTCTGCATCCTGGTCAGCGGCAACCAGGCCCTTGGGAACTTTGAAGGCATCGAACCCGTGAATCTCCTTGACGCTTTCCAGTTGCTGCATGATGGCTTCCTGGATTTCGTGAACCCTGGCCACCAACAGCCCCTTCTTTTCATTGAGAATGGTTTCGATCAGTCGATTAATCTTGTCTGTGGACATGAATGGCCTCCTTTCCGTTCCCGGCACGGCATTTCAATGCGGTTCACCTGTTCACCTGCACTCATTATATCCCGGATTCAATCCGGCTGGCCAGGATCTCCGGCAATCCGGCGTCGCGGATCTTTCTCTGAGTTTTTTTGAAGTCATAGGTGAAGCGCAGGAACTGAACCTCCCTTTTGCCCACGTCAAATAAAATGAAACTGGGCATGGGGTTCTTGTCCCGGGGTTGCCCGATGGATCCGGGATTGATGAGGTAACGTGTATTGGGGTCCAGTCGAATCCGGCAATTCTCGCTCAGGGGAACGGACTGGATCTTGTCATTGCGCATCAGGTACATGATGGGGAAATGCGTATGGCCGAAGAATCCGATGGCGGATTCCATGAACTTGAATGACTCCGCCGCTTCAAAGTTGGAAAATACATAGTAATCTTCATCGAAAGTAGAACCATGGCATAGCGTGATAAAGCGTTCCACCATCACCGGTCCTTTGGGAAGATCTTTGAGGTAAATCTGATTCTCTTCGCTGATCTGGATCTTGCTCCATTCCGCCGAGAAAGCGGCCACGGGGTTGAAGAGCGATGAGGATTCCAGGTCGGCCACCACCTTGTCGTGGTTACCCCGCACCTGGCTGGATACGTCCAGTTCCCGGAAGCGGCTGATCACTTCGTTGGGGTTGGGCCCGTATCCCACCAAGTCGCCGAGGAACAGGAAACGGGTCGCCTTGCGTGCGGCGGGGTGGTCCAGCATGGCGGTAAAAGCTTCCAGGTTGCTGTGGATGTCGCTGAAAACCAGGTATTTCACGGCTTCTCCGGCTGGAAGGCCTTCATGATTCGCTCCGGTCTGGCCGGACCCGTCGCTGTTGACGGCGGAACGTTTCGAACAACTCCTGGGCGTGGTAAGAACTGCGTACCAACGGTCCGGATGCGACGGCGGTGAAGCCGGCTTCAAGGGCTTCGGCTTCCAGTTGCTTGAATTCCGCAGGGTCGTAATACCTTGCCACGGGAACGGAGGTGGGGGTGGGGCGACAGTACTGGCCGATGGTGAGCAGGGAAACTCCCCGGGAAATCAGTTCATGGAACAACCCATGCAGTTCCGTCCGGGATTCGCCCAGTCCCACCATGATCCCCGACTTGGTGACCGCGCCCCGGATTGCAGACCGTTCCAGCAACTCCATGGAGCGGTCGTATTGCGCCAACGGGCGGTTCACCCGGCCGTACATGGAGCGCACGGTCTCAATGTTGTGGTTGAGGACGTGAGGCGCCGCTTCCAATACCCGATTCAGGGCTTCCTCGTCTCCGGCAAAATCAGGCACAAGCACTTCAACCATCAGGCCGGGGATCTCGCTTTTCAAGGTTGATATGACGTTGACGAAGTGATTGCTGCCGCCATCTGGAAGATCGTCTCGAGTGACGGAGGTGATGACCGAATATTGCAATTTCATGATGCGCGCGGTTTCCACCAGCTTGGCTGGCTCGGTCATGTCCAGGGGGTCGGGCTTGCCGTGGTCCACGGCGCAGAAAGCACAGTCCCGGGTGCAGCGGGATCCCATGATCAGGAAGGTCGCATGACCGTGATTCCAGCACTCACCGATGTTGGGGCAGCGGGCGCTGCGACAAATGGTATGGAGCCCGCGCTCATCCAGAGCCCGCTGGGTACGGGTAAATTCCCTTCCGCCTGGAATGGTGGCCTTTAGCCAGCGGGGTTTGGGTTGCCTGGCCGGCCCGCCCCGAAGAGAATCAGCGGCTTCTTTCATTTGATCAGGTATAAGCGGTTTTGGGGCCGGGATAGCCAACGGGCTCCCTCCGGCGTGATCTGCACCATTTCCTCAATGGTGACCACGCCGTGGTGTTTGAGGTAGAGTCTGGGTTCGATGGTGAAAACCTGTCCGGCTTCCAGGGGAATGAAGGGCAAATCACCATAACGTTCCCAGGCCGGGGCCAGCAGGGGGCCTCCGTCATGGGCGTCCCGTCCCACCTGGTGTCCCAGGGCATGGGGGTACTCGCCGTATCCCCGGGAAGTGATGTACTCCCGGGCGACCGTGTCCACGTCCACTCCCCGGACTCCGGGTTTGAGGCACTCAAAAGCGGCGGCGATGGACCCCTGGATGGTATCGTAGCCGTGGACCACGGCATCGGGAGCCTGGGTTTCCCCTTCTTTCAGGATATACCAGGTTCGCTGCAAGTCCGAGCAATAGCCTTCCACCCGCACGCCGAAATCGGTGTTGAATACATGCCCCCTTTCCAATAGCCGGTCGGTGGGTCCTGAGTGGGCGCCTGTTTCCTGGGGACCGGTAAACACGGAGGGGCAATGTTCTACATCCCATGCCGGCTCCAGGCCGCGTTCCAGCCGGGCCTTGGTGATCAACTCGGCCACCTGCCTTTCGGTCCAGCCCGGACGCACTTGGCGGGTCACCTGGTCGTAGATCTCCAGGGTGATGTCAACGGCGCGGCGGATTCGCCGCACTTCCTCCTCGGACTTGCGACCCCGCAGTGCGGCGATCACGCGCTCAGCCGATATCCAGCGGCCCGGGTAGGGGGTGCCGGCCAACAACTGTTCAAGCTTAAGGAATTTGCCGTGGGTCAAACCGTCCGCTGCGGCGGAATCCATAGAGAAATTCAAAGCGATTTTTCCGGGGTTGTGTTCGTCCAGGATGCCGCACAGGGCTTCACGCGGGGAATCCAGATACGTATGGACGTGGCTGAACAGCTGCAAGCGTTGAAACTTTTCCCCGTCCAGGTTGCCCACCAGGGCGTGGGTATCCCCGTTGCGGAACACCAGAAAAAAGGAGAGCCAGGTGACGCCGGTGCCCACGATGAAATCCATGACCGGATCTGAGAGTACCCCGGATTCCTGGTCGATGGTCATCCAGCAGTCCACTCCAAGGTCTTCCAGGATCTGCACGGATTGCTGCAGCTTTTCGCTTACCATGAGTCCTCCTAGTTGATGCGCGACATGGCGGCGTTGGTCGCCTTTTCATACAATTGCTGGTTGAAACGGATGTCGTATTGTTCCCGTTTTTTGTAGATGTAGGAAGCCACGATGCGGTTGCGCAGCTCCTCCACCTTGCGTTGGTAGAAGGCTTGGCGGCTGTTTTTGAAGTCCTCGTCACCCATCACGTGGATCGATGTGGGGCGCACCATTATGACGGCGTTCTCATAGACAATGGGTTCAGCGAAGCGCGTGGGGGCAAGGGCGAAAATGCGGTCGTCCAAGCCGCGCTTGATGGGCATTCCGGCCAAGCGGTTTCCCCGTTTATAGGTGACCGGCTCGATGTCCAGTTTGTTGCGTTTCAGCAGGGCCTTTAGGGCTTCTTCATCACCGGCCGCGTTGAGGCTTTTGACCAATGCAACCGCCTGGTCGCGGAGCAGACCCAGGCGGCGGGTCTGGATGAATTTTTCCCGGGCCTGATCCGCTACTTTTTCATAAGGCTGGACTTCGGGGGCTTCGATGCGGTCCAGGTGGACTATGGCCATGCCTGATCCGAATTCGACGGGGAAGGCTGTTTCACCTTCTTCCATGGAAAATAGCCGGCGGGATATGGTGCCCATATCCTTGAGCCCTTCCAGGGGTTCCCCTTTGGTCACCGGCTGGGTCTGGATGCTGGTGATCCCCATGGATTTGCAATCCGCGGCCAGGTCTTTACTGTTCTTGATCCGGTTGTGGATGCCGGCCAGTTTCTGGCGTACCAGTTCTTGCACTTTGTTGTTCGTCAGGATCACGCCGATGCGTTCCTGGACTTCGTCGAAATTGCTGACGGCGTCCAAGGTTTTCTCGGAAACCATGAGGATCGAGAACGCGGAGCCGGTATCAACTGGCGTGGAGACTTCCTCCTGGGAAAGGTTGCCGATGATCCGTTGCTCCTGGGCGGTGAAGGAGCGCCATGCCTGCAGCCCCCAATCCCCGCCGGCCTGGGCTTTCTCGCCCTGCGAACGCTCCTTGGCGGTGGCGGCGAATGATTTCGCGTTCACCCGGCCGGCCAGGGCCTGCGCTTGTTTGAGGACGTCTTCGCGATCGTCTTTCGTGTAATTCAACAGGATGCGGGAGACCCGGGTGTGCCCGGGAACCTTGAACATCTCTTTGTTTTTCTTGTAGTAATCAAATTTTTCGTTTTGGGTGACCGAGACCTGGGATTTGAACTCGGCGAACTTGTACGCCACCACTGTTCCGGCACGGCGTTCCGGGCTCTTGAACAGTGGTTTGTTGGCGTTGTAATAAGCCGTGACTTCAGCTTCCGGGGCTGG
>Ga0272442_10006943_pt1 | contig 14740 bp, 16 predicted proteins | sample SSMForm2O_FD_200262 | JGI IMG/M metagenome (GOLD analysis project Ga0272442, IMG submission 200262) | Marine sediment archaeal communities from Little Sippewissett salt marsh, Falmouth, MA, United States - SSM-Form-2O | ecosystem: Environmental > Aquatic > Marine > Wetlands > Sediment ...
CGACCGATGGCGCCGCCGTCGGTTGTAATGATCAAAGTACCGCCGCAGGCCAAACCGTGCCTCGGCAGGGGTCTTGTAGTCCCGAATATACACATCTTCATACTTGACCGTCCGCCACAGACGCTCGGGGAAAAATAAAGGGGTCAAACACAATCCTGTTCGGCACTCCATTTGCTCTTTGTTAATTTCATATAACGTTTATGATCATTCAGTGTAGTTTATCGACCGGCAAGGTGTTCGGCAAGTTATTTTCGCGCAGCATAAACGGCGGCCTGGCTGCGGGTGCAGTCGGCCTTCGTGAGGTTAATCCTGTTTTTGCAGTTTGGCGATGTGGGCCAGCAGTTCTTCTTCGCTGGCCATCCCGGTAAAGTACCAGCAGAGCATTTCATACGTTCGCAGCGTCGGTTTTCGACCGGTCCACAGGGCGATCAGCATACAGGCGATGATCGCCGCATACGTCTGTAATTCAATGCCGTTTTGGCAATAACTCAGCAAGTGCCGACACCCCAGCACATGCTTAAAGAAGCGGAAGAAAATTTCGATCATCCAGCGATGCTTGAAGATCAACGCAATGACATCGGCGTCAAGATCAAACCGGTCGGTCGCAATCAGTAATGTTTCCCCTTGTTCCGGTCCGCCCCGGCCGGTGTGGGTTCGCTTGACATGGGGTGTACATTTAACCGCCACCAGACGCACCGGAATGGACAGTTGTTCTTTTGTCTTTTGATTGCTGCCCAAGCGAACCTTGCGATCAAAGAGAATACCGGCTGCTTTGGCGTCCTCGGTTAGGGGATATTCTTCAAGCACCTCATAGACGGCATTATCGCGGATGCGGCAAACGAAGGAACTGTGAGCGTCGAGAATCTGCTGAAACAATGCTAATCCGGCGTATCCACGGTCCTTAACGTAAATCCGCCCCGGTTCAAGATGATCGGCCAGAACGTCTTTTTCATTACCATTGCCGTCCGTAACGGTAATTTTGACGGGGACGTGTTTTTCCAGATCAAACTGCGTATGGGCCTTGACGGCCTGCTGATCGGTTTTCCATAAGGCCCAGGTCATTTTGGACAACGCCGGAATGAGCGTACCATCCACAGCGGTCAGAATACCGGGCAGGTCGTCCAGTTTGCTGTGGCTGGAAATCGGTTTGAGTTTGTCAGAGAGATGTTCGATGATCTCCTGCATGAGCGAACTGTCAAACACCCGTGCCGCTTCGGACAGACTTCCTAATGAGGCCCGCGGACAGCCCAGCTTTCGCTGGACTTTTTGTAGTTCGCTGGCCTGCTGGACGGCCTGCAGCGAGGTGCAGATGGGATTGAACATGTACAATAGCAGCAGGGACATGTACTGGTTCATGTGCAGTAGCCGGTTGCCGGCCCGGTCGCGCTGACAGCCGGCGTCGTGCAGGGATTCGAGCATCCCGGCGATGGCCTTGAAATACTTGAAGCCCTGAAGCTGTTCTTCCTTGATTTTTTCACGTTTGGCGCTCATCGCCGACAATTAAAGCAGAAAAGATGCCATCGCGCAAGTTACCTATTTTAACATTTTGCTTTTTTTTACATTTTTTTTGTTGAGTGCTTGTAATTATCAGTGATGAAGCAATGCCTCTGGCTTGAGCAAATGGAGTGCCGAACAGGATTGGGTCAAACACCTTTTTTTGTAACTTCTTTCGGAAAAAGCACTTGTGTTAAATTTATAAAAACTTTTTCCGTCATCTAATACTGTTTATGGCTCTTTGGGAAGGTTGTAAACAAGAACGAATTAAGGCGTCCGGTATTTTTTGGGCGAATTAAATAAATTTTGTCCCTTAATTTCGCCGGTTTACGGCGGCTGGATGAAGCTTTCCGGCAGACCCGGCAAGATACCGGCACAGGTTCCCCCGATTACAGGTATGCACATTGCCGGCGATGGTTTGGCTGGACAAAGGCGGGGAATTCGTATAATATCACGCTATGATGACGGATCAGACACTAAAAATCGCGGCCATCGGGTTGACGGAGCAGTCGCTGGGACTGATGGACATCGCCGTCGAAAGCGGGCATTATGCGATTGCCGCCGTCGGGGATGAGCGTCAGGACCGTGCGGAGAGTTGTGCCCGCAAGTATGAATGTCCGGTATTTACCGACACCCGCCAGTTGATTATTCAGACCCAAGCCGATTTCCTGCTGTTTGGCATTCCCGCATATCAGTGCATCGAATTTATCCGGTTGGGAATGCAGCAGAAGTGCCATATCCTCCGAACCTGCCCGCCGACGTTGAATTTTTCTCAGTTGGCGGAACTGTACCGATTGGCGAAAAAAGAAAAGGTCCTGTTTTTGACGATGCAGAAGGGGCGGTTTGGGCTTCCCTTCGAACATATTCGCAACTATGTCGCCCAAACGACTCAAAAGAATGAGCAGCCGTGGCACCTGGTTTCGGCGGTGTGTCATGTTCCCATGGGCCCGTTGGAGCCGGAAATGCGCTGGCTGAGCGACCCGACCATGGCCGGCGGCGGCGTGCTTTTGCAGGATTGCTATGACCTGATCGATGAACTGCTGCTCTGTTTCGGCCTGCCGCAGAAGGTCTATGCGCTGGCGATCAACCAGGCCCCGGACCGGCAGCAGCGGATGAGCTTGACGGAAGATACCGCGATTGTCGCCATGCAGTTTACGGATGCCTTGATCGCACAGATCTGCACCAGCCGAACGCTCGGGCCGGCCCGGCGGCACCTTCGCATCCACGGCAAACAGCAGCACCTGACCGCGACGGAGCAGGAGGTGGTGCTGTATGATAACGATGGCAATCTATTGGAACAAAAGGCCTATGAGGGCGACGACCAGCCGAGCCAAAAACGGATGCTGGAAAACCTGGCGGGCCATTTTCAGGAGCCGGTAAAATATCCGCTTTATCCGTATTACGGCTTTGATCTGAACACGATGGCGGTGATCGAGGCGGCGTATTTATCCACCCGCACCGGCATGGCCGAGGACCCCGCCCGCATCCTGAAATTAGCGGAAATCGACGTAACGGGACTGCTTTAGTAATGTGCGTCCACCTCACAAAAAATCCTTGAAAACAAGACCTGGTTCCATTATAAGAACTTCTTTTATTGTTCCGGCGGACTATGAAAATGGATGATACTTGTTCTGGTTGCGGCCAAAATGAAACCTGTCGGCAGGCCTATGGTAAAATGGGTAAGGCCAAGGGGCCGAATGTCGCCTGGAAGGCGATTGTCGCGTTTTTGGTGCCGATTGGGATTTTTGTCGGCATTCTGGCCGGTTCTCAGCGGCTGTTCAAAAGCCGATTTGAAGGGGATGTCTTAACCATGGTCAGTTTTTTTCTGGCTTTTTGTGTTACCTTGATGGTTGTATTTATGATTCGGGCGGTTGGCGGTCTGATGAAAAAAGAAAATTGTGATAAAAGGTAAAGTTTCATGGTGGAAATTCGCGGTAAATATACATTTCCGGGGGGTACACACCCGCCGGACAATAAACATTTTAGTGAAAATTGTCCCATAGAGTCGGTCCCTGTTCCCAAACAGGTGGCGGTTCTTCTAAGTCAGCACCTTGGGGCGGTTTGCGTTTCCACGGTTGCCAAAAAAGATGCCGTTTTGGCAGGTCAGATGATTGGCAAGTCCGACGCTTTTGTTTCGGCTCCGATCCATTCGCCAGTCAATGGAACGGTCAAAGATATCACATTGCTGCCGCACCCGGTGATCGGGCGGACAATGGGAATCGTTATTGACGTAGATGCGGATAATAATGAAATCAAACAACCTGTCAACGGCGGGTTTGATAACACCTTCAATCCCGGCAACTATACGGTTGAGCAGATCTGTAAGGCGGTGAAGGAAGGTGGTATTGTGGGCATGGGTGGGGCTGGTTTTCCCACGCGGGTCAAGATCGAGCCGAATCCGGCGATGCCGAAAGAGATCCTGCTGATCAATGCGTGCGAGTGTGAACCGTTTATTACCTGTGATTACCGCGTGATGCTGGAGTGGACGTGGCAGTTTCTGGCCGGCGTTCGACTGGCGGCCAGAGCTGCCGGATGCGAAAAAATCCGTATCGGTATTGAGGACAACAAGCCGGAAGCAATTGAAGTCATCACGAATGCCGTTGAAGAACTTGGCGGCATGGATGACATTCAGGTTGTTCCGGTCAAAACCAAGTATCCGCAGGGCGGTGAGCGTCAACTTATCAGGTCCGTTCTCGGTAAAACGGTTCCGACGGGCAGTATTCCGCCGACAATCGGCGTGTGTGTGCTGAATGTGGCGACCTGTGCAGCGATTGCCGAGGCGGTTGTCAACAACCATCCATTGACACATCGGGTCGTTTCGGTTGCAGGGTGTGCGATTGCCAAGCCCGGCAACTACTACGTTCCGATTGGGATGCGGGTGGAAGATTTAATCACTCATTGCGGCGGGCTGACCGAAACGTCGGCTAAAGTTGTCATGGGCGGCCCCATGATGGGCTTTGCGATTGCGGATCTTTCCACACCGTTGACAAAAACAAGCGGGGCGTTGACGTTCCTGACCAAAGCCGCCGTGACGCGGGCGAAATATGAAAAACAGCAAACACCGTGTATTCGATGTGGGCGGTGCCTTTCTGTGTGTCCGGAGCACCTGAATCCGACCAAGATTGCTCACGCTGTAAAACATTTCCGGATGGATATTGCGCAGGATTATTACATGTCAGCGTGCATCGAGTGCGGCTGCTGCAGTTATGTCTGCCCGGCCAATATCGAGATTACCGGCTATATCAAGACAGGCAAGCTTTTGCAGGCCCGGGCCAAAAAGCGTTTGGGATGATCAGTCAACATTTATCAGTAACCAGTTATCAGTGAATTGCTAAGGAATATTATTCGATGTTAAGTAAGATTACGGTTTCACCGGCCCCGCATATCAGCCAGAAGCTTTCGACGCAGCGCGTGATGCTGGACGTCCTCATCGGGCTTTTGCCGGCGGTGGTCGCCGCGGTTTTCTATTTCCGTCTACGGGCCGCGCTGGTCATGGCGATTTGTGTGGTAAGCTGCATGGTCAGCGAGTGGGTTTGCAATGTGATCCGAAAAAAGCCCAATTCTCTCGGCGATCTCAGTGCCGTGGTAACAGGGCTGATTTTGGCAATGTCACTGCCGCCGCAAGCGCCCTGGTGGATGTGTGTCATCGGCAGCGGATTTGCAATTATCATCGCCAAAATGCTGTTCGGCGGGTTGGGAGCAAACATTTTTAACCCGGCGATGGCATCGCGGGCGTTTTTAGCCGCGTCATTCGGAGCGCTGATGACGACATGGACCGTGCCGGCCACCTTGGGACCGGTTCAGTATAAAGGACAGGAGACCAGAGTGCTGGCAGCCATTCATGCCGAGAATTGTTATGAAAGTTCGGACGAGCAGGTTGCCCTGACGCAGGCGACCCCGCTGGCCTGGTCTAAAACCGCCCAGAAAGCCAACAATGTGGCAGGCACGACGCAGGCGACCCCGATGATCGGGGAGCTTGAATGGATGCTTAAACCTGCATTCTATGGCAGCGTCGGCGGGTGTCTCGGTGAAACCAGCGCATTGGCACTGCTTGTGGGTGGGGTCTATTTGCTGGTCCGTCGAACGATCACATTTCATATTCCCGCGGCGGTACTGATCGCGGCGGCAGTGTTCGCAGGCATCTTTTATCTTGTCAATCCCGACAAATATGCCAACCCGGCCTTTCATCTGGTTAGCGGCGGGATGCTGATTTGCGCGTTCTTTATTGCCACTGACCCCGTAACGGCTCCATTGTCCGCAAAAGGCATGTGGATCTTCGGTGCCGGTGTGGGTGCATTGATCATGCTGATCCGCCTGGTGGGTGAGTATCCGGAAGGCGTGATGTACGCGATTCTGATTATGAACGCCGTGACTCCTTTAATTGACCGGGCGTGCAAGCTTGTTCCGGCAGGAGGGAAGCCCCATGTCCAATAATGAAACTAAAAACCCAATTCTGTTTTTCGTGCAGGAAAGCTGGCTGCTGCTGGTTTCGGCGGTCATGTTCGGATGTCTGCTGGCGTGCCTGAACGCGGCCTGGCAGCCCCGAATTAAACAGAATGAAGTTGATAAATTTAATAAGCTGGCCGGCGGTTTGATTACCGAGGCGAAAGCATTTCAGGCCGCCGGCGAACCGATTCCGGTCGATATCGGCAAAGGCAAAATCTACAATGTCGATGTCAAAAAAGGAATCGATGTGAACGGCAACCTCCTCGGCTGGGCGTTTGTCATTGAAGGGTCGGGCTTTGCCGACAAAATCAAGCTGGTCGTTGGTGTCGATGCCGCGTTTGGAAAGCTGGCCGGTTTCGGCGTCCTGAGCAGCAATGAAACACCGGGCTTCGGCGACAAGATTACGATTAAAGACGGATTCTTTCAGCGCCAGTTCAAGGATGCACCCGTGACCGCCCTGGAGTTGACCAAGACCGGCGATCCTGCGTTCATCGACTACCAGATCGTCGCCATCAGCGGAGCAACAGTCACCAGTGACGCGGTTGTGAAGATATTTAACACGTTCCTGCTGCCGATTAAGCAAGCGATGGTTGAACAAGGACTGCTGTAAATAGGTTAAAATTGAAAATCAAAAGTGTAAAACGATAAATCAAAATTCAAAATTGTCCTTAACGTACCAAGTTTTATATTTTGAATTATAGTTTTGAGTTTTGGATTTTAAGTTCTAAATTTGCTGTAAAACGAAATTCGCTCTATAAAGGAATCGAACAAGATGTCCAATGATGTATCTTTAGGCAAGACGTTTTTTGCGGGAATCTGGGACAACAACCCGGTGCTGCGGCTGCTGCTGGGCATGTGTCCGACGTTGGCGGTCACCGCGGCGGTTAAGCCGGCGCTGACGATGGGGCTGAGCGTGGTCTTTGTGCTGCTGTTCTCGAATGTGGTCGTCAGCTTGCTGCGGCATCAGTTGAAGCCGCATGTGCGGATCCTGATGTTTACACTGACGATTGCGACCGCGGTGACCATTGCGGATTTGGCGCTGAAGGCATACCTACCAGACATGAGTGCGGCGTTGGGGCCGTATATCCCGCTGATTATTGTCAACTGCATCATCATCGGACGGGCGGAGGCGTGCGCGAGCAAGAACGGTCTGGTGGTGAGCATTATTGACGCCCTGGGAATGGGGGCCGGATTTACGATTACCCTGTGTTTTCTGGCGGCGATTCGTGAAGTGCTGGCGACGGGTAAGATCTTTGAAGTTGCCGTCATGCCGACTTCGTTCACACCGTGGGCGGCCATGGGAATGCCGGTAGGTGCGTTTATTACGCTGGGACTGATACTGGGTGCTGTGAATATTGTGAGCAAGAAAACAGCTTAAAATTGTATATTGTAAATTGTAGATTGTATAATGGAGGAGATGAATCATGGATAAAGTTGAATTAAAGAGAAGAACAAAGGAATTTGCCCATCGTTGTGTGAAATTGTCGACGGTTCTGCCTAACACAATTCTCGGTCGTCACATCGCCGGGCAATTGATACGATGTTCGACTTCAGTGGCGGCAAATTATAGAGCTGTTTGTATTGCACAATCCAGAGCGACATTTATATCAAAACTGGCAATTGTTATTGAGGAAACAGACGAATCATATTTTTGGATCGAATTTGCGTCCGATGATAATTTAGTGAAAGAGAAAAAAGTTACAGAGTTACTGAAAGAAGCTGAAGAGTTAACGGCTATCTTTATTGCTTCACAGAATACAGCCAGAAGAAATAATAAAAAATAATCTACAATATACAATCTACAATTCGAAAGACAGTTGCATATGGATACGCTTCAAACATTGATTTTGGGTTTTATCGGAATCGTCATCGTCAACAACCTTGTGCTGACGAAGTTTCTGGGGATTTGCCCGTTTTTGGGCGTCTCCGGTCGGCTCGATATGGCGTTCGGTATGGGGCTGGCGGTGACGTTCGTGGTGACGCTGGCCGGAACATTGACATGGCTGATTGATCACTTGTTCTTAATCGGTACGTCGCTGGAAGTGATGCGGTACCTGTGCTTTATTATGGTCATCGCCGGGGCGGTGCAGTTGGTAGAAATGTATCTGCGAAAATTCTTTCCGGCGCTGTACGAAAGCTTCGGGATTTTCCTGCCGCTGATCACGACCAACTGTGCGATTTTAGGGTTGTGTTTGTTCGTGAACCTGTGGGGAATCGATAACCTTTTGGAGGCGGTGGTGCTGAGCGTGGGGGCGGGCATCGGTTTTACACTGGCGATTTGCATCATGGCCGGGATTCGCGAGAATCTGGAACTGGCCGATGTGCCGGAATGCCTGCGCGGCGCCCCGATTACGCTGATTACGGCCGGTGTGCTGACCCTGGCCTTCATGGGCTTCGCCGGAATGATTAGGTGAATAATTGACGATTTTCGATGGACGATGGACGAATCTTTAAGTCGTCAATCGTCATTCGTCCATTGTCAATTCATCAACAATCTAAATATAATATAGGAAGTTTGATATGATACTTGCTGTTTCGATAACGGATATGGTTCATAACGCCTGGCCGGCGGCGCTGTTGGCGTTGGGGCTGAGCTTGATGTTTGCGTTGATTCTGCTGGTCGCCAGTATTAAACTGCGCGTGGTTGTGGACCCGAAGGTCGATGCGGTACACAAGGCCCTGCCGAATATCGATTGCGGGGCGTGCGGGTTTGCCGGATGTGCTTCGTATGCCAAGGCCGTCGTGGCCAATCCCGAACTGCTCGGTAAATGCGCTCCCGGCGGAAGCGATACCTCCAACGCCATCGCGGAAATTCTGAATCTGCAAATGTCCGGCGGCGGCGCCCCAATGCGTCCGGTCATTCACTGCCGGGCGTGCCAGCAGGACAAGACCTATTTTGCCAAGTATGACGGTATCATCGGCTGTACCAGCGCCAATGCCCAGCCAAATGTGCAGGCGTGTGCCTACGGGTGTCTCGGCTATGGCGGCTGTGTGCGTCGGTGCAAATTTGACGCGCTGCATATTATCGACGGTCTGGCCGTCGTGGATTATGAAAAATGCACCGGCTGCGGGGCGTGTGCGAAGGGCTGTCCGCGAAACCTCATCGAGATGGTACCGTTTACGCATGAAAATATGATGGTGGCTGCGTGCAGCAGCAAGGAAAACGGCAAGAATACGCGAACCTTCTGTAAAGTCGGGTGCATCGGCTGCGGCATGTGCGCCAAGCAGACCGAGTTATTTACGATTACAGACAACCTGGCTCGCATGGACTATGCCCACTACGAACCGTCGGAAGCGACCCAGACGGCCATGGATAAATGCCCCACCGGCAACATCGTCCTCCGCGGCAAAAACGCCCCGGAACCCAGACCGGCAGGAGAAAAACCAAAACCCGCCGCGGCGAAATAAGAAACCACAGATTACGCAGATTTTCACAGATTATTTTTAATGTTTTTTAATCCGTGTTAATCTGTGTTAATCCGTGAAATCCGTGGTTTCTATTTCTCCTGAATATACTTATCCACGCCGCTTGTTTTTTCAAGGGATGTCTCATCGCCGTGGGAGATCAGGATCGCTTCGGTGTTGTCAATTGTTTCGATCAGTCCGAGACCTTTTTTGTCGCTGCTGATGGTGAATTGTTCCAGAGGTATTCTAAAAGCGTGTACATGTTGGGGTCGTGGGCTTTCAGTTCGCTGCGCACGAATGGGTACATGTCGTTCGTTCCGAAAAATGCTTCGGTGGTTTCTGCAAAATACTCCTTTTCATTGTTCATCGCGTATGCGCGGACATGCTTTCCATTGATATGCAGAACCTTTTCATACGACCCGCTCTGCAGCGTTTGCTGATACTGCTTCTTGATTTGGGGGTGGTTGTAGCCCAGGACCTTCCAATGATAATGATGAGCCAATTCATGCAGGACCATGCAGGGTTGCTGCTTCGTCCAGTTGACGAAGTGTTTGGCATTGCCGATCTCAACACAGCCGGCTTTCTCGGGGTTATAATTGTTATTTTTTAACCAATTGGGATTGGGGTGGTGACATGCCCCTTTGGAGTTGTTCAGCTCAACCCAGATCTTGGTCGTCTCTTTCATTGTTTCAAGAGCTGTTTCTGGGAGTTTGCGGTTGATTTGATAAAGCTGACTTGTCAGCTCTTTGAGCGTTTCCCGGGCCAGCTCGGGTTCTTTGGTTTTTAGCTCTTTGTTAAAGAGGATCTGAAATCCCTCGATCTGCATTTGTTCATAGCCGCTGGTTGGGGTATAAGACGGCTCCGTCTGAACGGCTAACAGCAAGGTGATTGCGAGCAACGCTAACTTCATCATTATTCCTCAATGTATATAGATGCTTTCGAGCTTTGTTGAAGCATGTTGTTTTCGGACTGAATGATAAACGTTTCGCATTCGGGAATTGTTTCAATCAGTTCGAGGCCTTTTTCATCGCCGAGGACGGTGACGGCGGTGGCGAGGGCGTCTGCGGCTATGGCGGCCGGGGCGATGATGGTGACGCTGGACAGCGTTTGAGCGCTGTCGGCGGTGGCGGGATTGATAATGTGGCTGTGTTTTTCCTCGCCGATCATCACGAACCTGCGGTAATCGCCGCTGGTGGCGACGGCCCTGTCATCCATATTCAGTCTGAGCAGGATATTTTCCTCGTTTTGCGGGTCCTGCAGACCGATGAACCAGTGGGGCTTTCCATTAGCCGACGTTCCGAAACAGCGCAGATCGCCGCCGATATCGACCATACCGCCTTTGACGCCGGCGGCCTGCAGGGCTTCGATGGCCTTGTCGATGGCATAGCCCTTGGCGATACCGCCCAGGTCGAGAAACATCCCTTCTTTGGCGAATTTCACCGTCTTCTTTTCCGTGTCCAGAATCAGGTTTTCATAACCCACCGCTTCTTTGGCTTTGGCAAGGGCTTCCGGTGACGGGGTGGTGTTGTTCTCTTTGGCTTTTCGCCAGAGTTGGACTACCGGGCCGATGGTCACATCGAAGGCGCCGTCGGACATGCAGCTATACAGTTTCCCCGCGGTCAGCACCTCGAACAGTTCCGCATCGACCGCTACCGGGCGATCAAAGGCCTCGCGGTTGACCAGTGAAAGCTGAGAATTGGGGTCGTAATCGCTCATGAGTTTGTCAATATGAAAAATCCTGTCGAACGCCGCGTCAATCGCTGCGTCGGCCTGCGGTTGGGTCTGGGCCACCACCAGAATACGGGCAACGGTCCCCATCGTGATGCGAAAGCCCCCGTCCACGGTGACGGAACGGTTTCTGACTGAAAGCCACAACAGCCCGCCCATGGCGACGAATGTTAAAACGGTGTACGTAATTGTTCGCTTTTTCGTTTCCTGCATCGAATTCCCTTAAAATAAAGTAATGGCTGTTCAATTGTATGCCTATCAAGTATACTGAAGGGCACGTATTTATGCAATGATTGATACAAATTGTAATGTCCAAGCCCGTAGGGCTTCAATAAGAATAGCCGCGGGTGCAGGGAGCGATAGCGACCGAAACCCGTGGTCAGGATGCACGATGATTTTCGACCCTGTAGGGGTCGAATCGTTGTTTTCACATTGTGGTTGACTTTTATTCAACCCCTACAGGGTTGGGAGTGTTTTTGCATTTTACCACGGGTTTCGGCCTTTCGGCCTTCACCCGCGGCTATTATTGTTATGACCCCGCTGGGGTCTAAATTAGAAAGACTTATGAAAGATATTCAGTACGTAAAGGATGTTGTTTCGCGGCAGCTTTTGCCGTTTGTGCGGCGCCCCGGCCGGTACATCGGCGGCGAGATCAACCAGATCATCAAGGATCTAAATGCCTGCGATGTGCGGGTGGCGCTGTGCTTTCCGGATATCTATGAAATCGGCATGAGCTATCTTGGCATGGAGATTCTGTATTCCATCCTGAACGCCCATAATGGTGTCGCCGCCGAGCGGGTGTTCGCCCCGTGGTTCGATGCCGAAGACCTCATGCGGCAAAAGAACATCCCGCTGTTTACGATGGAATCTCGTGCGGCGGTGCGGGATTTTGATATTATCGGATTCAGTTTGACCAATGAACTGTGCTACACCAACCTGCTGAACATGCTGAACCTTGCGGGGTTGGCAGTTCGCAGCGAAAACCGCTCCGAAGACGACCCGGTTGTGATTGTCGGCGGACAGGCCGCCAACTGTGCCGAACCCATCAACGCGTTTGCGGATATGTTCGTACTTGGTGAGGGCGAAGAGGCGACGATCGAGATCGTTAAACTGTATCGGCGAATGAAAACCGACGGTGCGTCAAAAGAGGCATTTTTACTGGAAGCGGCCAAACAGTTTCCGTTTGTGTATGTGCCTCGGTTTTATGAATTCGGCGATGGCGGATTAACGCCCAAAATCAAGGGTTTGCGAACCGAGTTTGAAAACGCTGTCGTAAAGGATTTTGAAAACGCGCCAATTCCTGAAAAGCCCATCGTGCCGTTTGTGCAGACGGTACATGAGCGGGTCAGCATCGAGATCATGCGGGGGTGTCCGGGCCGGTGCCGGTTCTGCCAGGCGAGTTTCTGCCGGCGGCCGGTGCGGGTGCGCGGTGTCGAGCGTATTCTTGAATCAGCTAAACAGCAATACGCCGCAACGGGCTTTGATACGGTGAGTTTATTGAGTTTATCGACCTCGGATTATCCGTATCTGGAGGAATTGATTGAGGCGATGAACGGGTATTTTGCGCCTCTGCATGTGGGTTTGTCGGTGCCGAGTTTGCGGGTACAGAAGCAGTTACAATTGCTGCCGAAGATGGTAACATCGGTTCGCAAGGGCGGGTTGACGATTGCGGTCGAGGCGGCCGGCGAGCATTTGCGCGGTGTTATCAATAAGCCCATCACGGATGAGGATTTGTGTGCGGCGGTCAGTGCGGCGTTTGAGGCGGGCTTTTTGCGGCTGAAACTGTATTTCATGGTCGGTTTTCCGGGCGAGACCGAAGAGGACATTACCCGCATTGTGGACTTGTCGAGCCGGTTGTCGGCTTTGCGTAAAGACGTGGACGGCAAATTCGCCGATATTACCGCCGCGGTCAGTTGGCTGGTGCCCAAGCCGCATACGCCGTTCGGCTGGCTGGGTCAAAAGGACAGGGCCTATTTTGAAAACGCAAAAGACCTGATTCTCTCCCGAAAGCGCGAACTGAAACTAAAATATGTCAAATTCAACTTCCACGAGATCGACCGCAGCATCCTCGAATCCGCCATGGGCCGCGGCGGGCGAGAACTGTGTGATGTGATTGAAACCGCTTGGAAAAACGGCGCCAAATTCGACCTCTGGGACGAGGGTTTCGATCTGAAACGCTGGCAGGAGGCCTTCGAATCCGCAGACCTGAACCTCGAAACCGAAGCTCAAAAGTCATTTTCTCCCGACGATCCCTTACCCTGGTCTCACCTTGGCGGCCCGGATACGGAGGGCCTGCTCAAACACTATCATCAAGCGATGTTTTTGCACGGGTAAATATTAGGAAAAAAATGCTTGACAAAATATCGTAAAATTACGATAATATAAATAATGGAAGGGAATCCGGATGTCAATAACACAGATTGCCATATTCAAGGATGATGATGGCTCAGTACCTTTACTGAAATGGCTGGATAAACAGCCCAAACAGGCAAAAGCCAAATGTATCGAAAAAATTGAATTATTGGAAACATTCGGGCATCGTCTCCGGCGGCCGGATTGTGATTATTTGACCGAAGGTATTTATGAACTTCGAGCAAGATGCAATCACGTGAATTACAGGATTTTGTACGATTTCACGGAAAGAATGCTGTGATGTTATCGCACGGATGTACAAAAACAGACAAAGTCCCAACACGGGAAATGAATCAAGCGATACGCAATTTGAAAAAGTTCAAAGCGAACCCATTAAAGCATACATACGCACAGGAAATATAGATCATGGCTAAAAAACGAAAAACATCTGATGCAGTTAAAATTCTGCACGACCGCTATATTAAAAATGATCCCGAAATGGCAGGACTTATTCAGGAAGAGCGTGAGCGGTCCAATGTAGCGCGTGAGATTTACACGGTTCGAAAAAAAGCCGGACTGACACAGGCCGAATTAGCCAAACAGGTCGGGACAACGCAGTCGGTGATCAGTTGCCTAGAAAGCGCCGACTACAATGGTCACAGTTTAGAAATGCTCCGCCGCATTGCCCATGTACTGCATTGTAGGGTGGAAGTGCATATCATCCCTGAAGATTCCAATTCTTATTCTCATGCGGGATAAGAAATAGGTATTCCTCGCCCTTTATTGTCATCGCAGTCGCTAATCAGTAATGTTCAGCTATTAACCCGAAAACAAACAGAGATGTGAAGAAGAGGATAAATGTCCCGATACTCAAAAAAACGATATCAATCTTGGAAGGTTTTTCAGGCTTTTTGAATCGAATAAATACATAACCTGCCCAGTAACCTATACAGGCAATTATCCAAAATGTGAAAATGGTTCCTCCGTCCAGAATCGTAGCACAGATTAAGAACCTATCCTAAGTAACAGAATCGTGATGAGGCCGAGCGAAAAGTTCGAGGCCAAGGCGGCAGGGACAAAATCGCCGCAGGCGTAGCCAAAGATCCGTCGAGGACGATTTTGGCCCGACAACGCAGGCATCGGGCTTTGCAGCCGGCCGTAATAGAGTCGGTTATTAGGATAGGTTCTAAGCCACCTATAAGTTGTATTGAGAGATTTATTCGAAAAGCACTGGCAAAAGCATCTGAAACAGTTTTCATCTATTAGCTCCTTTTTGGAAGTTCTTGTTGATATTATATTCCGTTGGGGTAGTTGT
>Ga0272442_10006944_pt1 | contig 14739 bp, 14 predicted proteins | sample SSMForm2O_FD_200262 | JGI IMG/M metagenome (GOLD analysis project Ga0272442, IMG submission 200262) | Marine sediment archaeal communities from Little Sippewissett salt marsh, Falmouth, MA, United States - SSM-Form-2O | ecosystem: Environmental > Aquatic > Marine > Wetlands > Sediment ...
TAAACTCATAATCCGTCCCCAATCAAGGTCAGTCCAGGATGAGGAGGAGGAAGGCTTTGCCGCGGCGTTCGTAGGCGGTGCCGCGGAAGGGCATCTCGAAGACCACGGTGTCCTCGCCTTCATTGTTCAAACGGTAGATCTCCAGGCCCTCGACTCCTTCGGGCAGGGGGATCTTTTTTGAGAAAATCTTTTTCAGCGACAGGTTAGGCCCCATGATGGTGAAATGGCCCAGGCCCATGGAGGCCGACACTTTCTCGCAGGCCACCTCTTTGTGACAGGCGTCGATCAGCGCCTCGTAAGCAGCTTTGAATTCCTTGTTCTTGCCCTGGTGGGGCATGATGGAATCGGGGAAACGGGCGCTCTTTTCCCAGGCCGCGGCTTCCTTTTCCCCCAGGGCGGCGAATTTTGCGACATGCTCGATTCCCTTTTCCACCAGGCCGTCGGGTAGTTTATCATCGGAAACCCGGATCTTCTTCAACAACGCCAGCGTCTTTTGCGTACTCTTGTCTTGTTGAGCCTTCTTCTTTGCCGCTTCTTCTCCGTTGGAACAGGCCATAACCATCAGCCCCATCATCACCAGCATTCCGATCCATTTCTTCATGTTCATCTCTCCTGTCAACGTGGAATCTCAACCTGGAAACCCGAATTGTATCACAGTCAAACAATTACACAAGAGGCGGCAAAGGTCAGGCTATCCGGCTCCGGTCTGTTTCAGTAAGGTTTTGATGTCGACCTGTACGGGAGTGGCGACCATCACCTGGTCGTTAATGCTGTCGATGATTATTTCGTCGCCTTCGGGTAGGGAGCGAGCGAAAACCGCCATTTCAAAATTGCTCTTGCGGTCCAGGCACCATCGGCGGCGGGAGCTCACCCGGTAGAGCTTTCGTTCCACGGGCGAATCCTGCAGGTAATACTCCTCTCCATTGATTTTCAACCGCCAGGCAAAACATATTGGATTCCTGGCAAGTGTATTGAATCCAATCCGTTTCAAACCCCCCTGCGCCTTTCCCGATTTCACGCACCCGGCTTGACGAAAAACCTCTCTCGCCTTTCGGGGCGAAAGGGATGGCCCCGTACCCATGGGACCGGTATTCAGACCAAACATCATAAGGAGGCCTTGCGCCGAAACCGCCGCCCGTCCCCAGCATCCATTCCGCGAATCCAGGACTTCCAGAACATAATGATATCCATAAGCTATTCCGTGGGTTTGGTTATACACCTTGTACACACGCCCGATCCGGTGGGTTGAATCCTTCTTGAGTAGTTCGGGTAGCAGGCGGTCATAAATATCTTTTTCCCTCCGAGAGGAAAGGTCTATTGCCCATGAATTTGTTTTACGCACCCAATGTTTAAAATCGGCTATTACATGCTCCCGGGTCAGGGGATAGGGAAAAGGAACATAATTTCCGCTCTTGGGGTCACACAACTCCTCAATGGTCGCTGGCGGCTGCACCCGCTCCAGGGAAAACAACAGACCCTGCGGAATAACCGCAATCAGAATCAGGAGAAGAACCTTCCTCATCATTCCCCCGCCGCCAAACAACCTGTTCATTTCAACTCAAGAATACTTCTGATAACACCCGGGTTCAAGCCGGAGCCAAATCCCTCTCAGCAGTTGATTCCTGTACACCACGTGAACAAATGCTATCTGATCAAGACGCAAATATGCAATGTGCCGTCCATCTTCCCCTCGTCCCCGGAGTATTCGTCCGCGATAACCTCATTCTACAAGTTTACTTTAACAAGTCGTATGTATTCATCACCATCATCGCTGATGTTCACGAGAGCAAAAGCCCGCATTTTTTGAAATCGGATCCGGTCCGATTTTCCCCACCACGCGAAATCAAATGTCATCCCGCTTTCAGCGACCAGAATGATCAACGCAACCGGCTTCCGATTCGAATCATATATATAACAGGGTTGGGCATGCTGATTCAGTTCGCCGGTATCGGCCAATATGTACAACCGGTTGGATCTATCAACAATCATGGAATGGTAAAAAGGTAAATACTCTTTCAGAACAACTGCACGCCGCAAAGCCTTTTTGAATTCCTTCTGTACCGATTCGTCCCCCCGGGGAATCGCCAGGGATTGCCTGTAGAACCCTATCAGTTTTCCCGGAACGGCTTTGGCGGGCAGTCCATGAGGGAATGAACCCAACTTGTTCCCTTCAACATCATACTCGGCGATCAATTCCGAAGTAGTTTCACCGACAAGGATAGTGCCTCCGGGAGTTGCGGTTATCAACACATCACCGAACGGCCTTCCCGGCAGTGAAACGGAAACCATCCGCTTGGACAACCTGATGCTGATACGGGTGCTTCTCATACTATTTGAACAGAGCTCGATCTCACGGCCGTTTTGCAAATTCATTACCCGAACAACATGTGTTTCCATCCAGCCACCGGATGCCCGGTCATATGCATAGTCAATTGATGTATACGCCAAGTGATCATCGCTCGGGCAAGCGATTTGGTTCACATTGTGCTGAGTTGAAATCACCCTGATAAACTCACCGTCTCGGGAAAACACGGAAACCTTGTGATTGGACGGCCGATCCGCGATATATACTTTCTTCCCCGTTACCTTGATGCAATGGGGGGATAACAAATCACCCGGCCCCTGACCCGGTTTGCCGAACTCGGCAATCAGCCTGCCTTTGGAATCATACCGTTTCACTGAGGAATCATTCGGTGAGCAGATGAACACTTCACCGTTGCCGGCCACATCGATATGATGGTCCGGTTTAAAAAAGGATCTATCTTTCATTGATTCCAGCGGGTATGTATCAACGACTCTGACCTTCACCTCTTTCAGCTCCTTTATCTTGACCAGGCGGCGGTATTCCTTCTCCACGCAGGTGGGCCGGGGATCCTTGATGATCTTCACCTCGTCCGCCGCCGGAAGCGCCACAATCAACCCCATGATCAGAATAATTACCCGTATCATTTCTCCTCCCCTTCACGCAACGTATTAATAATTCCCCGCATATCTTTCGCCATTAGATTTCCCAACCGGATATACCGAACCCGATCCCCCTTTACGATCATTGTCTGGGCCAGGTTGAGCCGCAACCGCCACGCCCGTACGAATTCATCACCATCAACGGGCGAGATCAACTTAAAAGGCAGTCTTTTTGTCTCGGCGATACTTATCATTTCGCCCCGGTCCAGGATGATCCCCAACACATGAGCCCGTTCTCCGGCCAGCTCGCTCAACTTCATCCAGAAGGGAATGTTTGACGTACAAGTGGTGCAGGGCCGTTCAAAAACAAGCAGCAGGATGGGTAGAACTTCGAAATCACTCAGTGCAACGGGTTGATCTTCATGGTTCATGAATGATACCGCCGGAACCGATTCCCCGACGGTCAGGTGGGGTACCAGGCTTTTGAAGTGTTCCTTTAGATTGATTTGATAGGCCAGTAGTCCCGCCAGCACGAAACCGGTCAACGATACCACCAAAAAAACCGTTTTCCTCATCCCCATTCCCCCGAAACCCCAAATGTTTCTTATTAAAACTATACCCATCCCGGGAATTCACGCAAGTACGAAAATTCGGGAATTTCGGGCGGAAAATCCGGCTATAGCCAGACTAATGGCTAAGCCTTTTTTTGAATGAGGAAGGCGGGATGCCGTATTGTTTTTTGAATTGTTGGGAGAAGTATTGCCGGCTCTGGAAACCGGCCACGTTGGCGATCTGTTCGATCGATTTGTCCGGATCGTCAGCCATCAAAACCGCCGCCAGGCGGAGCTTTTTTTGCTTGATCATGGCCGCGGGAGAGGCAAACCGGCGGGTATCGAAACGGGCACGCAGGGTTTTTTCATCCATGTTTAACAATCGCGCCAGTTTCTTGCAATTCATCTCCGCGATTACGGAAGGATCCTCACTCTCGAATATGCTTAAAATGCCTTCAATCCTCTCCATGACTCCCGAATTTTCATACATTCCAACTCTCCAGATTGATCCCGACTTTAACTATATACCCCCATTGTTGCAGATACTGAAAACAGGATCAATTAAAATCCGGCTGAAAATAAAAATTTATGTCAGCCTCGAAAGCGTATTTCCGGCATTTAGAGCCGAACAGTGCCTCAATGATCGCCCGTATCTACACCCTCTCCAGGGGAAACAACAAGCCCTGCAGGATGACACTTACCAGGACCAGGCAAAGAACCTTCCTCATCTTCCCTCTTCAGTCAGCCATCCGATTCGTTGCAGTCTAAGAGAACATCTGATAATGGCTGAGTTCATATCGCGGCCGAGTGTTCTCCGTAATTGACCCGCCAACATAAAATGAATCGGTACGCTATAATCAATCCGCAAAGTCACAATTCACAAGATCTATTTATTCCCTTTTCCCTTCCCCAAAGGCCCCAGAGTTTTCTTAAGGATACTAATTTCTTCACCTAAAATTTCAGCATCGCCCTTCAGCTTATGAGAAAAGGGGACACGTTTCCCTCGTGTCGATTTTAATCCTTCGGGAAATTCCACCTCAACAATCAGAGTATTCTTGTACCGATAAAATGACATTGCGGACACCCTGCCCTTCACTAATCCGGATCCAATTGAAGGGAAACGAGCATTGACGTTTTGTCCGACACGGATCCCCCGCAAGTTTGATCCGGCCAACTTCATCCGGCCAATTACTTTCCCCCTTTCCGAGGGGTCAACGTAGGCAACTATAGTTCCGGCTTTTATTAATTTGCCGGACAAGTCGTAATCCTTCCACCTGACCATACCCGAGACAGGCGCCTTCAACAAGAATTTACTTTCCCATTGCGCAATGCCGGCAAGCAACTTTTCCTCTGCCTGCTCAACACGAATTTCCCCGGCTTTTTTTCCCCGATTGTATTGAATTCTTGTTTTCAAGATCGCCCTTTCCAATTCAATAATTCGCAAACGAGTCTTTTCGAGGCTGTCCTCCACATCCGCCAATTCTAATTCCTTACCCATGATTCCTGTATCAGGACTGACCGATTTGCCGGAGTGAGCGCTATCCATTTTGAGTGTTTTTTCTTTTTCCTTGATATAGTCGCTTATGATACCTATCTCTTCTCGAACCAGTTCCGCATATCGAGAGGAATCATTAATCAGCTCATGATTTTCAGCTATCTGATTTTGAGATATTGTCAAATGTTGTGTATCCAATAATCGTAACTTATCAACATGTTTATCCGCTTGTTGGAAGTATCGAGAGGCATCCAGAGTCTTCAGTAAATCCTCATAAGCCGGCGTCAGGGATCCCAATGAATCTGACTTGAATCCCGCGATTCTGGAACGATCCAAGTCTTGAATCAATGGATTAAAATTGTTCAGCATATACTTTATTTGTCTAACACGTCGAAAATCAGCCGGATTCTCCATCACGGCGATCGTATCTCCCCGGTTTACGGCTTGGCCATCCGGAACCAACAGATTACTGATTTTCCCATCAGCTTTGCAATCCACCGCAGCCGGAGAGTTCTCAAATATATGGATCGGAGCAGACGCGATTGTTTCAGAATACGTAAAGTAGTAACTGCCCAGCAAGATCAAAACCAAGGATACGGCAATAACCGTAACCCCCCAGCGCACGATCCACCTGGGGATATACCCCATGATTTCCTGCATCTCCCTGCTGCGCACGGCGCCTTTAATCGTGGATTCATCAGATGATTTTTCAGGACTCACTGGTTATGCTCCCAGTTCCAATTGATCCTTTACCAGGCGGTAGTATGCGCTGCGGCGAGAGACCAGCTCCTTATGGGTACCGCTTTCGACAATCATCCCCTTATCCAGAACGACAATTTGATCGGCATTCTTAACCGTACTCAGGCGATGGGCAACGATCACAACCGTCCTTCCTTCAAAGAATTTTTCCAGATTTTTCACAATGGTTCTTTCATTGTTCGCGTCCAGAGAGTTGGTCGCCTCGTCGAAAAAGATAAATTCGGGATCTTTATAGATACTGCGAGCAATCAGGATCCGCTGTTTCTGACCCTGACTGAGGCCGTGGCCCTCCATGCCTATCTCAGTGTTGAATCCCAGGGGTAATTGTTCGATAAACGTTTCAATGTTTGCCATTCTGGCCGCGTGCAGCAATCGGTCCCGGTCAATGATCTCGTCGGACAAGGCGATGTTACGGGCGATGGAGTCCGAAAAAATGAAACCCTCCTGCATGACCACACCGCAAGCTTCACGCCAGCGGCTCGGGCTTATGTCCCTTAAATTCAGGTTCCCAATGCGGATTTTCCCCTCGGTTGGGGGATAAAAACCAAGCATCAGCTTTACCAGGGTGGTTTTTCCACTGCCGCTTACGCCCACGATGGCCGTGACTTTCCTGGCTGGTATGGTGATATCCAGATTCTTCAACACGAATTCCGAGTGCGGGCCCTCGTATTGAAAGGAAAGGTTCTCCGCCGAAATTGAACGATCCTCAGGGAGATGATGGGTGCCCGGTTTATCAACCGACTCTTCATCCGGCATTCCGTGGATCTCGGAAAGCCTTTCGAGGCTGATCTTGGCATCCTGGGCGGAGTGAGACAAATTGATCAATTGCTGAATCGGTGCGTTCAATTGCCCGATAATGTATTGCACGGCCATCATCATCCCCAGCGTCATATGCCCGTCGATTACGGCCTTGGCGGAAATAAAGGAAATCAGAATGTTTTTCAGCTGGTTGATAAAGCTGGAACCGGCGGTCTGCATCTGGTTCAACGAAAGCCCCTTGACGCTCGTCTTGAACAGGCGTGCCTGGATCCTTTCCCACTCCCAACGCTTGCGCCTTTCGCAATTGTTTAGCTTAATCTCCTGAATCCCGGTAATCAATTGGTAAAGATTGCTCTGGTTCTCCGACAACAATGAGAACCTCTTGAAATCGATATCCCGCCGTTTTTTCCAGAATAGAATTACCCAGCCGGCATAAGCCATACTGCCGATCAGGAACACGATCAGAATAGGAACATGATACAAAGCAAGGACAATGGAAAAGACCACCAGGCTTACGCACGCAAAAATGATGTTGATCATGGAGCCGGTCAGGAATGATTCAACACGCGAGTGGTCGCGGATACGTTGCATGATATCACCGATCATCTTTGTATCGAAAAAACCTATGGATAACTTCAACAACTTGATTAAAAAATCGGAGATCAATGACAAGTTAACCCGGGTTGAGATGTGCAGTGAGATCCAGCCCCGGATGAATTCAACCGCCGTCTGGCTCAAAAAAAGGGTCAATTGGGCAATCAGGACCATGTAGATGAATCCCAGATCATGATTGCCGATCCCCTTGTCGACAATCGCCTGGGTTAAAAAGGGAAAAATCAATTGTAGAATACTGCCCAGCAGGAGCCCGATAAAAAGCTGGACAATGAACTTGCGATATGGCCTCAGATATTTAAACAAAAAGGAAAACCTTGACCGGTCCGATTTCCCGTCTTCTCGTGAATAGAAGGCAGGAGTTGTCTCAAGCAACAGGCAAAGGCCCTGCTCTTTACCGTCCGCCTCATCCTGTGCCCATCCCTGCATGAATTCACGCCGAGTATACTTAACCAGACCATGAGCCGGATCCGCCACCCAAACCCGGTTCTTTTCAACCTTGTACACAACGATAAAATGGCGTTGTTGCCAATGGGCGATGCAGGGCAGTATCGCTTCCTTCATCAATTGGGCATAGGTCAGTTTTACGCCAAGGGTGCGGAAACCGATCGATTCCGCGGCATCACTGATCCCCAGCATGGATACGCCTTTGCGGGTAATAGAACTTTTTTCGCGCAGATTATCCAGTGTATAGGATTTCCCATAATGTGTGGCTACCATAGCCAGGCAGGCGGGCCCACAGTCGCTAGTATCAAGCTGGTCTATATATGGAAATTGCCCCAAGACATGACTCCATATTTACAATCCATTGCTTTTATTAGCAGTAATAGAAACAACTAGCAGGGCATTTATAGATAATATGCCATAGTCGTCTGCCTCTAAATAAGAATTCGATGATTTGTTATAGAAATAGAAATGGTCAAATAATATCGACAATTTTCGCTTTATAAAGTGATTTGTGAGATCAAGAGTCTTATAAACACAAACTTTTTATTTACCCAGAAAACTGCGATACTCTTGTTTTCAACCTTTACCATTAAGAATCTCATAGAGCATTTTATTGACGTGTGTACCGCCCTCATTGTCTTCTTCGATAAAATAGAACGCATCTTCCCCGGAAAAAAGCGGCCATTCCATCATCCTGACTCTTCCCAAATACGATCCCATCAATTCAAATACATCCACCGACATTGATGCATCTGACTGAGAGATATCATCCGCGATCCTTTGAACAAACAAATGCGTCTTGCTCAGAACCAATGAAGAAATAGTGACCTTCTCTGACGGGAGTCTATCAAGGATTTGTTTGACGGCGTTATCTACGACTTTTTTCATGCCGGGCCTTCTGCTGATTCTATCCATGCTTTTTCTTACTCGTAGCTCAATATACTCAATTTCCTTTTGTTTCAATTTTTGCTGATTAATCGGAAGGGCAAAAGTCCTCACCAATTGCCCTTTTTCATCAAGGATAGATATACTATATACATCATTACGAGCACAGGCAGAGAAATCTCCATAATGAGAAAAAAGAAAGGCTGGAGTTGTCGCTTCTTCTCGATAGTTAAGAATCACTCCGCTGTTCTGAAATGTTGGATCAGGGATCGTACTCAGAGAATTCCCCTGAATTTCCCCGGTGAAGTCGCAAACAACCATGGACAATTTGTGGTTGTCCTCTTTACGCACGACGCACCAGCGGTTCGGTCCTATTGTATGAGCGCGTGAAATTCTGTTGTCCACGGCGTTCAAATTGAAAAGCCGGTAAAAGGCACCCTCCGGCTTAAACAATGATAACCGGTATGGAAAGCATTCCACCGCGATATCATCATCCCCGAAAACCATCAGGGAGAAAGGATTTTTCAAGTCACCCGGACCTTCACCTTTTTGCCCGAAAGAATCAATCAACTCGCCTTCTCTTGAAAAACGAAAAACTCTATATCTCTTTGAGTCAAGGAGAAAAACCTCCCCTTTACTGTTTTCGGCTCCATCACGCAATCGCCCGAAAACATCATCCTTCAATTTGAATTCAGCTGTTTTCTTCAGGGTAAGCTTAACCCTATGCTCTTTTGACAACAATTTCATGTTGAACAGGGTTATCCCCAATACAATCAGAAAAACGAAGAGAGGCTTGCCGTGCCGGCTGGATTGAATACTCATTACATCACACTCCTTTGTTATACAATTATTCGTTCCTCATCATCAAGATTCTTCTCTTCAAAATCACTATAACCATGTATATCCTGCATCTCTTTGGAAAAAGCTTGAGCTTCTTCATAAATATCGTCATATCTAACTATTTTCCTTCCTTTATTCAATTTTAGGTTCCGTTTCCTTTGTATCATTAATTCCGTAAAAGCATCTAAAAGCGGGGCACCAGTGAGTCTTTCAATAAACAAAAACTGCCCCATTTGGTTTACTTCAAGAAAAACATATTCATTTTTACTATTCACAATAAAATCGAAACAACCAAACACAATCCCTAATTCCTTCATCATCATTCTACATAGTATTAATAATTCTTCCGGCGTATCAATCATATACATGTTTAAACTTTCAATATTTGCTTTTCTCCAATCAATTTTTCCATCACTTGTCTGCTGCGAATTAATTCTTGCACAAAACCCTAAATCTCCGATCATTGTAATTCGCAATTCATACTTTTTTTCAACGTATTCCTGAAATATTGCTGGTGTTTGCTGTAGAATGCAGTCATCACATAAATCCTTTTCAGAAATAACTGAAGAGAAACTAGTTATTATTTTTTCTTTGGTTTGCCATAAGATTAATTCTAGGGGTTTAAATACAACTCTATTATCATTGTCTTTAATAAATTCTTTAATCGTCTCGGGATTATTTGAATACAAGGTCTTTGGCATTTTTATTCCTAATTTATATGCAATGCAGTTTTGAACGACCTTTGAATTTGCATTTAAGGCAGCCTGACATGGATTAATGCAAAAACTGCCTTTTTCAAGGAAATAAAAAAACCCTCTCCTAAAACTACTACATTGATATGACGCATATTGAATATCTGAAGTATGCAAGATACTATAATTTAATTTGAAAGCTGGCCTTCTTCGCCAAATTGTTAAGAAACGATTACCTGAGAATTTTATTTCACCATCATCAACTATACAGTTACCCCCATCACTTCTAAAAATAACTGATTCTTTCCCGTTTACTGGAAAACTACTTGAATGCCATAGTAAAGCATCATAGCCTTTCGCCTTGAGTGCCTCTCTAACGGCATATGCATGAATGTCACCAACCGTTGTTATAATTAACATTCCAAACCTACATATCTATTAATTAAAATCTATGCATTAAAGAACCCACAAGGCACAAATACATTTTGTGCCTTGTGGGAATCACTCAATTCACTGGTTGAGCAGGCTCCGGGCCATCATTGTCTCCTGCTACATTTGTAATATCATTTGAACTGCCAGGACTAATGGGCTCTGTGACAACACATGTCAACCCACCACCACCACCGCGAATCTTTTCAAGTTCTTCAGCCAATACTCTTGCAAATACTCTGGTTTTCATTTTTCCTCCTTTTCCTCTTATCTTTATGGCCATTTAGATAAAAAGCAATGCACATTATCTTGGTTTTGAAATAATCTCTAACAATGCTTTCTCTTTCAATAATTAAGCTAATTCGTCTTCTTATTTGAAACATTACGTATATTCCCATCGCTTAAAGGTTATAAAAGGGTATGGACTTTTTCAAGTCCGAAAATTCGGGAGTTTCGGGCGAAAAATCTGGCTATGGCCAGACTTTTCTTGGGGATATTTTTTAAACGATAAAGTCGGGATGCCGTATTGTTTTCTTAAACTGCCGGAAGAGGTATTGTCTATACCTGTTTCCGGCAATTCATCTCCGTAATCTCAGGTCGATCTTCAGGAACGAATATGTTAAAGATATTTTTTAGCCTCTATAGAATTCCCGAATTTTCATACATTCCAACTACCCGGGTTCCGTGGGGACAATAGCCCCGGGATGTTGCGTAACCGCTTCGATCACCGGGATTTCATTCGCGACCGGGGCTGGTTATTGATCAAGATATCAGGCTTCCAGGGAGGCGAGGAAGTCACTGGCCCTGCGCATGACCGCACCGTCTTTGGATCTGTTTCGGCGCAACTCCTTCACCACCTGAAACCGGGGAATATCCGGGAAGAAGCGGGAGAAGTAAAACAGGGAAGGAGAAAAACTCTCTTCCTTCCATTTTACTTCGATCATCTTTTCGGGCTTACCGTCCCGGACCACCAGGAAGTCGACCTCTCGTTTCTCTTTGTCCCTCAGGTAACACAACTCCATGCGATGGCCCAGAGTATCTTCAATAAAATGTGTCTCTTTCAACAGCGCGCCGGCCACCGCGTTTTCCAGCCTGGCCCCCGGGTCGTCCTTCACCGCACCGGTATCGTAAAAGTAGTACTTAGCCGCCTTGAGGATGCTGCGACTGATCTTCTTGTGAAACGGGCGAACCGGGAAGATAACGTACAGGCTTTCCAGTAAAGCCAGCCAATGCTTGACGGTCTGAACGGAAACTTCCAAATCCCTGGCCAGGGAACTGAAGGAAACCGTACTTCCCACCCGGTCCCGCAGCAACCCGATCAGGATCTCAATTGACTTGATATCCCGGACCGCGTTCAGATCCAGGAGATCCTGACGCACGATTGTATCCAGGTGAGCCCGTCTCCAGCGCCGGGCGAAATCCTTCCCCCCATTAAAGAAGGGCTCACAAAACCCGCCGGTAGATAAAATTCCCTCCAGGGCATCCTCGGGAGCCGACTTCAAATGATGCACTATTTCCTTAACCGAAAGCGGATGCAGCCGATAGTGAAAAAAACGCCCGGCCAGGGAATCGTCTCCCCTGCGGTAGGTGTCCAGGCGGGCCGAACCAGTCACCAGGAGTCCGGGAGGAATACCTTCGGTGTCGTATATGCCCTTGATCCAGGACTTCCACTTCTTTTTTTTGTGCAGTTCATCGAAGACAACCAGGGGAACGGAGCGATCCCATTCTTCATCACTGATAAGTTTCCGGTCACCGGCCGAATCGAAATTGAGATAAGCGTGAGGCTCCATCAGCTGCCGGGCCAGGGTGGTTTTGCCCACCTGCCTGGGTCCGGATAAAAACACAATCTTACTGGAAAGATCGCGGACTACAAAGGACTCAAGATACCTCTTCATATGACTATTATGAACCTTACTTAAAAAAAGTCAAGACTTTTTTAGAATAGGGCTCAAAAAAGTCGGGCCTTGGCTTCAGCTACTCGGCGTTGATCTATTTGAGCAATGCCTCGATATCGATCTCCATGGGAGTGGCCACCAATACTTGGTCGTTGATGCTGTCCAGGATTATCTCATCCCCTTTTGGCAGTGAGCGGGCCAAAGCCTCCCACTCCGCATTACTCTTCCGGTCCAGACGCCAGTGCCGGCGGGAGCTCACCCGGTAGAGTATGCGTTCCACCGGCGAATCCTGCAGGTAATACTCCTCTCCATTAATTTTCAACCGCCAGGCGAAATGCCATGGATACCTGGCGAGGGTATTGAATCCGATCCGTGTCAATTCCCCCGGCGCCTTTCCTGATCCCATGCACCCGGCTTGACGAAAAACCTCTCTGGCCTTTCGGGGAGAAAGGGAGAGCCCCGTACCCATGGGCCCGGTATTCAGACTAATCCCCATGGAGAGGCCCTGCGCCGAAACCGCCGCCCGTCCCCAGCATCCATTCCGCGAATCCAGGACTTCCAGAACATAATGATATCCATCAGCTATTCCGTGGGTTTGGTTATACACCTTGTATACACGCCCGATCCGGAACGTGGAATCATTTTTGAGGATTTCGGGAAGCAGACGGTCACAAATATCTTTATCCTTCCGCAAGGAAAGGTCTATTGCCCTGGAATCTTTGCGCACCCGGTACTTGAAATCGGCGATTACATGTTGCCGGTGCAGAGGATAGGGAAAATGAACATAATTTCCGCTCTTGGGATCACTCAGTTCCTCAATGGTCGCCGGCGGCTTCACCCGCTCCAGGGAAAACAACAGACCCTGCGGAATAACCGCAATCAGAATCAGGAGAAGAACCTTCCTCATCGCGCTCTTTCTCAAACAACATTCCTTTTCCGCAAATTCACTCCGACATATTGAAGAGAAGCTCACCCTAACGCTTCTTTTTTTGAACCTTAATAGCATAAAGGATCATACGTCATAATATGAATACATCCGTATAGCTTGTTGTCTGAACAACGACATGTCCAAATCGAGTAGCATGTCGGTTCGGAATACCCGCCAAGGCAAGCGCCATATGTCCTTACAGCGTCTAAACACCAAAGCCCCCTGTCTTCACAGTGGGTATTACAATAGTTGCGTGCCCAGGACCTGGCCGTGTACCCGCAATTGGATGGATTGCTGGCAAAGATATGCAAGGATAAACAAAAGACCACAATAATCGCGACACCGTACACAACAACTGAAAAATGATTTTTCATTTTTCACTCCCCAAAAACTCGAATCGTGAAATTATTGAAATTATTCCGATCTAAGGCATAGAATTTTTTATGCCTCTTGTACTTCACCTGCACGACGGAACGGCTAAGATTGGGAATGGAGTATACCCGGATCAACTTACCGGACAGGTCGAATTGATACAAATAGTTTTCCTTGCCGTTCCTGAAATTTCCATAATTTAGAAAGAACCGGTTCGCATGATCTCCATCAAGAATCAAATCACTGAAAAATGGAGAAAACATCCCGGCTGCCTTTGCGTCTTCAATAGCCGTCTCCCTGTAATCCATGAGGGCTTTTCCCGGCCATAACCGCAAGGTTTCCTTTAACCTGCCTTCATGGAAAACCCATAACATCCCTGATGCGGATGAATATGCCAATAAATGACCCGAAGAATTGACTGCAATTAAGGGAAACCACTCATGGACATATGCATACCAGCTATTCGGCATTTTGCGTACGTGGCCCCTTTGACCGACCGCATGGGACTTCATCTTGAATTCAACAAACAGGCCGATTCGTAGATTCGACCGAGCCAGGAAGCCGCGAAGGAGATTTCCCCTGCAATCAAGACAATCGATGCAATGCGGATTGCCGGGAAAGTTATCGCTGTGAAGATAAAGATTTCCGGATTGATCCAGGGAGACGGACCTATTCTCCAATCCCCGGCTCTTAATGGGGATTTCCTTCACCAGTTCGCCCTCGGTATTGAAACAGAGAATTTTGCGATTGTAGCTGTCGGGCAGATATATTTCGTTCCCCCGTAGAAAGAGCTGTACATAAGCATGACCACTCCATCCGAACTCACCCGGGCCCTGGCCACGGCGCCCGAAGGTGCGTACCAGGTTCAGGTCGGGATCGTATTGAAAAATCCTTGCTTGAGCTACATCGAAAGCAAAGATATGACCTCTTGCATCAACGACCAGGGATATAGGACTCACCAAAAAATCTTCGGAGTTCTCATCCTCTTTCAACTCCTTTACCTTGACCAGGCGGCGGTACTCCTTCTCAACGCAGGTGGGCTTTGGGTCCTTGATGATCTTCACCTCGTCCGCCGCCGGAAGCGCCACAATCAACCCCATGATCAGAATAATTACCCGTATCATTTCTCCTCCCCTACACGCAACGTATTAATAATTCCCCGCATATCTTT
>Ga0272442_10006945_pt1 | contig 14735 bp, 11 predicted proteins | sample SSMForm2O_FD_200262 | JGI IMG/M metagenome (GOLD analysis project Ga0272442, IMG submission 200262) | Marine sediment archaeal communities from Little Sippewissett salt marsh, Falmouth, MA, United States - SSM-Form-2O | ecosystem: Environmental > Aquatic > Marine > Wetlands > Sediment ...
CGCATCACGATCAACCGGGCCGGCGAGGTCAAGCTGGTCCTGCCTCGACGGATGTCTCTGAAGAAGGGCAGAGAATACCTCGAATCTGCAAGGGCGTGGATTCGCAGGCACCTCAAGCGTGCGCCCGTCGATCAGCCGGAGCGGCCACTGGACCGCGTCCAGGCTCGCACAATGCTCGTCGAGCGACTGGCCGAACTGGCCCGGCGACACGGCTTCACGTACAACAGGGTCTTCGTGAAGAATCAGCGGACTGTGTGGGGGAGTTGCTCGTCGGCAAACAACATTAACCTGAATGCGAACCTGGTGCGTTTGCCGGAGGAGTTGCGGGACTACGTCATTTTGCACGAATTGGTGCACACGCGGCACAGGAACCACAGTAAGGCGTTCTGGGCGGCCCTGGATCAGTTCGTGGGCGACGGGAAAGGGCTCCAGAAGAGGCTGCGCCAGTACCAGCCGGGGATTGCGGTCTGAGGCGTCGGTGCCGCCTTCGGGGGGGGATTTACGTTGCAGGGGCGGGGACGGCGCGTTAGACTTCCGGGGATCCACGCCAGTGGACAGTCGGTCTAAGGTGCGGTTCCGACAAGGGGGATAACGTGATGGGGACGGCGGCGATTATCTTTCCAAACCAACTTTTTTCGGCGCGCCCGGTCTGTGCCGAGGCCCGGGAGGTGTTTTTGGTGGAACACTCGCACTTCTTCCGGGCATTCCGTTTCAACAAGAAGAAACTGGTGTTCCATCGGGCGTCCATGAAGGCCTATGCCGACGAGCTTGCGAAGAAGGGTACGCTGGTCCACTATGTCGATGAGGCGGAGTTCAACCGGGCCGGCCGCCTGGATCGCATCCTGCGTCCCTTCCGGCCGGACGCGTTGACCGTTGCCGATCCTTGCGACGCGGCGCTGAACCGGGAAGTGCGGGAGGTTGCCAAGCGGTTGGGGTGTGAGCTGCACGTGCTGGAATCTCCCCAATTCATGTCTGACACCGCCAGTCTCGATACGTTCTTCAAGAACCGCACGCATTTCTCGCTGGCCCGCTTCTACTCGGCCCAGCGAAAGCGGTTTGGCATTCTCATGGACGACGGCAAGCCGGTGGGGGGCAAGTGGAGCTTCGACGCGCAGAACCGTCGGGCGCTGCCGAAGAACGTGATCATCCCCAAGCTGCCCAAGGCGAAGGTGTCCGAGTATGTCGAGGAGGCCGGCGAGTACGTTGGGGCCAGGTTCGGCGACAACCCTGGCTCGGTCGAGGGGTTCTTCTATCCGGTGACTTCAAGAGAGGCACGGCGATGGCTGCGACGTTTCCTGGAGAAGCGGCTGGCGCAGTTCGGCCCGTACGAGGATGCGATCTCGAAGGATCGACCGTTTCTGTTTCACTCTCTGCTGTCTCCTCTGCTGAATGCGGGTCTTCTCACGCCGGCCGATGTGATCGTACAGACGCTGAAGTTCAGCGAGAATCACGAGGTGGCGCTGAACAGTCTGGAGGGTTTCATCCGGCAGGTTCTCGGGTGGCGCGAGTTCATGCGCGCGGTCTACCTTCAGATCGGCGCCGAGCAGCGGAGGGCGAATTTCTGGGGTTGTCAGAACGCCCTGCCCGGTAGCTGCTACACGGCCCGCACGGCGATGGAACCGGTGGACGCGGTGATCCGCCGGGTGCTGGACAATGCCTTCGCGCACCACATCGAACGACTGATGATCCTGGGCAACTTCATGCTGCTTTGTGAGATCCGGCCCGATGAGGTTTTTCGCTGGTTCATGGAGCTGTTTATCGATGCCTATGATTGGGTCATGGTCCCCAACGTCTATGGGATGAGTCAGTACGCCGACGGGGGACGCATCACCACGAAGCCGTATGTTAGCTCATCGAACTACGTGCGAAAGATGAGTGACTTCCCGCGAGGGGCCTGGTGCGACATCTGGGATGCGCTGTTCTGGCGCTTCGTTCACAAGCACCAGGGTATCTTCGCCCGTAATCGGCGCATGAGCATCATGGTGCGTCAATTGCAGCGGATGGACCAGGAAAAGCTCAAAGGGCATTTAGGGCTAGCCGAACGGTATCTCGCAACGCTCTTTCGCCATTAGAGCAACTCATCCTCCTGACACTGCTTTCGGAACCGAGAGGTCCGCCGCGTCTCAGAACTCCCCGTCGGCGTAGTCATCGAAGTGAGAGAACTCGGCGTCCTCAAGATAGGTTTCGGGGCGGGCGACGAAATCGCCGATGCTCTGCACCAGCATGAGATGCTTGTCTTCTTCGGCGGCCAACTGTTTGAAGAGGCCTTTCTGGTCGGCGTTGTCCACTTCCTCGGCCTTCTCGAGATAGTAGTCCTTGCTCTGCTTTTCGATCTCGGCGGCCTTGCGATAGAGGTCCGCCTCGCTGGCATCAAATCTGAACTTCTCGGCGCCGGCGGCCATCTTCTGGAAGACCTGTTTGGCGTTGGCCAAGACGGGCGTCTTGGTTAGCTTGACGGGCGTCTTCGCCTTCATCTGCTGGACGGTCAGATAGTGCTTGGCCTCTTCATCGGCCAGCATGGTGAGAATACTCTTGAAACCGACGTGGTCGGCCTGGTCGGCCAACTGGCGGTACAGTTTCTCCGCGTGCTGCTCCTTCTCCATGGCGAATTCAAAGATGTCCATCCGTCTTCCTTTCTCTGGCTTGGCTTTCCCCTCGGATTATCGCTTTGGTGTTGGGCGTCCGGCGCCGGCGCGCCAGGCATCCTGACGCGCGAGCGCTGCCGGCCGGTCACAGGGCTATCGGATCGCAGAGGCTGCCGGCGCTCTTGGCGGTGCGGCCGCACTGCTGGCAGCGGAATTGCGCGTCCTGAACCAACTCCCTATAGCCTTGTTTGTTGCTCAGGTGGTACCCTTCGTGCATCAGGAAACAAAGGTGCTTGCCATGCTCGGCATCGGCGCAGCTAACGTTGTGTGACGTCTTCAACTCGGCCATCCTATGCCCCTCTCACATTCCTGCTTGTTTCCTCTGGCCTGTCCGGTCGCGATCAGTCTACCGGCTGATCCCCGCATCGGTCAATAACAAGTGGCCTGACTTATTCCTACTAATCGGCGGGTCCTTTGTTCTTGGAAACTGGGATCTTCCGTGACGCGCTGCGACGCTATGATCGCGGGCGGTCAGGCTCGGTGGAGGCCGAATCAGGGACCGGTGTGCCGGGCTACCGCAGCACGGAGGACAACCGGCTTGGGTCGCTGTTGACGATGCCGTATCGGCGACGGAAGGACTGCTGGCGTTTGCCCGATGGCACCGAGCCGGTCGGCAATCAGATCTCTACGGCCAAGGCATCTCGGATGCTTGCCCGGCCGCGCGCATCGTTCGGTTGGCAGGCGATCCAACTGCGAACTCAAAGTCTGGGAATGCCCTGCGGGACGTCGGAGTTGTCAGAGTTTCGGAGAAAAATGTCGTTGACAGGCCCCCGTTCTGCCGATATAGTAATAACGTCTTGCTGATGGGTGGGTAACAGATTCAACACAGATGCGGTCGTTGCACGTGGGCGAATACCGAGACTGGTTTTCTTTACGTCCTCGTCGCGAAACCAGGTAGGCCATCGCCAAGAGCGGTCGGCATGCATGAGCAACCAAGTATTTGGCGGGTTTTTTGAACACGTTGCGGCTGGTGTCGTAAATTTAAGAGCCAGCTAGCGTCGAAAGACGCCTGAAAAATAAAGACAATCATCTTAAGCCCCTGCGTAGTCTCGCTTCCTCTCCCTCCGCACCGCAGGGGCTTTCCTCTTTTCTCCGTCGGCCTGCGCGGGCGTGCTTATCGGTCGAACCGATCGCGGCGATCCTCCAGCGGGCGTATCGTGAAGGCTGAAAAGGCGGACCGAAGGACCGCGCGAAAACCCCCCCTACTCATGGGTATTTATTGCCCGGCCCAGAATATGCGGCGCTTTCGTCATTAGACGGTGAACCTCCTACCGGTTAGAGACGATAGATAGGGAGAAGAGACACATTTCCCATCGGCTTGAGGGCGGGCCGATAAGAGCGAGGGCCAGGACGTTGGCAGAGAACACGGCAAGCCAGGCAGCGGACAAGGCGAACGGTTCGGGACGAGCCATTACGAAGGGTCTGCTTGCGCACGTGGCCGGTATCGTCAGATCATGCGGCGCCACGGCACTGTTCGTCTACGTCGACGCGATGGAGAACCCGGAGTTAGAGCTTGATCCTCCCCTGGAGGCCAAGGTCTTCTGCGTTACCAAGGGACCGGTGAAGGGCAGAAGGCTGGGCTGTAATTGTCTGCACTGGCTGCGCGTCCCGGACGTGCCGCTGACGCGGATTGGACGGGTGAAGATCGCCGTGTTCCTGGCGCTGTCGAGAGGGCTGATCCAGCATGGCGACCGCATCGTCTTCCTCTCCGGCCTGGCTGCCACCAAGACTCTGGACACGATCATCGTCACCGAAGTGGGACGCGAGTATGAGATATTCGCTTCCGGCACGGACTTCACGGAGGCCTCGCCCAACATCCTTCCCGAGGTGATTGAGCGGGTCATCGACATAGCCTCGGAACTGGGCAGCGAAGGGCGGGAGGGCCGGGCGGTGGGCGCCATGTTCATCCTCGGCGATACCGACCGTGTTGTCCCGCTGACGCGACAGCTTCTGCTGAATCCCTTTAAGGGATATCCTCCGGAGGAGTTGAGCATTCTCGACTATTCGCTGGAGGAGACGGTCAAGGAACTGGCGACCCTGGACGGCGCCTTTATCATTCGCGGGGACGGGGTCATGGAGACGTGCGGCTCGTACGTACGCACGGCCAGCCAGGAGGAGTACGAATTGCCGCGTGGATTGGGGGCCCGTCATCACGCCGCGGCTGCCATCACGGCCGTGACCGACTCGATTGCCGTGACGGTGAGTGAATCGACGGGCTCAGTCACCATCTTTCGGGGCGGCCGAATCGTCACAGAAATCGAGAAGCCACGAAGTGCAGGCCAGAAACCCAGGCCTTCCGACCTCCACCCGCGCTGATTGCCGCTGGGCCGGCCTCGCAGTGGGTCGGGTGCAGGGATCTCCAAAACGGAACAAACCCACCCGCGTCGCCAGCCGTAAGACTCTTTCATGAAACCCTTTGTGGGTTGCTCTGTAGAAAAGCTGCCGAAACGCCGTTTCTGGCCCGGGATGTGCTCTCCATCCCAGTATGAGCACGACAAGCAAGTCGCCCAAGAGAGTGGCGGCGGCCGCCTACCACGTCGCGCGCCAGACGCTGCCGGAACACAGCCACCGCTACAGCCCCAAGAAGTACACCCAACCTCAATTGCTGGTGTGCCTCGTGTTGAGAGTATTCTTCAAGACCGAGTATCGGGGCATTGTCGAGATATTGAACGACTGGCCGGAGCTCTGCCAAGTTTTTGGACTCAAGACCGTGCCTCACTTTACAACCCTGCAAAAAGCATCCAAGCGTCTGATGCGCTTCGCACGGGCCAAGCAACTGCTCGACAGTACCCTGGAGACCCTTGAACCGAACCGGCATGTCGCCCTGGCGGCGGTCGATTCCACCGGCCTGGAGGCCCGGCACATCAGCCGGTACTTCGTGTCGCAGAGACGCTCGAAACAGTTCGATATCCGCGAAATCAGGCACTGCCGCCGGTGGCCCAAACTGGCCATTGCCTGTGATTGCCGTAACCATGCGATTCTCTCGGCCATCACGACACGCGGCCCCAGCGTGGATGTCAACCAGTTCTGCAAAATACTCCAGCCCGCCACGGAGAAGGTCCGCATGGACTGTGTGCTGGCCGATGCCGGTTACGACAGCGAAGGCAATCATCGCTATGCACGCCAGTGTCACCATATCGAGACGATCATCCCCGCCAAGCTCGGCCGGCCAACGACCAGACTGCCCAAGGGTCTCTACCGACGTCAAATGCGCACCCACTTCGACCAGGAACGCTACGGCCAGCGGTGGCAGGTCGAGACGGCCTTCAGCATGATCAAACGCAACTACGGCTCAGCCCTCCGGGCCAAGCACTACTGGTCCCAGTGCCGCGAAATGCTCCTGCTCGTCCTCACCCACAACATCGCCATCATCCTAAGTCTCAAAGAGCTTTTCTACAGAGCATTTGTGGGTCTATTTGGCGCTTTGTGTGCGGTTAAATGTGACAAAAATCACAAAATAATACTTGACTTCACTTGCGGCGTGGGCGATAATTTATATGTAATGCGTCGTGTGTTTATATATCGCTCTTTGGGTTATATATATGTTAATACGGTTCACAAAATGAATTGAGTGATGTGTGTATGGCCAATAGGCAGTGTATAATAAGGTTATCTCGGTACAAAAACGCCCTCAATCGGCTGCGAACGCTGAATTTCGTGCGTGTTTTCTCCGACAACCTGGCTGATGCAGCCGGCGTAACGGCCGCCCAGGTTCGGAAAGACTTCTCGTTATTCGGCATCACCGGAAACCGGCGGGGGGGATACAAAGTAGAAGAACTGACGGAGCAGTTGAACCGGATCCTGGGCAAAGACCAGCTTCAAGAAGTGGTGGTCGTCGGGATGGGCAACATCGGCCGGGCGCTGCTGTGCTATGGCGGCCTGGAGAAGAGCGGGATCAAGATCGCTGCTGGCTTTGACATCGACCCGGCCAAGCTCGATCCGCAGGGACAACCGCCCGTGTTGGCACTGGACGATCTGGTGGGCGTGGTGAATGAGCGTGGTATTGTCTTGGGCGTCCTGGCCGTGCCGGACTACGCGGCTCAGCAGGTGCTCGAGCTTATGCTCTCGGCGGGGATAAGGGGGGTGCTCAACTTCGCGCCGATCTGCTTGAAAGCACCGGAGGGCTGCATTGTCAACAATATCAATCTTGAGAGCGAGCTTGAGAACCTGATCTATTTCGTGAACGCCTCGAAAAATGAAAAATAGTCGCATATTGCCGCCCGTGTCTGTCAAAGCGCGAATCCTGCTATCGTTTCTGGTAGTGATCTTCGTGTTGGCCGCGCCGTTCGCGCTGTTGGGTTACTTCGTGACCACGAACGATATCATCGAACGGGCGGAGCGCAAGGTTCTCAACGACTTAACGGCCGCACGGATGGCGTACACGGCCGAGATCGAACGGATCGGTCAGGGGCTGCAACTGATCGCGCCCGACAGCGACATGGAACAACTGCGGGAGAAGCTCGACCTCCACTACCTCAAGCGCGTCGGGGCGTCTGAATTCGCAACGCTGCGCAGTCCGATTGCGCGGAGGGTTGCATCCGACGGTCGAGCCATGGGCGGGACGCGGATCATCTCGCAGGGGGAACTGGAGTCGATGGCAGGGGGCTTTGCGGGCAAGCAGCCGATCTCTATCCGTCCGACCCCGATGGCCAGGCCGTCGCAGCGCGACGTACTCCATCAGGTGATGGCAAAGGAATACGCCATCCCCGTGCTCGACGAAACGGGTCAGGTGCAGGCCGTGCTCTACGGGGGACGGGCTATCAATCGCGACTACACGTTCGTTGACCGCATCCGGGAGATGGTTTTTGGCCGCGAGTTGTACGATTCCAAGCCCGTGGGAACGGTGACGATCTTTCAGGATGACGTCCGAATCTCCACAAACGTACTCGGTGAGGACGGGCAGCGCGCCGTAGGGACCAGGGTCTCGGCCCAGGTCTATGAGAAGGTCGTCGAAGAAGGGCAGATCTGGCATGACCGGGCCTTTGTGGTTACGGACTGGTATAAGACCGCTTACGAGCCGATCCGGGATATCGACGGGAATATCATCGGCATCCTCTATGTGGGCACGCTGGAGCAGCCGTTTCACGACATCGCGCAGCATATCCTCGTATTCTTCCTGATGTCGGTCGGTGGAGTCACCGTCGTCGCGGTGCTCTTGGCGTTCGTGCTGGCTGGGGCGATCTCCAAACCGCTTACGCAGGTTGTGCATGCCAGTGAATGTCTGGCCTCCGGCGACTGGGGATGTCAGGCCAACACCGATACGTCTGTCAAAGACATCAATACCATGGGCGAAGCGTTCAACGCCATGGCGCAGGGCCTCAAGGAGCGGCAGGAGAGCCTGCGGGTCTCCAACGAGAAGCTGGCCGAGATGAACAAGAGCTACGTGGACTTGATCGGCTTCGTCGCCCATGAGCTCAAGGGGATTCTCGCCTCGGCGGTGATGAACGCCTACGCCGTCCGGGACGGTTTCCTGGGCATGGTCAACTTCAAGCAGCGCAAGGCGCTCGATTCCGTCACGCGGAACCTCGACTACCTCGACGCGACGGTCAAGAAGTTCCTGAACCTCGGCCGTGTCGAACGAGGTGAACTCAACGTTCGTAAGGCCGAACTGAACCTCAAGAAGGACGTGTTCGACACGTCCATCAACTCACTGGAGGCCGTGGCTTTTCGCAAGCATCTGAAGATCTCCAACGAGATCGACCCCGATCTGAGCGTGCAGGCCGATACCGACCTGATGCAGATCGTTGCCAACAACCTGGTGGGCAACGCCATGAAGTACAGTCCGGACACCGGACATATTCGTGTCACGGCCAAACAGGTCAACGGCAAAGTCGAGGTGGACGTCTACAACGATTCGACGCCGATCACCGAAGAGCAACGCGCCAAACTGTTTCAGAAGTTCTCACGACTCGACAGCGCCGAGACCAAGCGCGTCAAAGGCACCGGGCTGGGCTTGTACATCACCAAGCAGATCGTTGAGCAGCACGGTGGGACGATTCGGGTCGAGCCACGTGAACAAGGTAACTCGTTCATATTCGAGATAGAAAGGAACTAAGCAAGATGTCGACGCCATTGGACCTGATCAAAAAGAAGAGGGCCGAAGCGGTGAGCCGGATCATCGGCAAGGGCTACCTCTCGACCAAGCGGGTGTATGTGGGCATGGCCACGTGCGAGATCGCCGCCGGTTCCAAGGATGTCATGGAGGTGTTTCAGAAGGCGGTCAGTCACGGCCTGACCGACGTCTATCTCAGCCAGAAGGGCTGCGCCGGGCGCTGCAACCTGGAACCGACCGTCGAAGTGATCGAAGCGGGCAAGAGCCCTGTCAAATACGGCAAGGTGGACACGGAACGGGCCCAGCAGATCATCGAGCGACACCTGAAGAAGGGCGAGGTCATCCAAGAGTGGCTGATCGACTAGAAAGGAAACATGCTGTGACTGCGACATATCGAATCATCGTCTGCGATGGCACCTCCTGCATCAACAGTGGGGCGCGCAAGCTGACGGACTTGCTGAGAGAGCATCTGGACAAGCATGGGCTCACCGAGCAGGTGACGATCGGCCTGTCCGGGTGCCTGGGCATGTGCGACAAGGGCCCGATCATGGTCGTCAACCCGGGCTATACCATCTACGGCGGTCTGACGGAGAGCGACATCCCCGAAATCGTGGAGGAGCATCTCGTCAAGGGCAAGCCCATCGCTCGCCTCGCCATTCAGGAAGACCACCTGTACAACCGCTTCTTCCGTGTCTTTGGCGATGCGAAGTTCTTCGGTCACCAGATGCGCATTACGCTGCGCAACTGCGGTATCATCGACCCCGAAAGCATCGATGACTATCTGTCGCTGCGTGGCTACGAAGCCCTGGCTAAGGCCATCACGGACATGACGCCCGAGCAGGTTGTCGCTGAGGTCGAGTCCTCCGGGCTGCGCGGCCGCGGGGGCGCCGGGTTCTCAACCGGGATGAAATGGAAGTTCACCGCCGCCCAGGAGGCGACGCCGAAATACGTCATCTGCAACGCCGATGAGGGCGACCCCGGCGCGTTCATGGATCGCAGCGCCATCGAAGGGGACCCGCATACCATCGTCGAGGGCATGGCCATTGCGGGCTATGCCGTCGGCGCCGAGAAAGGCATTGTCTACATCCGTGCTGAATACCCACTGGCGATCAAGCGCATCACGAAAGCGATCGAAGATGCCCAGGCCCACGGCCTGCTGGGAAGCAACGTTCTGGGCTCGGACTTTTCGTTCGACATCGAGATCCGGCTCGGCGCCGGCGCGTTCGTCTGTGGCGAGGAGACGGCGCTGATCCACTCCATCGAAGGGGCGCGGGGCATGCCCCGTCCGCGGCCGCCTTATCCGTCGGTCAGTGGCTTGTTCGGCCAACCCACGCTGATCAACAACGTCGAGACCTGGGCGAACATCCCGGTGATCATCCTCGACGGCGCCAACTGGTTCAAAACGGTGGGGACCGAGACCAGCAAGGGCACGAAGGTCTTCGCTCTGGCGGGCAAGGTTGTCAACACGGGTCTGATCGAAGTGCCCATGGGCACCACGTTGCGCCAGATCATCTACGATATCGGGGGCGGCATCCCCCACGGCAAGCGATTCAAGGCGATTCAGACCGGTGGTCCCTCCGGCGGCTGTCTTCCGGAGGAGTACCTCGATACGCCCATCGATTACGATTCATTGGCCAAGGCCGGTTCGATCATGGGCTCCGGCGGGATGATCGTCATTGACGAAGATTCGTGCATGGTCGATATCGCCAAATTCTTCCTGGAGTTCACCCAGAACGAGTCGTGCGGCAAGTGCACCCCGTGTCGCGAGGGCACCAAGCGTATGCTCGAAATCCTGACGCGCATCACCGAGGGCCAGGGCCAGCCCGGCGATATCGAGAAGCTCGAACGCCTGGGCCACATGATTCAGAAGTCCTCGCTGTGTGGCCTGGGGCAGTCGGCGCCGAACCCGGTCCTCAGCACGATCAAGAATTTCCGCGCCGAGTACGAAGAGCATATCGACGAGAAACGTTGTCGCGCCAAGGCGTGTACCAATCTCGTGACCTATGAGATTACCGAGAAGTGCGTAGGCTGCGGCGCGTGTCGGAAGGTATGCCCGGTCAGTGCCATCTCGGGCAGTGCCAAGAAGCCGCACGTGATCGATCAGGAGACGTGCGTCAAGTGCGGCATGTGCTTCAATACCTGTAAGTTCGATGCCATCGCCAAGGTTTGAGGATTCACCATGGACAACAACAGAGTCACCATCACGATAAACGATAGGGAATACCAGGTCGACGCCGATCAGACGATCATGCAGGCGGCCGACAAGTGTGGGTATCATATCCCGCGCCTGTGCTATCACCCCAAGCTCTCGATCGAGGGTGCCTGCCGCGTCTGTATCGTCCAGGTCGAGGGCGCCAGGAATCATGTGGCCTCCTGTGCGTGCCCGGTCGCGGACGGCATGAAGATTCACACCAACACCAAGGAGATACGCCAGGCCCGGCGTGACATCGTCGAACTCTTGCTCGACAATCACCCGGAAGACTGCCACACGTGCGACCGGGACGGCAACTGCGAGCTCCAGCGCCTGGCCTACGCGATGGGCATCCGCAAACGCCACTTCGAAGGCGAGCGCAAGCACTACGAGAAGGACCTCTCCGGCGCCAGCGTCATCCGCGACCCGGACAAGTGCATCCTCTGCGGGCGATGCGTGCGCATGTGCTCAGAGATCCAGGGCGTGCACTGTTTGACGCAGGCCCATCGCGGCTTCAACACGGTCGTCATGCCGGCATACAACATGCCGTTCGCTGAGACGGTTTGTAGCGGTTGCGGCCAGTGCATCAACGTCTGTCCGACGGCTTCCTTCGTGGAGAAGAACCACACGCAGGAGTTGTTCGAGAAGCTAAACGACAAGAGCCTCGTCAAGGTCGTCCAGTTTGCCCCTTCCGTCCGTGCGGCTATTGGTGAAGCGTTCGGTCTTCCGGCCGGCCGCAACATGGAAGGCGAACTCATCGCCGCGATGCGCAGGCTGGGATTCGACTATGTTTTCGACACCCAGTTCGCCGCAGACCTGACGATCATGGAAGAAGGCAGCGAATTCCTCGAACGATTCCAAGGCGGCGGCACGTTGCCGATGATCACCTCGTGCTCCAGCGCCTGGATGAAGTACGTCGAGCAGTTCTATCCCGACCTGGTGGACAACATTTCGACGTGCAAGTCGCCCATGTCGATGGCCTCGGCGATGTTCAAGACCTACTGGGCCGAGAAGATGGACATCGACCCGAAGAACATCCTCAGCGTCGCCACCATGTGCTGCACCGCCAAGAAATACGAGGCGGCGCGACCTGAACTGATGGTCAACGGCATGCGGACGACCGACATCGTCGTGACGACTCGCGAGATGGGCTGGATGATCAAGTCGGCCGGCATCGATTTCGTGAACATCAAGCCGGAGAAGCCGGACGCGCCTTTGGGGCTGTCCTCCGGCGCCGGCGCCATCTTCGGCGTCACGGGCGGTGTCATGGAGGCGGCCGTTCGCACCGCTTACGAACTCTACACGGGCGAGACCCTGATCGATATCGAAATGGCCGACATCCGCGGCTTCCAGGGCGTTAAGGAGGCCAAGGTTAGTATCGACGGCAAGGAACTGCGACTCGTCGTCGCCCACGGCTTGGGCAATGCACACAAGGTCATGGAAATGGTCCGCGAAGACCCCGATCGATTCCACTTCGTCGAGATCATGGGTTGTCCCGGCGGCTGCATCGGTGGCGGTGGTCAGCCCTATGCCACGGCCAACTCGATTCCGCTGGATGAGGAATGCCTCAAGCTGCGGGCTCAGGCGCTGTATGACCTTGATCGCGGAAAGACCATCCGTCGCAGTCATGAGAACCCGGACATCCAGAGACTGTACAAGGAATTCCTCGGGCGTCCGCTCAGCGAGAAATCGCACGAGTTGCTCCATACGCACTACAAGGCGCATCGGCCCAAGGGCATCGTTTCGCCAAGTCTAAAGGTCGTCTAAGGGGGTGTTTGAAATGGCAACAGCGACACATCATTGCGATACAAAGGTCAGCACGGCCGACTGGGTCAGGCGCCGCATCAAGCCTGAGCAGATCGCCAAGTACCTCGACAACGGCCGGTGCTTCATCGACGCCGGCGCCATCGAGAAGGCCCTGGCCGCCAATACGAACCCCGATCCGCAGCGGGTCCGGGACATTCTCGCCAAGTCCCTGGCCGTTGAGACGCTGACTCCGGACGAAACCGCTTGCCTGATCGACGTGCAGGACCCGGAGCTGCTGGCCGAGATGCAACAGGCCGCCGCCCAGGTCAAGACGAAGGTCTACGACAATCGCATCGTTACCTTCGCGCCGTTGTACCTGGGCAATCTGTGCGTCAACAACTGCCTGTACTGTGGTTTCCGCAGCAGCAACCGCACGGAGAAACGCCGGGTTCTCAATGACGATGAGATTCGGAAGGAAATCGAAGTGCTGGCCGGCGAGATCGGGCACAAGCGATTGATCGTGGTCTATGGCGAGCACCCGAAGACCGACGTCAACTACATTGCCTCTACGCTGAAGACTATCGGCGACGTGAAGGTCAAGACGCGCAAGGGCTGGGGACAGATCCGACGCTGCAACGTCAACGCCGCGCCCATGTCCATCGAGGAGTTGAAGATCCTGCACGAAGTGGGTATCGGCACGTTCCAGGTTTTTCAGGAGACCTATCACCGGCCGACCTACGAAAGGCTTCATCCGCGCGGCACGATCAAGGGCGATTACCTCTGGCGCCTCTACGCGATGCATCGCTCCATGGAGGCCGATGTTGACGACGTCGGCTTAGGCGCGCTGCTGGGTCTGTACGATTGGAAGTTCGAGGTGCTGGGGCTGCTGTACCATGCCATCGAACTGGAGAAGAAGTTCGGCATCGGCCCGCACACCATCTCGTTCCCGCGGATCGAACCGGCTCACAACACGCCGCTGGCGCAGTATCCCGAGAACCGGGTCAGCGACGACGAGTTCAAGCGACTGGTCACCGTCATTCGGCTGGCCGTGCCCTATACGGGGATGATCATCACGGCCCGCGAGCGCGCCGAGCTGCGACGCGAGGTCCTGCCTCTCGGATGCACGCAACTGGATGCCTCCAGCAAGATCGGTATCGGCGCCTATGCCGACCAGCAAGCCGAGGACGAGCAGCAGGGCGACCGGCAGCAGTTCATTCTGGGCGATACACGCAGCCTGGAAGACGTGATCAAGGAGTTGGCCGAGGCGGGCTACATCACGTCCTTCTGCACCGCCGGCTATCGCTGCGGCCGCACGGGCAAGAAGATTATGGGCCTGCTGCGCACCGGCAAGGAAGGCCAGTTCTGCAAGCTCAACGCCGTGATCACCTTCAAGGAATGGCTCGACGACTTCGCGGGTCCCGAGACAATCGCGGCCGGAGAGAAACTGATCGCCCGGGAGATGGCCCAGATCAAAGAACGGATGCCGGATTTCTACGAGCAGTTCGTCAGTGTCTACCACAAGACCGAAGCCGGCGATCGAGACCTGTATTTCTAACAGAGATTTGACGAGGACATGGTAAATGGCAACGACCAAGACCACGGGCAAAGCCGAGCCTGCTACGGGCGAAGAGAAACTCGCTGAGCTCAAAGCGTTTATCGCCGAGACCAAAGAGAACGAGCACCCCGACTCTTTTCTCATCGCGGTGCTCCACCGGGCGCAGGAACTCTACGGCTACCTGCCCGTCGACGTGATGGACGAGGTTGCGCTGGAGATGGGCATCCCCACGGCGCACATCTGGGGCGTCGCGACGTTCTATCACTACTTCAACCTGAACCCTCCGGGCCAGCACGTGATCTCGATCTGCCTGGGAACCGCTTGTTATGTCAAAGGGGCCGGGCAGATTCTCCAGACGCTCAAGGACGACTTGCAGATCGACGTAGGCGAAGTGACGCCTGACGGTCTCTTCTCGCTCCAACCGGCGCGCTGTCTCGGCGCCTGTGGCTTGGCGCCTGTCGTGATGATCGACGACAAGATCCATGGCGACCTGACCCCGAAGAAGATGACTCAGCTGCTTAACCAGCTTCGCAAGCAGGCCAAGAA
>Ga0272442_10006947_pt1 | contig 14734 bp, 13 predicted proteins | sample SSMForm2O_FD_200262 | JGI IMG/M metagenome (GOLD analysis project Ga0272442, IMG submission 200262) | Marine sediment archaeal communities from Little Sippewissett salt marsh, Falmouth, MA, United States - SSM-Form-2O | ecosystem: Environmental > Aquatic > Marine > Wetlands > Sediment ...
GCAGGTAACAGATCGATCGAAAATTCGAATGGGTTTTTCAGTTCCGGGAGTTCGCCATCATAGTAAATTGGCAGTTTCTTATCCGATTTGATTTCCAGGTGATCAGTATGGATGATCTTAACTTCAGGTTCATCAACATGCTTTCCTGTTAGTACAGTGGGCAAAAGTCTAAGCAGTCGGAAGAACTTAACATCGCTGATTAGACAGATGTCAAGCTTACCGTCATTTACCTTGGCTTTGGGAGTCAGTAGAAAACCACCACCTGTGGAAAGACCGTTACCCACACTTACCAATAGGGTTGAAACGTCCATCAGTTCCCCGTTGATCTTGAGGAATAGTTTATGAGGTTTTAATTTTAAAAGGGCTTGTAATAAAGCCAAAAAGTATCGGGGAAGTCCGTTCAAATAGCGTATTTTATCAGCATATTCGGCTACTTTGGCATCGAAACCCATACCCAGAGCATTAATGAAATAAAAATCTTCTATCTTTCCTACATCAACTCTAGTTGTATATTCATTTTCCAGGATCTTTACAGCTTTTTCGATCTCGGAAGGAATTCTGAAATTCTTGGAGAAATCATTTCCGCCACCTTCCGGGACTAATCCCAGTTTTATTTCATTTGCTTTTCTGGATTCTAATATACCGTTTACAACTTCATTGAGAGTTCCATCTCCACCCACGGCTACTATTTTCCTGTAACCCTCTTTGATATAATTCTTGGTTAGCTCTATGGCGTGTTTAGGGGCTTTGGTAATTTCCAAATCGTATTTGAATCCGTGATCTCCCAGGCAGGTCACTAAACGATATATTTTTTTACCTGTTTTTCCTCTACCAGCGGTAGTGTTAACTACGAACAACCAGCGGTCTTTCTTCTTTTTGAGCATTTTTTTCATTCTAACCTTTTATCCTTCTAAGGATCAGTACGAATTCTCCCTTGGAAAGATTTTGTGTCCACCGAGAGATCTCGGCGAGTGTACCCCTCAAAATTTTTTCTTCGGGATAAGTCAATCGATAGGCCAGAATTATTCTTCTTCTTCTGCCCAGAACTTTGATCATATCTTTTAGTAAGAATTTAAGTCTGTAGGGTGCTTCCAGAAAAATAATATCCGTATCGAGAGGAAGTTTCTTTAATTCCTGGATACGTCGTTTGGAATTGTTGGATAAAAATCCGTGGAAGAAAAATCTATCAATTTTTATCCCAGCAGACATAAGACAAGCCATGAGTGAAGAAGCACCTGGTACCGGTCTTACGGTAATTCCTCCTTCTAGACAGAGATTTACCAGATTGGTGCCAGGATCTGCAAAAAGCGGTGTGCCAGAATCACTTATGATTGCTACCGAAAGCTTATCCTGGGCAATTTTGAGAAAAATTTCATAACTCTTATTTTTTTCGTTATGTTCGTTCAACAGTTCCAAAGGCTTATCGATTTTTAATCTATTTAGAAGCTTACTACCAACCTTAGCCTCTTCACATATTACAAGATCGACATTTTTGAGTACTCTGATCGCTCTTAAGGTAATATCTTCTGGATTACCTATAGGGGTAGCTACGATGAAAACTTCAGGTTTTGAGATGGTAGACAATTTCTCCTCGGTAATTAACATTACGGTAGATAATTGTGCCGATGATTATCAGAGTCAGGATCAAAAGGATACCAAGAATTCCCAGAATATTGGCTAATTTTCTCCTACCCTGGAGAAAATAAAATTCCAACCGATGCGAACCTTTGGGGATTATCACACCGGTTAATATGTAATTGGTTGGATAAATTTCGATCTCAAGATTATCCAGATATGCTTTCCATCCGGGTTCATAATAGATTTCACTCAAGATGAGATAGGAGAGGGTATCGGTCTCAACACCATAAATGATTTTCTCGTCTTCGTATTGAATTAGTTTTACAGAACTCTCTTCTGGTAAATTGATCAATCCTGGCTCTTTTTCCACAATTGCAACCTTTTCCGGGTCGAAATTAGGATCATTCAAACGTCTCATTATAGATTTGGGATTATTGATCTCTTCCGTTCTCTCTACAAACCAGCATCGAGGTAAGTATTCGACATTTTGGTAGACAGTAATATCTTTTTTAAGATCATAGAAAGAATAATCCAAATTATCAAGAGAAAGTTTGTTGTCATAAAGAACATACTTTACATTCAACATTTTCAGTATGTTCCAGTTGATAGGAACCCGATTCTCTATTTCAGCTGTAAGACAACATCTTAAAATATCCGCATATCTTTTGAGAACAGGATATTTACTTCCTCCGATGGTCTGATTTGAGTGGGACCAGCGATTTTCGTAAAAGGCATCTCCCAGTGGATAGATTCTGTACATTTCTTTATCATTATCCAGAAAATCGTCGGTTAAGCTTGTTTTGTGGTTATATTTAATCAAATCTCGGTTGGAAAGGCGGTGATAAAATCCCTGAAAATTCAAGATGAAAAAACCCAGAAAAACCAGACTTAACAGGATCACAAATAAAGTTAAACTGAAGAATCCTTTCCGATAAAGATAACCCGATCCCAGGATAAAAGTTAAACAAAAAGTAATCAGATATAATTCTTCTGAGATGGGGATCAAATTACTTAATCCCAGAATAAAAAATATGATAGATAACACTAGGAATAGGGCAAAAAGGTATTTTATAGGATTTAGAGATGGTTTTCTTTCTTTCTTTTTTTGAATTATATAATAAAGAAGTAAAACTGTTATGAAAATTGACAGAAATGGTACAACAGCTTTTGTTACTAAAAACAAATTGGGTTCATTAAATCCGGTTGCTGCTAATTTTGAGAAATCGTATAAAGAAAGATAATGAATTAGAGAAGGAATTATTGCCAGAACGAGACTCAGGATCAACAATGGAATAAATACAATTAGGTTTTGGTATTTCTTTTCGAGTACTGATCTGATAAACTCTTTTACCAGGAAAATGATCAGTACTAAGGATAGTATATAGATAGATTCCAGTTGCATTTCTCTGAAAAAAAGGAACAAAAAAAATGAAAGAGACCCAAGGGCAAGGATAGATTTTCTTTTAGCTAGATATTGGATGAATAGAATAATGAAAGGAAGGAGAGCCATAGATCTGAAAAGACTGTCATTTCCCTGAAATAATAATCGAAATAGATAGGGGGAAAAACCAAAGGCAATACCTGTTAGAAAAGATATATTACTTTTTAGTCCTAAGAATACCAACAGGGTGTAGACACCAAGTGCAGCAATGATCAAATAAATAATCCGCCAATCGAGTAAATAACCTGATATTGTTCTAAAGAAAGCTGAGAGATCATTCTCAAAAAGATTATGGTCCCATAACCAGGGAGTTCCGGCATAAAGCCTTGGATTCCAGGAGGTGTCGCTATTAATCTCATTACTTATGTCAAGGTTTGAGTTATATTTCACCCGGTCAGGTAAGTATCCCAGAAAAGCGACCGGGAAATAAACCACTATTAAAAGTAAAATGATTAAAACCGACCAGATAGAATACTTATATCTATCTTTCCAGTGTAAATTTGAAAGTCTAAAATTTTGCATGAAATAATTTAAATTTTCCTCTCTATTTCCGGTCAATAAAAAATTTTTCAACTTTGAATACATATCCTGTTCCTGATGTTGACATAGTTTATCTTTTTTCCAATATCGACAAGGTGATTTAAGCGGGAATTAGGAAATTCCTTGCCTTAATACAAAATTGTCTTTTTTAGGGATTATGGCAGAATTTAAACTTAAGTCCAATTATAGACCCACAGGAGATCAACCACAGGCTATAAGGGAGCTGAGTGATGGGATCCTGGATAAAGAAAAGTATCAGACCCTACTCGGTGTTACGGGTTCGGGAAAAACATTTACAATTGCCAATGTTATCTTGGAAGTTAACAAGCCTACTCTGGTTATTTCTCACAATAAAACTCTTGCAGCTCAACTTTATGGTGAATTAAAACTGCTTTTTCCTGAAAATGCAGTTGAGTATTTTATAAGTTATTACGATTATTATCAACCTGAAGCTTACATTCCCGGAAAGGATCTATATATCGAAAAGGATGCGGATATCAATTCCCAAATCGAAAAATTAAGACTTCATGCTACTATGAGTTTGATGGAAAGGAATGATGTGATCGTTGTAGCAAGTGTTTCCTGTATTTACGGTCTGGGAATTCCGGAAGAGTATCGGGAGGCACACCTGTTGATCAAACAGGGTGAAATCATAGAAAGAGATAGGATGTTGAAGAAACTTATCGCTATTCATTATGGTAGAAACGATATCACTTTCGAGAGAGGTACTTTTAGGGTTCATGGTGATATAGTAGATATCTTTCCTGCCTATCTGGAACACTCTATTAGGGTGGAATTCTTTGGAGATGAAATAGAGAAAATCTCCCGTATAAATCCTCTGGACAATCGAGTTCTGGAAACTGTGTTGGAATATCCAATCTATCCCGCTAATCATTTTATAACTTCGCGCACTATCCTTAATCGGGCTGAGAAAACAATTAAAGCCGAACTTAAAGAAAGAGTATCCTGGTTTGAAAAGAAAGGGAAACTAGTGGAAGCACAAAGACTGGAGCAGAGAACAAATTTTGATCTTGAAATGCTTAAGGAAATAGGCTATTGCTCAGGGATTGAAAATTATTCTCGTCATCTTACCGGAACAAAACCGGGTGAGCCACCCTACTGTTTACTCGATTACTTTCCTGATGATTATTTAATGGTTATCGATGAATCTCACGCCACTATTCCTCAGATCCATGCGATGTATGGAGGTGATTATACCAGAAAAAAAAATCTGGTTGAATATGGATTCAGACTGCCCTCAGCCTTTGACAACCGCCCCTTGAAGTTTCCAGAATTCGAACATAAGATCAATCAGGTGATCTTTGTCTCAGCAACTCCCGGGGATTACGAGTTGGAGAGATCCAGGGGTGTTTTCGTGGAACAGGTTATTAGACCGACAGGATTAGTTGATCCTTTTATAGAGATTAAACCCATTGCAACTCAGGTGGATGACCTATTGGAAGAGATCCGTGTTAGGACAGAGCAGAAGGACAAGATCTTAGTTACAACCCTGACCAAGAAAATGGCGGAAGACCTTAGTGAGTATCTTACCAGAGCGGGTGTAAAGGCAAGGTATATGCACAGCGAGATCTCCACTATCGAGAGATCAAGTATCATCAGGGATCTTAGATTGGGAAAGTTCGATGTCCTGGTGGGAATAAATCTTTTACGAGAAGGACTAGATTTGCCCGAAGTATCTCTGGTAGCAATTCTAGATGCTGACAAGGTAGGTTTCTTACGTTCAGCCAGGTCTTTGATCCAGACTGCTGGTCGAGCAGCAAGGAATATCAACGGCAAGGTTATTTTTTACGCTGACAAAATCAGTAGCGCCATGGAAGAAGCTCTTTCGGAAACAAATCGCAGGAGAAAGAAACAATTAGCGTATAATAAGGAATTTAACATATTGCCAACAAGCATCAAAAAAAATATTGCTGATATAATGGCATCAACAAGTGTAGCCGAAGGATTTAAAAAATCATCCGGTAAAAAAGAAATTCCGGATAAAGATAAGTTTAAGAAATATTTGGAATTAGATTCAAAAGTAAAGGTTCTTGACCTTCTGAAAAGGGAAATGGCAGAAGCTGCTTCTAAACTTGATTTCGAACGAGCTGCTGAACTCAGGGATAGAATTTTTGAATTGGAAGAAATATAATCCAGATTTATAAGTATACTCGCGATAAAATAGCTAAATCAATATATTTCTGCACCCTAAATATAGATAAGGTAGATTATTTATCTTCATTAAGTCTCCAAGGTTGTAAATCTAAATATCAGTATATAAAGAAATTATATTATTTAACGTCAGTTTATATTAATGATGTTAAAAACAAATAAGGGAAAATCTGATTGACAAACCTCCGTAAAATTTGAATTTCATCTTTCCAAAAAAACCGGGAAAATCTGTAGTTTTTAGGTTTTTCAGAAAATCTGGATTGGTAAAATCTCAGAGGGGTTTATTTGATATTAAAAAGAGGGATAAGTCCCGGAGCTCTATGGTCTGAAGAATATTGTAACATAAAAGTTTTTAAAGAAGTTGCAAAAAGTAGAAATCAAGATCAAGAGCAAAATAAAAATCTTAGTTTGAGCAGTTTACAGCAAGTAAACTGCATTTTTTTTGGGGTTAAAACTATTTTCAAACTGTTTACCATTCAAAAACGGGAGATTATATGAAATACTGGGAGAAACCCTTCGGAAAGGTAAAACCAAAGATTGTTACCGGTGATATCATTATAATCAAGGATCGCTGTAAGGGTTGCTCATTCTGTGTGGAATTCTGCCCAAATGATGTTCTGGAACTTTCCGATGAATTCAACGCTAAAGGCTATCATCCCCCTCGTGTTATCGATATTGACAGGTGTGCTTTTGATGGCCTTTGCGAAACGCTCTGCCCTGATTCTGCTATTTTTGTTGTCCGTAAGGAGGTGGATTTTGGTAAGAAGTAATTTTCACGGTGAGTTTTTCATTCAGGGTGATATTGCCTGCGCTGAGGGGGCGATTGCAGCTGGATGTAGATTTTTTGGTGGTTACCCGATCACACCAGCCTCGGAGATAGCAGAGAGAATGGCCTTCCGTCTACCTCAGCTGGACGGCGTTTTTGTTCAATTCGAGGATGAGATAGCCTCTATGGCCTCTATCTTGGGAGCTTCCTGGGCTGGAGTAAAATCCATGACTGCAACTTCTGGCCCCGGTATTTCACTGATGCTGGAGAATATCGGTTTGGGAATGATGATGGAAACACCATGCGTTGTAGTTAACGTACAGAGAGGATCTCCATCAACAGGATTACCAACCTCCTGGGGACAGTCTGATATGATGCAGGCTCGATGGGGTTCACATGGAGATTACGGTTCGATAGCCATTGCCCCCAAATCACCCCAGGAATTATTTGACCTGACAATAGTTGCTTTCAATTATTCAGAAAAATATAGACTCCCGGTTTTTATCATGACCGATGCTGTTGTTGGTCACATGACAGAAAAAGTAGTTATTCCAACCCCCGATAAATTGAATGTTCTCGACAGGAAATATACAGATAAGAAACCACAGGAATATCAACCCTACGATTGTAAGAACAGTATGATCCCGGATTTTGCCAAGGCTGGAGATGGTTATCGTTATCATTCTACCGGATTAACCCATGACCATCGCGGTTATCCTGACATGTCAGAACAGTGCCAGATTCAATTGGTAAACAGATTGATCGACAAAATAAAAAAGAATTCCTCTGATATCATCCTGACGGAAGAAAAGGAACTGGACGGGGCTGATGTTGTAGTTGTGTCTTATGGAATTACCTCACGAACGGTGATACCGGCAATACATACAGCACGAAAAAAAGGGATTAAAGTAGGATACCTTCGTTTGATAACGGTTTGGCCCTTTCCTGAAGAAAAGATTAAGAAACTATCGGAACAAGTAGCTGGATTTGTAGTACCGGAGATCAACATGGGGCAGGTAGCTTTAGAGGTAGAAAGGTGCGCGGCGAAGAATGCAGTAACGAAATTAGTTCCCCATCCCGGTGGAGGAATCCATAAACCGGAAGATATAGTAAAGGCAATACAAGAGGTCGCTCATGCAAAATAACAAAAAAAAACATCATCCCATGGAAAAATTTCTCCGCATGGACAGGATGCCCCATATTTGGTGTCCTTCCTGTGGTCTGGGAAGCATTGTAACTGCTTTCATGAAAGGTTTGGGAAAAGCTGAGATTGATATTAACAAGGTCGCTGTTGTTTCCGGGATTGGATGTACTGGTAGGGTGGCTGGATATGTGAGATTGGATTCCTATCACACCACTCATGGACGGGCTATTCCCTTTGCAACTGGACTCAAGCTTGCCAATCGTGACCTTACGGTTGCTGTGATTTCAGGTGATGGGGATCTTTTTGCGATCGGAGGAAATCATCTGATCCATGCTGCTAGAAGGAATGTAGACATCAATGTTATTTGCGTGAATAATTTTATCTATGGTATGACCGGTGGACAGAATGCTCCTACTACCCCATTGGGTGCTTATAGTTCTACCGCCCCCTATGGAAATTATGAAGAACCCTTTAATCTGGTTGGCGTAGCCGCAGCAGCAGGAGCATCTTATGTTGCCAGATGGACAGCTCTGCATTTACGCCGGCTAACCGATTCCATAGACGAAATGGCCAAAAAGAAAGGATTTTGTTTCTTGGAAGTTGTTTCACCCTGTGCAACGGTCTTTGCCCGAAAAAACAAAGGTGGAACAGGCTTAGATCTTCTTAAGGAATATAAAGACAGGTCAGTGATCGATCATTCTGCTGATCCTCAAGCTATTCCACTGGGAATGACCAATGAAATTGTCTGTGGGGTTTTTGTGAATAAAGATAAACCCACATTTTGGGAAAATGTTGAGAATGGTACTTCCCGTAGAGTAAAAAAGGAAAAGTTATATCTCAAAGATATAAAAATTCTCTAGCAGTACTATCAGGAGGGTCAATGAAAATACTGCGCGTAAAGATATCCGGTTTCGGGGGCCAAGGTATAATCCTGTCTTCTTATATTGTGGGCAAGGCTGCCTCCATATTTGACGGCAAGAATGCTTCCATGACCCAGGCTTACGGACCGGAAGCCCGAGGAGGGGCCTGCAGTTCCCAGGTTGTAATTGCAAATGATGAAGTCGAGTACCCTCTTGTGGATACAGCAGATGTTCTTATAGCTATGTCCCAGGAGGGGTATGATAAATTTCTCCCGATTCTGAGAAAAAAGGGGATTCTCTGTTATGACTCGGATCTGGTAACAAAACTTCAAAAACATGAGAATATAACTGTCAGGGAAATTCCGGCAACCAGAATAGCTGAAGAGCTTGGTAAAAAAATAGTAGCCAATATCGTCATGCTTGGTTTTGCGACTGCTCAAGCCAAGATCGCATCTCCTGAAGCGATGAAAAAGACCATCGAGGTATCGGTTCCAGCTAAATTTAGGGAACTTAATATGAAAGCATTTGATATTGGGTTTAACTACAAAGGAGATGGATAATGTTAATCAAAGTCAATGCCAGGAATATACGTAATGATCTGGTAAAAAAAATAGAAGATATATCGGGGCAGAACGTGTTTGATTGTTATCAGTGTGGAAACTGCTCTTCTGGATGCCCAGTGGTTGATTACATGGATATTTCTCCTAACCAGGTGCTAAGGTTATCACAATATGGAGAGATTGATGAGATTCTTAACAGTGAAACGATCTGGATATGTTCGACCTGTCTACAATGTTCATCCCGTTGTCCAAAAGGAATCGATGTTGCCAAGATCATGGAAGCTTTTAGAACTGTTAACCTGCGCAAGGGTGTCGGTGTTGTGAATCCAAGTCAACTGGATACGACTGATGCAAAACAATTGCCTCCGATCCTGCTTGTATGTGCAATGAGAAAGATGACGGGTTGAAAGGAGTAATTAATGAATCTACCTTATTATCCGGGCTGTACTCTTAAAGCTAATGCCAGACATTTTGAAGATTCGGCTCAGAAAGCCTTAGCTAAACTCGATTGCGAACTTGAGGAAATGAAAGATTGGGTCTGTTGTGGGACCGTATTTTCAATGACAACCGATGATCTCATGCTCCAGTTAGCATCGATCCGAAACCTCCTTAGGGCTGAAAATCAGGGATTGAAAGAGATAATTGTCCTCTGCAGTATGTGTTACAATACTTTAAAGCGTTCTCAGGATTTTATTACCAGAGATCAGGAAAACCTTGATAAAGTAAATAAGTTTATGTACATGGAAAACCTTAAATATAGCGGATCCATTGAGATATATCATCTTCTGACTATCCTTAAGGACCGGATAACCTATGATAAGATAAAGGAAAAAGTTAAAACTCCCTTGAAGAAATTGAAAGTAGGAGCCTTTTATGGTTGTCTTCTTGTTAGACCTGAAGAATTTGCAATAGACGATTTCGAGAGTCCTACCATTATCGAAAATCTGCTAGATGTTCTGGGAGCGGAAAGCATAGATTTTCCTTATAAACTTGAGTGCTGTGGAGCATATCAAACCCTAACCAAGCAAGAGGTAAGTATAAAAAGAAGTTATGAAATTCTTAAATCAGCCCATAATTCTGGTTGTGAAGCTATTATTACCAGTTGTCCACTCTGCGCTTATAACCTGGATTTTCTTCAAAAACGGATTGAAGAGGATTTCGTTGAATTTGTTAAACTTCCTGTCTTTTATTTTACCGAATTGATGGCACTTGCGCTTGGTGAAAAGTGGTCCGGGGAATGGAGCAAACTACATCATGTTGACCCAGAACAGCTTTTAAGGGACAAGCATTTGATCTAAAGGGGTAAAAATGAAAAAAATTGGTGTTTTTATCTGCCATTGCGGAGTAAACATTAAAGATACAGTTGATGTAGAATATTTAACAGAAAAACTTGCCGATTATAAAGGGGTAGAACATATAGAAAACTACATGTTTATGTGCTCCGACCCAGGCCAGAACCTGGTCAAAGAAGCTATCCAGGAAAATAAACTTGATGGAGTAGTTATTGCTGCCTGTTCACCAACCCTGCACGAATCAACTTTCCAAAATGCGATCGAAGAAATCGGGATAAATAAATATCAATTAGAAATTGCCAACATCAGGGAACAGTGCAGTTGGGTCCATACCAGTAGGGAAGAAGCTACTCGCAAAGCCGAACTTATCATAAAGACGGCTATCGAGAAATTAAGACTTAATCAATCACTGGAGCCGGTTACTGCCCCTTTAACTAAGCGTGTGTTAGTTATCGGGGGAGGAATTGCCGGTATTCAGGCAGCATTGGATATTGCTGATGGCGGATACGAAGTTGTTCTGGTCGAAAAAAAACCTTCGATCGGCGGTCATATGATCCAGCTATCAGAAACTTTTCCTACCCTTGATTGCTCTCAATGCATACTTACCCCCAAGATGGTACAGGTTGGAAAACATAAGAATATTAAATTATATGTAAACAGTCAGGTTGCAGCTGTAGACGGATTTGCCGGGAACTTTACGGTAACGATCAATAGAAAAGCTCAGTATGTTGATCCTGACAAGTGTACTCTTTGCGGAGATTGCACCGATTCTTGCCCAGTGGTTACACCCTGTGAATACGATGAGGGCTTAGCTTGGCGACGCGCTATTTATGTTCCTTTTCCTCAGGCAATTCCAGCAACCTTTACCATCGATACTGAGAATTGTCTTGGATTCGAACCTATCGCCTGCGGGGAATGTAAAAAAGCTTGTGAACCGGGTGCGATAAATTATGATGCTAAACCACAGACCTTTGAAGAAAAGATAGGGGCGATCATTGTAGCGACAGGTTATGACCTTTATCCAGTGGAGAATATGGCTGAATATGGATATGGTAAATATCCTGATGTTTTGAATGGTCTGCAGTTTGAGAGGATTCTTTCCGCGACAGGTCCTACCGGTGGGGAGATGTTACGTCCTTCGGATGGAAAGGTACCCAAGGAGATCGTTTTTGTCCAGTGCTCCGGATCCCGTGATCCAGAAAGACATCTTTCTCATTGTTCCAGGATTTGCTGTATGTATACACTTAAACACGCCAAATTATATAAACATAAAGTACCAGATGGTCAACCTTATATTTTTTATATTGATATTAGATCGGGTGGCAAGAGATATGATGAATTTATTCAGCAAGCAGTATCAGAGGATGGTGTCGTTTATATCCGGGGTAAAGTAGCCAAGATTTACCAGGAAGGAGATAAAATGATCGTCCACGGAATGGATACATTAACAGGAAAAAAGATGGAGATCTGTGCTGATATGGTTGTTCTTGCTCAGGGAATTGTTCCCAGTGAAGGAGTTCATGAACTTGTTAAAACACTAAAACTAGGTGTTGACGATGTTGGTTTTCTTATCGAAGCACATCCCAAATTGAGACCCCTTGAAAGTCTGCAATCCGGATTTTATATTGCAGGAGCAGCTCAAGGACCCAAGGATATTCCCGATACTGTATCTCAGGCTTCTGGTGCAGCAGCTAAAATTTTAGCCCTGTTTTCTCATGATGAGATCTATCACGAACCTATAATTGCCATTGTAGATGAAGATAAATGCTCGGGATGTGGTATCTGTATAGGGACTTGTCCCTATGGTGCCCGGGTACTGGAAAATGGAGTTGCTATGGTGAACGATATTCTCTGTGAAGGATGTGGAGCATGCATAAGTGCCTGTCCATCCGGTGCTGCTCAGCAGAAAAATCTTACAGATCAACAGATTAACAGTATGATCAAGGTAATCTTAGGATAAAGGATCTAATATGAATGCGTTTGAACCAAAGATTGTTTGTTTTCTGTGTAAATGGTGTACCTATGCTGGGGCAGACCTGGCTGGGACTTCCAGGATCAAATATCCACCCAATGGTGTTGTCATCAAGACCATGTGTTCGTCCCGAATAGATCCGGAACATATATTATATGCTTTTCAACAAGGGAGTGATGGTGTTTTTATTGGGGGATGCCACCCGGGGGACTGTCATTACCAGACGGGGAATTACAAAACCCAGCGTCGGGTACTGCTTTTAAAAAGAATGCTCAAACAGATGGGAATCAATCCCGAAAGACTGAAACTGGAATGGATATCTGCCAGTGAAGGAAATAAATTTGCCAATACAATGATAGATTTTACAGAAAAAATAAGGAATATGGGACCGGTTCCCAAGCTCAGTGGGAAGGAGGATAAATAATGCCGGACAAAAGAAAACTGATTAAGATTTATATTGCCGGTGAACTGTTTGAAGTTCCAGAGGGTTCGACCATAATTACTGCTTTGGAATATGCGGGATTTCAACTCAAAAAAGGAGTAGGTTGCCGAGAAGGATTCTGCGGAGCCTGTGCAACTGTCTATCGTGAAAAGGGGGACTATAAGCTGAAAGGTGGTCTTGCTTGTCAGACAGTTGTAAGTGATGGCATGGCAATTACAATGATTCCTTTTGTACCTGCTGAGAAACCAGTTTATAATCTTGATGAAATCTCACCGGATGTAAGTAGTTTCATTAAGTTGTTTCCTAGTGTTTTCCGTTGTGTTTCCTGTAATACCTGTACCAAATCCTGTCCTCAGGATATTCAGGTTATGGATTATATCCAGGCCATTATCAGGGGGGATCTGAAGAGAGCCGCGAATCTGTCATTTGATTGTATCAGATGCGGTCTATGTGCACTCAGATGCCCAGCCGAGATCGTCCAGTATAATAATGCTATCCTGGCTCGAAGGTTGTATGCAAAGTATCTTGCCAAGAAGAGTCCGGAACTGGAAGCAAGGATCACGGAAATAAATAATGGGAAATATGATAAAGAGATCGGAGAAATGAAAAAGATGAAAAAAGATGAAATTTCCCGAAAATATTATAATCGCGAAATCAAGATTTCTTAAGCAGGAGATATTATGTATCCGGAATATATGACAGAGTCAATCAGAAAAGTTGAGAGAACCAGAGCTAAAAGATTTGAATTAGCTAAAAAACTTGGTAAAGAAGTCTACCCTCCCATGAGTGAAAAAGAAAGGGAAAAAATTCTGAATACTTATCATCCTGACTATAAGGATGATGCCTTGAGACAGATCAGGATAGGACCTAATAAAGGAGAAAAAATAACCAATGAAGTTGTTGAAATCCTTGAGTCATATCCCCGTAATAATCCAGATGAATTCGACCTTAATAAAGTCGATTACGAAACTGACGTTTTGATAGTGGGGGCAGGTTCAGCAGGTTTGGCTGCTGCCATAGAAGCTTCCAATCTGGGTGCTAGGGTAATGATGGTTACAAAATTACGGCTGGGAGATTCCAACTCCATGATGGCACAAGGTGGGATACAGGCTGCCGACCAGTCGGATGATTCTCCTGCTGTTCATTATTTGGATGTGATTGGAGGTGGTCATTTCGATAACAAACCGGATTTGGTGGAAGCATTGGTAAAAGATGCACCTCAATCAATCAAATGGCTGGAAGATCTTGGAGTGATGTTCGATAAAAACGAGGATGGTTCTATGAAGGTACAATCCGGTGGTGGAACCTCCCGTAACCGGATGCATTCTGCTCGTGATTATACCGGTGCTGCTATTTGCCGGGTGTTGAGAGATGAAGTATATAATAGACCGGACAAGATAAAGTATCTGGAATACAGTGCTGCTACTGAATTGATCCTCGATGATAAAGGACAGGCTGCTGGTATTATCTTATTTCACCTGGAATTGAAGGAATATTTTATTGTCAAAGCAAAAGCAGTGATCTTTGCTACCGGTGGTTTTGGAAGATTGCACATTAGAGGTTTCGAAACCACAAATCATTATGGGGCCACTGCTGATGGATTGGTTATGGGGTATCGAGCCGGTGCAAATCTTCTTTATATGGACTCTGTACAATATCATCCGACTGGAGCGGTTTTTCCCGAACAGATCGTTGGATTCCTCTGCACAGAAAAGATAAGGGGATTAGGAGCACAACCGGTTAATAAAGATGGAGAGTTATTTGTTTATCCTCTGGAACCTAGAGACATAGAGGCTTCTTCCTTTATCAGGGAATGCCAAACTGGGAGAGGAGTTACAACTCCCTCAGGCTTAAAAGGAATCTGGCTGGATTCTCCATTGATCGATATGCTCAAGGGATCGGGAACTATAGAAAGATATTTACCAGCTATGTTAAGGCAGTTTAATCGATTTGATATTGATATCAGA
>Ga0272442_10006948_pt1 | contig 14732 bp, 16 predicted proteins | sample SSMForm2O_FD_200262 | JGI IMG/M metagenome (GOLD analysis project Ga0272442, IMG submission 200262) | Marine sediment archaeal communities from Little Sippewissett salt marsh, Falmouth, MA, United States - SSM-Form-2O | ecosystem: Environmental > Aquatic > Marine > Wetlands > Sediment ...
TTCGGGAGCGCGGAGGGTCACGAATACCCCGACCTTTAGGTCGGGGATGAAGTGAACCCTCGCCCGATTTTCGTGCTCTTTTGAACCGATAAAACATTGATGACTGGTCAGAGGAAACCGAAAGCAAGGTTTCAATCGTGCAAATCAGGGAATCTGGGCAACAAAGACTCAAAGATTTCTGAAATCCGGAAAACCGGGCGTGCGGCCCCGAAGCATACCCCACCCTTTAGGGTGGGGTGGGCCGCACGCAATTTGATTGAATATCCCGCAGCTCTGCTGCGGGGATGAGCATATAACCGACAAGCGGTTGCTGTGTTCACATATTTTGGGACAATATTATGCGGTTAAGTAGTTCAACGTGTTTGTGGGACGTCCTAAAAACCAAGACACTAAGGCGGCGGCGCGAAGCATGACCCGCAGTTCTACTGCGGGGTGCGCCGCCGCCAGTTTGACTACTTCGGGAGCGCGGAGGGTCACGAATACCCCGTCCTTTAGGTCGGGGATGAAGTGAACCCCCGCCCTTTTTTCTGCTCGTTTAAATCGATAAAACATTAATGATTTTAACAGAACGTATCAGATTAGTTATGTGAACTTTTGATATTTTGGATAAGTCGTTTCCTAATAACGTGCCCCCACATTCAAATTATAATCTAATTTGTTAATATCTTCGCCATATAATTCCTTATAAAAGTCCTCTATCGCTTCGCTGAATTCAGATAATTTTACGTTAATATCGTACATATCTGCTACAAGATTCTTAAATGTTACGTCATTTTTGGGAGACAAAGCGCGACATAAAATCTTCATAAAATCGCTATCAGAAAAGGTAATTTGGTGCGGGGGATGGGATTCGAACCCACGAACTCCTGCGAGACAAGGCCCTCAACCTTGCGCCTTTGACCTGGCTTGGCAACCCCCGCACATGGGGTTAATGCTAGTGTGTTTGGTTTTGCTATTTTTATGCTAGCTCGCTCAACTGCTCGCTGAGCAATGATGCGCGCCTCTTGATCTCGGCAGCAGCTCCTGCCACGAGGTCTTTTGCAGGTACCGATCCGGCGGTGTCGATCTTCATTACGAAGACGTCCTCGATCGGAACCACTTTGATCGCGCCGATCTCGCACTCGTTCATGCAGAGCTTGCAGAAGGAACAGTTCGTGGGATCGGTGACCTCCAGCTTTCCTCCGGCCTCTCTGATCACGAGGATCTTACGCGGACAGACATCGACGCACTTTCCGCAGCCTTCACATTGATCGCTGATCTGGATATCGGGCAGGTTCTTGTAGCCGCACTGGGTTCCAGACTGCCACTTGGCGTGAACCGTCCCCCGGTTTAGGGTGACGATCCCCTCCAACATCAACTTTTCGCCCTCGCCCAGGATCGTGATTGGGATCTTCTCGAAGGCGACCTTCACCCCGGGATCTGCAAACCTCAGATCTCCAGAGTGAACTGTGCAGGGGCCCTCCGCGGTGAGGGTCATTTGCACCTGACAGGCGGGACAGCCCGCACCGCCGCACTCGCACTCTTCTGGAACCGAGAAGAGGCTGAGATCGTCAGCCTTGATCGGCACGAGGCCCAGCCTCAGTGAGAGCTGCTCGTCGAAGAGGACCGATGTATTGTCATAAATACTTATCTCATCGATGGCAAGGGACGGCACCTCAGAAAGGCAGGCCCTCCTTATCGCGTTGGCGAAGGCTGGCGTTGTGCCTCTCAGAAGGAACCTTGCCCGGTCCTCCCTCAGCTCGATCAGTTCCACCTGCAAAGCTTACACCCGTCTGCCCCTCTTTCCGCCGGAGGGCTTGGTGCCGTCGTGGGGAATCGGGGTCACATCCTCGATCCTACCTATCTTGAGCCCGGCTCTCGCCAGGGCCCTGATGGCCGCCTGGGCGCCTGGTCCCGGAGACCTCTGCCCGTTTCCGCCGGGGGCTCTGACCCTGACGTGGACGCCCATGATCCCGTTGGTCATGGCCTGCTCGGCGATCTGGCCCGCCATCTGCATGGCCGTGTAGGGCGAACTCTCGTCCCTTGCGGCCTTGACCACCATTCCGCCCGATACCTTGGCGATCGTCTCCGCGCCGGTGAGGTCGGTTATGGTGATGATCGTGTTGTTGAAGGAGGCGTATATGTGGGCCACGCCCCATTTTCCTTCTGCCATGTTTATCCTTCCACCTTGGGTATTCTGGTGGCCCTCTCAGGGTGTGCTTCCTGAGCCATGGGCGAACCAGGGTAGTAATCGATGGTCATCTCTTCGCCACGCTTGACGTAATATCCGGGAACGGTCACTTTCCGCCCGGTAATCTTAATGTGGCCGTGAGTTATGAACTGGCGAGCCTGCCTAAGGGTCTTGGCGAGGCCCTGACGGTAGACCTGGGTCTGAAGCCTCCGCTCCAGAAGGTCCTCCACCTTCATGGAGAGGACGGAGTCGAGATCGCCATCTTCCTTGAGCATCCCATAATTCTTGAGGTGTTCCAGCACTTCCGTCGCCTGAGCCTCAAGCCCGGTCTCGCCACGGGTGGTGGCGGCCAGAAGCTGACGGCTTACCCGCCGGTACTTTCTGATGAGGCTCTGGGCCTTCCAGACCTCTCTCTTGTTGCGGAGCCCGTAACTCTTGACAAGCTCCACCTCCTGAGCCATCCTGTCGGCTTCCCAGGGGTGGCGCGGAGTATCGTAACTCTTCCGACACTTACCAGGATATCCCATATCAACCCGCCTCGCTCACTTCTTCTTCCTGCTGACGCCCACAGTAGCTCCCCTTCGACCTGTGGATCGGGTCTTCTGGCCTCGAACACGGAGACCGCGCTCATGCCTGATTCCCCTGTAGCTCCGGGTCTTTCTGATGATGTCCATCTCTTCCCTCTGGGTGAGCATCAGATCGATTCCCATCACGTGCCTATCTTCGCCGGTGAGGAGGTCCTTTCTCCTGTTCTTCATCCAGATGGGGAGGTGGTCCTGGGCCGACTCCACGATCTCTCTCAGCTTGGCTATCGCCTCGTCCGAGAGCATGCCGATGGTCTCGGTGGGGTCGAGCTCTGCCTTCTGAGTGAGCAACCGGGCGTTTCTCCTGCCCATGCCCTTGATGCCGGTGAGCGCCATCTGAACGGGCTGATGACCGTTAAGGTCGGTGTTCAGTATGCGCACTATATGTTTCAGCTCTTCAGTCTCTTCTGCCAAATTATTCCTCCAGAAATTAGAGGCTTCCAGGCCGGGGCCCGGACGCCCTCTGGAGCAGCCCCGGACCATAGTCCGACGCCGCCCGCGCATCGACAAGCGCCGATGGGGCGAATGTAATCGCAAACGCTAATCCAAGTCTGAGATTCTCTACTGATACATAAGACTTCTGGAGGGCAAGGGGGGAGCTTACAGCTCACCCTTCGCGAACCTCCACGCGGCAGCCGATCCTCGCCATCTCCTCAAAGAAGCCCGGATAGGATATGGAGACGGACTCCGCGGTATCTATTCTGGTATCTCCCGCCACGAGCCCCGCCACCGTCAGGGCCATGACGACCCTGTGGTCGTGGTGGCCGCTCACCTTCGCGCCCTGGAGCTTTCCGCCCTCTATCACCAGCCCGTCGGGGCGCTCTTCAATCTTCGCCCCCATCTTTGAGAGCTCGACGGCCATGGCGTGGAGCCGGTCAGTCTCCTTGTGGCGGACGTGCTCAGCGTTCTTGACGACGGTCCTTCCCTTTGCGACGGCTCCCAGGACCGCTATGGTGGGGACGAGGTCCGGGGTGAGGCTCGCGTCCACCTCGACGCCATCTAGATCGCGCCCAACGATTGCGAGGTCCCCTTTCTCCTGGTCCCAGGAGATCTCGGTGCCCATCTCCTGGAGGATGGCGACGATGGCCGAGTCGCCCTGCTTGGAGGGGCGAAGGCCGCGGACGGTGAGGCGCGAGCCGGTCACCGCCGCCGCCGCGAGAAGGTAAGATGCGGAGGAGAAGTCGCCGGGGACGGTGTAGCCGTCCAGGTCGTAGCTCTGGCCCCCCTCGACGAAGAACCTCTTGAAATCGGTCTCGATTCCGGCCCCCGCCTTCTTCAGCATCTCCAGGGTGATCTCGGCGTAAGGGCGGGACTTCAGCTCTCCATCAATCTCTATCTCAGTGTCCCCATCGGCGAGGGGACAGGCTATAAGGAGGGCAGAGAGGAACTGAGAGCTGACGCTTCCGTCGAGGACGGTCTTTCCGCCCCGAATTCCGCCACGGATCACCAGGGGAGCGCAGTCGTTATTCTTTATGGAGAAGGCCTCAGCCCCAAGGTCACGAAGGGACTTGAGGAGGGGACCGTTTGGCCTCCGCCTGATGGAGGCGTCTCCCGTCAGGACCGCGCCATCGGTGAGGGCCGCCACCGCGGACATGATCCTGAGGGTGGTTCCGGAGTTCTCGACGTCGATCACGTTCTCGGGGGTCGAGGGCTGACCACCAACACCGATCACCGAAAGCTCTTCCTCCTGCCCCTCGATCTGGGCTCCGAAGGCCTCGGCAGCGTTGATGGTGGCCATGGTATCGGCGGAGAGGAGCGGCCGCATCACCATGCCGCCGGGTCCCAGGGCGCTGATGGCGATCGCCCTGTGGGTGTAGCTCTTGGAGGGCGGGACTGAGATCTCGCCCGAGACCTCGGAGCGCTCAACGAATGCTATCATCCCTCTCGGGATGGATGGGTGAGTATAAAAAATCGAGCCGACGAAGGGGATGATGGCCACGTGGGACACTATCCAGAGACCGCTCTCGCCAGATCGACGACCTCCTCCAGGGTGAGCTCCTGAGGCCTCTTATGCAGAAGGTCGGGATCGATTCCCGAAAGAACGTCGGAGGAGACCTTCATGGCGGCGAGAGATCTCTTCACCTTCTTTCTCCTCATGGAGAAGAGGCCCCGGGTGAGGTCGTCGAAGACCTTCTCGTCGACGGGGATCCGGGTTTCGTGGGGCCGGAGGCGGACGATAGCCGACTCGACCTGGGGCATCGGGCGGAACGCGCCTCTGGGAACGAATTCGAGGATCTCAGCCTCGGCGCGAAGGGAGACGTTGAGGGTGAGCCTGCCGTAGTCTTTCGTCCCCGGTGATGCCACCATCCTCTCGGCAAACTCCCTCTGGTACATCAGGACCGCCAGATCGAAGGGCCTCTCCAGAAGTCTGAAGGTGATCTTGGAGGAGATCTGGTAAGGGAGGTTCGATACGATCTTGTTGTAGTCGGGGAGGGGGACCTTCAGGGCGTCGCCTCTTATCACCACGACGTTCATAAAGCGCCCTTCCAGGGAGGATGCTAGAGCCGGGTCGACCTCGATGGCGAAGACGGTTCCCGTTCGCTCCGAGAGGACGCGGGTGAGGTTTCCGGTCCCTGGCCCGATCTCCAGCACCCTGTCCTCTTCGGAGAGGTATGCGTAATCGCCTATCCGGGAGAGAACCCTCCGATCGACGAGAAAATGCTGACCAAGCTTCTTCAAGTCTCGGTTCCCCTCGAAAAATCAGTCACCTAAAATCCGGGGACCTTCAGGTGTGGCCCGCTCATCGACGGCGCGGATCCGCGGTGAAGATCCTGTATTTGATCCGGTCGTCGGCGATCTCGTCCTCGATCCTCTTCGCGAGAAGCTTCTCGGGGTTGTAGATCCCCTTCACCCGCTCTGATAGCTCTTCAAAGCTCTTGAATGGGCCCTTCTTCCGCTCGTTGAGGACCGCCCACATAAGCTTCTTGCCGATTCCCGGAAGCAGCTCCAGGGCGTGCATCCTGGTGGTCAGGGGGCCTGCCTCGTTGAAGAAGCGGAGGTAGTAGGCCTCCTTCTCCAGGGCGATCTTCTGGAGGGCGTAGGGAAGCTCAACCCTGGCCCCCTGAGATAGATCTTCGTAGCCGATCCTCCGGTTGACCCGATCTATAACCGGCCGGTCTTTGCCCACGAGCGTGACCTTGACTCCGATCTCGGGCACTGCGCCCTCCTTCGGGGTCATCTCCATCAGCACGAAGTCCCTTTCGCCCACCCCCTGGATGATGGGCCTCTTCTGAAACCTGCCCATAGAGTCCGAGACGTGCCCGTAGGGCAGGTAATCGAGAACCCAAGCTGTCTCTTCGCGTCGTGGAGATCTGCCCGAGGTCATGCTTATCCTCTCAATCGGATTTTTATCCTCTCAGCACTATGTCAAGGATCGCATCGAGATCCTCATCTGAAAGGGTGAACCGCTCTTTTGCGTAGAGAGCCCTGATCTCATCCTTGGTCTTTGGCCGGATGTCGGAGATCTTGGTTGCGATCTCCGAAGTCATCTTCTCCAGTCCGATGAGCTCCTCGGTCATCTTTCGGCTCTCCGTTGCCGTTCCCTCAGAGAAGATGTCGGCGTGCTTGATCGCCCTCCTCAGCTCGTAGCCGAGCTCTTCAGGCTCATCGGTTCTCCTGAGCCTTATCTCCTCCAGGGCCTCCTTCACCTCGGCGAGGGTCAAGAGCTCCTCGCTCAAAATATTTTTGACGATCATCTCAATTCTGGGGTTTCAGATGTTCCGGGAGGGATATGACCATCTTTTTGGCGTTTCCGTCCCTCACTTCCAGCAAATAAGCCCTGCCTCTCCGGCCCAAGACCTTGCCGGTCTTGCCGTGGAACTTGGGGTTGGGCATTCCTCGATGTATGCTCGGGTCCAGAACGATGTGAACCATCTGGCCGTCGTTGAAGTCCTGGATCGCCCTGCTCACGGGGGAGATCCCCCGCGCTCTGACCGATTTGCTCAGCCTGTCTCTAGTCCGTTTTCGTACTCCGTGTGACTTGGGCATCTGCCTCTCCACCTACGTTTATTACGTCCAGCTCCACAACCCTCGCCTCGACCCCGAGAAGTCCCGCAAGGCTCGGCTCCGTTCTTCCGTCGTCTCCGGATACCAGCTCTTTTACGTAAAGGCCGCTCGACCCCTTGAGGGTCATCCTGGCGGCCTTGCCTGAGAACTGGTCGAGCCGAAAGTCGAGGACCTCCCTCTTTCGGACCTTGTCGGCCCTCCGGTGAGATACTCGGGTTGGCGTGCGCTGTTCAACCAAGCCGACCAGTTTGTCCAGAACTGATTTAAGCTTTTCTTCTGGTACTTCTTTTCCGAATTCCACCAGCATCGAGTAGCTCTTCTCGAATAGTGCCGTCTTAAGGTGCTCTACCGTCGCCTTTTCGGTGAATTTGAGATCGAGGACCTCAACCTTTCCCGCGGCCCGACGGTTGATCTCCTCCTGGAGACGGATCAGGTCGACGGCCCGGACCTGAGGGGAGACCGCCTCCACCACGAAGGGCCTGCCCGTCCCCAGCATCCGTGCATCGATGTCCTCTCTCCCCGAGCCGTGAAATACGGTGTCGTCGCACCTGGTCGCCTCGATGACCGGATCTCTTATCAGCTCGTCCACCGACTCGGGGTACCTTTTGCCGGTGAAGTTGCAGCTCTCGCACCCGCTCCCGCCGCATTCGCGGCAGGGCCACCTAGTCTGGGGAAAGCCCCGGACCAGCTTTCGGTACCTTCCTTCGATGTAGAGGGAGGCGACCTGCACATTCACCTGCCCATCTTCCAGGTTCAGGACCGCCAGGACGTCGGGCGAGCTGAAGCTCGTCGTCTTTTTTGTCCTCTCAGCGATCCTCTTTCCAACCTCGCGGTTCAGCTCCGACTTCATCGGTTCGGCGTGCCGAGACCCGCCGTCCGCCAGAACCAGCTCCTCGTTCTCAGCGAGAAGGCCGCTCATCTTGGTGCCGACGAGAAAAGTCTCGTGCTCGATATGGCGAAGCTCCCTCACCGCGGCCTCGGCCCAGCGGTCCAGCCTCTCCGGCTCCATTTCCCCGAGACAGACCCAGCACCGCTCCGGCTCGCCCGCGAGGCCCAGCTTCAGCCTCGCGCTTTTGGAGCTTGGAGCAAGCTCCTCCAGAATCTCTCGTCCCGACTCGCCCAGGGACCCGGCCATGGCGAGGAAGGTCTTGATGGAACTGCCCCGTTCCGCGTTCGTCAAGCCCGTCGAGAGCATCGCGAACTGCCTTCCAAGACAGCTGTCGCAGATGGGGCCGAGCCGGAGGATCCTCCTCGCGACCTCAGTCAGGTTGGCGACGTTATCATCAATTTCATCTGAACTCATGTTGACGCGTCTCTTTTTCGTACCGTTATCTTCTCTCTTTCGTCCCGTTCCCGCCCATCTCTCTTTCATCTGGATTGGTTGCCTCTCTTCTATCAAGCTCGTTATTTATCAGCACTATGCAGTGGTCTGCGTGGAGGCTCTTCGGCCCCACGGAGACTATCTTCGCCCCCACACTCGCGAGGAAGGCCTCGTCCTCCTCCGATAGGCCGATGTGGTCTCCCAGGACGAAGGTTCCATCAACCGCCGATGAAAGGCCTCGATAGTCAGATCCATCCTCTCTTAAATAGTAGGTCGTCCCCTCGCCGAAGACCTCAAGGTTCGCGAGGTCCCCGGTCCGGACGAAGATCCCCGGCGTCGACCGGCTCCATTCGGAGTCCGCCTCCAGGGCCAAGGCCTTCTTCAGAAGCGCCGCCGTCGTCCTCTCGTCGGGGTTGAGGTGGCGCAGGTCCCGGCCCCGGAGGTGGACCGTCTTTGGGGCAGGGCCTCCGCGGAAGATGAGGTAGACCCGGACGTCCCTCCTGATCCCGTGGGAGAGGACGAAGGCCGAGTTGATGCACCGGCAGAGGATGTCGATCCTTCCGGAGGTGCCAGGGATGTCCTCGAGGGAGAAGTCGGGGGTCGTCGCCGCGAGGTTTCCCACCACTACGAAGTTTCTCATGGGGAGGGGATGGAGAGCTTAATAGATCCCCTTTTCGTCTCCGAGAGTTGGTTTGATTTCAAAAGATCGATGCCTATTGCTCGATTCCGATTATCACTGTGCCGATTATCAAAACGTTTATAACTTTGTTTGAGGAAGATATAAATATCATCCTAAGAGTGGTGAGAGAATGCGACGAATCAAAGTCATCGCCAACAAAACCTGGGAAGCAGATCCGCTGATAGATGCCATGTTGAATTACAAATTTAAGCCGAGAGATCTGCCGTATCCAATTTACGTAAATCAGCCTCCATTGGCTACATGCGGTGTCGTCCACATGCCAAGGCTTATTTATGATTTTGGAGGAGACATCGTCGAAGTGTGGTGCATAGAAGACCAGATGAACCCCAAAGTCAGCGGCTCGAGCACTCACGAAAAGGTTAGAGTCCTTCCGGAAATCCTTCTTAAAAGTGGAGAGCCCGATCTTGTAATCGCTTTTGGAACGGCGGGCAGTCCCGAGCCGAATGAAAACGGTGGCGTCTCCTGCGGAGCATCTTTTTATTTGCACGACGGCCAAGATCCCAAAAACCCAGATCCATGGGACGGTACCATCGAAGGAGAAAACTATGTCGGAAGGCTGCTTGAGTCCGACGTTCCTGACGAGGTTTTTGGCCTTTTCACCGAAGAGAATCTCGCCACGATTCGCAGACTGTTTTTAAGCGTTCCCCTTTCTCCCGCATCAAACCCGGATTTTAATCGATCCAAAAACAACTTGGGCGTCGGCGATATCAACATCATCGATTATGGTCTATATAAAAAGGAGGATCTCGAAGCCATCGACGACGCAACGAAGACGGTGCCAGAAGATAAGAAGATAGTCTCTGTAGAAACGACTCACGGCGTCATCGCAGCGTCAACCATTGCGTATACGAAGTCGCCCACGTTGTTCATAAGTGCCATAAGCGATCAGGTAGGCAAGTTCGACGAACAAGTAAGTCCCAAGCCTGAGGCTCAGAACTTCACCGCAGCTTTTAATGGAGGAATAGTGACCGCGTGGATATTACCGAAATTAATAGAATTCCTGCGAAACTACAATTAATTTAAGTACTTTGCTAATTTTTTAATTTTATGGATGATTCAGCAGAGCAAATATCACATTCATAGAGGGCGTGATACGGAAGTACCCGACCATTAAGTGAAATATTTATATATGATTTGACGGAATTCATCGACCGGAAATTGAGATAGACGTGACGATTCCCATGAGATGCTCATTCCTTCTACCCCTTTGCCTGCTGGCTCTTCCGATCCTGGCCGCCTCATCAGCTGTAGAGATGGGCTATGAAGATCAGATTGGAGGGCCATGCGGCGCTTCACCCGCCGAAATCAGCGAGGCTCCGATAGAGCCGGAGAGAGCGCCTGACGCCCAGTCCATCAGCCGGATGATGGAGCTTACTGGGATATCCGCCCTTCACGATCGTAACATCACCGGAAAGGGGGTAACTATCGCCCTCCTGGACAGCCAGTTCTATTACGACAACGAGACCGCCGAGAAGCTCGCCATCGATATAGTTCCCATCTACAACGGAAGCTACCGTAAATACGAGGTCCACGGGATCGCATGCGCAGAGCTGATATCCGAGATCGCCCCCGACGTCAAACTTTATCTGGTGGATGCCGGCGGGACTGAGACGGACGTCGAAAAGGCGATGGAGAAGCTGACGAATCTGGACGAGCATATAGACATAGTATCGTGCTCATCGGACTTCCCCTTCGGCAGGTTCGACGGGGAGGATGAACTATGCAAAGAGGTCGAGAAGCTGACCTCAAACGGCACCCTCTGGATCAACGCCGCCGGAAACCAGGCCCTTTGCCACTGGTCCGGCGAGTTCAAAGACCCCGACGGAAACGGGTTCAACAACTTCTCACCAGAAGACGAGAGCATAAATTTGACCCTGGAAGAGGGCGAAGCCGTAAGCCTCTGGCTGAGCTGGGAGGACGACTGGGATAAAGCGACCCTGGATTACGACCTTCGCCTCGACCACCCCAACCGGGGTTACTCCATATCAGACGAGCCCCAGAAGGGCTACAGAGGCCAAAAGCCGATAGAGGCGATACATCTATTCGCCCCGGAAGATGGAACCTACCAGATAAAGATCAGGAGTTACGATGCTCCAGACGCTCCCAACGCTCTCGATGCTCCCGTTCGTTTCCACCTCTTCACCACCAGAGACCTGGACGAGCACCAGGTTCCTGAGTCGAGCGTCGGAATTTTGGGGTGCTGCCAAAACGTGATAACCGTGGGGGCGATCAACCTCTCCACCCTGGACGTCCAGCCCTACAGCTCGAGGGGCCCCACTAAAGACGGACGACGAAAGCCGGACCTGGTGGCCCCAGACAACGTGACCACCTCTTCCTACATCTCCCAGGCCTTTGTGGGAACTTCTGCGTCCGCCCCCTACGTGGCGGGATGTGCGGCCCTGATCATGGAGATCTTCAGAGACGATCCGGACCTGGACACAGGAAGGGTGCTGCTGGAGAGCGCCACGGACCTGGGACCCCCAGGTCCCGATAACACCTACGGCTACGGCCTTGTGAACCTGAGCGGCCTGGAAGTGATTCGATGATTGAAATGAAAAATATACTTTTGATTTTGGTCTTGTCGGCGGCCTTTCTGATCCCCGGAAGCGCCCAGACCGAGGAGTTCGAAAGCCTTGAGTACGGCTTCTCTGTGGAGTACCCAAGAGAGCTGGAGATTGACCTCCTCACTCTTGATCTCACCGCAGGAGTAGAGGACGCGGTCGTAGAGTTCATCGCCCCCGGCGTGATGACCATCTACGTCGGAGCCTCCGAGCGGAGAGGCTTATCCCTGAACCGGTTCGCCTCCAGGGCGGAATCGGACTACGAAGAATCCTGCGACCGTTTCGAGGTGATGAACACAGAAAAGAGGAACTCCAACGGCGCCGAGACCCTGGAGAAAGAATACCTCCTCGAAGCCGAGACGGGCGTTTATCTCATTAAAGACGTCTTTTTGAAGGGCGACGACCTGGTCTACCATATATCCTGCAGGGCAGCCCAGTCGGAATACAGGAGAGCCGATATTCTCTACTTCAATGACTTCATAGATTCTTTCAGGATAGTTTCCATAGACGAGACCTTGACTGGCGACTGGATCCAGACCTCAAAGCCCATCTGGTCTTCGCCTGCCTTGGCCGACATCGACGATGACGAAAAGCTGGAGATCGTGGTGGGGACGAACGAGGGGAAGCTGTATGTCTTCAAACCGGACGGCTCCAGGACGGCCGGGTTCCCGACGACGGCGGAAGATGGCATCCGCTCCTCACCTGCCGTCGCGGATCTGGACGGCGACGGGTCTTTTGACATCGTGGTGGGGTCCGACGACGACAGGCTCTACGCCTGGGACGGCAAGGGAGACCTTCTGCCAGGATTTCCAAAGCTGACATCAAACGACGTCGCCTCGTCGCCGGCCATAGGCGACCTCGACGGTGACGGCTCCCTCGAGATCGTGGTGGGGTCTTGCGACCGGGGGATATACGCTTTTCACGGCGACGGCTCTCCAGTCTGCGGCTTTCCGCTGATCACAGCAAACTCGGTCTGGTCCTCGCCAGCCATCGCCGACCTGAACGGCGACGGCAAGCTCGAGATGGTGGCGGGCTCCAAGAGGTTAGGGGAGGACATCATAGCGATGTTTCTGGGATCGTACACGGGGCAGGTTTACGCTGCGGACTTTTGGGGATGTCCCCTTTCTGGATTTCCCGTCGACCTGAGCAGCCCATCCCTAAGCGACCTTGAGGGAAGCGGCATAGGATACTCCTCGCCGATTCTGGCGGACCTCAACGGCGACGGAAACTTGGAGATAATAATTGGGGCACTAGACGGCCTTTACGTTCTGACACGAGAAGGCGAAGATCTGAGGCGATTCCCCAGAAAGACGAGCGGCTCGCTTCAAGACGGCTTCATGGCCGTCGGGGATATCGACGGTGACGGATCCCTGGAGATCGCCGCTGGCGGAACGGACGGCAGGTTATACGTCTGGCGAAATGACGGTTTCGATTATCCGGGGTTCCCCATACAGACGGGAGGATACGTCAAGCATATCGCCCTCGGCGACATAGACGATGACGGCGAGCAGGAGATCATAGGAGGGTCCAGTGACAACAGGGTTCACGCCTGGAAGCTAAACGGAACCGAAGTTTCGGGGTTCCCCAAAGTCACCCTCGATAACGTCGACACCACGCCCGCCCTAGGCGACCTCGACGGCGACGGAACCCTCGAGATGGTGGCAGGGTCCGACGACGCCCGAATTTACATCTGGGAGATCTCAGACTCCTTTGGAGATCTCGACTGGCCCATGATCAGGCAGAATTTCCGCCACACCGGCACTGTGCTCACGTAGCCGAAGGTGGAGATCTAAATTTTTATATTTTCGGCGAAATGTGAACGTCTTTCAGTCTGCGGCATTATCTATATATTCGGCGATCCAAATGTGCATGGTGATACTTTTGAAGAAGACGAACCTGTTTCTGGCAGCCCTCTGTTGCTTTACGGCCTTTTGTCTTGCGGGCCCATCTCTTGCCCAAGAGGTCCAGCAGGATCTGTTGATACAGGATAGCGGGAATGATACTGCGGTTAACGTCGCCGGTTGGTACTCGTCGGGACTACTGACCTATGCAGAAGCTGTGAAGTTCGAACCACCGGGATCGAGCTGGACTCTTGACGCCGTTCAGATCCTCGGCTGGGACGAAATTTATGAGAACGAAACAGAGCTGAATGAGCAGATAATATGCATGGAGATCAGGGACGAGAACCTGAACCTCCTCTATAGGTTCACAGATTCCCAGCTGCCTTATTTCACCTTCTTGGGGATGCCAGGATTTGCCGTGATCGAAGTTCCCTCCTTACCCATAAACGGCGATTTCTACGTATGCTTCTACGATCGCGGAGCCGTCGAAGTAGGATTGGAATTGAGCGATGGCGTGAGCAACTCGTACTTCTTTGATTTGCCCAACAAGAAACTCGAGCCAGCCGAAGTCGGGATCAACGCTACTGAGGGGCTCCTGCCCGTGAACTGGATCATTAGGGCGGTCGGGCACTGAAAAATCTGCCCTTTACCATCATGTCCAAGAAAATTTTTGGCAGCTGTGTCTGCATCGGCGGCATGCCCGGGATCGGAAGCGTCGGGAAGGTGGCTGCAGACTACATCGGCACCGCCCTGGAGTGCATGACCTTTCAGCTGATGGTATCCTCCGGCTTTCCGCCCGAGGTCCCCGTGGAGGGGGGGATAGCAAGGGCCCTCCAGGTGGAACTGAAGGCCCCTGAGGGGAGAGACGACCTTCTCATCCTCACCGGAGACGCGCAGCCCCTGAAGCCGCCTCACATGTACAACCTTGCGGGAGAGATCCTGAAGGCCCTCGCGTCCTTCGAGGTGACCGACCTGATCACCCTCGCCGCTTACGTCGGAAGCTCAGAGGAGACCGTCTTCGGCGTCACCACCGATCCGGACCTCGCCCGGGATCTGGAGGAGGGCGGCATCGCCCTGCTCCGAGACGGGATCGTAGGGGGCCTCAACGGGATCCTTATCGGTCTCTGTCCCTCCTACGGGATGCGGGGCGTCTGTCTCCTGGGAAAGACCGACGGCGAAAAAGCGGTCGACCTCGCGGCTGCAGAGAACCTGATCGATGCCGCCAGCGACCTTCTGGGCCTGAAAGTCTCGACGGAGATCCTGGGCTGGGCCCTGCGCGAAGAGCCGAAAGAGGATGAGAGGGAAAAGCAACCCCCTCGGCGCCAGGAGGACGATCACGCAGGATACGGATGACCCAGGGCACGCGACATTTTTTTACAACAATTACAATCTTTCTGTAAATTGAAGTGAATAATTGATATCCTTTATTTTTAATGAAACGTTCATGGCCCACAGGGCCACCCATGCTGATGAAAATCGGAACATATTAATATTGCATGAGTCAGACACTACCTCTTCATAAGATGGGCAATAGAGGTCGTTGGCATTTG
>Ga0272442_10006949_pt1 | contig 14731 bp, 14 predicted proteins | sample SSMForm2O_FD_200262 | JGI IMG/M metagenome (GOLD analysis project Ga0272442, IMG submission 200262) | Marine sediment archaeal communities from Little Sippewissett salt marsh, Falmouth, MA, United States - SSM-Form-2O | ecosystem: Environmental > Aquatic > Marine > Wetlands > Sediment ...
TATTTTTTTTCGTTCAACGATTATTTAAGGAATAAATTCGGCGAGAGGGTCCAGCGGTTAAGCCTTAACGCCGGATTTGGCTGCCCGAACCGCGACGGGACAATCGACGCGGGCGGGTGTATATATTGCAACGAAAAAGGTTTTTCTCCTTTCGCGGGAACGCGCCTTTCGCTTGATGATCAGATATCGCGCTCAATGGATTACGCGAGGAGGCGTTATAAGGCGAAAAAATTCATCGCCTATTTTCAAAATGCCACCAACACCTACGCGCCGCCGGAAGATTTGAAAAAGGCATATGACGTAATAAAGAAATTTCCCGAAATAGTGGGCCTATACATTTCCACGCGGCCCGACTGCGTAGACGAGGAAAAACTTGAGCTCATCGATTCGTATTCTAAGGATTACGACGTCTGGATAGAGTACGGGCTTCAGAGCGTGCATGACAGGACATTAAAGATGATCAACAGGGGGCATGTCTTTCACGATTTCGTCGAGGCCGTGCAGATGACCTCGAAGAAGAACATAAAGGCGGCCGCCCATATAATACTCGGCCTGCCCGGGGAGACGCGGGATGATATTTTAAAGACCGCGGGAAAACTCGCCAGGATGTCCGTGTTCGGAATAAAGTTCCATATGCTTCACGTGCTTAGAGACACGAAGCTTGAGGATTATTACAGACAGGGCAGGATACGGCTTTTGACTTTCGCGGAGTACGTAGGACTTGTGTGTGATTTCATCGAACGCATAAGCCCCGAACATGTCATATTCCGACTGGTCTCCGACGCGAAAGCCGATTTTCTCGTTGCGCCGAAGTGGATTAACGGAAAATCCGAGGTAATAAAGTCGGTAAAAAACGAATTTAAAAAAAGAGGCACGAGACAGGGCTCGAGATACCCTTCGGTAAAGACAACCGCCTATATAAGAGGAGCTTGATCTTGAAAGTCATAGATGAGATAGCCGGTTACATAAAAAATTACAGGCCGCGCCACTCCAACAATATAAATTTCGCCCTGCATATAGTAGGCGTTTCGCAGGCGGTCTTCGGGGTTTTTCAGATATTGACGGGCGGATGGAAAATGGGTATACTCAATGTGTTTCTGGGGTATCTTTGGCAGTGGATAGGCCACACCTATTTCCAGAAGGACGAGATGGGCGAGGTCACCGGCGTAAAAAAATTAATAAGGAAATTTAGAAGGCCTTAAGATTCGGCATTCCGCGTCGCGGCGGACCAACGGCGCTTTATCAGTCGAAAAAAAGGATATCTGATGATAAAAAATTTGACAGAGATGAAAATCGGAGACAGCGGAATCGTCAAAGAACTACAGGGCGGAATGGGTTTTACGGAAAGAATCCGCGGCATGGGCATATATCCGGGCAAAAAAATAAAAAAGACAGGCGCCCATTTCTGGAGAGGGCCGGTCACTGTTGTTGTGGATAGTTTTCAGGTGGCGATAGGATACGGCATGGCATCAAGGGTTATCGTCGAGCTCGAGGGATAAATGGATATAAAAAAGATATTATTGATAGGTAATCCCAACGTCGGCAAAAGCGTGATTTTCTCGCGTCTCACCGGAGCGAAGGTCATTATATCCAACTATCCGGGCACGACCGTGGAATTTACTCAAGGGTATATGAAATTGGGAGATGCCACCCCCGCGATTATAGACGCCCCCGGCACCTACACGTTAAGGCCTACGACTAAGGCCGAAGAGGTCTCCGTGCGCATGCTTCGGGAAGGGGATGTCATCGTGAATGTGGTGGACGCGACGAACCTGGAGAGAAACCTATATCTGACGCTGGAGCTGCTGGAGAGGGATACACCGGTTGTCGTGGCGCTTAATATCTGGGACGACGCGAAACACAAAGGCATCGAGATAGACGCGGAGAAGCTTGAGAAAATCCTCGGCGTTCCGGTAATCCCGACCTGCGGCCTTACCGGAGAGGGCATAATGGAACTCGTAAGGCATATCCGCAAGGCGAAACCTAAAAAGCGGAAACCCCTCGACAGCGCGGAAAAATGGAAATATATAGGAACCATAATAGGGGAGGTGCAGAAACTTCATCACAGACACCATACCTTTTTGGAGATACTGGCGGATTTAAGCGTCAAGCCGCTTACCGGCATCCCCGTCGCCCTGCTTGTTTTGTTTTTTGCGTTTTTGACGGTCCGTTTTATAGGTGAGTCGCTGATAGGTTATATATTCGAGCCGTTTTTCGAAGCGGTATGGGCGCCTTTGATGATACGGCTATCCGAGTTTTTGGGCGCGGGGTCTTTTCTGAATAATATCCTTATAGGCGGTATCGTCGACGGAAAGGTGGATTTCGGCCAGTCATTCGGGCTTCTTACCACGGGCCTCTTTGTCCCGTTCGCGATGGTCCTGCCTTATATAGTGAGTTTTTATTTCGTCCTGGGAATACTCGAGGATTTCGGGTATCTGCCGCGCCTGGCCGTTTTAATGGACAATCTTATGCACAAGCTCGGCCTGCACGGTTATGCCGTGATACCTATGATTTTGGGCCTTGGATGCAACGTCCCGGGCGCGCTCGCGACGCGTCTTTTGGAAGGACGACGCGAGAAATTCATCGCCGCTACGCTGATGGCCGTCGCCATACCGTGTATGGCCCAGATAGCGATGATTACGGGGCTCCTCGGGAAGAGAGGAGGCAGGTATGTCGCGCTTGTATTCGGCGTCCTGTTCTTCCTTTTGATAATAAAAGGCGTCATATTGAATAAGTTGACAAAAGGCAAAAGCCCCGAAATCCTGCTGGAGATGCCTCCGTACCGCCTGCCTCAGTTTCGGCCCGTTATGAGGAAATTACTGATAAGGATTACCGGATTTTTACGCGAGGCGGTTCCTTACGTGCTGCTCGGTATACTTTTTGTCAATATTCTTTACGCCCTGCGCGTCATAGATTTTCTCTCCGATGTTTTCTCTCCGGTATTACGCGGCATCTGGGGGCTTCCGGAAGAAGCGATAGGGGCGCTTTTGATAGGATTTTTAAGGAAGGACGTCGCGATAGGCATGCTGGCCCCTTTAAACCTGACTACGAAACAGCTGGTCATAGGAAGCACGGTTTTGGCGATATATTTTCCGTGTATAGCGACATTTATGGTGTTGATCCGCGAGCTTGGACTTAAGGATATGCTGAAATCCGCGATTATAATGATAAGCACCGCTATAATAGTCGGCGGCCTCCTCAATTTTGTGTTGAAGTTTTGACATAGGTTTACGCCTATGGGAGTAAAAAATTTTTTAATAGCGGCATTTTTGATATATGCCGTATTTTTGGGAGGTGAAGCTATGGCTTTGACGATAAAAAGCTCCGCTTTCGAGACCGGTGGCATGATGCCGGCAAAATACACCTGCAAGGGCGAGGACGTTTCTCCGCCGATGAGCTGGGGCGCCGTTCCGGAGGGAACAAAAAGTTTCGCGCTTATTTGTGACGACCCCGACGCCCCGTTTATGACATGGGTGCACTGGGTGATCTACGATATACCGGCGGACGTCACGGAATTGGGCGAGAATACGCCAAAGGAAAAGACACTGCCTGACGGGACCCTGCAGGGCAGGACTGATTTCAGAAAAATCGGCTACGGCGGGCCCTGTCCGCCTCCCGGAGGGCCGCATCGTTATTTCTTTAAGCTGTATGCCCTTGATGCGAAACTTAATCTTGGGCCGGGCTTGACAAAGAAAAAACTTCTTGAGGCCATGGAAGGGCATATACTGGAACAGGCCGAGGTTATCGGAAAATTCAAGAGGTAGTAGTTTCAGGGTTCAGGGTACAGGTTCCTCCGCAGGAGGAAGGGGACTGGTCTATGCTTTGCAATAAGCCTTGTGTAGACCTGTCCCCCTACGGCAAAGGACGAAGGGGACAGGTTTAGCTTTGCGGTCAGAACCGTCCCCAGCTTGGAGCGGGGACAGGTTTAGCTTTGCGGTCAGAACCGTCCCCAAAATAGGGTACAGTAGTTAGCCGGTGAGCGGGTTAGACGAAAGGCAGTTATGCAAGACGCAAATAATCTGAAAAATACGCCGCTTTTGGGCGAACACATTAATCTCAAGGCCAGAATGGCGCCTTTTGCCGGGTGGAATATGCCCATACAGTATGAGGGGATTATAGCCGAACACAACCATACCCGCGCCGGCGCATCTTTGTTTGACATATGCCATATGGGGGAGTTTTACGTAGAGGGCGGGGCACGCGAGACGGGGTTAGATGCGATATTTTCTTTTTCGATAGACGAGATACCACTTAAAAAATGCCGTTACGGAGCGATGTTGAATGAAAAAGGCGGCATTATGGACGATTTAATAGTTTACAGAATCGCAAAAAATGAATGGATGATCGTGGTAAATTCGGCTACAATAGATAAAGACGCGGCGCACATCAGGCGCCATCTTAAAAAGGGGGCCGATTTCAAGGACCGTTCGGCGGAACTCGCCAAGATTGACCTGCAGGGGCCCTTATCGCGCGATGTGCTGACGGAGCTGGTAGCGCCCGCCGCGGGGAAATTGGGTTATTATACGTTCGATTTTTTCGACGTGCTCGGCGAGAATATCATAATAAGCAGGACCGGATATACGGGCGAATTGGGTTACGAGCTCTACATAAGCGCCGGCAAGGCCGTTGCGTTATGGCGTCTTCTTTTGGGGGATAAAAGAGTCAGGCCGGCCGGATTGGGGGCGAGAGATACGCTGCGCTTGGAGATGGGATACAGCCTTTACGGGCAGGATGTAAACGAAGACACTTCGCCCCTGGAAGCAGGCCTTGAACGATTTATAGATTTAAACGGGGATTTCATCGGCAGAGACGCGCTGGCCGGGCAGAAGAAAAAAGGCGTAAAGAGAAAACTTGTCGCTTTTAAGTCGGATTCGAGAAAAGCGCCGCGTCATCATTACTCGATCATGAAGGATGATAAGGAAATCGGCAGTGTTACCAGCGGCAGCTTCGCTCCGAGCCTCGGCTGTGGGATAGGGATGGGATATGTCGCCGCGCCCTACGCCCGAGAAGGCGAAGGAATTTTAATAAAGAGCGGCCGTAACGAGATAGGGGCCGTAATAACGCAAAGGCCTTTTTATAAGAACGGCTCGGCGCGCGTAAAATAAGGAACCGAATTTCCACCTCGTAGGTGGAGAAGGTTAAGGGCGGGGTTACCTGCGATTAGGAGGGCGGGGAATGGATATACCGAAAAATCTTTTTTACACGAAAGAACATGAATGGGCGCTTATAGAGGGCAACAAGGCGAGGGTAGGCATTACCGACCACGCGCAGTCGCGGCTCGGCGATATAACCTACGTGGAACTTCCGGCCGAAGGCAAGGAGGTAAAGCAGTTTGAGATGATGGCCTCGGTGGAATCCGTAAAAGCCGCGAGCGAGGTGTATGCGCCGTTATCCGGAAAACTCGTAAGCGTGAATAGCGCCCTGCAGGCATCGCCCGAGACGGTAAATAGCTCGCCCTATAAAGACGGTTGGATGGCAATCATCGAGATCAAAGACGAATCGGAAAAGGCCGCTCTTATGGACTGCGAAAAATATAGGAAATATCTGGAGAGCGCCGCAGAATGAGTTATTATATGACGCACACAAAAGAGGAAATCAAATCGATGCTTGATGTGATAGGCGTCGATTCCATAGACAAACTTTTCAAGGACATAAAACCCGCCTATAGGCCCAGATCATTCAAGCTGCCGCGCGGAAAATCCGAGCTTGAGACGCTGGATGATTTCAAAAAGCTCTCCTCTTTAAATTGCTCCGCGGTAACAAAATTTTTGGGGGCGGGATTTTACGATCATTACATCCCGTCGGTGGTTGACGCGCTTTCCGGACGTTCGGAGTTTTACACCGCCTACACTCCGTATCAGCCGGAATGCTCTCAGGGGACGCTTCAGGCGATTTACGAATATCAAAGCGCTGTCTGCGCCCTTACGGGAATGGATATCGCGAACGCCTCACTCTATGAGGGAGGCACCGCCCTATACGAGGCCGCGATGACGGCCGCTAGGATTACGGGCCGGAGGAAGATAGTCGTCGAGGAGGGAGTCAACCCGATATACAGAAAGATACTTTATACATACACGCACAACCTGTCTTTTGAGTTTTCCCTGATACCCGTGCGCCACGGCGTCTCAAGCAGGAAAGAGATGCGCGAACACATAGACGAAAAGACCGCGGCCGTGATACTGCAAAACCCCAATTTTTTCGGCGCCGTTGACGACCACGCCGACATAATCGAAGAGGCGCATTCAGCGGGCGCCCTCGCGATAGAGTCGGTTTATCCCATTTCACTCGGCATGCTTAAGACGCCGCGCGAGATGGGAGCCGATATTGTTACCGGTGAAGGCCAGAGCATGGGCATGCCGCTTTCTTTCGGCGGGCCGTATCTCGGTTTTATCGCGGCCAAAAAGGAATTCGCCAGAAAGATGCCGGGAAGAATAGCCGGAGCTACCGTGGACAGCAAGGGCAGAAGGGGCTTTGTCCTTACTCTTCAGGCGCGCGAACAGCACATAAGACGCGAAAAAGCGACCTCGAATATCTGCTCGAACGAGGCGTTATGCGCGTTGAGGGCAGTCATTTATCTTTCCGCCCTCGGCAAAGAGGGTGTTCGCGAACTCGCCCGTCTTAATTACGGCAAGGCGGAATTCGCGAAGGACTGTTTGGATAAAATAAAAGGCGTGGAAGTCAAACGGAGCTCGCCGACGTTTAACGAATTTACCGTGTCACTGCCGATAGACGCCGGCAGGGCCGTTAACGATATGATAGCGCGCGGATTTCTGGCGGGCCTGCCGCTGGGGAAATATTATAAGGATATGAAAAATTACCTTTTAGTCGCCGTAACGGAAAAAAGGACAAAAAAAGAGATAGAGAATTTCGCCGGCGCGCTGGAGAAGACGCTATGGAAGAAATGAAGCTTATATTCGAAAAAGGCGCCAGAGGAAGACGGGGAGTCAAGCTTCCGGAGGCCGATATCCCGCGCTTCAAAGACCCGGACGGCAAATACCTGCGGAAAGACGCGCCTCCGCTGCCCGAGGTCTCGGAACTCGACGTGGTAAGGCATTTCACCGCTTTGTCACAAAGGAATTTTTCCATAGACACGAATTTTTATCCTCTCGGCTCCTGCACGATGAAATATAATCCTAAATTCACCGAGGAGATCGCGAGGCTTCCCGGTTTCACCGATCTACATCCGCTTATGGCGCAGATTGACGGCGCCTCATGCCTCGTCCAGGGCGCCCTGGAGGTCCTTTATAACACCGAGTCCCTTCTGGCTGAGATTACCGGCACCGAGGAGGTTACGACCGAGCCGCTTGCCGGCGCACACGGCGAACTTACGGGTATAATGCTTATCGCCGCCTATCACAGGGATAAGGGAAACAAAAAGAAATACGTTATCGTTCCGGATTCCTCGCACGGGACAAACCCCGCCAGCGCGGCTATAGGCGGTTACGAGCTTATTTCTATCCCGACGGCGGAAGACGGCTGTATGGATATGAAGGCGTACAAAGATAAACTTACCGACGAGGTCGCCGCGGTGATGCTGACGTGCCCCAACACGCTCGGCATTTTTAACGCGCGCGTAAAGGAGATAACGGATCTCGCGCATAAAGTCGACGCGCTCGCCTATTATGACGGCGCCAATCTTAACGCGATACTCGGAAAATGCAGGCCCGGTGATTTGGGTTTTGATGTTGTCCATCTCAATCTCCACAAGACATTCGCCACCCCGCACGGCGGAGGCGGCCCCGGGGCGGGGCCGGTCGGCGTTAACGAAAAGCTTACGCCGTTTTTGCCCGTTCCGAAAGTCGTAAGAAAAAAAGACGGTTCGTTTTCGCTCGTTGAGGACAGGCCGAAGTCGATCGGACGCATCGCCCCTTTTTACGGCAACTTCGGGGTTATACTAAAGGCATACGCCTATATAACTCTTCTCGGCGGGGAAGGGCTGATAAAGGCGAGTGAGGGCGCGGTTTTGAACGCCAATTACTGCCTCAAACGTCTTAAAGGGGCGTATCAGATCCCCTATGACAGGATATGTATGCACGAGTTTGTGCTTTCCGCCTCACGACAGATGAAAAACGGGGTGCACGCGCTTGACATAGCGAAGTTCCTTATAGATAAAGGCGTACATCCACCCACCATATATTTTCCGCTTATCGTGAAAGAGGCGATGATGATCGAGCCGACCGAGACCGAATCAAAAGAGACACTCGAGCGTTTTGCGGAAATTATGCTTGAGGCGGCGAGATTGGCCGAGAGCGACCCGGCCGTTCTGAAAAACGCGCCCGCCGCTATGCCCGTATCCAGGCTAGACGAGGTAAAAGCGGCGCGCGAGCTCAACTGCAGCTGCGTATGATAATTAAAGACATATCTTTCGCGGAGGCCGAGAAAAATATATCGTATGACAGGGCGCTTCTTGAGTCGGCCGAAAGCGGCGCCTCGGGGGAGGCCCTTCGGTTCTGGGAGGCGAGAGAATTTTTTATCGTCCTTGGAAGGATCTCCGAAGCCCGCCGCGATATAAAAATAGAAAACGCGAAACAAGACGCCATCGAAACGGTGCGGAGGATATCAGGAGGCGGTACGGTATTACAGGGCCCGGGATGCCTTAATTACTCACTCGTCATTTCGTACGGAAGAAACCCCCTGCTTAAAAACATAAAAAAGTCCTACGAGATTATTTTAAACAGGATATGCGCCGCCCTGGGACGATTAAATGTGCGGGCGGCGTTTGAGCCGGTCTCTGATATGGCGCTCGGCGGAAAAAAATTTTCGGGAAACGCCCAGGCCAGAAAAAGAAAATATATGCTTCATCATGGAACGCTTCTCTATAATTTTCCCATGGAAAAGATAGAGAGATATCTCACCATTCCCAAGGAGCAGCCGCCCTACAGGAGAAACCGCGCTCATAGGCATTTTTTGACCAATATAGACGCGGATCCGCGCCGTATCAGGCGCGAGATAGCCGCCGCGTGGGGAACTTAATATGAAAAGGACAGCGTATATAATAGAGAAGGCCAGGGAAAATCCGGCCCGAATCGTGCTTCCGGAAAACGACGACGCGCGGGTGAAAGAGGCGGCGCGCTTCATAGAGAAAAAAGGCATTGCCCGCCTTATTCCGGTACGGGCGGGCGAAGACCCGCTTCGTTCCGCGGCCGCGATGGTTCGGGACGGCGCGGCCGATGCCTTCGTGGCCGGCGCCTCTTACATGAGCAGGGATGTGATAAGGGCCGCGATAAAATACTTGGGCATAGACCGTTCCGTCGGAGTTGTCTCGGGGGCCTTTATTATGGAAGCGGAAAACTGCCCTTACGGCGAGAACGGCCTTTTCGTTTTTGCTGACTGCGCCGTGATTCCCTCACCGAGCGCGAAACAGCTCGCGGGTATCGCATCTTCAAGCGGGGACCTTTTAAAGAGTTTGTTTGGCATACAGCCGAAGATAGCGTTTTTGACATATTCATCCAAGGGGAGCGCGGCGGGCGAATCCATAGACCGGGCGCGGGAAGCGGTCGTCATAACAAGACAAAAGAGGCCCGATTTTATCTTAGACGGCGAGCTTCAATTTGACGCCGCGGTTATACCGGAGGCGCAAAAGAGAAAGGCGCCGGAAAGCCCCCTAAAGGGCCGGGCGAATGTTCTGATATTTCCTAATTTGGACGCGGGGAATATAACATATAAGGCGGTGGAACGCCTGGGAAGAGTAAAGGCGTCAGGCCCGGCTCTGCTCGGCCTTAAGAAGGTCTGCAGCGACCTTTCGCGCGGGTGTTGCGCGGAAGATATCGTAAATACCGTGGCGCTGACTTCTTTAATCAACTCGCGCCGCGCGCAACGTATCTGACAGGAGCGAGGAAAGGATCTTAAAATGATTGTCGTAACAGGCGCAGCGGGTTTTATAGGAAGCTGCCTTTTATGGAAATTGAATAAAGAGGCCCTGACGGATATCATCGTCGTCGACGAGAAGATTACGCCCGCGAAAAGGCGCAACATAGAGGGCAAGAAATTCAGAGATTTTCTTGATAAGGACAATTTTCTTTCCCTTGTCTTATCCGATAAACTACCGGATACGGTAGAGGCCATTTTTCATCTCGGCGCCTGTTCTTCCACCACGTTTAATGACGCGGAGTATTTCAGAAAAAATAACACCGACTACTCCAGAAAACTCGCCGAATACGCACTCAGAAAAAATATACGTTTCATATACGCGAGCTCCGGGGCCACTTACGGGGACGGGTCGCTTGGTTTTAGCGATAGCGACGAGACTACGCTTAAGCTTAAGCCGCTCAATCTATACGGCAACTCAAAACAGACCTTTGATTTATGGGTTATAAAAAACGGATACGCGGATAAATTGGTAGGCCTGAAGTATTTCAATGTCTTTGGCCCCAACGAATATCATAAGGCGGACATGCGCAGTCTTATCGCAAAGGCCTATGAGCAGGTTTTAACGGAGAAAAAGATAAAGCTTTTTAAGTCGCACGGAAAGGAATACGGCGACGGCGAATCAAAAAGGGATTTTTTGTATGTCAAAGACGCGGTCGAGGCCACGTATTTCTTTTTTGAAAAACGCGACAAAAGCGGCATATATAACGTGGGAAGCGGCAGGGCGCGCAGCTGGAACGACCTGGCAAGGGCGATATTTGACTCCCTCGGAATGGCGCCAGAGATAGAATATATGGATATGCCCGAGAATTTAAGGGGAAAATACCAGTATTTTACCGAAGCGGATATATCCAAACTGATCCGCGCGGGGTACGAGAAGAATTTTTATACCCTCGAAGACGGAGTCAGGGAATACGTCGCCTTTTTAAAAGAGAAAAGATACCTATGAACTCCTCCGCCGGCAGGTCGGCGCCTAAAGCGGTGAAATTCGGCGCCGACGAGAAATATACGCGTATTTTCAGCGCGAAATACGGCAGCGCCTCAGCGCTTCGTTCGGGAAAAGTGGTGTTGGCCGAAGGCGAGAACGTAGGCAGGCACAATACCGGAGGATTCGAGGAGGTCATTATTGTGCTTGAGGGACAGGGCGAACTTTTGACGGCAGGCGGCGAGAAATTGGGCTTTGAGAAAGACACTGCGCTTTATATACCTCCCGATACCGAACACGACGTTAAAAATACGGGCCGCGGACTTTTGAAATACGTATATGTGACCTGCCCGTGCAATGGCTACCCCACCTCGTAGGTGGGTTGGCTTCAGTACGTTTGGCTTTAGTCCAAAGAGGCGCATACAACCCCCGGGGTTGCCCGATTTGTGCATACAACCCCCGGGGTTGCCCGATTTGTAGCAGCGTGCATCCCCGGGGGTTGTTAAAGGTTCGTCCGAAGGACGAAGGGGACTGGTCTATGTTTTGTAATAAGCCTTGTGTAGACCTGTCCCCCTCTGGCAGCGAGAACCGTCCCCAAGTAACCTACTGGCGGTTACGAAGCAGGAGCGGTTTTTATGCACTTTTCCCCTTCCCTTCCTTTTTCCCTATGGTATAATTATACTAAATTAAGAGGAATACCTTAAAACGTGAGGGGGGCTTTATGTTCGCGTTGAGCAAGGAGATCAAATTCTGGTCTTTACTCAAAAAGTTTCTCCGCCATATGAGGTATGATAAGACAGCCGATATAGACGGCCCGGACGTTTTGAGGGAAAAGCTGTATGTGCGCGGCAAGGACATCAATGACCTTATAGGAAATATTACCTTCAGCGAGGCCGTCTTTCACATATTGCTTGACAGGATGCCTGCCGAGACCGAAAAGAAGATTTTTGACGCCGTTCTGGTGAGTTTCCACGGCGGCTTCGGGTATAGCCCGCCCACGGTGCTCCTGGCGCGGCTTTCGGCGACTACAGGTACCTCAGTTTCGCACGCATTGTCGGCCGGATACGCCGGCGGCGGCGAATATCATGTGGGCGCTATTGAAAAGACGATGGAAATTTACGAAGATATCAAAAATACAAGGAAAGAAGATGTTTCGGTAAGGGAGCATGTGGAGCGCTATGTCACAGCTCTTTTGGATAAAAAGGAGACGCTTTACGGCTACGGCCACCCCCTTTTCAAAAAGGATCCGCGGCCCGAGAGGTTAAGACAGATCCTTCGGGATTTAGATTACACGAGCGAGTACATCGAGATATATGACGAGGTTGCGAAACTGGCATACGGAAAAAAAGGTCTTTACCCCAACATAGACGGCATAAACGCCGCGATATTGCTTTCCCTGGGATTTAAAAGGCACTACGGAGTAGGGCTGTTTTTGCTCGCGAGGACGTCGGCCATGTTGGCGCATGTAGTCGAAGAGAAAACAAGAGAGCCCTTTTATCTGGAAGGCAAGATATACCCCCTGTTGAGGACGATGGAAAAAGAGCGTTCCGAGGCGGCCGCAAAACGATAAAAATCAATATCACGCGGCGCGCGGCGTATTACACGATACAGGGGAGCAAAAAGATAAGCTATCGGAGGTATTTATGTACGATTCAAAAGAAGTCGAATTGAAATCCATATCGGTGTGGAGCGTATTCAGATTTTACGGCGGGGTATTTTTGTTTATAGGCCTTATCATGGGGCTTTTTGGAAATCTCTTTAGAATAGACGTAACCTCGGGAGGAGTTGTGCGGATTTTTCCTTTTATGGCCGAGCTTGGCGGCAGTGTCCTTCTTGATTGTTTATTCGGCGTGTTATTCGGTGTTTTTTACGGCCTGGCCGCCGGTATCGCGGCTTCGATAGGCGCGCTGTTTTATAATTTCTTCGCCGCGTTGACCGGCGGGATAAAAATTACCTTAAAGGGCTGATCGATGTTTGGCTTTAGGTCTATGAGGATTACTACAAAGTTCATACTGTGGTTTTTATTTATCGCCCTTATTCCTTTGACTGTCGCGGTCTATATGAGCTATACGAGTTCGCGCAGGGTCCTTGAGGAAGAGGTGGAAAAACGCCTTCTCGCCGTCGCTGACAACAAGGCCAACCAGATAAAGACCTATTTTCGCGAAAAAGAAGGCAACCTGGCCCGCCTTTCGCTGATGGCCGACCTTACAACCGCCGCGGAGAAATTTGATAAGGCCCTTGAAAACGGAGTCGAATCTCCGGAGTATCAGGCGCTTATTAAAGAGTACAGACCCCTTTTGGTATATTACCAGGCGTTGTTCGGTTACGACGATCTTTTTATCATCTCTTCGGAGGGGACGATATTATGCTCCGCGGGCGGCGAGGAACGCAAAGAATCTATTTATGAAATAGCGCTGGATGAGAATTCGGAATTGGCGAACGCCTTCGTCAAGACGGCCGATTCATTGGAAACAACTATATCCAATTTCGAATATCATAGGCATAGCGCCAAACCGGCCGTTTTTATCGCGATACCGTTGTTGAGAGAGGGAAAATTTGTCGGGACGGTTATCTCCCGTATGAGCAATGAGGGCATCTCCGAGCTTACCGGGGACTACAGCGGTTTGGGCAGAACGGGAGAAACAATAATAGCGGCAAAAAAAGGAGAAGAGGCGGTATTTATTACGCCCCTAAGATTCGATCCCGAGGCCGCTTTTAAAAGAAGGGTGCTTATCGGCTCCGATAGAGGGCTGCATGTGCAAAGGTCTTTTGAAAAAGAAAGCGGTTCCGATAAGTCCGTGGACTATCGGGGCGAGAAAGTGCTTGCGATATGGAGATACCTGGTTTTTTCCAACTTAGGCATGGTCGTAAAAATGGACACCTCGGAGATATTCGCTTCCGCTAACCGCTTAAAAAACGCGCTGGTAGTGACTAGCTCGGCACTTTTAGTCGTAGTAGTGGTTATGGCGGTATTGATAGCGCGGTCCGTATCGGGCCCGATTAAGGAATTGACAAGGGTTTCCGGTATTATTACCGGCGGCGACCTGTCGGAGAGGGCGGCGATCGCCACTGGGGACGAGATCGGGGAGCTTGCCTCTTCTTTTAATAAGATGACGGACAGTTTCGTGAAGGCCCGTTCGGAATTAGAGGACGAAAGAGTCAATCTGGAGGATCAGAAAAAATTGTTGGAGAAGGCGAATAAGGAACTGGATAGCTTTGTTTATACCGCCAGCCACGACCTACGCGCGCCGCTGAGGGCGATCTCGTCTTTTTCCGGATTTCTCGAGGAGGACTATAAGGATAAACTGGGCAAAGAAGGCAAGGAGCAGCTGGGCGAGATTCGCAAGGGCGTAAACCGTATGACAAAGTTGATCGATGACCTGTTAGAACTTTCGCGCATATCGCGGATTAAAAACCCGTACGAGAGGGTAAAGATGAACGAGCTGGTGGCCTCCGTCGTTGAGCGCGTTAAATTTGACATCGATAAAAATAAAGTGGATCTAAGAATTCAGGAAAATATGCCGACAGTCAGCTGCGACGGCATCAAGATGGCAGAGGTATTTTTAAACCTGATTAATAACGCGATAAAATTTTCCTCAAAAAATAAAAAAGAGGACCCTAAAATAGAAATAGGGTGCGATACAAAAGAGGAATTTTATGAATTCCGCGTAAAGGACAACGGCATAGGAATCGATCCTAAGTATCATGATGAGATATTCGGCATATTCCGACGCCTGCAGACCGCCAGCGAATACGAGGGAACAGGGGCTGGGCTGAGTATCGTTAAGCGTATCGTGGAAGACCACGGCGGAAAGGTATGGGTGAAATCCAAGCCGGGCGAAGGGGCCGCTTTTTATTTTACCTTGCCGACGGGGGTCGTAAAGAAAAAGAAAAAAGTGGTGAAGGTGCTCACGGCCGAGGGTTTTGTAAGTAAAGAAA
>Ga0272442_10006950_pt1 | contig 14728 bp, 14 predicted proteins | sample SSMForm2O_FD_200262 | JGI IMG/M metagenome (GOLD analysis project Ga0272442, IMG submission 200262) | Marine sediment archaeal communities from Little Sippewissett salt marsh, Falmouth, MA, United States - SSM-Form-2O | ecosystem: Environmental > Aquatic > Marine > Wetlands > Sediment ...
TTGGTAGATAAGGATAAGTATGGTTTGAGCCGGGATGAGTTGTATGAAAAACTTAAAGAGAATAATGTTTATGCTCGCAGATATTTTTATCCTCTTATCTCCAATTTTCCCTCTTATCGGGGATATACATCAGCAAAGACTAAGAAGTTACCGGTTGCAAACAAAATAGCTGATCAAATAATATGTCTTCCTATTTATCTAGAATTAACGTCTCATCAGCTTGCATATATTATTCAGATAATCAAGTAAGAAAATAAAAGACAGGTGGAACGATATTTAATATAATAAACTAAAGAGGGAAAATGGTTGATATTATTATTGTCGGTGCTGGTAGCGCGGCCAGGGAAATATTATCCATAATTCAGGATATAAATAAGAAAGAAGATAGATGGAATATTATAGGTTTTATTGCAGATTATGGGCAAAACATCGAAAAATATACAAAAGGTAGATATAAAATTATCGGAACCATTAATGAATGGATTCCTAAAGCGAATGAATTTTTTACGGTAGCTATAGCGGATCCAAAAGGAAGAGAATTTGTTGTTAATAAACTTAGAGAGAAAAGAGCAAAATTTGTTAATATCATCCATCCAACAGTAAGAATAAATGACTACTGTAAAATGGGAAAAGGAATTATTCTGTATCCTTATGCATCTGTGGGGAATAATGCTAAAATTGGTGATTTTACATTTATACAGGGATCTAATATTGCTCACGATGTCCGTATAGGTGAATTTACAACGGTAAGTGGATTATGCGGGATTTTAGGAAATGTATATATTGGAAAGAGGGTTTTTGTTGGAAGTCATTCAGTGATTATCCCTGATAAAGCTGTAGGTGATGATTCATATATCGGAGCGGGAAGCGTAGTGATAAAAAATGTGAAATCTGGAACAAAAGTCTTTGGAAATCCAGCAAAAGTAGTTGATTTTTAATCTATAAAGAGCAGAAAAAAATTCAATAAAGGTATTTTGAGGAGGTAATAATGAAACTAAAAATTCATATTATTGTTTTAATAATTGGGTCTTTACTGTTTTTATTTTCCTGCAGCAAGAAGAGTGAAAACCAGATTAGGTATGGAGGACAGTATTATCCGGGAGAATTTCTTCTGGAAGGGTATGATTTTTTTGCTGCCCAGGGGATTAAGGTTGAACACATTATTTTCAGTTCAGGAACAGAAAATAATGAGGCTATAATCAGCAATAATATTGATATTAATGTTAATTCAGATTCAAAATCAGTTGCGTTATTCAATGCTATAGGAGAGGAAGCTGTAATAATTGGCACTGTACAAAGGGGAAACAGGTATTCAACGATCATTCCTATCGATTCTGACTATAAAGACTGGAGCGATCTCAAGGGTAAGAAGGTAGGTACAAGGTTTGGAACCGGAGCTGAGTTTGTTTTGAGAAAATATTTTAATATTCGTGATGATATAAATTGGGAAGATTTTGAGTGGATAAATATGAAAACTGAGGATATGATTTCAACTCTCGCAAACAATCAGATTGAAGCATTTACCGTATGGGCACCCACTGGAGAAATTGCTGAAGCTCAAGGAATAGGTAAGCTTTTGAGAAATTATGGAGATATAGCTCTTACCCCGGTTTTGATCCATGCAAATAAGGAATTTGTAGAGAACAATGAGGATTTGATCGTAAAGTTTCTTGCAGGACAGTTAAAAAAAGCTGAATTGATAGCAAATGATCCACATCAAGCTGCTCTTTATGCTGCTGAAGCTTCAGCAAAGAGAGGGATCGAAGTTTCTTCGGATGCGTTTGAATTGATCTTTAAAAGGATAGATTTTTCAATTGAGTTTGAAGATAATCTTATTGATGAACTCAGGAATACAGCAGCATTTCTCCATGAGCAAGGCAAGATAGATAAGATACCTGAATTTTATTGGAATACTGAATATATAGAAAAGGCTAAGAAATTAATTTCGGAATGAATCGTGAAAAGATTTTAAAAATAATACTGCCATTCCTAACAGTATTATTGATATTTTTTATCTGGGAATTACTGAGTAAATTCGGAATAATCAACTCGGCTCTTTTTTCTTCCCCCAGCCTTATTTTCTCATCAATTGCCTCCAGTTCTGTTATTCTTCAACATATCTTAAATTCATTATTAAGGCTAATCATATCTGTTGCTATTGGTTATATATTAGGTTTTTTAGCGGGAATAATAATCTCAGATTCCTATAAATTCAAGTTTTTGGAAGATTTAATAAGTTTTTTCATGTCTATCCCTGGAATTGCCTGGGCTCCTGTTTTTATCCTTTTTTTAGGTTTTGGAAATAATACAATAATTGCAGTTGGAATTCTAACAGCTTTTTTCCCAGTTACATACAATATACTGCATGGATTGAAGGGAATTGATAAAAATTTGTTTAATCTGGGAGATGTTTTCTGTTATAATTCTTTTCAAAAGTTATACTTAATTAAATTACCTTCTATAACAAATTATCTTCTGATTGCTCTGAAATTATCTTTTGCCAGAACCTGGAGAACTATAATAGCAGTAGAAATGATAGCTGCCACAATGTTTGGTCTGGGATATATGATATTTGATGCCAGGGAATTGTTAAACTCGAAAATAATGTTTTCTGGAATCATTCTTTCAGGTCTGATTTATTATATTTTAGAGAATTTTTGTATCCATCATATTGAAGAATTTACAGTTATTAAATGGGGCATGAAAAAAAGAATATGAACAAAGTTCGATTTATTCTTCTTTTGATATTTATCTGTATGATATTTTCTTATTCGATGATTTTCGGAGTCTTTAAATCTGATATTGTTGTACACATTTTAAGAAGTCTTTTACGTATGCTTTCTGGATATGTACTAGCATTAATACTGGGAGTATTTACGGCTATTATTCTTAATCTAAGTAAATATTTATCTTATGCGTTCAAACCATTGATTAGTTTTTTAATCTCGATTCCTACAATAACCTGGGTGCCTTTACTCCTGATTATTACAGGAATAAGTGAGAAAACGATAATTCTCACAATTTTTCTTGGCTCATACTTCGCTATCCTGTATAATACGCTTGAGGGTTTTGAAAATATTGATCAAAATCTGTTGAAAGCTGGTAAAACTGTGGGCTATGATAATTTTGAGTTATTCATAAAAGTGTCACTTCCAGCATCCTTTAATAATATTCTCGTCGGTATGAAATTAGGAATAGCTTATTCTTGGAGAGCGTTAGTCGGCGCTGAAATGTTAGGAGCAACTTCTTGTGGTTTGGGATATCTTATATTTGCTTCAAGAAAATTCTATGATATGGAGAAAATGTTGATAACCTTACTTATAATTGGATTTCTTGGGTATTTATTCAATATAATCATCATCAAATTCATTGAGAATAATACAATAGCAAAATGGGGATATAGAGAATGATAAACTGCTTTAATCTTTCAAAATGGTACGATAATCTTTTGGTTCTTGATAATATCTCCGTAAAGATTAAGAAGGGTGAATTTTTAGTTATCCTGGGACCTTCAGGTTGCGGGAAAACCACATTACTGCAATCTATAATTGGTTTTATCAAACCTAATTCTGGAAAAGTACTGATTAACGGAGAGGAACTGAAACGACCTGACAGAAGATTTGGTTATGTCTTTCAGGATTATGCATTGTTTAAATGGAAAACAGTATTGGGCAATGTTATGAGCGGCATCAGCAAAGTTCGGAATAAAAAGGAAATTGCTCTTAAAATAATTGATAAAGTTGGTTTGTTGAAATTTACTGACAAATACCCCCATCAACTATCCGGGGGTATGAAGCAAAGGGTAGGTTTAGCAAGGGCATTAGCTTATAATCCTGAGATATTACTAATGGATGAACCTTTTGGAGCACTAGATGCCCAAACAAGAAAATTGATGCAGCAGGAATTACTTAGGATACTTAAAGAATTCAATAAAACTGTGGTCTTTGTAACTCATAGCGTCGTAGAGGCAGTGTATCTGGCAGATAGAGTAATAGTGTTAAGTAAAATACCAGCAAAGATTTTACTTGATGAAAAAATAAAAATTAGTGGTCACCGTGATTATCTGAATAAAGAATTCCTTTTTCATAGAGAGAAAATATTGAAAGTTCTTGATACTCAGACGGGAATTAACGAATAAATTGTAGCTTAAGATTAACAAATCTATCCTTAAATGAAAAACATTATACTAAAATTATTGAATAATACAGAAAAAAACAGAAAGTTTGCCAGTTTTACAAACGAACCAGATCTCTCTTATTCAGAACTTACGGATTATAGCAATGGTGTTTCAGAACAATTTAATTCTCTTGGTATGCTACCCCAAAGTAAGATTATTTTATTGGGTTTGAATACAAGAAGTTTTATATTCGCACTTGTAGCTTCATGGCTAAACAGAGCTATTGTCTTGCCAGAAGACTTGAATATAGATGAAGGAAGACTGAGTAAAATAAGAGATAGTTTTAATCCTGACTTCATAATTAATTCTGGGGATATGTCAGTTCTACAAGTTTCAAATAATACCAAACATTCATATAAAGAGGTTTGTTTAAAATTCAATTCGGTGAAAATAAATTATAAGAATTTTAAGGAAAATGATATTTCATTATGTATTTATACATCAGGTAGTACAGGAGAACCCAAAGGAGTATTATTATCACATAAGGCGCTCTATAATGGAGCTATTAATGTTATAGAAAATTTTAAGATCAAAGCAAGTGATAGAGCTTTTTGCGTGCTACCCATGACGCATATTAACGGCATAGTTACTACTTTTATTGCTCCCTTAGCAAGTCTTAGTGAGGTATATTATTATCAAGGCATTTTTGACGCTAAAAGAGCTGTGAATGAAGTAATTTATAGCAAAAGTACCTGGTTTTCAGCTATACCGATGCATTACAGTTTATTATCAGAATATCCTATCAAAAAAGAACAATTAAATAATATGAGATTAAATTTCTGTAGATCTGCCTCGGCAGCTTTATCAGAAAAAGTATTGAAAAAATTTGAACGTAGATATTTTATTCCTTTGATAGAAACAATGGGAATGACGGAAACCAGTGGCCAGATTTTTGCAAATCCTTTACCACCCCTGAAACATAAACCAAATTCTGTCGGAAAACCTATTAATTTTTTTGCGAGAATAGTTGATGATAACGGAAATAAAATACCAGTTAATAAGGTTGGTAATTTAGAAGTTAAGGGCAACTCAATGATGGAGAGTTATATATACGATAAAGAATCTACCAAAAAGGCTTATAATCACACATGGTTGATTACAGGTGATTTGGCATGTATAGATGAAGATGGATATTTTTATTTAAAAGGTAGGAAGAAAAATATAGCTATATATTCGGGAATAAATATTTCTTTATCGTCAATTGATACTTTTTTAAAGAATTTTGATGAAATCCATGATGCTGTAAGTATAGCAAAAGATCATAAGAATATTGGTCAAAGAGTTATAATTCTTATTATTTTTAAGAGGAATTACAAGTTAAATAAAACTGTTTTTATTAATTCATTAAGGGAAAAATTAAGGTCTTATTTACCTTCTATTAATGCTTTGGAAGATATTATTGAACTGGAAAAGTTTCCAAGGACTTCCGTAGGTAAAGTAGATTCTATTAAGTTACAAAGAATAATTAAGAATAGGAATAAATTAATCTCAAAAAAATCAGATCTAACAGCCATAAACATAATAAGTAATAGACTCAATATCCCAATGATAAGATTAAACAAAGATAGTAAATTAGGAGATTTCAAAGAATGGGATTCACTTGGAAATGTTTTGTTAATTTCTGCCATTGAAGAATTATTGGATAAAGAGCTTAAAAAGGATGAATTAATAAAAGTCAGAACGGTAAAAGGTATTGAATCACTTTTGCAAAGTAAATGACTTGAATTTTATGTTTCTGATTATAAGGTTAACTAAGATTTGTTTAGGATTGTAAAATGGCTTTTTTTTCTTATAAAAACATTGAAATTGATGGATTAGCGAGTTGTGTACCCAAGACTGTAGTTGAAGTTGATTCTTTTAAAAAGAGATTTGGCAAGGAAGATGTAGAAAAATTTAAACTTATTAGTGGGATCAAGCAATTCAGAAAATCCGTATGGGAGCAAACAGCGAGTGATATGGGTTTTGTAGCAGCGAAGAAAATTTTATCGGAGAAAAAAATCGCTACATCTCAAATCGGAGCAATTGTATTTGCTTCTCATTCTTTTGATTATAGAAGACCTGCTACTGCCTGTGTATTACATAAAAGGCTTGAATTGGCATCCGATTGCGTGGCTTTTGACTTGAATCTGGGATGTTCGGCTTTTGTTTATGGCATGTTAATTGTCTGTTCCTTGATGACGAATTCGAATATGGAATATGCCTTACTGGTAGTTGGGGAAACAAATAGTAAGAATATCTCTCCTGATGATAAAGCCCTAGTTATGTTAATGGGGGATGGTGGTGGAGCCGTACTGTTGAAGAAAAATCCTGAATCTGGAGATATTAAGGGATCTTTAAAAACGGATGGAGAAGGTTATAAGTCTGTAATAATTCCTGCAGGAGGATATCGTAATTTATACGCTACCAAAAAAAAATTTATTTTCGCCGATGGAAACAAAAGAACCCTTTATAATACCTTTATGAATGGTGTTGATGTTTTCAATTTTACTATTAGTGATGTACCTAAAACAATTAAGGAATTCTTTGATTATACTGATACGAACACCAACGATTATGATTGTTTTGCTCTACATCAAGCTAATAAATATATTCAGGATCTGATTATTAAAAGAATCAAAATACCAAAGAATAAAGCGCCATTGTCATTGGATAGATATGGAAATACTTCTTCAGCCAGCATTCCTATAACACTTTGTGATAAATATGGTATGTTTGATAAACAGGAAATTATTAGAACCTTAATGTGTGGATTTGGAGTAGGTCTTTCCTGGGGTGTTCTTTCCGCAGATATTAAAAAAAGCAATGTTTTTCCTCTTACAGAATCTGATGATTATTATCCAGAAGGTTTTATTAATTCCCCAGATCAATTATAGGGAGTAGGAAGTGATTGATTTATTTAATTTCAATAAAAAAAAAATACTTGTTACAGGAGCTTCGTCTGGAATTGGAAAAGCTACTTCAATTCTTCTTAGTAAATTGGGTGCTAAAATAATTATGATAGCGCAGAATAAAGAAAGACTTGACTCAGTAACAAAAGAGTTAGATGCACAGGGACACAGATGGTATAGTTATAATCTAAAAGAAATTTCGGGAATTAATCTTTTAATAAAAACCATCGTTGAAGAGAATGGAACTTTAGATGGGTTTGTTCATTGTGCTGGAATTTCGTCTATGAGACCATTAAAAATGACTAAATATGATTTCTTGCATGATATGATGCTCATTAACTTTTATAGTTTTGTTGAATTAGTTAGAGTTATTACAAGAAAAGGAAATTATAATAATGGATTAAGTATTGTGGGTATGTCTTCTGTTTCAGGTATTAAGGGACTGAAGTCAAAAACTGCTTATTCAGCATCTAAAGCAGCCTTGGACGGTGCCATAAGAGCTATTTCGAAAGAATTGCATGATAAAAAAATCAGGATAAATAGTATTATTGCCGGATTGGTAAAAACTGAAATGTTTGAAAAATACAAGAGTAATATTATACTAAGTGGTAAAATCAATGATATAGAAAGAGGAGATATTAATTTACCAGAACCTGATGATATTGCAAGATCAATTACATTCCTATTAAGCGATAGTGCAAAATACATCAATGGTACAAACATTATTATTGATAGTGGCTTAAAATATGATTAATATAATAATTTTATAAATAATTAATATACCATTAATATAGGGCAAGGAGTTTGAATGGAAATAGAGAAGAAGATGGAGATGTTAGAAGAGATTCTTGAGCTTGAGAAAGGTACCTTAGCAGAAGAAACAATTTTAAATGATATCAATGAATGGGATTCAATAGCAAAATTATCTCTTGTTGCTCTCATAGAGGATGAATTTGGTAGTAAAATATCAGGTGAGCAAGTCAGGAATTTGGTGTCTATAAAAGATATCCTTAAATTGATGAAATAAGAAGAAAAGTTTACTCTGTGAATACAACTATAGTCAACGGTCTACATATTGCTTTATAAATATAAAATTATGATAATAAGCTAATGAGTTAAGAGTAATTTTAAAAACTAAATGATCTTACACATATCTGATGATAATGTCTTCCTTGATTCTGCCATAGATCACATAGAAAAAATTGCGCCCGGTACTAATAAATATATAGTGACTGATCGCAATCCCCAAAAAATTAAAAATAGTGATAAAATAATCGTTGATCCAAATTCTATTCAATATCGTGAATGTTTAGAAAATCTCGAAGAATATGATGCTGTGATTTTGCATGCTTTAACCAAAGACAAGGTTGAAATAGTAAATAATGCTTCCGAGAAAGTAAGATTTGTCTGGATGTTCTGGGGTGCGGATGGTTATGAACTTCCCGGGATGAGAAAATATCTCTTCACCTCAGCTACCAAAAAAATATTGAGTGAAATTGCACCAAGAATAAATTTAAAAAAGAAATTTTCTAGATTACTAAAGTCCATCTTATCTCCTTTATTTATAATCTTTTACAAGAATAGAGATGGAATCCCTTATTATTTTAGATTAAAAAAAGCTATCAAAAGGATTAATTTTATTTCACCTGTAGTTGAGGAAGATTTTTATAGGTTGAAAAAATATGTAAAAACCAGAGCTGAATTTTTACCTTTTTCTTATGGTAGCTTAGAATCGAGAATTAAGATAATATTAAAATCAAATGTAAATTACTCTGACATCTTGGTGGGTAATTCTGCTAATCCATCTAATAATCATATAGATATCTTTAAAATTCTTAAAGATATTAGGATTGATCATGGGAAAATAATTGTACCATTGTCATACGGGGATGTTTATAATTATAGGGATAAGATTATCGTTAAAGGAAAAGAATATTTTATGGATAGGTTTGAACCTATACTTGATTTCCTGGAATTTGAAAAATTCACTAAGATTATAAGTGAATGTAAGGCAATAATATTAAACCATATAAGGCAACAGGCAGCAGGTATGATTATGACTGCTTTGTGGTATGGGAAAAAAGTATTTATGAATAAAAGAAGTACCCTGTTTCAGTTTTATAAAAAAAGAAATGCGATAATATTTTCGAATGATGAAATAACCGAAGATTCTCTTTTTAGTCCTTTGTCTGAGAGTGAAGTAAATGAAAATAGACAGGTCTTAGAAGACTATTACAGTGAAGAAAAAGTTATGCAGAGAACTGAGAATTTTATAAAAAAATTAACGATCCAATCCGGGCAGAACTTAAAATATTTCTGAACAGTTTAATTTATATGGCAAATCTAAAAGAACTTTCTAAAGACACCCTCATTTACGGTTCAGGAAGAGTACTGAAGAAGATAATCGGATTGTTCCTGCTACCGTTTTATACCAGAGCACTAAATCCAGAACAATATGGTATCTTGGATACTCTGGCAACTTTTTCCATGTTTGTGCTTTTGATCTTTGGATTGGGCTTGCAGGGAGCTACCAGCCGCTATTTCTTTATTGCCAAAGGAGAAGTTGAAAAGAAAAAATTATTGTTCACTTCCCTGCTTATAAGGATCTTTTCCTATGCAGTTCCTGTAGTTATTCTATTGATATTTTCAACAAAATTGTCAAAAATATTATTTGATACAGAGACCTTGAAGTGGGTTGTAATGATATCTGTTTTCACCATTATGATCACAGCACTAATGGAGATGCAGAGTCAGATATTCCGTTTTTATCGAATGCCCTGGAAATATACGATCGTAAATTCACTGAGGGCTTTTCTTAATCCCCTGTTTGGGATAACATTTGTTGTTATTTTACATTGGGGTGTTTTTGGTGCAACTCTCTCATCGATGATCAGTTCTTCGATTGTTTTGATGGTTGCATTTATTTTTTTCACAAAAAAATACTATGTAACAGCATTTAGCAGGAAATGGGCAAAAAAACTTCTTGTTTTTGGATATCCCCTGATCTTTACAGCCTTGCTGGTCTGGGTAAACAATGTCTCCGATCGTTTTTTTCTCCTGCATTATTCTAACCTTGATCAGATAGGATTATATTCGATAGGAAACACTTTTACCCAACCGATATCATTTCTAAATACAGCTTTAAAGTTAAGCGGTGCGGTTCTTATGTTTTCATTATATAACGAAGAAAAAGAGGATGATAAACCTAGGACAAAAATATTCTTAACAAAATATTGGTATACTTATCTGGTTTTTTCAATATCTATAGCAGTCTTGATTTCAGTTTTCAGTTATGAGATAGTCAATTTTGTTACTACACCCAAATACATAATGGGAATTCTTGCCATACCATTTCTGGCTTTTGGCTCTATTATCTTTCAATGTTCCCAGATAACCGGAAATGGCATGACCCTAAAAGAGAAGAGTAAACCTTATTTCTGGATCATGTTGATCGCTGCTCTTACAAATGCCGGCTTGAATTTTTATTTTGTACCCAGATTTGGTTTTGTGGGAGCAGCGATCACAACAGTTACCTCCAACTTTCTCTATTTTGCTGTTGCTTATTTCTGGTCTCAGAAAGTTTTTTATATAAAGCGCAGTTTCCTTAAACCCATGTTGTACTTCTTTCTTGCTTTGGGAGTCTCGGTATTCTTTCCCTTTTACCAGATCTATCATGATTTTGAAGTCAATTTTGGATTAAAAATATTTGCTTTGCTATTAACGATGAGTATACCCTTCTTATTTAAACTGGTCAATTTAAGGATGATTTCTTCTTTAGCCAGATCAATTATCAGAAAAGGTTAAGTTAGGATGATATATAATACAATTATAACCAGTCTGTTGATCACGATTTTTTCATTGCCCCTTGCCCGTCGATATCCGGTTTTCTTTTTTTATTTTTCTCTAGCTTTGTTCTTTGATCCGGGAGGGTACCTTTCACATTACTTCGATGGAATTTTTAATTTTCGTGATGTGACCTTTATCCTTTGTTTTCTTCCCTTGTTATCAACCAGAATAAACCGAAATATTATCTGGCAGGATAAGAACTTTAGAATCCTGTTTAAATTCTTAGTGATATTTCAGATATACTATATAGTTGTTTACGGTTATTTAACTCCTTTATATTTTGGAAGAAATACCCTTTTTCAATTTGCTTACAGGTTTAGATACGATATTTTTTCCATTTTTATTATCTTTCCAGCTTATGCAGTAGCTTACCATAATGTTAAAGTCTTCTACAAATTGATATTATATTCAGCACTTGTAGTTCTTTCCATTTATCTATATAGTTTTATCGGACCGGAATTATTTATTCCGATAAGGATTTTTGAAAGATATAAAGGCTCGGGGATGGAAAGGATAACTTTGGAGAGTTGGGGGATGTTCCATTTCGTGCTATTTCTGGCTATTATTGTATATATAACAAAGATTAAGGTAGCAAATAAAAAGGCGTTATATTTAACCAGTCTGATGATGTTCGTTACTATGTTGTTTACCTTAACCAGAAGATTGTATGTTTTCATCGCCGGTTTCTCGATCATCATTGTTTTCATAACCTCAAAATTATTGAGGAAATCTATCCTGTCTTTTGGCGGAAGGTTTATTTTATATCTGATCACATTTTCACTTATCTTCTTTTTGCTGTTTCCCCAGTATTTTGGATTTGTACGGATCACACTAAAAGATTTGTATTTATTAGTAACCACAGGGCATAACATAGAAGGTAGGGTTGATTACAGATTTGCCGGGACGGGAGGAGTAGCTCACCTTTTTAACCACATTGGAGAAAGACCCTTTTTCGGTACCGGTTATTATGAAAAATGGTATGATTCTACCAATAATTTTTCTTTTGGTCAATACAAGGCGCAGGATAACCCCTATCTGGGAGTTTTTGCCATGTACGGTTTTGTCGGGATGTTTTTCTATTTATATTTCTACGTATTATTGATCCGAATTCTTTTAAGAATCTATTCTACTATCAGAAGAGAAGAAAAATGGACTTTTATAATAGATAATTATCATAAAATGATCATAATTTTTCTGATCTGTTATTTAGTTTATAAATTCAGTTTTGGACTACCCTCATTAGCCATCGAGCTAATCCATTACAACGATCGGATAATGTTTATTGCATTTATTGGCATTTTGCTGGCTTTATTCAGAAAATTCGAGATTAAAAGGAAAAAATACCATCAAAAAGAAATAATCAGCTCAGACTCTTGATCGAAACTGAAGAATTTATGAAACAGGCACGGGGAAAAAAAATAAGGAATAGGTAGGAAATAGAAAGTAAAAAAAATAAAGCTATATTACTGTTAAACTTCAGTACCAGCATTGGTGGGGCTCAAAAAAGATATCTCAATTTATTCGAGCGTTTGTCCCAGGAAAATGAGGATTATTTTCTGATCATCAATCATAACCTTTACCTGGAAGCTAAAGAGAACGGTTTGATCAGAACCCAGAAGAACGTTATCCAACTTTATCTTTCATCACCCAAAAAATCCGGGAACAAAGTTAAAACAGACAAAGCTTCAGCTAAATTATTAACTAATCGACCTCATAGACCAATAATTGGATTGAAAAGACTGGTTGGATGGTGTAGAAGATATTTAAAATGGACCAAGTTTGCTGCTCAGTTCAAGAAAAACGTCAAAACCAATAATATAAAACTTATATATACAGTATGGCTGGGAGGTGTTTGGTCCTGGCCTTTGAAGAAATGCCTTGGGATTAAACTTATCCACAGTTATAATGATTCATCCTTGATATCTTTGTCTAAGAATATATTTCGGATCTTCGATTCCGAATACTGGGTTTTAAAACATTGTGACCGGATTGATTTTCTCTCTGCCGGGATAGTTCCCAGACTTGAGAAAATCCTTGGTAAGATAGATCAAAAAAGGATCTTGATAACTCCCAACAGTTTTATCTTATATGAAAACTATTTCCCAGAATATCCCAAAGAAAACAAGGTTGTATTTCTGGCAAGACTCACAAAAATAAAAAATCCGATCCTTTATTTACAGGCAATCGTTTTATTCAATCACAAGTATCCTCAGCTGAAATGCGATTTCTATGTTTTGGGATCAGGTTCTGAAAATAGCAGTATAAAGGATTATATAAGCAGAAATTCTCTTGATAATGTTTTCTTTGAAGGCGCTGTCTATAGACCCTGGGAATATTTAAGGAGATCTAAGGTATTTGTCTCTTTGCAGAGGGATGAGAATTATCCCAGTCAATCTATCTTGGAAGCTATGGCCTGTGAGAATGCGATCGTTGTTACAGATGTGGGAGAAACCAGAAAACTGGTAACAGAAAATGAGGGCGTCCTGGTTGATTTTAATCCGGAACAGATCGCAGATGCTTTCCGTTACCTTTTAGAGAATGAAGAAATAAGACTGGAAATGGGCAAGAAGGCCAGGATCAAAGCAATGGCAGAACACAACATCGAAAAATTCACAGAATATTTTTACTCCATTACATCTTAATTTAGAGATGCAACCAAAACAAATAAACTGAATAAATACATGAGGTAAGAGTAATTGAACAAGAGAACGGTAATTTTGGGAACCGGGGGACAATTAGGAACAGCACTCTGTAATTTATTCCAGCAAAAAAATGTTGATTACATCGGATATGATCTTCCTGAGATAGACCTGAACGATCCTGAGACATATCTTAATAAGATCATAGAATTTGACCCTGAGGTGTTGGTAAACTGTGTTGCTTACACGAACGTGGCAAGAGCTGAAATTGATCGATCTAAGGCTATGAGTACAAACGCAATGGCTCTCATTGATCTAATTGACCTGTGTAATTCTCATAAAATAATTCTATATCATATAAGTACGGATTATGTTTTTTCAGGAAAAAGTGCTAGACCTTATATCGAGGATGATCCACCTGATCCAATAAATTTCTATGGTTTAACAAAATATATGGGAGAGAAATTGATCCGGTTTTATAGCGATAATTTTGCCATCATTAGAACAGCAGCATTATATGGAAAGAGTATTTCCGGAACCCAGAATATCGTTGGTAAATTAATCCGAGCAGCTCGGGAAAATGACACGATTAAATTAGTAACAGATGAAACAACTTCTCCGACTTTTGCTAATGACCTGGCAAAACAGATATACCTTATTATAAATAAAGAACTGGATGGTTTGATCCATGCAACCAGTGAGGCAAACTGTAACTGGGTAGAGTTTGGAAAATATTTGTTCGAATTGCTTAAAATTGATATTGAGGTCGAAGAAGTCGAATCTTCTTTCTTTAACAAAACTTTACGCAAACCTGTTTATTCTGTCTTAGAAAATAGTGTACTGAAAGATCATGAACTGAATATAATGCCGGATTGGAAAGGTGCTTTGAAAAACTATCTGGATAAGGGTATTTAGATGAAAGCAGATCCTCGAGTTGCAGTCATTATACCAAATTATGGGGATCACATCAAAGATACTTTGAAATCCGTAAGATCTGTGTTAGAAGCAGATTATCAGAATAAGTCGATCATCGTAGTGGATGATGGTTCTGAAAAAGTTATCCAATCAGCTCTGCACAATGAAATCAACTCTCATTTTCCTCTGGTTAAAGTAGTATTGGTTCCTGAAAATAAAGGTTTTGCCTCAGCCTGCAACAAAGGTGCAGATATAGCAGTCAA
>Ga0272442_10006952_pt1 | contig 14727 bp, 14 predicted proteins | sample SSMForm2O_FD_200262 | JGI IMG/M metagenome (GOLD analysis project Ga0272442, IMG submission 200262) | Marine sediment archaeal communities from Little Sippewissett salt marsh, Falmouth, MA, United States - SSM-Form-2O | ecosystem: Environmental > Aquatic > Marine > Wetlands > Sediment ...
GTTGAGGGCAACTATAATGTTGAAGAAAGAGCAAAGCTCAAAGTTACAGTGGATGGAAAAAGACTTCCTGATGCAAGTAACGAAGTAACTGTTCAAACTGCTAGAATTGCTAAAATTATCTATTTAGAAGTTTATGTTGATGATGAGCTGATTGAGACTATTGGTGCTGATGGAATAATTGTTTCTACATCTACAGGTTCGACTAGTTATTCTCTGAGCGCAGGTGGCCCAATTCTTGATCCATCAGTAGATGCGATGGTAATAACTCCCCTTGCGCCGTTTAAGTTATCTGCCCGGCCGTGGGTTGTTCCATTGGATAAAAAAGTAGGAATCAAACTGGTTTATAAAAGTAAAGCAACAAAGATTGTAATTGATGGTGAGTCTCCTCAACAAGTAACTTTGGATAGTAAAATTGCAATTACTGGTTCTGAAAAAAAGGCACGTTTTGTAAGATTTGGAGAATCTTTTTATCAAATGGTTAGAACAAAGCTGGTGCGATAAAAAAATGGGATTTTTTAATAAAAAAGAAGGAGATTCTGCTAAAACTGATTGGAAAATTACAGAAAAATGTCTTGACTTAATTTTAGAAAGTGCAAAGTCGTCTTATCCAAACGAGTTTGGAGCGCTTCTCCGTGTAGATACTGAAAGAAAAGATACAATTATTGAACTTGTTTTGTTGCCTGGAACAATTTCAGGAGATTCCCATGCAATTTTTAGGCTTCATATGCTTCCAATAGATTTTAGCATTGTAGGAACCGTTCATAGTCATCCGTCTCCATCTCCATATCCGTCTGATGCTGATCTTCAACTTTTTAGAAAGCAAGGAAAGGTGCATATTATTGTTGCAAACCCCTATACAAAATCTTCATGGAATGCATTTGATTATGATGGAAATAAAGTTGAAATACAAGTTATATAAAAAAAGAAAAAAAGGGAAGAATTTATAGACTTTTTAATAGCCTGAATATAGGTAGATTTTCTAATAAATTCAGAAGAATATTATTTTTCACATTATGTGATCTGGACTTAACATCAGGACTTTTTCCTTCCCAGTAATTGTTACCATAACTATCCTCAGGTATTAGTTCATCTGGATTTACAGTAACTGTAAGTTCTGAGTCTGGCGGGCAATAAAATTCGTATTCGGGATCATGTATCCAAATGTATTTGTAACTTATTTCTTGACCTGATTCTAATTGTTCAAGATCCTTGAAAAATATGTACCCCCATATATTGTGATTTGTAGTATGTTCTTTTCCAAATTTATCTGTTGATGTATATTTAACCCAGAGGTCATCATTTTCTGATCTTATCAATGAAGCAGAACCTACATTTGTAATAAAAATTTCTGCTTCACAGCCCTTATAGTCAACTCTCAAAATTGGAAATAAAAAAACAGGCTTAACATTTTTTACTTCTATTTCTAAATCTATTCCCATCATACTATTTGAAGTTTTATTTTCATCTGTTTCTGTCTCTATTGTTGATGCAGTAGCTGATGCCATCAATAGAAACATTCCAACTATTGCAATTCCAATTATTTTTTTCTTCATATTTTTTTCACCTAAATAACATTTTTATAAATCCAAATGGATTTTTATAGTATATAAAATTTATAGGACAGTAATTTGATTTAAACAATGAAACGAAAGCTAAGACAAGATTTTATATAACAGACAACTATCCATGATTGGAGAGAGATGGAAGGCTCACCTGCTGATATTGTACTATTTGCACCTTTAGCACCAATTCTAGGTGTAATACTATTCTGGTTCATTCAACTGTTATTTATTGAAAGTGAAAAGTTTCTATTAGATAAAATAAGACCCAACCATGAAACGTTATGCAGATTTACAAACTTTCTAGGAATTCTCTTTCAAAGCATATGCCATGCACTTGGATTTACAATCACAAAAAGTGGGATATCGGATTTCTATATCAGTGTAAACTATGGACGAGTAGCACCAAAAAAAGAAAAAAAAGGAATATTTGAATGGATCGCAAATGCGTTTTTATTCGTGGGTCCTTTTTTTATACCTGCTTTCCTGCTATTAATATGTCTAATTTTTTCACCAGTAAAGTTTGAAATTATTACGCCTCCACAGCTTTTAGAATTAAAATATACCTTTGCTGGTCAAATAATGACATTTGGAACAAGTCTCCATAGTTTTGCTGAGAGCTTTTTTGGATTTTTGTTAAATATTGATTTATTCCATCCAGGACATTTAGGCTTTCTGCTTCTCCTAATATTTTTAGGAATGGGAATTAGACCAAGCTATGTCGGTGAACAAAAACATGAAAAAGTTGACATGCTCTACGATCTGAGAAACATATGGTCTCTGATTTCACATAAACCGCTGTATGTTGTAATTTTGTTTTTCTTAGCATACATGTTTTTTTATGTATCATTAATTTTTGACAAAATATTGGGTGTAAATAATGATTGGTATATTGCATTCTTCATACTTCTTGGTTGGCTATCAATTATCTCAATTGCATCAATAATTATTGCAAATGCAATTTTATACTTGATAAAAATTACAGATAAACTAGAAGGCATTTGGAAATTTATACCATACATTACAATGCCGTTATCTTATCTCATTATACGTTTAATTTTCTTTAACATCCTTATTGACTATAAATTGTTTTTATCGCTGTTCGGAATGGTGCTATGCACAGTAATAGTTACATATTTGTTGCTTTACTTTAAAACCAATAAATTTAAAACCAAAAGAGTTATAAAAAAATCAAAGAAAAAAAGCAAAGGCGAAACTGATGAAAGATGATGAACTGTTAAAAGATGAAAAAGTAGAACGAGTGCTATCCCCACATCCCTTATCATTTATGAGATTCCAATCCTTAGGAATTTATCTTGTTGTTTGGGGGATTGTATTTGGCTGGATTGTAAATATGTCAGAATGGGGTGCTGCTTTTTCAGGTTCTGAAAATTTCATCTGGGCATTATTGCTTTGGGGGATTGGGCTTCTACTTGCTGGTGTTGTTGCATCTCTAATTACTGTTAGATGGAGTATATTTATTTTGTATGCAGCAATATTTGGAAGTGGTGCAGGTCTTGTGTTTTGGCTTGGGTTGCAAGATAGTATTGGACTCTTTGCACCAATTTATACAATATTCTTATCAATTGGAGCATTTGTTACAATTGAAGCATATCGCAGATCACACAAATATGTAATAACAAACCAGAGAATAACATTCAAAGGAGGAATTCTGGTAAAAAATGAACGAACCTTAAGATATGATAAAATCAGTGATCTTAACGCAAAACAAGGAATTATCGGTCAAATATTTGGATTTGGAACAATTACACCAATTAGCCAGGCAGGATTTGGGCTTGGAAGTGACAAGGCAGAGGCAACAGGCGGTGTTATGCTTGGCGAAAAAAAAGCTAAAATATTTGGAATGATTGGCGGCGGTAAAGAAATACAAAATCCAATGGCAAGAAGCTATTATGAACTACATGGGGTCCATCCATATAAAAAAGTGAAAAAATTAGTAGAACAACTAGTCCAAGGAAATGTAATAACACCATATCAAAAAGAACAAGTTACATTTCAAAAAGAACAAGTCGACATACAAAAACAGATGCGTGATCTACTAAAGATGCAATCGGATTCAAAAGAAGGCGAAGAGCCAGAATCAGAGGAAAATAAGGAAAAAAAAGGCTCTTAGACAAATAGATATATTTATAAAACCAATTTTATTCCAAGAAAATATGGTACCAAAAAGAGTGTTTTTTACAAAGGGAACCGGCAGACATAAAGATGAATTACAATCTTTTGAATTAGCTCTTAGAAATGCAGGAATTGAAAAATGTAATCTTGTAAAAGTTTCAAGCATAATTCCTCCAAAATGTAAGATTATTTCTAGGGAAAAAGGCATGCCTGATTTAAAACCTGGTGAAATTACATATGTTGTAATGTCAAGAAACGCAACAAATGAACCAAATAGATTAGTTGGTGCCTCTGTTGGCGTTGCAATTCCCAAAGAGCGAGAGTTTTATGGCTATATTTCTGAACATCATTGTTTTGGAGAAGCAAGTAAGATAATTGGAGATTACACAGAAGATCTTGCGGCAACAATGCTTGCGACAACTCTTGGAATTGAGTTTGACCCGGATAAGGCATGGGACGAAAGGAAACAAGAATTTAAAATGAGTGGACATTTTGTTAGAACACAAAGTGTTGCACAAACCGCCCGCGGTGATAAAAACGGGCTTTGGACTACTGTTCTTACTGCTGCTGTTTTTTTAGAAGAAGAATAATATTTTACATAGTAAACTTTTAATATAGTAGGTTGATGTCGCCACCTAATATTAATGAGAAATATAGAGCAAGGAAGGAATATCTATGGAAGAAGTATTTATTAAATGGTTTGAAGAATTAAAAATTGAGGACGTCCCATCAGTTGGTGGAAAAAACGCATCTCTTGGAGAAATGATTAGGGCTCTTGGAGAAAAAGGCGTAAGTGTTCCTGGTGGTTTTGCTGTTACTGCTTATGCATATAAATATATGATTGAAAAAGCAGGAATTGACAAAAAAATCAAGGAAATTTTATCTGATCTTGACACTCATGATGTTCACAATCTTGCAGAGCGTGGAGAAAAAATTAGAAATTTAATTAAAAAGACACCGATTCCTCCTGAGCTAGAAAAAGATATAAGAGCTCATTATAAGAAAATGGAAAAACGGTATGAGCCTAATGTTGATGTTGCAGTTCGAAGCAGTGCAACTGCTGAAGACTTGCCTGATGCCTCTTTTGCAGGGCAACAGGAGACATATCTTAATGTTAGAGGTGAAGAAGAGCTTCTTGAAAGATGTAGAGAGTGTTTTGCATCATTATTTACAAACAGAGCAATATCATATAGAACTGACAAGGGTTTTGATCACTTTAGTGTATACTTATCTGTCGGTGTCCAGAAGATGGTCAGATCTGACCTTGCATCTTCAGGTGTTATGTTTTCCATAGATACTGAAAGTGGTTTTGGAGATGCCGTTTATATTACTGGTGCATATGGTCTTGGTGAAAATGTTGTCCAGGGAGCAGTAAATCCTGATCAATTCTATGTTTTCAAACCAACTCTTAAAAAAGGTTTTAAACCAATTGTTGAAAAGAAGGTTGGAACAAAAGAAAAACGTATGATTTATGGAGAAAAAGGAACTGAACAGCAAGAAGTCAGTGAAGAAGACAAAAAGAAATATGTAGTTAATGATGATGAAATAGTGACTCTTGCAAACTGGGCATGTATTATTGAGGAACATTACAAAAAACCAATGGATATCGAATGGGCAAAGGATGGTAACACTGGTGAGCTTTTCATTGTACAAGCAAGACCTGAGACGGTTCACTCACAAAAGGATGCTGCAGTCATGCAGACGTATGTTTTAGAAGAAAAAGGAAGTTTACTCGTTGAGGGAGAAGCAGTTGGAACAAAAATTGGCCAGGGAGAAGTAAATGTAATCCATAGCGCAAAAGACATTGGTAACTTCAAAAAGGGCCAAGTATTGGTAACAGATATGACTGATCCTGACTGGGAACCAATTATGAAAATTGCTAGTGCAATTGTTACAAACCGCGGTGGTCGAACCTGTCATGCCGCAATTATCTCTCGTGAACTTGGCATACCTTGTGTTATTGGAACGGGTGATGGTACCTCTAAGATAACAAATGGTTCAAGTGTCACCATTGATTGCAGTGAAGGCGTTGGTAGAATATATGATGGTCAATTAAAGTTCAGAATGGATGAAATAAAACTTGATACCTTACCACAAACTAAAACAAAAATTATGATGAATGTCGGTGTTCCAGATAAGGCATTCCAACAAGGACAGATGCCAAATGATGGTGTTGGTCTTGCACGCGAAGAGTTCATTATTAATTCATACATTGGAATTCATCCACTTGCTTTGCTTGAATACAATCAACTCAAAGAAAAATCAGCGTCTGACCCAAAGATTGCAGAGGTAATCCAGAAAATAGATGAGAAAAGTGCAAACTATGAAGACAAAGTAGAGTTCTTTGTTGAGACATTGGCAAGAGGTATTGCAAAAATTGCAGCTGGTTTTTATCCAAACGATGTAATCGTTCGTATGTCCGATTTTAAGACAAATGAATATGCAAATCTGATCGGCGGGTATCTATACGAACCATCTGAACACAACCCAATGATCGGCTGGCGTGGTGCATCAAGATATTATGACGAAAAATTCAAACCAGCTTACAGCCTTGAGTGCAAAGCCATAAAAAAAGCCCGAGATGAAATGGGCCTTACTAACATCAAACCAATGATTCCATTCTGCAGAACCCCTGAGGAAGGCAGAAAAGTCATATCAATTATGAATGAAAATGGTCTTGTGCAAGGAGAAAATGGTCTTGAAGTTTATGTCATGTGCGAAGTCCCATCAAACGTCGTTGTTGCAGATCAATTCGCAGATATCTTTGATGGTTTTTCAATCGGTTCAAACGATCTAACACAACTTACACTTGGTCTTGACAGAGACTCAGATATTATCGCACATATTTTTGATGAGAGAAACGATGCAGTAAAAAGACTTGTTGCACAGGTAATTGAAACTGCGCATAAACATGAACCAAGAAGAAAAGTTGGTATTTGCGGTCAAGCACCATCTGATTTTCCAGAGTTTGCTGAATTTTTAGTCGAGTGTGGAATTGACAGTATCTCACTTAATCCGGATACCGTTGTAAAAACAAAGCTTAAAATTGCAGAAACAGAAAAAAAATTGGGAAGATAAAAAGATATTAACTATCTTTTTTTCTTTATTTTTTACATTGGAAAATATTTTTATCTTAGAGTTCTTTTGAGGTATTATGGAACTTATTCCTCTCATTCATATAAAAAGTAGAAAAATATTTCCTGGAAAAAATGACAAAATAATTAGTTTTAATGAGTTACTAGACCAGATAACAGGAGAAAAGAAAATCTATATTTTTGACTTTGATGGAATAGAAAAAGACAAACCAAACCTATGTACATTCCAAAGATTAGCAGGACAAATTGATTTTTGGGTGGACTCGGGCCCAAGAGATCAGGGAGATGTAGTTGATGCCACGTTATCAGGTGCTACGGATATAACGTTAAGAAGAAAGATAAGCCCTCAGATACAAGTTGAAAGCATCAAAGAAATTACTGAAAACAAAATATATGAATCAGTTGACTTTGCCCAAGATTTTACATTTGAAAAAACAGATGGTTTTGTAAATTTTTACAGAAGAAAAGAAATTGAGAATAATTTTAAATTCAGTGAGTTTCTAAAAAATAAGAGTTTAACAAGTTCAATTTATACATATGAGTCTGATGTAAAAAATATCCCGTATTGGAAAAAACTTAATGTTAAAGGTCTGTTGGTAGACTTAGATAAACTAGAGGAGTTTAAAAATGCCCTCTGAAACAGAGATAATAATTGCATTTTTATTCAATAGAAGTGGAAAAACAAATATTAGTTTCTCAGATCTTTATCTTACACTATCAATGGAGCTAAACTGGTTTACACCAGATGACGCAAAGATATTTATTAACAAAGCGTTAAAAGACAATCTACTCGAAAAAAAAGGAGAAAACATAGAACCTGCATTTGATATTGATAAAATTGTAGTCCCTGTGGGTTTTATGCCTTCTGGCCAAATCTTAAAAGAAAAAATTGTAGTTGAAGCTAAAAAAGAACTAGATGTTTTAGATAAAATAATTGATTTAATAGAAGAAAAAACAAACTTGAACAATAAACAGATTACAGAAAAAATAAGTTCAATTGTAGAAGAAAAAAATATAACAAAAGAAGTTGCCGCACTTTTAGTAGGAAAAGAATATAGCCTCACATTTCCAGATTTTTATAAGGATGCAGAAAAACAAATATTTACATAAAATACAAAATGATTGGAATCAAAAGTATGCCCATACAATGACTTCTTCTTATACCCCATTCAACAGGAAGCAACCCAATTGCTGTTGCAATAACAAGAATTAATAAACCTGTAAGCCCTGTAAATAGAATAACTAAAATTACCACCATAGAAATTGTCAATTTTACAATTAAAGCATAAGGGACATTTGCAAAGCTTTTTGCAAATATTTTACCAACTTTTAATGTTAAAAAATATGACAAAGTTCCCCCTAATAAAAGCGCAATTAAAAGATAAGCAAGATTTGTAGGCATAAGCAGACTTTCCCACTCTGCAACAGACATAAGCTGCATTGCTGCAAGTGTTGCACCACTTCTTGATCTAAGAATTATAAACATCATCGCGACAACTGAAAATGCACAGGCAGTATTTACTGCCGAAAGCGTAACAATTGTCTGCCTTTTGCTAGATTCCCCTCGAGCGTTCATTGCAAGAACTGTTCCTGTAGCAGAAGTAATTCCTGGGATAATTGATACAAGTATTCCTCCTAAACTTCCTGTCATCACAGAAAAAATAGATGATTTCTTAGTTTTTTTATCAAGAGGGGGCGTATCTATTATTTGTTTTGGAATAGTCGGTTTTGTCATAAGGGAGGTTAAAAGAGTAGGCGTTCCAAACAAACCTGCCAGTGCAGGAAACAAAACAGGAGAAGAAAGCCCAATCGGAGAGTCAACAGGAACTTCAAAAATAACTATACCAAAAAAACCAGATAACAAGAAAACAAATATGGCAAACAACATGCCAAACGCAGAAGGTGTTTTACCTTTTTTACCTAATAAATCAATTTTTCCTTTTTCTGTTCCAATCATAAGGATAGAAATTGCAATTAAAACAAAGAGCATGATTTCCCTTAAAGTTTCATAAAAAAATAAAGGATTTCCAATAATCAAGCGAATTGGATAAATCAACATAAAACAAAAGATAATAGCGCCATAACTTCCCATTGCAGACAAAGCAACTGCCTCATATCCTTTGCCTTCTAACAATAACGAATGCGCAGGAAGCACTGAGAGGGCCATGTCTTCATCAGGTGCTCCTAAAAAAGTCGAGGGAATTACATCATGAAATGTATGGCTAATGGATGTAGAAATAATATAAATTGAAATTAGAACAAATATGAATTCCTCAGATATTCCATATTCAAATAAAAAACTAAAGCCGGTAATAATTGCGCCTGATAGTGATAAAAGGATCAAAGCAATGTTATTGACATGTAACCCAGGCAAAAGCCCTGTTGCAATACCAGTAATTACACCAAGGACGCAAAACAAAATTACAAGCAGAAGAGGAAGCAAGTTAATTACTCCTCGTCTAAAGGAATGATACAATGTTTGTCTGAATATATCTCTAATTGATATCTAAAATTATCTTGGTCGAAGGAAAACTTTCCTAAGACATAAACTTTTTCGCCAGGATATATGGTGATGTTTTTAGAACTTCTATAAAACACTATAAGAGAGTGGTTTTTTTCTAAATCAACAAGGTAAAAATATGCATTGGAAACCGATTCTATATAACCTGTAACATTAATATTTAAATCAAGATATCTAGCAGGGTTTTCTGCCAGTTGCCATATAGGAAATGAAATATTTTGCCATTTTTCAATTATTTTTACAAGCCGTTTATCCTCAGAGATTATTTCCCAATCGTCTTTAAATTTTTGAACTTGCCCTGTTGCTTGTATTTTGTCGCCATATTCAACGGGGAGTTCCCCTTCGACAAATATTGCAACTGTAAAATTATTTTCCTGAACATCAATAATCTGGCTTCCCTGCCCTGTTGAATGGTATCCTGTTACTATTCCTTGGATAGAAACTTGCTTTCCATCATAGTCTTGAATTTGATGTATTTCAATTAAAGGAGGAGCAGAAAGTTTTGAAAGAAAATATAGTATTAAAATTCCAATAATTGAGAATAGCATTGAAAAGTGCTTTAATTTCATATAAATCAAGCATCAATTTTAACAAAACAATTTTAAGGTTATGTTACGAATATGCTTTTTAGTCTGCAAAAATGTGTAAAATTATGCAAAATTGTATTTTTGCAACAGAAAAAATTATAATAGTATCTTATTTATTAGCCCTAAAAATACTTATCCTTTGGTGGGAGTTTAATGAAACATAAAGAAGCAATATTGAAAATTTCAGAAGCTTTTCAACAAGATGTTGGTTATGGCAGAGCACGTATTGATCACCAAACCCGAGTGAATTTAGATTTATCTATTGGTGACGTAATTGAGATTGAAGGGACAAAAACAACTGCAGCGGTTGTATGGAGAGCACACCCAACAGATGAAGGTAAAGGAATTATTCGGATTGATAATCTTACTAGAAAAAACGCAGGAAGTGGACTTGGTGAAAGAGTAAAAATTAGAAGAGCAGACATCAAAGAAGCAAAAGAAGTTGTTCTTGCGCCACTTATTTCAAAAGGACAGCAAATTCAATTTGGAAGCGGCATTGGAAATCTAATCAAAAAGGGTTTGTTAAAAAGACCTCTTGCTAAAGGAGATAGTGTAATTATACCTGGAATTGCATTATTTGGTAGTTCTCTTCCGTTTGTTATAATTAACACAACGCCTGGCGGCATTGTTTCAATTAATGAAGAAACAGTTTTCAATGTAAAAGAAGAAGCAGCAAAGGAAATCGAACTAGAAGGCCCAAGAGTTAGCTATGAAGATATTGGTGGCCTTCATGAAGAGATACAAAAAGTAAGAGAAATGATAGAGCTTCCTTTGAAGCACCCTGAACTCTTTGATCGTTTAGGAATTGATCCTCCTAAAGGAGTATTATTACACGGGCCCCCTGGAACTGGAAAAACTCTTATTGCAAAAGCAGTTGCAAATGAGTCTGGCGCAAACTTCTATACAATTAATGGCCCAGAGATTATGAGTAAGTTTTATGGCCAGAGTGAAGAAAATTTAAGAAAGATTTTTGAAGAAGCAGAAAAAAATGCACCTTCAATTATTTTTGTTGATGAAATTGATGCAATCGCACCAAAAAGAAGCGAGGTGCATGGCGAAGTCGAAAGAAGAGTTGTTTCTCAAATGCTTACTCTTATGGACGGTTTGAAAGGGAGAGGAAAACTAATTGTAATAGGCGCAACAAATATTCCTGATACCCTTGATCCTGCGCTAAGAAGACCAGGTAGATTCGACAGAGAGATAAGAATTGATGCTCCAGATAGAAATGGAAGAAAAGAAATTTTACAGATACACACACGTGGCATGCCTATGGATAAAGATGTAGAGTTAGATGATTTAGCAGAGTTTACATATGGTTACGTTGGCGCTGATCTTGCAGCGCTTGCAAGAGAAGCTGCTATGAGTGCGCTTAGGAGATATTTACCAGAAATTGATCTTGAAAAACCAATACCAACTGCCATTCTTGAAAAAATGGAAGTTACAATGGAGGATTTCAAAAATGCACATCGTGGTATTGAGCCTTCTGCTATGAGAGAGTTTTTAATTGAAGTTCCAAAAGTAAAATGGGAAGATATTGGTGGACTAAAATCTGCAAAACAGCAACTTATCGAAGCAGTTGAATGGCCATTAACGAAGCCTGAGGTTTTCAAGAAAATGGGAATCACACCGCCTCGTGGAATTTTATTATACGGCCCGCCAGGAACAGGCAAAACCCTGCTTGCAAAAGCTGTTGCCAGTGAGTCTAGTGCTAACTTCATATCAATAAAAGGACCTGAAGTAATGAGCAAATGGGTTGGTGAATCTGAAAAAGCAGTAAGAGAACTTTTCAAAAAAGCCAGACAGGTTGCACCAACTATCGTTTTTTTAGATGAGCTTGATTCAATTGCACCAAGCAGAGGCACAGATACTGGAACACATGTCCATGATAGTGTAGTAAATCAGTTGCTTACAAGTATAGATGGTCTTGAAAGTATGGAGGGTGTCGTAGTAATCGGTGCTACAAACAGGCCGGACATTATTGATCAAGGGTTGTTAAGACCCGGCAGATTTGACAGACTAGTTCTTATTCCGTCTCCAGATAAAAAAGCTCGCTTAGAAATATTTAAGATTCATACAAAAGAAATGCCCATTGACAAAGATGTTGATCTAGATGCTTTGGCAGAATTTTGCGATAATTATTCTGGTGCAGACATCGAATCATTATGTAGAGAAGCAGCAATGATGGCAATTAGGGAAGATGAAAAGTCAAAAAAAGTAAAAAGAATTCATTTTGATAAAGCAATGGATAGTGTACGTGCTTCAATCACGCCGGATATCACAAAATTTTATAACAGAATATCTCAAACCTTAGGTAGTGGAATAGCCAAAAAGGATAAAAGCGAAAAAGATATTCAATATATGTAAGACATTTAAATAAAAAAGGAGGGAAAAATAAATGAGAATTACCGAAAATGAGCTCAGAGGAAAGACAGTTATGAGCGAGGAAGGGTTATATCTAGGAATTATGAGAAACACCACTGTTAACTCAAAAACAGGGTCTTTGTTGAACATCCTGGTGGAACCTTCAGACGATATAGACCCAAGATTGTACCATTTGGACAATCAAGGCCAACTTGTTTTCCCATTTGAGACAATTAAATCTGTAAAAGACGTAATCATTATCGGTGGGCAATAAACCCACTTCATCTTTATACATAATTGTTGAAAATGAACGAAAAAAATATTTTAAAAATTTATGAGATAATTCTATTTTCAGTCGCCCTACCTTTTTTTTTATTCCAAGTATTTAGTGGCTTTTCCCTAATCTTTATTTTGATTGACGTTATTGGTTTTTTTATACTGCTTCCAATGTATATTGGCTGGGTTGTTTTACTGAAATTATCCAAAATTCCAAATCTATCTAATTTTGAAATAATAATTTTCATACTACTGTGGCCTGTTATTAGCAAGCTTGTTTATCTAAGTTTTAGTTTTTTAGGTTATGTTGGAGCTGTTTTCTTTGGTTTGTATATTGAACAATTTTTATTAATTTTATTTATGATTTTCATAACAATTGCTATGCTTTTCTGGTTTTTTAGCATCTTAAAAAATTCAAAATCGAAAGAGCAAAAAAAATTCTCTATTAATAGAATAGATCTAATAATGATATTTATTGGTGTTGCCTTCTTCATACTTTTATTAACTTATTATATAATAACATTGTAGTAATTAAACGAAAAGGGGGACCCCTTTATTTCGTGTGGAAACATGATTTTTGGATATACCAAAAATTAAAAATTTTTTGACGTAAGTATAGCCAGAAAGTTATAAATTTTGATGTATTTGAATTCTTCGATTTTTAAAATTATAAATATAGAAAAATTATAAAATTAAAAAGTAAATATGAAACTTTTCCACAAGAAATAAGGGCCTTCCAGTCTCTCTAATTTAACAGGAGAAAATAAGGAGAAAAATTATACATAAATTTTTAATATACAATGGTTGATTACATAGGTCCCGGGAGGTTCATTTTTACGAGTGGAAAAAACACAGTAAATAGCGATATCTTTGGTCGTTTACTTAAAACAAATGGTTTATTTGTAAACAGAGAAGCAATGCGACCGACGTACATGCCAGAAATACTTCCTCACAGAGAAAAAGAAATTAATGAACTTGCCTCTGTTTTAGTTCCAGCACTTAGAGATGAAACACCCTCAAATGTTTTTATTTATGGTAAAACCGGAACTGGAAAAACCGCTGTTACCAAATTTGTTGGAAAGGAACTTCTTAAAAAAGGAGACGAGACAAACAAAAAAGTAAATTTTATCTATATTAATTGTGAGGTTGTGGACACTCAATATAGGCTTTTACAAAATATTGCTAATCATTTTATCGATGAATGGTCTGAACGAATTCCTTTTACTGGTTGGCCTACTGATGAGGTATACGCAAAGCTTAAGCAGATGATCGAAAAAACTGGCGGGGTAACCGTAATTATTTTAGATGAAGTTGATAAACTAAAGGGCGACGAAGCACTTTACAATCTTTCTAGAATTAATTCAGATCTAAAAACCGCAAGAGTATCTATTGTGGGTCTTTCAAATGATCTTAAATTTACGGAATTTTTAGACCCTCGTGTAAAATCAAGTCTTGGCGAAGAAAGTATGATTTTTCCGCCTTATGACGCACGGGAGTTACAAGACATTTTAAAGCAAAGAATTGCAATCGCGTTAAAAACCGAATCAATTGACGGCGATGTTGTACCTCTTTGTTCTGCGCTTGCCGCACAAGAACATGGTGATGCAAGAAGGGCTTTAGATCTTTTAAGGATGTCAGCAGAGCTTGCCGAAAGAAGCAAATCTCTAAGAATCACAAAAAAGCATGTAAAACTTGCCCAAAATAAAATTGAAATCGACAGAATAATTGAAGTGGTAAGGACTCTTCCAACACAATCAAAGCTTATACTTTTAGCTGTTCTCTTGCAGGATAAGCACAACAGAAAATCCGAAAAAACTGGCGCCATTACAACAGGCGAAGTATATGAAATATACAAAGAACTCTGTAAAAAAACCAGAATAGATACGTTGACCCAAAGAAGAATAGCTGATTTAATATCAGAACTAGATATGTTAGGAATTATTACTGCTAGAGTCATATCAAAAGGAAGATATGGGAGAACAAGAGACATAAAACCATCTTCCCCAGAAGAAATTATGAACATTTTGCAGGAAGATGATGTTTTTAAAGAACTTGCTAACTATAAAATTCGTGCGCAAACACGATTGATATAGTCTTTTTTATATTTTTAATAAAACACCTTTTCATAATATTGTTTTTTAAAAAAAGATTGATGGTGGGGGAATCGGGCGTATTTTGTGATATACATGCCA
>Ga0272442_10006953_pt1 | contig 14726 bp, 11 predicted proteins | sample SSMForm2O_FD_200262 | JGI IMG/M metagenome (GOLD analysis project Ga0272442, IMG submission 200262) | Marine sediment archaeal communities from Little Sippewissett salt marsh, Falmouth, MA, United States - SSM-Form-2O | ecosystem: Environmental > Aquatic > Marine > Wetlands > Sediment ...
TGTTGTTAATAGCAAAATATTCTCCTGCTACCTGCTAAATAGTTATAAAATTATAGCAGATCAGAACACTATTGTCAAGATTTTTCTGGGTACAAGTGCCTTTTATTGGTTTTAGGGCTTATGGGCGAAGGAAAGCTGAAACCACAAACTTTATAAACCCCACTTTCTTATTATTACCACTTTCAAGGAACAACAAAATGACAATGCCGAATAAGACCTATGAATTAAGAAAATTATATCTTGAACAAAGTCGGTACTCTGCTAAACCACCAAAACCTGAATATCCATCATTATTACAATGGCCAGCAAACTTACCTCTCCATACTACCCCCATTCTAACCCCGTCAATTTCGAATTAAGCTTCTGTGAATATATTTTACCAATAATAAGCTGCAAATAGCAAAATGTAAAGTAAATAAATCGTAAAACTCACTAAATTAACAGATTTACTATAGTCTAAAAGCTGAGTTTAACGGTTATATATATTGCAGGTCTTATATAACCATATATAAGTTTTCCTTGTAAATATTTATGTTGTCAAAAAAACGTTAGTGGCAATATTTTAACTTATCGGGACTAAGTGGGGCAAACTGTTGGGGATGGGAGAATTTATTAGAAGCTTAAAGTTGGGGCTTGGGGTGAGCAAAAGAAAAGTGATAAGTTTTTAAGTTACAGGCATTTTTGCCTATATTAAATGCTGTCGTATTGCCGGAGTTACGCTCATCCAAAAAAGGTTAAAGATTAAGGATAAGGTCTGCCGATGGGCTATATTAGTAAAGAAAGAGCGGCTCTGGAAAATGACCAATCCGGCCATAATTAGTTTTACCTTACAACGTCCGTCTTTGGTATTAAACACAAGGCAGAGCGAAATCAGGACATAGTAAGCAAGAGGCTAAAGGGCAAAAAGGAAAGAGCCGCATTCGCCCCTGTAGAGCAGAAGACGAGTATTTCAAAAATAATTTAAAAGAAATGAATTTCCGGAATACGCTTGTCCTGCTTGTACAGGGGTTTTCTATTAAATTTATTTTCTTCTCCTCAAGAATAAACCACCGAGGCCGAGAAGTAAAAGCGTGGCTGGTTCGGGGATTGCACTGATATCAGCGGAGAGATACCGCTCCCCAACCATCCTTCACCCGTCTGGGACGAACCACAGGTAGTTAAAGTCAGTAGTAGTTAAATCCTGCAGAAGTATACTACCAATTGGTACGTTCCAGCCTTGGTCAATGATTATATCAAATCGTAATTCCATATCTGAATACTGCGGTTGAAAATCCCATATTCCTGTGGTGTAGCCGCAGGCCTCGCTGAACCCGGGGGCTCCAACTCCAGCATATGTGTCTACAGACAAATGACCGCTGTGATGGCCAATGTCGACAAATGTGTCCCAGTCCTCTCCATATGAATCTTCATACGTATGGGAATAAAAATAATGATAATTGATTGGATTAGATTGAGGGGGAAAGGAATAACTGTCTTGAGCTAATTCTACAATCAATCCTTCACTCTCATTACCCCCTGTAATAATGCTTACATAAATCGAGTCGCTTGCGGAATATTCCGCGGAAAGGAAATTGATTCCATTTATAAGTTCCGCAGAGGCAACATTCACTACTGCCAACACCAACGTCATTATTTTGGCAATTTTGTCTTGGACACCTGCTTGAACAAAACGTGCAGAAAACAGGAGATTTGCATAGACAACCATAGACACGAAAACAGCCCAGACATGTCAAAAACCGCATTTTTGGCCGATGAGAAAATAGCCCCAAGGGGATTCGAACCCCTGTTGCCGGGTTGAAAACCCGGTGTCCTGGACCTACCTAGACGATGGGGCCAACCGGATTTACTCCATACTGATTGCCTCGACAGGACAAGCGTCAACACAAACTCCGCAATCTACGCAGGCCTCGTTATCAATTTCAGCCTTTTCGTCAACCATCTTGATAGCCTCGCTCGGACACTCATCTACACACGATTCACAACCAGTACATTTTTCCTTATCTATTTTTGCCGCCATTTACATAACCCTTTTCAAAAAAATACATTTTCAGTTGGAGATGGGATTTTACAGAATTATTTCGAGATTACAACACAAAATTTTGTGAAATCTTACTGTTCGGTGGCTTATTTATTTGCTGAATCGCCTGGGGGTGGCTGTGGACTTGGCTGCTGGACTTCAGGGGCTGTACCACCTAAGGCTATAGCCATATCCCGAACTAACTGGTTTGAGTCATATTTGGCGCTGTAGTCTAAGACCTTCTTGAAATTGCTGTCCTGTCTTTTGGCCAGCAACCACAGAGCCATCAGACGAGCCGGCCAGTGGGTATCATCCATGCTTTCAGATACCGCATTTATCAACTCGTAGTCCAGCGGCAACGAAGAAATCGCGGTCATAGCGTGCACCCTGACAACCCAATCTTCGTCATTAAGATTTTTTACCAGTGCAGATGTTAGTAAATCCGGCATCCAGTCAGCATAAATAAATTTATAGAGCGGCTCACGATTAGCCAATGCCAGCTGTTCCATCAACAGGCCGGCAAATAGCTTAGCAGTCTTGATTTTTTGGCCCTGTCTGCCCCTTGCCAGTGAGTTGAGGCGGTTTTGCAGATAATTGCTGGTAAGTTTGACGCCGGGGCGCTTAATGGCAGCTCTGGCTGGTTCTATACTCGATAGTTTATTAGTTACCCCTTGGCCGTTTAGCGCATCACTGACCGGGTCGATAAAGGCGGTGAATTCTATATCCAAAGATGCCTGCGGATGGGTAAGAAGCAGGCTTCTGAGTTCGCCGGTAAACAGCCGAAGAGGAACAAGGATACTGCTGCCCGGCTTAATAGGTAAAGCAGGCCTGATTTTCCTCGATATCAGGTTTGGTATCTTTTTATTAATATCACCGGTAACATTGGCATCAACCCTGATATGGCCGGTAAATAAAGCGGTTTCGGAGACGACAAGATATTGCGAAGAGTTATTGGCTATTGTCATCGTACCGTCGAATTCATTGCCGTAGGCAAACTCACCGCCGCGAATACTGAACTGAACTGAAATTATGTCCTCAGGCCTGGTAAATTCAGGAACGATTGAGTCCCTAAAACTTCCAATCATCGCTGTCAGGATAATATCGGGGTCAAACGCCGGCATATATTCACCGCCTTGCTGACTTAGAATCTCTTTAGCTCGCTGGGCTGCCAGCGTTGCCGGGTCTATGGCGATGGCAGATTTTAGAGTTTTAATTGCCATATCCTTTTGCCCGGCAGCGAGTTGAATCTGTGCCAGGGCAATAGAACCGATCTGATTGTGCTCATAATTGTAATTGTCGATAATCGTTTTGCCCCACTCTGTTTGCCCATTCATCAGAAGCGAGTAAGCCAGAATGGCCGATGCCGTTACTGAATTAGGATCGGCTGAATAAGCTTTATTCGCCCAGGTAAGCGCCTTATCGGGATACGGTGCGGCAAAGCAATAAAACCATGCAATCTCTTCGGGTTTTGTAATCTGGTCGAAATATGAAACTGCTTTGTCTTCGGCAGCCCGTAGTATTCGATCTGCCTTTTCGTTATCACCGATTTTAGCGGCTGCTTTACCTGCAACAGCTTCAACGAGCAGGTCGAAACGACCGCTTTGCCGCAATTGCTCGGCAAGCTGCAGGCACTGATGCTGATCTCGCTGGGTGTTATAGCTGCTGATAATCCACCGATGGTATATCGAATTCGGCAAATCTTCAGAAGGGTAAAGAAAACTAAATAACGCGGCGCAGTACTCATATGCATCGGCAGCTGTCTGGTATAATTGTAACTTTTCGGCATATTCTGCAAAGGCAAAGGCAGCTTCAAAATTTAGTGGATTTTCTCCTAATGCCAGTCTTAAACGTTCAAGATAAACAGCAGGTTCTATCTGTTCGCTGGCCAACTCAACGAGTTTCGCAAATGCCAGTTTATTGTATTTGTTTGTGTTATAAGCCCGCATAAACAGGTATGCAGCTGCACGCAAATCAGCTTTTTCTGCCATCAACAAGCCCAGTGAGGTAGCCAATTCGGAATCCATGCCGGCATTTTTACCACCCAGATGTTGTAATAGCCGACCGAGAAGTTGCTCTCGCTTTTCCCGGGAGCTTAGCCGTTCAAGAAGATATCTGACCACTTTTTTTGTTATCTCAAGGTCAACGGATTCATCGACATAGGTAGAGAGCATCTGAAATATAAGCGACGAATAATCCACGTCAGGATACTGTGAAACAAGCTCAAGCATATCAGGTAGAATATGGTTGGCCCTGTTGTCCAGAGCTGTTGTGCCAGCTAAAAAGATAATCGCTTGTCTGGTTTGAGCCCTGTTAATATCTTCGCTTTTAGCTATTTCATAAGCTGTTTCATAGAATTCCTGGCCTACAGACGGTGAAAACAGCCTGTCCGGATGATTCGCAGGATTTTGAGCCAGAACCGATAATGAAAGGAATAAAAGTATAGAAAAAGTTAAAAAAAGGCTGTCCTTGGGCATTTATCTCTCCAGTAAATCTGCATAAAGTCCGTCCGTTAATATATTTCGGGCGATTGCCTTGTTTGCTTTAGGTATTTGGCGGAAAGAATCGCGGAAATTTGAGCATTTTCAGCGATTTAGCCGCTTTGGCAATCAAAAATAGTATACGAATTGAATTCTCACCTGTGCGGTTTGGTTACGGGGGAGATGATCGCAATCAGTCGGCTGAGGCCTTTTTGCCGGTCAGGAGTTTCAGCTCTTTGATGTGCAAAAACCTGGCAGCCAATATATATACGCCAGCGGCCAGGGGGACAACTATCGCAAGTCTGATAATGTTAAACCGGAAACTATCCGGCAAATCTCGACAGAGGTATAAAAGCACCGCACCAGCGGCCAGCATAATAGCGGCTGCGCAGGCTGTTTTGAGAAGTGTTATACCTAATCGGTCCAGTATCGCGGCACCAAAGCGCCTTCGCAGTACGACAATGAGGATAATTACCTGCAAATATGAGCAAATAGCTGTTGAAATCGCTAATCCGCCGGTACCCATGAACCATATAAGTGTTAGATTGAGTATTACGTTGACCAGAACGGCTATTATTGCGCTTTTCATGGGGATTTTAGAATCCTGCAACGAATAAAACGCCCGTGTAAGAATCTGCTGAGAAAAGAAACCGCAAAGACCAACTGCATAAAAGAGCAGTATGCTCGATGTGGCGATGCTGTCGGTAGTGGTGAATCGGCCGCGTTCAAAGACCGCTGAGACCAATGGCTTGGCTACCAGGATCAGCCCTGCAATGGCGGGGATCGAGACAAAAACGGCCCCGCGAATCCCCATGGAAATTGTCCTGTGTAAGGCAGCGGAATCATTTTTGGCGGCGTCGGAACTCATTACGGGGAAAATAGCAGTCGCCAGCGAAATGCCCAGGACGCCAAGCGGAAACTGATAGAGCCTTTGAGAAAAGTAGAGATGCGAAACTGCCCCGTCCCAGAGCGGATATTTAATCTGCATCCCTAAAAAAGTGAAAAAATCACCTTTTGTTACTGAGCCGGAAAAGAACCTGGCGATCCAGGTGTCGGCGAGGGTGTTTAGCTGAGTGGCGGTCAGGCCTATTATCATCGGGGCTATTAGAAACATAACTTTCCTGAAGGCTTCGCAGCGGATATCCCATGCGGGGCGAATTCTGACTCCGCTCGCCCAAAGCGGCGGTAACTGTATTAAAAGCTGAACCAGCCCGGCGGTTAGTACCGCTGAGGCCACAAAAAAGACCTGCTGTTTTGCCGGCATCTTAAAGACCCATCCGGTTATCAGCATGGCGGCGATGATGAAGATATTCAGGACTATCGGGGCTGCGGCCGGTGCGGCGAAATGTCTGTGGACGTTAAGGACGCCGGCGAGAATTGCCACGATACATATCATTATCATGTACGGCAGCATAAGGCTGACCAGTGAGAGCATCATCTTTGTATCGGGATTTTCTGTGAAAAAACGGGTATATACCTGAAGCCCAGCCAGGCCTGATAGTACCAGCGCAGCTAAGATTACAAATATGACGGTTATTACGGTGTTAGCGAATTTTGCCGCCTGTTTCGGGTCTTTTTCGAGTTGTTGGCGGTAGATGGGTATAAAAGAAGCCGAGGCTGCCCCTTCGCCGAACAATCTTCGAGACAGGTTTGGTATTTGAAAGGCGATGATCCATGCGTCCATCATTCCGCCGGCACCAAGAAAACGGGCAAATGATATATCACGGATCAGACCAAGGACCCGGCTGAGTATCGTAAGAGAAGCGATCTGTCTAAAACCTTTTATCATATCTTATGCCGTATTGTGTATATCGTATCCCGAAGAGCGATTCCTTTACTATCTATTTGAAGCAGCCGGTCAGTTTGAAAAATAGCTTAATTTTTGCTCTTTGACAAGCTCAGAATAATTGTATAATATTTTATTTATATCAAGTTTAGCAAGAACAGTAGAGGGGGAATAGGAAAACGTCTCCTGTTTTTCTACATACAACACAGCTACTCGTAATTGCAGGCATTTTGTCAGTGCTGTGAAAGATAATTGTTGTTTAAAGCGCAAATAGTAAGGTGAAAATTGCATTGAGGGCTAATCAGGAAATAAAAAATAAACCCCCTGTGGTACAGGGGGCTAAGAGTTTTTTGTATTGGGTGATGCGTATGTGATGTTTTACCAGTCGTTATCGTTTTCTTCGGTTTCTCTTGGATGAGCGTTTTGGTAGACGTCTTTTAATTTCGCTGTGCTAAGATGTGTGTAAATCTGGGTGGTTGACAGCGACTGATGTCCGAGCAGCTCCTGAACGCTTCTTAGATCGGCTCCGTTATTGAGCATGTGTGTTGCAAAGCTGTGGCGCAGCGTATGTGGACTGATTGCCGGGTCAAGGCCGGCCATTCTCAGGTATTTGTCCATCTTTCGGCGTACACTTCTGGTGCTGAGCCGTCCGCCGTGCTTGTTAACAAATAAGACTTTCGGGTCAAAATTGGTGCTGCTCTGTGCTCTTTTGTCTCTGAATTCCATATAATGCTGAGTGGCCTGCAGGGCGGAAGTGCCGATAGGTGTGATTCTTTCCTTTTTGCCTTTGCCTCTGACATGGATTACCTCGCCTAAGAAATCAATATCGTCCATATTTAAGGCTACAAGCTCGCTGACCCTTATTCCGGTGCTGTAAAGAGTCTCCATGATGGCTCTATCCCTTGTGCCGAGCCAGTTGGTAGTCGGCGGTGTTTCGAGCAGTCTTTTTACCTCCTCATATTCAAGGAATCGCGGCAGTTTTTTGTCCTGCCTGGGCGTTCTGATTGTTACAACCGGATTGGAGTTAATCTGGCCCCTTTTAGCGAGGAATTTATAAAAGCTTCGCAGGGTGGCCAGTTTGCGGGCTACTGTTGATTTGGAATACTGCTTTTCATTGAGAAGGACCAGGTATGATCTGATGGTATTAACATCCGCAGCCAGGAGTAACTGGTCAAGTTTTGGTTTCGTCTGGCTCTGGACGGCTGTAGCAGCGCCGCCGGGCTGGTGATCAAAGGAAAAGGGTTCGTCGGCGGGGTGGCTGTCATCAGAGCTATCAACCAGAAACTGGGTAAATTGGCTCAGGTCGGCACAATAACACTTGGCAGTGTGCTCGGAGAACCTTTTTTCAAAGTTCAGGTAATTTAAGAAATCCTGGATAATTCCGTTCTCGTCCATAATTCACCTCTAATTCGAATCGGTTACGTTGTTTATGTCATCCCGGCTAAGTGCCAAAGGCCTGTTAGCTTTCCAAAAACTCAATTACTTCCGCTATATGCCGATTGTGCATCGGTGTTGTTTTCACATAGCAGTGTGTCTGCCTGTCCGATAAGCGACTGAGTCAGTTTGAAACTTACCACCGCAGCATCGAACCAATCAAAGTTTGTTCGCATATTCTTTGCCTGCTCAATCACGGCATCGAGAAGTTTATCCTCAGCACCGCTGTCGTAACGAAATATAAATTTCTCGGCGCCTTTGTTCAATATCAACTGTTGTTTCTTTTTCCTCATTGCTTAAGACGTTCCTATAAATACCAAAGGCCTACAAATACCCATAGTATTTATCGGCCTAAAAGGTATTTACTAAAAGCCAAACTTTAACTTTTATTACAAATATGAAAAAACGCCATTCAGACAAATGTTGCAAAGCTTTTATCGGCTAATAAGACTTCTGGCTTGACAAATTGAGGAGTAATATTGGTAAATTATGCATAAATTCAGTACATTCCGGCTATTTATCTTTTAATCGGCCTTAAAAAACGTTATCCCGTCTCTTTGTTCGCAATCTACTGCCCCTGTTTGCTGGAGATAAGAGATATGTTTTAACGCTTCGTTGCGGTGGATGCTAAGACTTGCGCATATATCGTTGAGGGAACATGGCCGGCGTTTGAGCATTGACAGCAGTGTTTGGGTTTTATTACTTATCGAGTAAGTGCCGTTTTCAATATCATTATCGAGGTTTTTCTGTGGGAAATCAGCTACAACATGGCAATTTGATCCCATTTGGCTGGCGATAGCCTGGAGCTTTTCGGCGGTGACTTTCTTAACACTCGGCTCAATAGTGGGCCGAACAGCAGTATTAAGCTGAACCTTATCAGGGTTGATACGCTTGATAGCCTCGGCGATTTTTGCGATTTGATCGGTATCGGTATTTACGCCTTCGACGAAAAAAACCTCAAGCCAAATCTGACCGGTAAATTCCTCCCGAAATTTGCACAGGCCATCAATGAGCTTTTCAATACTAATATCCTTGTGCGGACGATTTATCTGCTCGAAAGTTTCTGTATCACCAGCGTCTAAGGAAGGCAAAACTACATCAGCCCGCGCGCAATCTGCTCGAACGTCGGGCCTGGACAGCAATGTACCGTTTGTCAGGATGGCGACAGGAATGTTGGTAATTTTTTTTATTTCTTCTATGATTTGGCCCAGTTTGATATTCAAAGTCGGCTCACCGGAGCCGCTGATAGTAATGAAATCAGCTTGCAGACCCTGGGCTAATTTTTCCTTCAGCTCAGTTAAAATTTGCTCGACGGGGACATAATCTTTGCGATCTATCGACTTTTGCGAAGTTTTTCCAATCTGACAATATACACAATCGAGTGTGCAGATTTTGGGCGGGATGATATCGATTCCCAGGCTTCGCCCCAGCCGGCGTGAAGGCACCGGCCCATATAAATAACTTTTTGCCTCAGCCACTTTTTTATCCGTTTACGAGTTCGAATATTTTTTTACAGACGCCTAACAAGTCTTCGAGCCAGTCTATCGGCATAATGCAGGCGGCATCAGACCTGGCTTTTTCAGGGTTTGTATGCACCTCAAGAAAAAGCCCGTTGGCACCTGCGGCAATTGCTGATTTTGCAAGTACCGGGGCCATTTCCCGCCGGCCCGCAGTTGCGTGGCCGAGTCCGCCGGGCTGTTGGATACTGTGGGTAGCGTCGAAGACAACCGGGTAACCTAACTGTTTCATTGTTTCGATAGCGGTCATATCATTAACTAAGCGATTATAGCCAAAAAAAGTGCCGCGCTCGGTAAGCATTATCTGATCGTTATCGCAGGCGCGAATCTTTGCCGCTACGTTTTTCATTTCTCCAGGTGAAAGAAACTGGCCCTTTTTTATATTTACGGGCTTACCGGTTCGTGCGCAGGCGCAAAGTAAATCCGTCTGCCTGCATAGAAAAGCGGGGATTTGGAGGCAGTCGACGACTTCGCTTATAGCCTGAGCCTGATCGGGCTGGTGGACATCGGTCATGACCGGCAGCGCGGTTTTTTTTCTAACCGCTGCCAGTATTTTCAGGCCCTGTTCCATGCCCGGGCCGCGAAAGCTCTCGATACTGCTTCGATTGGCCTTGTCGAAACTTGCCTTGAAAATTATTCCAACATCGATCTTGCGGCTGATTTCGGCAAGCTTGTCGGCTATATTCATACAGGTATCTTTGCTTTCGATAACACAAGGACCTGCCATTACAAATAAAGGCGAATTCGTGCCAATTTTAACATCACCAATTTTGAAATTTATTTTATTCATATTTCGCGCTCGATAGACTATAGATTCCTGCTTCCGCGGGAATGACAATGCTACACGCTACACGCTGTACGCTATTTTTATCCTATTGCTCGGATAATTCTTGTTCTTATTCCAGCGGGTTTGGCGCCCGGAGGTACGATACAATTTACCGCCTGTGGTATTACCTCAATTGCAACCGGCAAAGCCGGGCCGGGATCGCCATCGATTTCTGTCATTATATCATCAGCCTGGGAAGTTATGGTAATATTTTTGCCCTGATTGTAAATAACATCACTTCTTGTCGAATGAAGTTTCAAAACCGTCATCACTGAATGCTTTATCAAGTGCAGCTTGGAGGCACATTTATAAATACAGATATCCAAAAGCCCATCGCTGTAATCGGCATCGTGTAATATCTGAAGTCCGAGGGCATATCTTGAAATATTGCCGACAAAGACCAATCCCTGGCCGTCAAAAATTTCTTTGCCGTCTACTTCTACCCTGAGTGGGTCGAACTTATAATCCCAAAATGTCTGCCAGATCGGCCAAAAGTAATCAAGGTGGTTTATATAACTTTCTCGCAGCTGGCTGACCCGGCTGACAATCCGGCCGTCAAAGCCGAACCCTGCGACTGAGGTGAAGCATTTGCCGTTTGCTCGGCCCAGGTCTAAGGTGCGGATTTGGCCGGTTTCGAAAGTCTTTATTATCGTTTTTAATCTTTCATCGAAACCCAGTTCATTTGCCAGCAGATTCTCGGTTCCGCACGGTACGATCAATAGCGGCTTGTCTGTTCCTTCCAGCCCATGGGCAACCTCTCTGACGGTCCCGTCGCCGCCAACGACTACTACCATTGCGCAGTCATAATCAACGGCGGCATCATTGGCTAATTCGTGAGCGTTATCCAGAGAAGTGGTTAAACTGACCCTGACATCGAAACCCTTCTTTATGAGGTAGTCTGAAAACTGCCGGCAGAGGTATTTACTGCTGCTTGCGCCGGAGCTGGGGTTTACAATATAGGCGATATAGCCATCGTCTGGTTTCATTTTTTTCGTATCCCTCGAATCGCTTAATGTTGATGAAGTTTTTCCTGGATCAAAAGCGCATAGCTTTGCGGGATATGCGTTAAATTCGCCAGGTCTAAACTTCTTTGCACATCAGCGATTTTTTCTGCATCGGGGCCTTCTATCTCTACGAAACTGCCCAACAAAGGCAATTCGTCCAGACAAACTTTACAGCCACCAAGCTGCCAGACTCGGCGCTTCTTTTCAACGACCAACGACTGAGCATAACCAAGAGCACAGAGCAATTTGCCGGTTGAGTCGAAGTCTTTAACTTCGGTTTCCAGTTCTTGTCTTTTCTTGAAGTTGTCTTTTTCTTTTGGGCCTTTATAAGTTAGAAAAAAACTCTCGGGTTTATCAGTCAGCTGCCGGCGAAGCCGAAGGCATCTATCGGTTGTGGCCATTTCTGAATCGGCGTTATCAAAGTAGGTATCTATCTGCTGTTGCTCCTGGAGAAAATCGGCTCCGAGCTGCCTTAACTTATCAGCCACCTCTTGAAGCGAATCGACTTTAAGTTTTGCCTCAATTTCAACAGGCATAATCCGGCCGCCAAATTAAATAACGATATTTACTAAGCGGGATTTAATAACGATTATTTTTTTTGCTTCTTTGCCGGCCATTGCGGCGATTACCTTTTCGCTGGCTAAGGCTTTTTGTTTTATTTGCTCTTCCTCGGTGCCGGCGGGGACAACTATTTTGTCCTTTATCTTTCCTTTTACCTGGACGGCTAATTCAATTTCTTTTTCTTTGATAAGTTCGGCGTCATATTCGGGCCAGGGCTCATTTGAAAGGCTATTGGTATGGCCCAGCTTTTGCCAGAGTTCTTCAGCGATATGAGGTGAGAAAGGTGCGAGGATAAGAACGAATTTTTCTATTACCGATTTTGGTTTGTGTTCCAGTTTGCTGAGATGATTTAAAAGTATCATCATTGCGCTTATCGCGGTATTAAAGCCGAAAGTTTCAATATCGTCTCCCACTTTTTTAATGGTCTGATTCAGTAATCGCAGCGTCGGCTCATCAACTTGGTGGGTATCTGTTATCTTCGGTTCCAGATTGCCGTCTGCGTCAACGATCATTCGCCAGACTTTTTGCAGGAATCGGTACACGCCTTCAACGCCCTGCATATTCCAGGGCTTGGTTGCCTCAAGAGGGCCCATGAACATTTCATACAGCCGCATCGAATCGGCGCCGTAGTCAGCGGTTACCTTGTCGGGATTGACCACGTTGCCGCGGGATTTGCTCATCTTCTGTCCGTCTTCGCCGAGAATCATTCCCTGATTGACAAGTTTTTTGAACGGCTCTTTAGTAGAGACATAGCCCCGGTCGTAGAGAAATTTATGCCAGAATCGAGAATATAAAAGGTGCAATACGGCATGCTCGGCTCCGCCGATGTAGAGGTCAACGCCTCCGCCTGCCATCCAGTATTTTTCCTTTTCCGCATCCCAGCCTTGGCTTTCATTATCCGGGTCCATATATCGCAGATAATACCAGCAGCTGCCCGCCCATTGGGGCATTGTATTGGTTTCACGTTTGCCTTTTGTGCCGTCCGGCAATGTAACGTTTACCCAATCTTTGGCATTTGATAAAGGCGGCTCGCCGGTTCTGGTGGGCTTATAATTTTTAACTTTCGGCAGTCGTAAAGGCAGGTCATCTTCTAAAAGACCAATAACACGGCCATCTTCAGTGTGCAGAATCGGGAAGGGTTCTCCCCAGTAACGCTGCCTGCTAAACAGCCAGTCGCGGAGCTTATAGTTTATCGCTTTTTTGCCCTGCCCTCTTTCTTCGAGCCAGTTTGTAATTTTGTCCTTGAATTCGGCAGTCGATAAGCCGTCAAACTTTCCACTGTTTATAGCTGTGCCGTTACCCACAAAACACAGTTGGCCTTTATTGACTAACTCAGCTTGTTCATTATCTTTCGGTTTAACAACCGGTATAATCGGCAGACCAAATTTTTGCGCGAAGTCAAAATCCCTTTCGTCATGGGCGGGGACCGACATAATCGCACCGGTGCCATAGCTGATAAGAACATAATCGCTAATCCAGATAGGAATCTTTTCCTCATTTACCGGATTTATCGCGAAAGCTCCGGTAAATACGCCGGTCTTATCCTTCGCTAAATCGGTTCGGTCAAGATCACTTTTTCGAGCAGCCTGCTCGCGGTATTCTTTAACCGCTTCTTTTTTCGCATCAATTGTAATTTTATCTATAATCGGATGCTCCGGAGACAATACCATATACGTAGCACCAAAAAGAGTGTCAGGACGAGTCGTAAAAACATTAACGTCCCAATCACAATTAACGATTTTAAATTTAACTGTGGCGCCGATGCTTTTGCCTATCCAGTCGGTCTGTAGTTTTTTTATCGATTCGGGCCAGTCAACTTCAGATAAATCTTCGAGCAGCCTTTCGGCGTATTTTGTTATCCGCAGCATCCACTGGCGCATCGGCTTTCTGATTACCGGATGTCCGCCGCGTTCGCTTAGGCCTCCGATGACTTCCTCATTAGCTAAAACCGTTCCGAGTTCCGGGCACCAGTTGACCGCTACTTCAGCTTCATAGGCGAGGCGATGGCCGTCTATGAATTTTTGTTTATCTTCATCACTCAATCCTTGTGGGATATGAAGTTGTTCAATTGGTTTTGCTTTTTGCTCAGTTGGGTCAAAGTAACTATTGAATAATTTCAGAAAAACCCACTGCGTCCACTTGTAGTAGTTCGCCTCGGTAGTATTTACTTCTCTGTCCCAGTCGTAACTAAAGCCCAGCGATTTGATCTGGCGGCGGATGTTATTGATATTGTTCTGAGTTGTTTCAGCCGGGTCGGTGCCGGTTGCAACGGCATATTGTTCTGCGGGCAGACCGAAAGCATCCCAGCCCATCGGGTGCAGGACATTGAAGCCTTTGGCTCGTTTATAGCGGGCAACTATATCGCTTGCGGTATAACCTTCCGGATGGCCGACGTGAATGCCCTGGCCGCTGGGGTAGGGGAACATATCCAGGACGTAGTATTTAGGCCTGGTTTCGTCGCAGTCGATCGCTTTAAAAGTTTTGTTTTCCTGCCAGAACTGCTGCCACTTTTTTTCAATTTCGCCGAATTTATAAATACCTTTTTTTGAACACATCTATAGTTACCATCTCCCTGGCTGGGCTAAAAGACGACAGGGGCCTGTGGGGGGCTTTCTTGAAACCGCTGTTTCCATGTACCCAACACTTTACATATGCTAATTACGTAATTACTTTGCTGTCGTAGACTTCGAGCCGTAATTATAATAGAAGCTTTCGGAAAGGTCAAGCGTCAGAGCTTATTTTTCAAACCTTTCAGGCTTTGCTTACAGATTGTGTACACGGCGAATGGATAAAGGCACAGAGTAATTAATCACAGATTTCACAGATTAACACTGATTTTTTAACCGTGAAATTTCACAAATTGGCACGAATTGGAACGATTTTTTTTAGACAGGATTACAAGATACGAGATATAAGCAACGAGCGACTAATTTGCCACGGAGGGCACAGAGAGGGGGAAATATGTATTAATTCTTTATCTGTTCTTTGGGGTCTGTTCAGTTAACTGTGTAAATGGCCTTAACGTCCATTAGTGTTTCACGTCTTTATTCCTTGACTTCAAAAGTATCTCCAATTACATTCTGTTCACCGTCCTGAAGGATAGG
>Ga0272442_10006954_pt1 | contig 14724 bp, 12 predicted proteins | sample SSMForm2O_FD_200262 | JGI IMG/M metagenome (GOLD analysis project Ga0272442, IMG submission 200262) | Marine sediment archaeal communities from Little Sippewissett salt marsh, Falmouth, MA, United States - SSM-Form-2O | ecosystem: Environmental > Aquatic > Marine > Wetlands > Sediment ...
TGACGGTCGGGCCACCGAGAGATACGATCGGGCGATTCGCCGTCTGATTGCCCGCCCGTCCGGCGGTTAGGGCCTGGGGCCGTGTCGGCAGCGCGACCCGGCCTCGCAGGGGGAACGGGACGTGGGTCGATCCCCCTCGCCGGGCCCTGAGAGGCGGCATCGGAGAGCCTGAATGACTTGGTGGAACAGCAGACGCGTCCTCGTGACGGGGGCCGGCGGCTTCATCGGAAGCCATCTCGTCGAGCGCCTGGTCGGCCGGGGCGCGACCGTTCGAGCCGTCGTCCACTACAACAGCCGCAACGACTGGGGACAGATCGAGCAACTCGACAAGAGCGTTCGCGACTCCCTGGAGGTCGTCTGCGGCGATATCCGCGACCCGTTTTTCTGCCGCCAGGCGGTCCGGGACCAGACCGTCGTCCTTCACCTGGCCGCCCTCATCGCCATCCCGTACTCCTACATCGCGCCGGGAGATTACGTCGCCACCAACGTCGTCGGGACCTTGAACATCCTCCAGGCCTGCCGCGACCTGGACGTCGAGAAGATCGTCCACACGTCCACCAGCGAGACGTACGGAACGGCGCAGTATACCCCGATCGACGAGAAGCATCCGCTCCAGGGCCAGTCGCCCTACTCGGCCAGCAAGATCGGGGCGGACAAGATCGCCGAGAGCTTCTACCTGTCGTTCGGCACGCCGGTGGCTACGATCCGCCCGTTCAACACGTACGGCCCGCGGCAGTCGGCCCGGGCGGTGATCCCCACGGTGATCAGCCAACTCGTCGCGGGGGCGAAGCAGGTCCGGCTCGGATCGCTGGAACCGGTGCGCGACCTGACCTACGCGGCGGACACGGCCGGGGCGTTCGCGGCCATCGCAGAGAGCCCCCGGGCGACGGGCCAGGTCCTCAACGCCGGTACGGGCAAGGGCGTCTCCATCGGGCAGCTGGCCCGACTCATCATGAAGGTGATGGGCGTCGAGGCGGAGATCGTCTGCGATCCGGACCGGGTCCGCCCCGAAAAGAGCGAAGTGACCCGCCTCCTCGCCAGTACGGACCGCATCCGCGAGCTGACCGGGTGGGCGCCGAAGGTAACGCTGCGGGAAGGCTTGGCGCAGACGGTGCAGTACGTCCGGGACCATATCGACCTGTACAAGCCGGACATCTACAACGTCTAGGAGTTGGCAGATGAGAGCAATCATCCTCGCCGGCGGCAAAGGAACACGACTGCGCCCGTACACCATCGCCCTGCCCAAGCCCCTCGTGCCCCTCGGCGATCGGCCGATCCTGGACATCGTCCTCGAGCAGCTCCGCCGAGCGGGCGTCCGCCACGTCACGATGGCCGTCAGCCACCTGGCGCACCTGATCATGGCCTACTTCGGCGACGGCAAGCGATGGGACATGAAGATCGACTACAGCCTGGAGGATAAGCCCCTCAGCACGATCGGCCCGCTCAAGCTCATCGACGACCTGCCCGAAACGTTCCTCGTGATGAACGGCGACGTGCTGACCGACCTGGATTTCGCGAACCTCCACCGCCACCACCGGGACCACGACGCGGAGATTACCGTCGCCACGTGCCCCCGCGACGCGAAGATCGACTTCGGCGTCCTGGAGCAAGACGAGACCGACCGCATCGTCGGCTTCGAGGAGAAGCCCGTCTACCATTTCCAGGTCAGCATGGGCGTCTACGCGATCAGCCGCCGGCTGCTCGACATCGTGCCGGAGAACACCTTCTTCGGCTTCGACCACCTGATGCTCGCCTGCATCGACCAGGGGCGCAAGGCCGTCTGCTACCGCCACGACGGCTACTGGTTGGACATCGGGCGGCCCGACGACTTCGCCCAGGCCAGCGAGGAGATCGGCGAGCTGATGAAGGCGATCTGCCCGCGGGAGCAGGGATCTTGACCGCGGCCGTCTACCAGAAGCTCCTCGTCACCGGGGCGGCGGGTTTCCTGGGCGCGCACATGCTGGACGCCCTGCGGCAGGCCCCCGGCCGGCCCGGGCAAATCGTCGCCCTCGACCGGCGGGCCGGCGACGACGGGTCCGACGGCGTCGAGTGGCTCTCGTGCGACTTGGCCGACGCCGCACAGACCCGCCAGGCGCTGGCCGACCTCGCGCCCGACGGGGTCATCCACCTCGCCGGGCGGGTCGGCGGGGACGACCCCGGCGCGCTGTTTCAAGCCAACGTCCAGGCCTGCGAGAATCTCCTGTCCGCCGCAGCCGGTCTGGGCCGAAAGCCTCGCGTGCTGGTCGTCGGGTCGGCCGCCCAGTACGGCCTGACCGGCGGGGCGCAGGAAGGGGTCGATGAAGACCGCCCGCTGCGGGGCAGCACGCCCTACGGGGTGAGCAAGATCCTCCAGGAACGCTGGGCGCTGGCTCGCGGACAGACCAGCGCCGTGCCGGTCGTCTGTGCCCGACCGTTCAACATCCTCGGCCCGGGCCAGCCCGACCGGCTCGTGCCGGCGGCATTCCTGCGACAGGTCAAAGACGTCCTCGACGGGCGCGCCGAGGAACTGCTCGTCGGCAACCTCGAGACGGCACGAGACTTCACCGACGTCCGCGACGTGGTGGCCGCCCTGTGGGCCCTGATGCGCGCCGGCGAGACCGCCGACGGGCACGCCTTCAACATCGCCTCCGGGTCGGCCGTGGCCATCCGGGACCTTCTCGCCGGCTGTGTCGCGCTGAGCGGGCGGACGATCCCGGTCCGCCAGGACCCGGCCCGCCTCCAGGCCGCCGACGTGCCCACGATCGTCGGCGACGCGAGGCGGCTGCGCGAGCTGACGGGCTGGCGGCCGGGCATCTCCTGGCGAAAGTCGCTGGCGGACATGTGGAACGCGATGCTCTCCGGGGCCGGACAGGACCGCCCCGGGAGCTCAACATGAAGGCGCCCTGCGCGGCAGCGGGTGCGCGTCCGACTCCGGCGGCGAAACGGAACATCCGCCGAGAGGCGGAAGAGATTACCTGACGGGAACACGCGGCTTTTCCCGTTGCGATCGCACGTAATGCGATTACCCTGATAGCCAGCGGGTTATCGTGCGTCTTTCGATAGAGGATTGCAGATGTCGGCCTTCACAAAGAAGCTCAAGAGAACCATCGGGCGAGCCCTGCCAGGCCCCCTCTACGACGTGGCCAGGTTTCTCTACAACCACGTCACGTCGGCGAAGCTCATCTTCTCGCTGCCCCCGGTTCCGGGGCTGACGTTCGGCAAGCGTCTGGCCTTCGCCCGAAGGCTCGCGAGGATCTCCCAGAATGTCCTCTGCCCCCACAACCAGAGCCAGATCATCGCCTTTCTCTCGGCGTTTCTGGCCCTGCCGCCGGAGAAGGAGGGGTGCATCGTCGAGGCCGGTTCCTATAAGGGAGGAAGCACCGCCAAGTTCAGCATCGGAGCCCGGATGGTGAACCGCCAACTGGTGGCGTTTGACTCCTTCGAGGGCTTGCCGGAGAACCTCGAACCGCACGAGAAAAGCATTCTCGGGCACTCCATCGAGAACGCCTTCGAGGGGGGAAGGTTCTGCGGAACGCTCGAGGAAGTGAAGGCCAACGTGAGCAAGTACGGCGAGCCGGATGTCTGCCGGTACATCCAGGGCTGGTTCGACGAGACGATGCCGGACTTCTCCGAGAAAATCTGTGCCGCCTACGTCGATGTCGACTTGGCCTCCTCGACGAAGACGTGCCTGAAGTACCTCTATCCGCTGCTGATTCCCGGCGGCGTGCTTGTCAGCCAGGACGGCGACTTCCCCCTCGTGATCGAGGTCTTCGACGACGACGAGTTCTGGGAAAACGAGGTCGGCTGCAAGAAGCCCCACATCGAGGGGCTGGGGAGCCGCAAGCTCCTGAAGATCGTCAAGCCTGTCGGCCAAGAGGACAAAGCGCCGGCGTGATGCCGCGCCGATGAGGAGAGCCGGCATGAAGACGGCGTACGTCGCGATGAGCGCGGACCTGATCCACCCGGGCCATCTGAACATCATCCGGGAGGCGGGCAAGCTCGGGGAGGTGGTGATCGGCCTGCTGACGGACAAGGCGGTCGCGAGCTACAAGCGATTGCCTTACCTGTCCTTCGAGCAGCGAAAGGCGATTGTGGAGAACCTTGTGGGGGTCTCCAGGGTCGTCCCCCAGGACACGCTCGACTACGTGCCCAACCTCCGGAAGATCAAGCCCGACTACGTCGTCCACGGAGACGACTGGAGGACCGGCGTGCAGCGGGAGACGCGCCAGCGGGTCATCGACGCGCTGGCTGAATGGGGCGGGCAGCTCGTCGAGCCCCCCTATACGGCGGGCATCTCCTCGACCCAACTCAACGGGGCGCTGCGGGAGGTGGGCACGACGCCCGGGCTGCGGATGGCCCGGCTGCGCCGGCTGCTCCAGGCCAAGCCCCTCGTTCGCATCCTGGAGGCCCACAGCGGCCTGACCGGGCTCATCGTCGAGAGCACCCACCTCGTCCGCGAGGGCAAGACGCTCGAGTTCGACGGCATGTGGCTCAGCAGCCTGACCGACTCGACCGCCAAGGGCAAGCCGGACATCGAGTACGTGGACCTCACCAGCCGCATGAACACGATGAACGACCTCCTGGAGGTCACCACGAAGCCCCTGATCTTCGACGGGGACACGGGGGGCCTGCCCGAGCACTTCGTCTTCATGGTCCGCACGCTGGAGCGGCTGGGCGTCTCGGCGGTCATCATCGAGGACAAGGTGGGGTTGAAGCGCAACTCGCTTCTGGGCACCGAGGCGAACCAGACGCAAGCATCCATCGAGGGGTTCTGCGAGAAGATCTCCGCGGGCAAGCACGCCCAGATCACCGACGATTTCATGGTCGTCGCCCGGATCGAGAGCCTGATCCTGGAGGCGGGACTCGACGACGCCCTGGCCCGAGCCGAGGCGTATATCGCCACCGGTGCCGACGGCATCATGATCCACAGCAAGCAGGATACGCCCGACGAGATTATGGGCTTCTGCGCGGAGTACAAGCGGTTCGACAACAGCGTGCCCCTCGTCGTCATCCCCTCGACCTACTCGCAGGTGACCGAGGACGAGTTGGCCGACGCGGGCGCCCGGATCGTGATCTACGCCAACCAGCTCCTGCGCAGCGCGTACCCCGCGATGCTGGCGACGGCCCGGTCGATCCTCTCCCACGGCCGGGCCCTCGAAGCCGGCGAAAACTGCATGTCCATCCAGGAGATCCTCGCCCTGCTGCCCGAAAGGACGCAAACGTGATCGGGTGTAAGGACTTCTGCGACTGGCTGACCGAGGCGGGCGTGACGTTTCTGACGGGCGTCCCCGATTCGGTTTTGAAGGGCTTCTGTGCGTGGCTCGTCGAACGGGCGGCGGATCGGCATGTCTTGGCTGCCAATGAAGGCGGCGCCGTGGCGCTGGCCTGCGGACATCACCTCGCCACCGGCGAACTCGCCCTGGTCTACATGCAGAACTCCGGCCAGGGCAACGCCGCCAACCCCCTGGTGTCGCTCGCCGACCCGGAGGTCTACGGGATTCCGCTGCTGCTGCTGATCGGCTGGCGGGGCGAGCCCGGCCTCCACGACGAGCCGCAGCACGTTCGCCAGGGCGAGGTCACGCTGCCCCTGATGGATTCCCTGGGGATCCCCTGTCGCGTGCTCGAGGCCGAGCCCCAAGCGGCCGCCGAACAGGTGGCCGAACTCGCCCGGCTGGCCCGGGCCCGAAGCGGCCCCGTCGCCCTGATCGTCCGGAAGAACACGATAGAGGCCTACGCGCCGCAGCACCCCCCCACCGGGGAAACCCACCCGCTGAGCCGCGAGGAAGCCCTCGAACTCGTCGTCGGGACCTTGGCCGAGAAAGACGTGATCGTCTCGACAACGGGCAAGCTGTCCCGGGAACTCTACGAACTCCGCGAGCGAACCGGTACCGGCCACGACCGGGAGTTCCTGACGATCGGCTCGATGGGGCACGCCTCCCAGATCGCCATGGGGATCGCCCGGAGCCGGCCGGAGCGGCAGGTGTTCTGCTTCGACGGGGACGGGGCCCTGATTATGCATCTCGGGGCCGCCGCGATCATCGGCGGCCACCAGGTGCCGAACCTCAAGCACGTGGTCTTCAACAACGGCTGCCACGGGTCGGTGGGCGGCATGGAGACCGTCGGCTTCCGCGTCTCGTTCACCGAGATCGCACGAGCCTGCGGCTACCGCCAAGCCCTCCGGGCGATGAGTCGCGAGGAGGTCCTCGACGGGATGGCCCGGCTCCACGACTCCCCCGGGCCGGGCATGCTGGAGATCTTCCTGCGGAAAGGCGCCCGGCCGGACCTCGGCAGGCCCAAAACCTCGCCGAAGCAGAACAAGACGGCCTTCATGGAGTTTCTCTCCCCGTGACGAACAAACAGCACGTCGCCCCCGGTGCCGTCAAGTCGCTGGGAGGAATCCTGGCCGACGGGTCCTGCCGGCGGGTCCTGCTCGTGACCGGCCGAGACTCGTACGAAGCCTGCGGCGCCCGCCGGGCGATCGCGCCGTCCCTCGTCGGCCTCGACGTGCTGCGCTTCTGCGACTTCTCCCCCAACCCCAAGGCCGAGGACGTCCGCCGAGGCGTCCGCTGCTTCCGCGAGATCCGCCCCGGCGCGATCGTCGCCGTCGGCGGGGGCAGCGTGATCGACATGGGCAAGCTGGTGAAGTACTTCAGCGCGACGGGACAGGACCCGACGGCCTACCCGCAGGAGCCGACGGACACGCCGGCCAAAACCCCCCCGTTGATCGCCATCCCCACGACGGCTGGCTCCGGAAGCGAGGCCACCCGCTTCGCCGTGCTGTACGTGGGCAAGACCAAGCACTCCGTCGCCGGCGAGGGAGTTCTCCCGGACGCGGCGATCGTCGACGCTCGCCTGATGATGTCCCTGCCCGCAAAGGCGACGGCCGTCACCGGCATGGACGCGCTGTGCCAGGCCGTCGAGTCCTACTGGTCCGTCCGCTCGACACCGGAGTCCCAGAGCTACGCCGCCGAGGCGATCCAGCGGATCCTCCCGAGTCTGCCCGAGGCCGTCCACCGCCCCGACCTCGCCGCCCGACAGGCGATGGCGGAGGCCGCCCACCTCGCGGGCAAGGCCATCAACATCTCGCAGACGACGGCCTCTCACGCCGTCTCGTACCCGCTGACGTCCTACTTCGGAATCCCGCACGGCCAGGCCGTCGCGGTCTCCCTGGCGTCGATGGTCCGCTTCAACGCCGGCGCGCAAGCCGCCGATACGCTGGACCCGCGAGGCCGCCAATACGTCGCCGAGACCCTCGCCCAACTCGCCGGGCTCCTCGACGCCACCGACGCCGACGACGCCGCCCGGACCATCGAGCGGTTGCTGGACGACATCGGGCTCCAGAGCCGGCTGGGCCCGCTGGGCGTCCGGACGAACCTGGATATCGAGACCGTCCTCGACCATGGCTTTAACCCCGCTCGCGTCCGGAACAACCCCCGCCGACTGACCCGCGAGTCCCTGCGGGAGATGCTCATGGCAATCCGGTAGCCGTGGGCCGATCCGTTCCGTGGACCCGAAAGAGACACTGCGGTACAATGCCCGGCCTGTGGGCCAACAGGGAACGCGTATCTTGACCGAATCACCGACGTCAACGCAGGGACCGCTGCCAGGGGCGACCGGACCCCTGGTGGACTACCCGCCCAAGCGCTGGCACGGGGTCGCGATTGTCGTGTGCATCGCCGCGGTGTACTTCGGGGCCGTCACGGACCAGTGGTGGCCGACGCCCGACAGCGCCCTGTACCAGGGCCTCGGCCGAAGCCTCGTCCACGGCGAGGGCTACCGGTTCAACGGTCAGGTGAACAACGACGTGACCCCCGGCCTGCCGATGATCCTCGCCGGACTGCGGTGGGCGTTCGGCGACGGCTTCCTGGCGCCGAACCTCTTCGTGACCGCTTGCGGACTGGCGAGCCTCCTGCTGGCCTACGCGAGCCTCGCCAGATTGGCCGACCGCCGCACGGCCCTGGCGGTGGCGCTCGCGACGGCGTGCTGCTTCAAGTACTTCCACTACTCGCACCTGATCCTCACCGACTTGACGTTCTCGGCGCTGCTCTGGGCCCTGGTGTACGTGACCGTTCGGTTTCTCCAGGGCTCGGCCGCCTGGCTGCCGCTGGCCGGGGCCATCGCCGCCGCCGCCGTCGCCGTTCGCGCGCCGGGGCTGCTGATCCTCGCCCCGCTGGCGGCCGGCGTCGTGCTGGACCGCCGAAGCCGGGCAACCCGGGGCAGGCGGCTGATGGCGGGCGGGGCGATTCTCGTCGCCGTCGGCGCGACCGCGGCCGCCTTCCTCTGGCTCGCCCGCCGGGTCAGTGAGAAAACACCCGTCTATGTCAATCCCAAGATCGTCGATTCGAGCGTCCTTGACCGGGCCGCCAGACTCGGCGCAGCCCTGCGCCAGCTGCCCGAGGTAGTCGCCCGCATGTACTCCGCCCAGAACAGCGCGATCCTGGGGACCGTCCTGGTTCTCCTGGCCGTCGCGGGGATGGCCCGCCTCTGGCGCAGCCGGCGGCGGCTTTCGGCGGCAACCTGCGCGCTGTGCGTGGTGGCGTCGGGCCTGGTCGGCGGAGGCGGCGCGGTTCGGACACGGTACATGATAGCCCTGTTCCCCATGGGCCTGCTGCTGATCGTCCACGGCCTGTGGTGGCTGATCGAACTGGCGTATCGGGCCCGCTCGAAACCCATGCCGGCGATCGCTCGCCTTGTGGCCATGAACGTGTTCGTGGCCATCCTGATCGTCGTCAACGTGCCGAAGATGGTTCGGGACACGGTCCAAGGCGCCTACGAGGCCTATCGCGGACGCTACTACGAAGTGATCGAGCACGGGAAGTTCGCGGACCTGCCCGCCGTGGCCCGGTTCCTCCGCGAGAACTTCGACCGCCAGACGCCGATCGCCATGCGCCGGGACCGTGTCTCCATACTCCATCTCCTCAGCGAGCGCCGCACGGTGGGCTTCCTGAAGACCCCGCGACGCACTGCCGCCGAGGCCGAGACCGTCTATAGCGACCTCCTCGCCGGAGACGTCCGGACGATCGTGCACGACACCTGGGGCGTGAACCGAGCGTTCGCGGACCGGCTGTCGGCGCTGCTGGAGGGCACGGGCGGGATCGAACGGATCTTCGACGGCAGAATCTGCAGGATCTACCGGCGCGTTCGCCGACCCCCGCGGGCCACCGGACCGGCGACGAGGCCCACTCGCTGACCGCGTCGCGGCGGGGCCCTGGGAGCGCACCCGGCTCTGCGGGCTGGCGGCCCCCGCCAGAGAGACGGTATAATCCCCCGCTCACAAGGGAACCTACCCCATGGCGGCCCCAACGGTCAGCGTGATCATCCCGGCGTACAACTGCTCCGCCCTGCTGGGCGAGGCCGTCGAGTCGGTTCGTGCCCAAACGTACCAGGACTTCGAGGTGATCGTCGTGGACGACGGCTCGTCCGACGACACCTGTCAGGTCGCGCAGAATCTGGCGGACTCCTGGGAGAAGCTCCGGGCCTTCCGGATCGAGCACGCGGGCCTCGCGGCCGGGCGAAACCGCGCCGTCGCCGAGATGCGAGGACAATGGATCGCCCTGCTCGACGCCGACGACCTCTGGCGCCCGGACAAGCTCCAACGCTGCATGGACTTCCTCGCCGACCACCCCGACCTGAGCATCGTCTACACGCCCATGGCGCCGATGCGCATGGACGGCCTACCCATGGAAGGCCACTCCAAGCCCTGCCACGCCGGCTGGCTGACCGAGAAGCTCTTCCTGAGCATCTTCGTCCACGACCCCGCGACCGTGTTCCACAAGCGGGTGATCGAGACCTGCGGCGGGTTCGACGAATCGCTTCCCGTCTGCGTGGGACACGAGTTCTGGCTTCGCGTCTCGACGAAGTTCGAGTTCGGATTGATCGACGAGCCGCTGGCGCTTCGGCGGTGGAGCCCCGAGAGCCTGACCCGCTCGAACCGGACGCGCGGGCGGTGCATCAAGGCGCGCATGCTCGAGCGGTTCTATTACGATCGCGGCGGGCGCGAGATGATGGCCGCCGGCCCGGCCCGGCGGCGCCTCGGACGCGTACACCTCGCCGCCGGGCGAATCCTCCTGAAGGATCGGCAGTTCCGCCAGGCCGCCCGGTTCCTGGGCAAGTCCATCGCCTTTCGGCCGGTGAGCGTTCGCCCGTACGTGTACTACGGATGGAGCCGGCTGGCGAGCGCCTTGTTCGGCGAGCGTTGATCGGGGCCAAGCCACGGCGGTAGAATCACTCCAAAGGCCCGGGGCGGTTCCGGGCCACTGTCGGCCTCGCGGCGCCGCATCGCCCGGGCGCCCCGAATTGATGCCCTCGACCGGAAGGACCACGCGGTGCAGTCGATTATTTCCAAGGCAAGACGAACGCTCGCCAAGCAGATGCGGGGCAAGATCCTTGACGCCGGCTGCGGCGACGACCTGTTCGGCCCGTACCTGCGCCGCGAGGGCAACACCGTCATCAGCCTCGACGTCGATGCCGAGGCGCTGCGAGGCGTCCCCGGCACGAAGGTGGTTTCCGGCTGCAGCGACATGCCCTTCCCCGACGGCTACTTCGACGCCGTCTGGGCCTGCGCCCTGATCGAACACGTCGCCGAGGACACGATCCCCGAGATGATCCGTGTCACCCGCGAGGGCGGACGCATCGTCATCGTCACGCCCAACCGCCGAAGCCCCTGGGACCCGCTCAAGCTCCTGACCGGCCTCAGCACATGGCGCGAGAACGAGGGCCACGTCCGGCTGTACTCGTCGGAGGAGTTGGCCTGGTTCGGCGAGGTCCACGGAGAGGTCGTCTTTCTCCCCGTGCAGGTGGCACGCGACTTCTTCTGGAGGCATCCCAACGTCGGGCACACGCTCATCGCCGACATTGCCGTGACGGCCCGGCTGAGGCAGGAGACGGCCAGGGCCTTCCCGGCGACCTTCCAGAGGCCTTCCGCGCCGTTCGCGACGATCTGCTGATCGGCACGCCCGCGCTGCGCGAGGAGGAACCCCCCTTCCGAGAGCGTCTTCGAAGCGTCTCGCCCGTGACCAGGAAGGAACCCGAGATTCACGGAGTGTTTCCGGGCGAGAAGGCGGATTCCCCCGCAGGCTCTTTCAAGACAGCAATCTCTGCGTCCTCCGCGATCTCCGCGTGAACGGTCCGGGCCGACGCGCCTCCTCACTCCTGTAGTATCTCGATTGCCCGGCAGGCGACCTTGCGGTGGTTGGGGAACTCCGCCGTCCGGGCGTGGTCCTCGACGCGCACTCGCCGGACCAGGCGGGCCGCGAGGATCAGCACCGATCCCCAGCTCGCCCACCGCCGACAGGCCCAACGGCTGCCCTTCGGCACCAGCGGCAGGTTCACCCGATCGGCCTCCACGCGGCGGACCTCGAAGCCGTGTATGCCGATCAGCTCGCGCAGGAACGCGGGCGTGTAGCCGTGCACGTGCTTCATGTCCTTGAGCCAGTGAGGCTGCCGGCCTCCGAGGAGCCGGCGGATCTCCTTCCAGTACCGGAGATTCGGCACGCTGACGACGAGTAGCCCGCCGTCGTGTAGTGCGCGGTTGGCATGGTTCAGCGGCGCGTGCCAGTCGAGCACGTGCTCCAGGACCGCGCCGGCGTGCACGCCGTCGAAGCTGCCCGACGCCACCGGCCAAGGAGATTCCACGTCGCACACCTCGCAGGCGTCGTAGTGGGTGCGGGCGACTTCGGCGGCCGCCTCGCTGATCTCGAGGCCCGCGATGCGAAACCACTCGGCGTCGAGCCATCGCCGTAGCGGCCCGATACCGCACCCGACGTCCAACAGATCGTACCGTCGATCGAGCCGCAGCCCCTCGCGATGCTCGCGAACGAACTCACACGCCCGGCGCAAGCGGATGGTCTCCGCCTCGTCGTAGGCCTGCTCGCCGTGCCAGGCGGGCGCGTTGACCCACTGCTTGATGTCCTCAGTCATTCGCCTTGTGACTTTCGGCGCCGGGCCGCCTGGGACGCCCTCCGCGCGACCGATCGAGGAATTCGACCAAGAGGGCCTCCTCGCGCTGGTGCATCCTGTCGGCGGCCGGCGCGGCCTGATCGTCGTAACCCAGCAGGTGCAGAAGCCCATGCACGATGTACAGCAACAGCTCGTGCTGCGGAGCCAGACCCCGGGCGCCCGCCTCGGCCCGCGCCACGTCGCTGCACACGATAATCTGGGCAACCCGCGGGCCCGGGCCGGCGTCGGACAGGTCGAAGCTCAGCACGTCCGTCGGGCGTCGCCGGCCGAGAAAACGCCGGTTTAGTGAGGTCATCTCCTCGCGCCCGACGACCGCCACGTCCACCTCCGCGATCTCGCCGGCCTCTGCGGCGATCACCTGGGCAACCAGCTCGGCGATTCGCTTCCGCGGAACGCGAAGCACCTTCTGGGAGGAGGAAACTCGCACGACCGGCGATGTCGCTCTGGGGGCCATGGGGCGAAGCCTATCGGCCGGCGAGCCGCGATGCAAGGACGTCTGCCCAAATGCCACCGGCCCCGGCGCAAAGAACCGCGGGCCGGCGCCCTGGTGGGCCCGGCCCGCGATGCGTAGGGTGGCTGAGGGGATTCGAACCCCCGACCCCCTGGACCACAACCAGGTGCTCTAACCAACTGAGCTACAGCCACCGTAGCGCCGTCGATTCCAGCGGAACCGGTAGCGTAACAGGACGAACTCGCCGTGTCAATCCCGCGCGGGGAGGAAATCGCGGACGCCCCCCTCGCAAAGGCCAAAGAAAGGGCGACACCCAGGCGGAGGGAGACCTTGGCGTCGCCCGAATAGCCGCAACCCGGATGTAGGCGGAGGGAGACCTACATCGTATACGGGTGCAGCGGACAACTTGCAGTCAAACGTCTCGTATACTTAAACACCATTCGGTGAAACAGCCCGAGAATCTTTAACCGTTATCGGGCCTTTTCATTCTCTTAGCACGGCCCACGGCGTCTGCAAGACGGCGGGGCGCCGCAGCCACCGCCTTGCACGCCGCGGTACAGAATCCGGGTCACGGGCCGGCCAAACCTCTGACATCACTGCCCTGCCGCGGCGCCAACGCCGCCCGTGAGACCTCACGCAGCCGCTTCAGCGGGCGCCGGCCCAAAACTCTGAGCCAGCCAACCCACTTTGGCCACGTCACCACCCGAACGCCCCTCGCGGAGCGTTCTCGACCCGAGGCACCGGCCTGGTGAGCTCCAGCCGTGGCATTGGTCACCGGTGCCGGGCCGGCACGATCCGTCAACTGCAGCCCAACGACGTGCCGCAGTTGTAGCACTTGTAACAGTTTCCGTTCCGCACCGTGATCGACCCGCACACATCGCAGGCCGGCGCGTCTTCCTGGTAGTGCGAGAACTGCTGATCGACTCGCTCGTATTGCGAGACGAGGCGGTAGGACATCAATTCCCGATCCGACGTCCCCGCCGCTACGGCGCCCGCAGGCTCCATCAGCCGCCCTTCCCCGGGAGCGTTGGAGACGTATCGCCCCATCTCGGGCGCGCCCGCGAACCTCTGAGCCTCCGTGTCAGAGGTTCGCCCGGCGCTTTCGCCTTCCGAGGAAGCATCGTCCTTGACAACCTCGGTTACGGCCTTGTTCGCCTCGGCGGCGGGGCTTTCCGATTCCTTGCGTTTCGGCAAGTTCGTCTTGCGGTACTCCTCGAGGAACGTCAGCCCCAGCCATCGGAACACATAGTCCACCACGCTCTTGGCAAACGGAATGTCTCGATTGCTCGTCATGCCGCTGGGCTCGAATCGCTGGTGCGTGAACTTCTTGACCAGATCGCCCAGGGGCACGCCGAATTGCAGGCACAAGCTGATCGCCGTCGCGAACGCGTCCATCATTCCGCCAACGGTCGAGCCTTCTTTGGCCATCGTGATGAACAACTCGCCGGGATCCCCGCTGTCATACTGCCCGACGGTAAGGTATCCCTCGTGCCCCCCCACGCTAAACTTGTGCGTCAGCGACGGGCGGGTCGCGGGGAGACGCTCGCGGTGCGGCATGCGCCGGGCGGCCTCGAGCATCTCCTTATCGATCCGAACTTCCGACTCCTCGCCCTCGCTCTCTCCGGCGGTCGTATTGAGAGGCTGGATCCGCTTGGACCCGTCGCGGTAGATGGCGACGGCCTTGAGCCCGAGCTTCCAGGCGTCCACGTACACCTGCCGGATCTCCTCGGCGGTCGATTCCTTCGGCATGTTGACGGTCTTGGAGATCGCGCCGGACAGGAACGGCTGGACGGCGGCCATCATGCGGATATGGCCCATGTAGTGGATGAATCGCTTGCCGTTGGCCGGCTTGAACGCGCAATCGAAGACGGGCAGGTGCTCGTCCTTGAGTTGCGGGGCGCTTTCGATCGTGTCGTGGTCGTCGATATGGCCAACGATCGCGGTGATCTCCTCGGCGTCGTATCCCAGGCGTTCCAGCGCCAGCGGGACGGTCTGGTTGACAATCTTGAACATCCCCCCGCCGGCGAGCGTCTTGTACTTCACGAGGGCGATATCCGGCTCGACGCCCGTCGTGTCGCAGTCCATCATGAAGCCGATCGTCCCCGTCGGGGCCAGCACGGTGACCTGCGCGTTACGGCATCCGAGGACCTCGGCCGCGGCGACGGCATCGTCCCAGCACTCGATGGCGCACCGGCGGAGCTCCGCGGGACAGAATTTTGCCGGAATGTCCTCGGCGGCCTCGCGGTGCATCTTCAGCGTGTTGAGCATGTGTTTGCGGTTCTTGTGGTACTGCTCGAACGTGCCCAGGCAACTCGCCAACTCGCTGCTCGTCTTGT
>Ga0272442_10006955_pt1 | contig 14724 bp, 10 predicted proteins | sample SSMForm2O_FD_200262 | JGI IMG/M metagenome (GOLD analysis project Ga0272442, IMG submission 200262) | Marine sediment archaeal communities from Little Sippewissett salt marsh, Falmouth, MA, United States - SSM-Form-2O | ecosystem: Environmental > Aquatic > Marine > Wetlands > Sediment ...
TCAAAGTGGAGATCGACAGCAAGGGCAAGGGAGTTGACCAGACAGTCTTTTACAATGCCGAGGGTAAAAAGGAACGCATGGAAACGGACTCGGACGGGAACGGTAAAGTCGACCGCTGGATGAGCTACTACCCGAACGGCAAGATGAAAGAGGTCGGCTACGACACCGACAAATCCGGCAAGCCCAATGTATGGCAGCAGTTCAACGAAGACGGCTCCAAGGGCAAGGCCGGTTTCGATACTGACGGTGACGGCAAGCCGGACAAATGGCAGTAAATCTCCGAAATAAACCCTCTGATTAGCATAGCCGGTTCCTTTAACAGAGGAACCGGCTTTTTTTGTAATCGCTTGACACGTGCGAACGATCACCTGAATTGAGCGTTCCAGCGTTTTATGATCCGAATTCTCTATCTCATGAAAAGAACAAGCGGCGGTCGACCAATTGAGTACTGATCTGCAAAGCAAAGCTGAATCCGCCTCCACGCCTGCAGGCGTGGAGCTGTTTTCCTCGCGCTGGGGCCTGCTGCTTACCGCGATCGGTATCGCGATCGGCACGGGCAACATCTGGCGCTTTCCCAGGGTGGCGGCCGCCAACGGCGGCGGTGTATTCATCCTGCTCTGGATGGCATTCCTCTTCCTCTGGTCGATACCGCTTCTGGCCGCAGAAAGCGCTATCGGCAGGTCAACCCGCCGCGGAACGATCGGCTCGCTTGCAGCTATGGCAGGTCCGCGTGGTGTCTGGATGGGAGGCTTTATTGCACTGATCACCACCGGAATCATGTGCTATTATTCGGTGGTCACCGGCTGGTGCCTGAAATATCTCACCGGCTCGGTCCTGGGAACGATCAGCGCTGCCACCGGGCCGGAGTATTGGAGCAGCTTTTCCGGAAGCTGGCAGGCGGTAGGCTTTCATCTTGCCGCAGCGCTGATCAGCGGAGCGATAGTGCTGGCCGGAATTCGTTCGGGAATCGAGGGTTCGGCGCGGATTTTCATCCCCGTGCTCGGCGTGATCCTGGTTTACTCCGCCGTGCGGGCACTTCTTTTGCCCGGCTCCGCTGCCGGGGTGAAATACCTCTTCCAGTTCGATCCGGCGGATTTCGCCAGGCCGCAGATTTACCTCGAGGCGCTCAGCCAGTCCGCCTGGTCCACCGGCGCCGGCTGGGGCCTGCTGCTGACCTACTCCGTGTATGCCCGCCCGCGCGAGCACGTGGTGGAGAACTCACTGCTCATGGGGCTCGGCAACAACACGGCCAGTCTGCTCGCAGCCCTGGCCGTGATCCCCACTGTATTCGCCCTGCTGCCTGCGGCTGAGGCCCTGGAGGTGGTTAAAACAACCGGGGAAAACAGCACGGGCCTCACTTTTATCTGGATCCCCAGGCTGCTCGGGCAGGGCCCGGAGGGGCAGGTGATGCTCACCCTGTTTTTCCTCGCCCTCGTTCTCGCCGCGCTCTCGAGCCTGATCTCAATGGTCGAGCTGGGAGTCAGAAACCTGATCGACCTAGGCCTCGCCCGCAAAAAAGCCACCGTGCTGGTGACCGCTCTCATTGTAGTGGCGGGCACGCCCAGCGCCCTGTTCAGCCGAGTATTCGACAACCAGGACTGGGTCTGGGGCCTGGGCCTGCTGGTCAACGGACTTCTGTTCTGCGTGGCTGTGAGAGTTTACGGGGTAATACGTTTCCGCAACGGGATGATCAATATCAGGGGAAACCGGGATATGCGGCTGGGCAAGACTTACGAGCCGGTGATCCTCTGGCTTATACCGTTTCAGTTCACCGTGCTTCTCGCCTGGTGGCTCTACCGCTCCGTGGGCTGGGATCCGGCCAACTGGTGGAATCCTTTCTCCACTTTCAGTATCGGCAGCGTGCTTGTGCAGTGGGGAGCGGTCGCCGCGCTTGCGATCTGGCTTGCCCCGCGTCTGGCGCGCAGGCTGACAGGAAAAACCGGCTGCCCGGAAAATTGATCCGGCAGGGAGACGCTCCCAGCGCTGTGCTCTTTATCCTCTTATTTCCCGCTTTTGGCAGCCAGGCTCTCGGCCAGACGTACCAGCGTGCGAACCCCGTAGCCCGTGCCTCCTGCCGGCTCGTAGTGGCGCTTCTTCTCCGCCCAGGCCGGCCCCGCAATATCCAGGTGCACCCAGGGCGTGTCCTTGACAAATTTCTTCAAAAACAGTGCAGCGGTTATCGCCCCGCCCCAACGGGTCGCTCCGATATTCTTCACATCGGCGATCTCGCTTTTGATATCCTCGTTCATGTCATCGTCAAGAGGCAGGTTGCAGCATTTTTCTCCTGCCTCGGCTGCAGCCTGCTGCACTTCGGCCAGCCACTCGGGGTCATTGCCGAAAACGCCAGCGGTGGTCTGGCCCAGAGCCACCACACAGGCCCCTGTCAGGGTGGCCAGATCGATCACCCGCGCTGCGCCCAGCTTGCGGATCGCCCAGCTGAGCGAATCGGCCAGGGTCAGCCTGCCCTCGGCATCCGTGTTGCCCACCTCGATCGTGGTGCCGTTCATTGCCCGGATAATGTCGTCCGGCCTGTAGGAGCGCCCGGAGGGCATGTTCTCCACTGCGGCTACCACTGCCGCGCAGCGCAGAGGCAGACCCAGCCGCGCGATAATCGTGATCGCACTGATTACCGCCGCTGCGCCTGACATGTCCATTTTCATCGCTGTCATCGACTCCCCGGGCTTTATATTCAACCCACCGCTGTCGAAAGTCACTCCCTTGCCGACCATAGCCAGAAGCGCCTCTTTCTTGTGTACTTTAGGCGGCTCGTAGAGAAGCTGTATAAAGCGCGGCCGGTTCTCGCTTCCCCGGGCCACGGCCAGTGCCGCGCCCATCTTCTCCGCTGCCATCTCTTTCTCGTCCAGCACCCTGCAGCTAAGTCCCTTTATCCCGGAGGAAATTTTTCCGGCTCTTTCAGCCAGCTCGGCCGGTGTCATCACTTCCGGAATTTCGTTGACCAGCTCCCTGGCCGTGATAACACCCTCGGCAAGTATCAGCGCACGCCGGATGACCTCTTCCAACGCAGGCTTTACTGCTTTGATTGCCTTGCCTCTGGCGTCGCAGCAGAAAAGGCTAACTTCGCCCGGACCGTCATACGGAGGCTCGCCGTTGTCTTTGCTCTTGTACTTGTCGAAACGGTAAAGCCCCAGTCGCAGGCCCTCTGCAACCGCTCCGGCAATGTCTCCCACTGTCAGTTTGCCCCGGACCGGAACCTGGCAGACAACAGTGACATTCTCTGCGCGGGCTTTTCTCAGCCAGCCTGCGCCCACTCCGCCGCAGCGGCGGTAGCTTTCATGTCTCAGCTTTTCTGCAGCGCCCAGTCCCAGAAGGCAGACCCTCCCGGGGCCGATCCTGCCCATAGTATTGAAACTCAGGCTCTGCCCGGTCCTGCCCTTGAAATTTTCCTGTCCGGCAAGCTCGGACACTACCGCTTTGAGAGCTTTGTCGATCCTGGCCACAAGCGGGTTTTCCAGCACTTTATCCTGCAACACCGGTATCAGCAGAATACTACGGGCTTCTTTCAGTTCCATCTTTTCCTGTATTTTAAAGTCCATCTCTTCCTCCATGGCCGGGGGGATAATACAAAGCCCCCCTGATACGCTCCGGGGGGCGTTGTTCTCTCAGTTCACCGTCTTTAAGGCTGACCTCATGGAAAACGGGAAATGATCTCCCTCTTCTTCTTTGCTACCTGATCCGCCTGATCTTTTTTCTTCGAGGCAATATCGATAAAAGAACTTTTTTCATTTTCATAGAATATGTCGCCGGCACTGGTTGCATAAAAATCGGCCTGCTCGTTCAGTGTCTCTCTCAGGTAAGCCAATATCCGAATGGGGTTGTAAAATTCATCTATCAGCTCGCTGATCTTGCTGGAGGAATAGAACTTCTCGCTTCTGGTCTTCTGCAGTTTTTTGACATAATCATCCAGTGAAATATCCTCGATCTCTTCAGTGGACACGCCTGCTTCCAGCGTAGAGAGGAGGGACTCGAAAGTTTCCAAATCACTCTGCACATCACTCTGAAGCTGCTGCAGGAACGATGTCAGCTGGCTGTTCTCCCCTGATTTTTTGATGAATTGCTCAATAAAATGAAGACAGTCTTTCTCGATCTGTACGGCAAGTTTTATCAGTTGAATGTCCTGACTGCGATTTTCACTCATCTGCCGATATACCTCTCGGTTTAAAAAGGAGTCCTCTCGGTATTCCTCCCTCCACCGCTGTCCATCTCCCGGGGCCGCTCGGTGTGAGACTTGCCTGCGGCATCACACTATCCGGCTCCCGAGGCCACAGGGGTGAAAAGAAGATAGCTCTTCCGGCGAAACAATACCGGCGGCCTTGCGGGTAAGATTTTATTTATGTAAAACAAAAAAAAGATATTTTGCCGCTCATTAATTGTCAACAGTTTAAAAACTGATAATTCCGGAGAGTTAATTGATCCTTCAATTTCAGGACAGCGCTTTTCTTCTGCGTAAAATCCATTCTACCGCGAGAAAAACGATAAGCAGGCTGTAAATCCACCAGTTATGCGAAAGTCTCCATGAGCCGGCAACGGGTTGCTCTGTGGAGCCGGACAGAAGGCTTATCCGGCCGTGCAAAACACCGTGAAAAACGCCTCCGCTCTTTTCGGCAAGCCCGGCCAGAGCGGCTGAGTCAAGCTCGATCACAGCCATTTCCGGGCTGTAGCTTTCCACTGCGAAAACTCCCGTGCTTTTCTGCTGCATGCGCCCGCCGGCAAGAATACCCTGGTAGCTGTAGCTGCCCGGGACAAGCCTGCCAAGCCCCACGGTGAAACTTCCATCGGGGCCCCGTGGCGCAACTTTTGCCACAGCCGCTGTATCCACGTCGTCCTTCTCGTTCTCCCGCCAGACGATTATCTCCACCTCGGGGCCGCCTTGCGCCGAATCTGTCCGTTCGCCCTCCAGGCTGCCTTCAAAAACCACCTGCTCGCCGCGGTGGAAAACCTCCCGAACCGGCTCCAGTCTCAGGCCCGTTTTCTTCTCCCCCCCAGTCAGCCACTTCGAAAGCGCCTCCCAGAGCCGGTAGTACCGGGTATCCCGGCTTTCAGCAGCGTCCTGATTCAGCATGTGCCAGCGCCAGAGACCCTGGGCCAGCACTGTCGCCACGCGCGTCCCCCCCTCGGGCTGGGCAGCTATCAGCGCCGGTGCCGGTCCGCCTGCCGAAAACTTTCTGCCTGTGCGCGCCAGCACCTCCACCGTGCTTTTGAACGGGACTTCCCTGAATATCCACTGCACCGGCGGCAGGCCGCCGATCACGGTTCCACTCCCGAGGCCGGCGAGGATATCATAGCGGTCCAGGCTGAATATTACAGAAGGCACGTCCTGGGCCTTCACCTGTACCAGCGATACCGGCAACTGCCTGAAAGGCAGATATCGGGCAAGCGCGGAAGGCAGATCAGCGGTTTCCAAATCATCCGAGGGCCAGAAAACAAGGGCAAAACCCCCGCTCTGCGCACGCCCGGCGATCCGCCTGAGAAATGCAGCGTCCAACCTGTCGAGCCTTCCATGGAGCAGGAGCAGCTCAACTTCCTCCAGAGCGCCCGCATCCGGCAAGGCTGCACGTGCGAAACCGCCCCTGCTGTCCCGTCTGCGGACCAAGGTGCCGCTTTCCCGGCTCTGCAGCAGCAGGATCGATTCCACCTGCCAATCCTCGTTCTGCTCCAGCACCCGCTGGGCAAAGGTGAAATCCCAGTCCGGGGAATTGGTCACCAGAAGGACCTTACGCTTGTTTTTGAACACCTCGAGCCGCGTGATCCGCTCATTGTTTATTTCTGTCCATTCACCATCAAGGGGCCGAATAGCCGTCCTCAGCCAGTAGCTACCCGCCTCCGGAGCGGGCAGGCTCACCGCGGCCGCGGCAAAACGCGCTTCCTGCCCTCCCAGATCGATCTTTTTTTCGGCAATCTTGCGCTCATCGAGGAAAAAATCGCATACAGCCGTTTGCGCCGGCCTGCCAGATGATTCCTGCGGTGTGCTCAGAGCCACACTAAGCTCCAACTCCACCTCTTCGCCTGCAAACGCAGGACGGATCTGCTCAACCGAGACCAACGCCAGATCAGGCCTCTGGGGAGGTTCTCCCGCCAGGATCGCCTCCACCGGGGGAAGGCCACCGGCTTCAAGCAACGGGTCTCTTCCTGCATTGACCCTGCCGTCGCTGAGCAGGTAGATCCGGTCCCACGCAGGCCGGCCGCGCTGTGTAAGCGCCTCCAGGGCTGAGGCCAGGTCTGTGCGCTCTTCCACCTGGGCCGTGCTATCGGAAAGCGAGCTGTCCGCCTCTGTCAAATCGGCCCCGAAATAGAATTCTTCTATCCCGGGATCCGCCGCGCTTTGGTCTATCAGGCGCCGGGCCAGGTCAAGCCGGGAGGGGGCCTGCGCTCCGCCCGCGCTCCCGGCGGGAAGAAGCATGCTCGCAGAGCGGTCAACCAGCAGCGCTACCCGCTCGGACCTTTTCACGGTCCTCGCCACTTGCAGTACCGGCTCGAAAATCAGCAGGCCCAGAACGATCACCACAGCAACGCGCAGCACCACGAGAATCAGGTGATACGACCTGCCCAGCGGAGGATAGGTCCTCCGGTAGGTCCACAGCACCACCAGCAGCGCTGCCAAAGGCAAAAGCGCCAGCCAAAGGGTCCTCGAAGACAAAAAATCCAGGCTGAATGATCCCAAAATCATTTCCTGTTAGATAACTGTGAGCACTACAGGTTGAAACCGCCTTCTCAACAAAAGGCGAATCACGCCTTGACTTTCAAAATACGCATCGCTTCGCCCACGGTGTGGAAAGAACCGGTCACCACAACCGGCCTGCCTGAGGCAAGACGGAAAGCCTGTTCGAGGGCGTCCTCCATGCGGGGCGAAACACGAGCCACCGCCTCTGGAGAATATTTCCCGACTAGGTCCTTGAGGGTTTCCGGATCGCAGCCGCCAAAGCCTGACTCGGCCCGGCCGAAATCCACATGAGGGAAAATAAACCGGTCGGCCATTTTGAGCAAATACCGGATGAATTTCCCGTGGTCTTTGTCCCCGGCCAGGGCCGCCACCACCAGCCCGGGCCGCGGACCGTAAATCCTTTGGAAAAGACGGCTCAGTTTCTGCGCCGCCGCCGGGTTGTGGGCCACGTCGAGCACGAGTTCCGGGCCATCCCCGGGTTTCAGTATCTGAAAACGGGCCGGCCAGGACAGTTGTTTCAAAGCCAGGCGAAAAGCTTCCTCCTGAAGAGACAAGCCCAGCCGGACGATCATCAACTGGGCAGCCCAGAGCCCGAGGGCCACGTTGCGCAGGTTATGCACTCCGTAAAGCGGCACGAACGCATCCCCCAGCCTGAGCTCTGGGCCGCTGAAACTGAATTGCGTGCCCTGGGGCAAATGTTTCACCCGGCTGACCGAGACAGCATCGTCGAGAAGGTGAAGCGAGCCTCCGGCGCGACCGGTAATCCTGCCTATCACCCGGACTGCCGCCCGCTTTCTTTCCCCGCACAGCAGCGGCGCCCCGGGTTTGGCTATCCCCGCCTTTTCCCCGGCAATACTCGCGATGGTGCCGCCCAGATACCGCGTGTGCTCCAGCCCGATCGAGGTAATCACCGCCACTGCGGGAGCCACCACATTAGTCGCATCATAGCTGCCGCCCAGGCCCACCTCCACAGCGGCTGCGGCTACCTCTCTGTGGCGGAAATAATCGAAAGCCATTGCCGTGACTGTCTCGAAAAATGTCACCCGGTTTCGCAGAACATAATCCAGGTGCTCGCTGACCCAGCCGGCGACAAAATTCTCGGGAATGCATTGGCCGCCGGTCCTGATTCTTTCACGCATGGATACGAGATGGGGGCTGGTATAAAGGCCGCTTCGCACCCCGTGCGCTGCCAGAGCGGCATCGACCACCGCAGCGCAGGTACCCTTGCCGTTGGTGCCGGCAATGTGGCAGGAGAGGAAAGCGTGATGTGGATTGCCGAGAGCGGCCAGGAACGAGCTTATCTTTTCCAGGCCGAGCTTGACCCCAAAGCGCTGAAGGCCGTACAACGTGTGTACGGCCTCCCTGTAATCCAGACTGGGCATGACGTGGGCCTACTGCAGAAGTTCACCGTAGTTTTCGCGCACTTTCTCCACCGCCCGCACAATGTCCTCCAGGTCCGCACGCTCGGCAAGCAGGAGGTTCTGAAGAATCCACACAGCCTCACTTTTGCAGGCCCGCTCGGCCACAGGGCAGTCGAAGCTAGAGTAGTCGATCACTTTTCCCCGGAACTCGTGGCGGGTGATCAGGTCGTATGGGCCGACATTCTTTTCCAGCAGCAGGGGCTGGCGGTAAATCGGTATATAGTAGCCGCCGTGTGCCGGTCGGATGCCCTCGGCGTTGAGCGCCCTGATAAAATCCTCCTTGGCCAGCCCGCCGAAAGATTCGCTGTCATAGCGCAGGATGAAAAGGTGGCAGCTTGAGGCGGTTGCGTATTCAGGCACTGCCAGGGGCCTGATTCCATCAATCCGGGAGAGTTTTTCCCGCAGCAGGACTGCCGCCTCCTGCCGGCGGGCCAGCATCCTTTCGTAGCGCTCGAGCTGGGCCAGGATCATCGCGGCCTGAAGTTCGCTCAGGCGGTAGTTGCCCCCCAGGCGAACGTGCTCGTGCCAGGCTCCCCCGGCCTTTCTGCCGCAGTTCACTACGGAGCTGCAGCGCTCGGCGAAAGCTTCGTTGTCAGTTACCAGCATTCCGCCCTCCCCGGCGGTAATATGTTTCGAGCTCTGGAAACTGAAAGTCCCCCCGAGACCGAGAACGCCGACTTTGCTGCCCCTGTACTCGCTGCCCCAGGCCTGGCAGGCGTCTTCAATTACCACCAGGCCCCTTTCAGCAGCGATCTTTTTAATCCGGTCCATGTCCGCCGGCAGGCCCGCCAGGTGAACCGGCATGATCGCGCCCGTTTTTTCGGTCAGCACCCTTTCCACGAAGACCGGATCGAGATTGTATGTATCAGGATCGATATCAGCGAACACGGGAACCATGTTGGCCTCGATTACCGCTGTGGCCGTAGCGATAAAAGTGTAAGCGGGCACGATTACCTCTGCGCCTGCCTTCAGTCCGGCAGCGAGCAGGGCGACTCTCAGGGCCGCTGTGCCGCTGGAGGCGGCGATCCCGTAGCCGGCCTCCTGGTAGGCGGCGAACCTTTGCTCCAACTCCCTGACCCTGTCCCCTTGCGCCATTCCCCACCTGCCGCTGCTCACCACTTCACTTACCGCATCAAGCTCTTTCTCGTCCCACACGGGCCAGGACGGATAAGGTGAGGTGCGTATCGGTGTGCCCCCCTTTAGAGCGAGTCGCGCCATCTAATCCTCCAGTGGTTCTCGGTTAAAGTCGATTGAATTGGTTTGCAGTTAAAAAACCCTCACCTCTGCATCCACAAGCCTGGAACGCGCCTCATCAGCGATCCGTTCCAGCTCAGCTCTCTCCACCGGCTTCACGCCCCGGTCTGCGGGAACCCGGTCCGTAGTGTATATCTGTACCGCAACCGGTTTGATCCGTTCCAGTTGCTCGATCCAGGCTGTGATCTCCTGGGGGCTTGTATTGCTCACCGGGCCGCTGAAAAAAAGCGACTGGATCTCAACATTTCCCAGTCTCGCCAGGCCGTCAACTATCTTTTTCAGGGTTATCCCCGCTCGCGGCCTGTTGACCTTCCGAAAAGTATCCTCCCTGCCGACGTCCAGCTTCATGATCTTGCGGTCGATAAAACCTAAACCCGCCTGTACGGAGACCTCGCTGACAGTAGAAGAGTTCGAAAGGATGCAGAGCGGCACCTCCGGCCTGGTTCTTTTGCCCACTTGCGAGACAGCCTCGGCGATCTGCCTGAAATAGGGATGAAGAGTGGGTTCGCCGTTGCCGGCCAAGGTGATTGCGTCCATATCGCCGGTTGCGGCAAGAGCATCTGACAGCGCGACGGCCACTTCTTCCGGAACAGGCAGTTTCATCCCCTCCAGCTCGCTGCGCGTGTAATGCACCTCGGCGAAACCGTACTGGCAGTATAAGCAGTCAAAAGAGCAGACCTTGCGCTCGGTGGGCAGGATGTTCACTCCCAGCGAGCGGCCCAGTCGCCTGGAATTGACCGGGCCGTAGATGATCTGCGTCTGAAGTATTCTTTCTTCCATCGGACTCATTTTATTTCGCCTCGAAAATCACTTTCGCAAAACGTCTCTTACCCACTTTTATATATGCCTCGCCCTGCGGATCGAGCTTGTAATCCGTGCTCTCAACCCTTTGATCGTTCACGAAAACCGCGCCCTGTTTGATCATCCGGTTCGCCTCGCTCGAGCTGGTCACCAGGCCGATATCGCGCAGCAGACCGGCCAGCCACACCGGCTCCGCCGCCGAGGCGACACGGTGCTCCTGGATTTCCTCCGGCTTGTCCCTGTGCACGAACACCCGCTCGAAATGCGCGCGCGCTCCCATTGCCGCCTCATTGCCGTGATAGAGCCCGGTCACTTCAAGCGCAAGCTCGTGCTTTAAATCGCGCGGGTTTTCCCCGCCGGATTCCAGAGCCGCCTTGATCTCCTGCAGCTTGTCCAGAGAAACGGCTGAAACCAGCTCGAAATAAGTATAGATCAGGGTGTCCGGAATCGACATCAGCTTGCCGTACATTTCCTCGGCCGGATCAGCAACCCCGATATAGTTGCCGTAACTCTTGCTCATCTTGGCAGTGCCGTCTGTGCCCACCAGCAGGGGGACGGTAATCACGACCTGCGGCTGCTGGTTCCAGTGGCGTTGAAGTTCCCGGCCCACGAGAAGGTTGAATTTCTGGTCAGTGCCGCCCAGCTCCACATCGGCTTCCAGGGCCACCGAGTCGTAACCCTGGAACAGGGGGTAGAGAAATTCGAGGATCGAGATCGGTTTGCCCCCGGCGTAGCGCTTGGCAAAATCGTCGCGCTCCAGCATGCGGGCCACTGTGTAGAGCCCGCTCAGCCCGAGCACTCCCTCCACACCCAGACCCTCCAGCCAGCGGCTGTTGAAATCCACGACCGTCTTCCCGGGATCGAGTATCTTGAAAACCTGCTCCTTGTAAGTTTCCGCATTCCTGAGAACTTCTTCCCTGCTCATCCGCTTCCGGGTCTCGTTGCGGCCTGTGGGATCGCCGATCATGCCGGTGAAATCCCCGACCAGGAACACCACCCGATGGCCCAGAGTCTGAAAATCCCGCAATTTCTGGATCGAAACCGTGTGCCCGAGATGAATGTCCGGTGCAGTGGGGTCGAAACCCTGCTTGATAGTCAGCGGCTTTCCAGTGGCAGTCGAGTCCTTGATCTTGGCCTCGAGTTCCTCCTCGGAGATAATCTCTGCGCAGCCGCGGCGGATTATATCCATCTGTTCGTTAAGCGGCGGAAATGCCATGGCTGTTAACCTTCCAATCAGATTTTTTCCGTTCTAAATATATGTAAACAAAGAGAGTTAAATAACAAAATCTGGCCCGGAAAGCAAGTCATTTACCAGATGGCACTTTCTACCCCCTCAGACTTTCCGGACTTTAAGAGCTTGCCAGAGACGGCTTTAAAGCTTATTTTCTAAAAACGATCAAATCGGACACCCTTGCAAGTTTAATATCTCATGGCTGAAAAGAAAACGCATAAAACGCAGTGGTCCGCCAGTCCCAGGTTCCACAACATCCTCAAGGTGGTGATGCTTGTCGCCACGAGCACGGTGTTTTTCAGCCTGGGCATGGGTTTCCAGCTTTTCAAGTTTTACAAGTCCGAGCTTCCCTCTATCGCCAAGATGGAGCTCGATCCTCCCAACCTGGTCACCCGGATATTCTCCGCAGACAGTACGCAGCTAGCCGAGCTTTACACTGAGCGAAGGAGGCCCGTGCCCCTGGCCAAAATCCCCTCTGATCTCAAAACCGCATTGCTCTCGGTCGAGGACCGCAAGTTCTATTCGCATTGGGGACTGGATATCTGGGGGATTATCCGCGCCTTCTATGTGAACCAGATTACCGGGAAAATAGTCCAGGGAGGCTCCACGATCACCCAGCAGCTTGCCCGCGAGCTGTTTCTGACCCGCGAGCGAACCTACACGCGCAAGATTCGCGAGGCGATCCTCGCCTGGGAGATCGAACGCACCTACACCAAGGACGAGATCCTGGAGCGGTATTTCAACCAGATCTATTTCGGCAGCGGAGCCTGGGGTATCGGGGAGGCGGCCCGGACCTATTTCAGCAAGGACGTGAGCCAGCTCAACCTGGCCGAGTGCACCGTGCTGGCTGGCTTACCCAACGCACCCAGCCGCAACAGTCCTCTGATAAACATGCAAAACGCTGTGGAGCGCCGCAACTGGGTGCTGAGCTGCATGGTGGAAACCGGCGCGATCGACCAGCAGACAGCCGACTCGACCAAGGCCCTGCCGATCAGGGTCAATCCGCGCAAAGACAGCAGCTGGATCGCCCCTTATTTTGTCGATTATGTAAAATCCCTGCTGCTGAAGGATTACACCGAGGAGGACCTTTACCACCAGGGGCTGCAGGTCTATACCACTCTCGACGTCCGCATGCAGAAATCCGCCGAGGCCGCAGTCGCTAATTACATCGAAACTATCGAGTCAGGCCGAATCAGGCCTTTCCGCCACATGACCCGCAAGGAGATTATCGGTGAGGATTCCCTGGCCACAACCGAGCCGGCCAACACCGATTACCTTCAGGCCGCGCTCGTGGCGATCGATCCGGAAAACGGTCACGTGAAAGCGATGGTGGGCGGAAGAAATTTCTGGGAAAGCAAGTTCAACCGCGCCGTGCAGGCTCTTCGGCAGCCCGGAAGCGCGTTCAAGCCTTTCGTCTACACCGCCGCCATCGATAACGGCATACCGGCTTGCCAGGTGGTGGAAGACTCCCCGATCTCGATCAAACAGGCCGACGGCACGATCTGGCGGCCCTCCAACTACACCGGTGATTTCCGGGGCCCGATTACCATGCGCGCCGGGATTACCAGCTCGATCAATCTCGTGGCGATTAAAACCCTGATGACAGTCGGCGCAGAAACAGTAGCCGCCTATGCCCGCAGGATGGGGATCAGCACCAAGATTCCGCCGGTGGAGTCGATCGCTGTCGGCAGCGCGGACGTCTACCCCATAGAGCTGGTCTCGGCCTATACAGTTTTCCCCAACCTCGGAGTGAGACTCGAGCCTATGGCAATCACTGAAATCCGGGACCGGGGGGGCAACCTCATGCGCCGTTTCCACCCCAGCCGCGAAGAGGTACTGAGCCCCCAGACCGCTTATATCGTGCTGAGCATGATGCGTGACGTGGTGGACTACGGCACGGGCGCCGGTACGCGCGCTCTCGGATTCACCCTTCCAGCCGGAGGCAAAACAGGAACCACCAACGATTACACCGACGCCTGGTTTGTGGGCTACACGGCTGATCTGGTCAGTGGTGTCTGGGTCGGTTTTGACCAGCCCAGGCGGATTATCAACCGGGGAACCGGAAGCGTGCTGGCGATGCCGATCTGGGCCAACTTCATGAAAGAGGCCCACGAGGGGATCGAAACCCTTGACTTGCCGGGCCCGCCGGAGGGACTCACCACCCGGCTGATCTGTAAACTCTCCGGCCTGCTTGCCACAGAATTTTGCCCCACGGAAAACGTCTATACCGAAATCTTCAAAGTCGGCACCGAACCCGCCGACTACGAAGAGTGCTACATACACAAGCCGTCTATTTATTCGCACTGAATAAACCGGAATCAAATCGCAGAGCGGGCAGACCGGCCACCTGCAGCCTCTGCCGGGACACGGCAAGAACGAACCAGCAAGAGTATATTTTTCCTGGGAAGCACCCCCTCAATCCCTGTAAACTTTAAAAATCACAGGAAATAAAAATGATCAGAAAACCCAATAAACTCCGCTCCAAGCTCCGCAAAGGCGAGCTTGTGGTGGGCAGCGCCCTGCATTCCTGGAGCCCGAACGTGATGGAGGTGGCAGGCTACGCGGGACTTGATTTCATGCGGATCGACGGCGAGCATTCCTGGCGCCGGGATTTCACTGCGGAAAACCTGATCCGGGCCGCTGTGATTGCAGATCTCGTGGCCATGCTGCGCGTGGACAGGGACAACCCCTACCTGGTGCGCAAGGCCCTGGAGATCGGCGCCGGCGCTGTGCTGGTGCCTAATATCAATACTCCTGAACAGGCCCGCCAGGTGGTGGCTGCGGCAAAATTCCCGCCAAAGGGAATACGAGGCTACTGCGGCGACTGCTTTTCCGCTTACTGGGGCACCCGGGCAGACAAGGAGTGGGTCGGCTGGAGCGACACAGAACCGATGATCGGGATCATGATCGAGCACATCGCGGCCATGCAGCACTTGGATGAAATCCTGGCCGTGGAGGGGCTGGACTATGTGTATTGGGGCGCGGCGGACTACTCCATGTCAATCGGCCTGGGCGGCCCCCAGCGCTATAATAAAGAAGTACTCAAAGCCTTAGAGAAACTGATCGCCGCAGCCGACAGGGCCGGGGTTCCGGTGGGACTGCCCACCGAGGAGGAGAATATCGAGCTCTACTGCGGCATGGGCTTGAAAATAATCGAGGTGCACAGCGACCTGCTCTCCCTTCACGAGCTGTGGACAAAGCAGGCCGGAGCCGTGCGGGAGCTGGGAAAGAAGAAATAACCCAAACCTGAGTGAGGCGAACTGAAAGGCAGGAGAAAGAGCAATGTTATCCAGGGTACTCTCCGAAGAACAGATTGAACGGATTCATCAGGCGTCTCT
>Ga0272442_10006956_pt1 | contig 14723 bp, 18 predicted proteins | sample SSMForm2O_FD_200262 | JGI IMG/M metagenome (GOLD analysis project Ga0272442, IMG submission 200262) | Marine sediment archaeal communities from Little Sippewissett salt marsh, Falmouth, MA, United States - SSM-Form-2O | ecosystem: Environmental > Aquatic > Marine > Wetlands > Sediment ...
ATTATGTCTGAAAAAGGAGCAGATCCTTTTAGGCAAGATTTGTTTTTGGAAGTAGATTTCATGGAAGATGGCCCAAATGGAGAGATTAGCGTAATACCAGAAGAAACAAAAGATTATATGAAAAACCCCTTCCATAGAAGGAACATTGTATTTCACATTGACACAGGTGAAACATATGGCGGGGATTTAATCGATTTTGATGAAAGAGTTGATATGGGCGAACTAAGAGAATTCTGTTTAGATTACTTTGTGCAAAACGAGGATGTTGAATGGAAAAGGAGCGTTTATCACTATGGAATTATAGCGTTTAAATCATTTCCTGCAGGATTTGGATTTAGTTATGATGTTGAACCTTATTGGGGATACCTCCCTGGTACAAACTGTTTTGTAGTCTCTAGTGAACTGATAACAGGATTAAAGAAAAAGCTTAGTTGGTACGATCCAAAGGATCTAGATTATTTGTATGCATCAGCTATGGTACATGAGATGGGACACAACCTTGGAATAAGAGCAGGTAACCCAAAAGGATGTGATGTGCAACTAAGCAAATATCCATGGCAAATTGGATGGTGGATCTATTATAACTATAAGAGTATAATGAACTATCACTATACCTATAAAATACTAGATTACTCAGATGGATCTCATGGCGTTAGGGATTATGATGACTGGAGTGCAATAAATCTATCTTATTTTGAGATACCTAAGTAGAATATCTAAAAAGGACCATTAGTTCTTTTTTAGTAATATAATGTCTTGCCGAAATCCTTTATCGCCACTATTGGCAATATCAAGAATTGTAAAGCCCTTGCTTAATTTGTTCTTTATATATGATTTTGGATGAAAAACATTACAGAAATTTGTCCCAACATATTTTTCATATTGAATTAGAAGTTCTCCTGATAAAAATTTCTTTTTCTCTTCATTAGAAACAATATGGTAATTTCCCAAAGAAGTATGTAATGTAAGTAACAAGAGCCCATTCTTTTTTAATATTCTTTTAAACTCTTTCATCCATGAAATTTGCAAGTCTTCGTTTAAGTGTGTGAATACAGAAACTGCGTATATAAAATCAAAAGTCTCGTCATTAAAATCTAATGATGGTGCTATACTATTTTTTTTAAATTTTGCAAATTTAAGGTTTTTATCGCACCATAAAATACATCTTTTGTTGATATCAACTCCATAGACATCTGTATTTTTCAAAGATTTCAAATGTCTGATTATTCGACCGCATCCACAACCAAAATCCAAAATATTTGAAAATGATGAAATCTCAAAACCACTATTCTCTAATATTTGATTTATAGATTTATAATCAGCTAGCCCTCCTTTTAAATACTTATCTAAATCGTAATAAGCAGTAGTTGAATATACTAGATTAAGAGATGGTACAGGCAAACCATCTGGAGCACCTTTTTTTCTAAAATCTTTATTCCTTTTTTGATGCTTAAAATGAGCTATATAATAGAAACTTCTGCTTACTCTATTTGCTAAAGGTATCAAATGAAAGAAATCAAAAATGCTTAGAAGCCAGTGTAATTTATGTTTAGTATTATTCATATTTTTTCTCCATAGTTATCTTTTATGCTCTTGTGGTGGATTTGTATGTGGCGAAATTAGATCCATTAGATATTTTCTTAAAATTATTTTGATACATACAAGCCAAAGAATAGCAAGAACAATGAAGATAATTGTAGTATAATCCCAATTATTGATAACAAGACCAAGGGCAATTCCGGCTGCTGGTGCATGCTCTGTGTTTGTCACGGCCATTATAAATATTGCAAATCCAACTGCAATAGCACCAAATACAACAAGTGTTGTAGTATGGCTATCAACTATATTGTACCCTATATCCGACCCTGATATTAAATAGAATGTGATTCCAACAGTTAATCCTACTATGTATCCACCTATTAGACGTCTTGGGTCAGATGAATACTGTGTAGGCATGGTAAATACAATAAACGCACTTGCGCCAAGAGCAGCAATTAAAGCTGTCTCTTCTAATACATTTAAGAAGATCAGCACTGCCAATATCGTAAGACTTGCAAGGAAACATTGAAAAATATATTTAAGTTTATTTTTTCTGAACTTCCTATCAAATATTATAATACAACGCATGGACACTGCTCCATTGTTATTTTATAACCATTTTTTATGCTTGAAATAACCAAGCAAAACTACTACCAGAACAACCATTGTCCCAAGAGCAAAGATATAGCCATATTCCCAGCCCAATTCGGGCATATTAAGAGGATTATTTTCTGTTTTGAAATTCATCCCATAAACTCCAGCTATAAAAGTAAGCGGGATAAAAATCGCGGCGAAGATCGTAAGAACCTTCATGACTTCATTCATTCTGTTGCTTATGCTACTCATATAGATATCAAGCATACCTGATACCATATCTCTGTATGTTTCAATTGTATCGATAACTTGTATCGTATGATCATAGAGATCTCTTAAATAAATATGTGTGGATTTTTTAATTAGCTTTGATTCTTCTCTCAATAAGCCGTTTAATACTTCTCTTAATGGCCATACTGACTTTCTTAAATAGATCATGTCGCGTTTTAATTTATAGATATGTTGTAAAGTTTTAGGATCTGGATTTTTTATTATGTCTTCTTGCATATTTTCAATTTTTTCTCCAATCTTTTCAAGGATTACATAATAATTATCTACAATGGCATCAATGAGAGAGTATGCAAGATAGTCCGCACCCATCTTTCTTATTCGTCCTTTAGAACCTCTGATACGTTCTCTTAGAGAATCAAATACATCTCCAACCGCTTCTTGAAAAGATATGACAAAATTATTCCCAAGAATTAGGCTAACCTGTTCACTATGTATCTCGTGGGTTTTTTCATCAATATATAGCATTTTTAAAGCAAAAAATATGTACTTTTCAAAGTCCTCCATTTTTGGACGTTGATCAGTATTCAAAATGTCCTCCAAAACAAGTGGATGGATATCAAAAGACTTACCAAGTTTTTCTATCAAATCGACTTCATGAAGTCCATCAACATTGATCCATGAAATGGATGGTTTACGTTTCAATGAAAAACAATCTTCGACTTTTTTGATTTCCATTTCATTAAATTTACCTATGCTATAATCCATAACAGAAATTTTTACCTTATCTGTCTTTTTTTCCCCAATATGAATTAAAGCACCAGGTGGAAGACCTCTACTTTTGGAACTTTTTTTAATTATTCTTGGCATAAGATTTCACCATTACTTTATATTATAAATCTTTCTAATTGGCCAGGAAATCTCTATTTTCTCTTTATCAAATCTTTCTTTCAAAGCTTTAATAAATTCATTTCTAACAACAAATCTGCTTAACGGCTCTTCAATTCTTAAAATTGTGATAAAGTTAATATTGGAATCACCAAATTCTTTAAATCTAAATGCTGGTTCAAAATCTTTTACAGCACCTGGAATCGTTTGTTGTATTTCTTTTGCAACTTCAAGTGCTACTTTTTCTACTTTTTTAAGATCAGATTCATATGCAACACCACAGGGAATCCAAATTGAAAAATCTTCCTTAGGCATTGAATAATTAATGATATTACTATCAGCAAGTTTACCATTTGGAATTATCAAAAGATTATCAGTAAGCATTCTGATTCTTGTTGATCTCCAGCCAATATCTTCAACAATTCCAGATGTTTTTTCATCAAGTTCTATGAAATCTCCAGCTCTTATAGGCTTATCTGAAAGAAGATGAACTCCTGCAAAGAAATTTGTAAGAGTGCTTTGTAGAGCAAAACCAATCGCAAGAGCCCCAAGTCCAACACCAGCAATTAGGGGAGTAATATCAAACTTAAAATATCCTAATATAACTGCTATTGCAGCAATAAAAATAAACACCGTTATTGCTTTATTAAGAAGTCCAGGAGTTCGTTTAAATCCTTTTCTTACCTTAAGCCATCCCATTGTTATTACTGTAATTATGCGGGATACAAGAAGAGCAATGATTAATGTAGTGATAACAAAAAAAGCCCCATCCAGCATTAGATAATATTCGTCTAGTGCGGAAAGTGTTTTTAGAGATGTATATAATCCAATTATAAAGACTAAGAAAAACACTGGTATTGATAATTGTTTTAATATGAATTTTGCGTAACTTTTTTGCCCTCCAGAAATTTTTTTAACAATTAGGTTTAAAATCAAATATGAAAGAGTTACAAAAATTATTGTCCCAATAAGAATTATTATGAATCTTAAATATTCATTACTGATCTGGTCCTGAAGCAATGTCATACGTTTCCTCTCCCAAACACTTTTTGAGAATATTAATATGATTAAATAGTTTTTGAAAGAATAGAATTAAAAACACCAAATTGATTTCAAATTTTAATATAATTTTAAAAAGGAGATTGATAGCGTGGCAGATTATTGTGAGATTTGTGGTGAAGAATTAGATCAAGATGAAGAAGATGATGGTATCTGTAAAAAATGTAAAAAAGGTCAACAAGAAGACGAAGAATATGAAAAAGATGAAGAATATATCGATCCAGGTATCACATAAAACATAAACTAAATTCTTAGATGTCTCGCATGCATTCTTCATTTGACTTGATTTCTTGAATTTTATGATCTATGTCTTTTAACCGTCTAAACGATCTAAATATTAGATAAACGCCTAGAATAATTAAAACAAAACAAATGGCGAATAAAGGTATTATAAAATGTAAAGAGGCTGAAATTTCATAATACCTAGATGTTGCTATGAGCACCGTGAAAACAGAAAGAGGCAAAGTAAAAATTGCAATTGCAGTTCTTAGTACTGCAAGGGAAGTTCTTTTTTCAGCTAACAATAGATTAACAGTGTTATAAACTCCAGATGATGTTGTTTTTGAATTCATTTTTTCACCTTAATATTTTTTGTATTTCTCTACTTTGAAACTTATAAAACGGTTTATCTTTTTCGATTACAGCTATTTCAAAATTATTAATATCGATTTTTTTCTTTGTTGTTTTTTGAATTGACTCAAAAACAATCTTAACTGCTTTATTTAGATCAACTTTTTCTTTGTAATTTTTTTCAATAAATTTGGTAATATTATCGATATTTTTACCTTCACAAACGACTTTATATTCAAGAAAAGACCCTGATGGGTCCGTAGCAAATAATCTAATGCCTGTTTGGTCAATTCCACCTATAAACAATACTACTCCAAAGGGTCTAATTCCATTAAACATTGTAAAAGCATGTTTATATTTGCATATATTTTCTACAAGGCTTTTAACTGAAATTTTTTCATCATATGTAATATCATTAATAGCTATCTCTTCAATTGCGTAATCAATTAAATTTCTAGCATCAGCGGACAATCCTATAAACGTGCATCCGATATTTTCACTTAGTTTGAATATTTTACTATTTGAATCTGTTTCAACCAATTTTGAATGGTTCTCTCTGTATGTTGTAAATAATATTCCTTTTTGGAATTTTAATGCAATAGTAGTTACACCTTTTTTGATGGTTTCTCTTGCATATTCAACTTGAAATAACCGCCCATCCGGTGAAAAAATTGTGCTGTCACTATCATACAATGAATCAGATGATTCCATCGCCCGCTCCTTCATATAATTTCAATAGAAATAACATTGTGTTTCAGGCTGAATGCAACATCAGAGATATATACTTTGTTCAACTTTTGAATTAAAAAATAGTTTCATTTGAGTTTAAATTTAAGTGTATTTGATTTCAAACTAGATTTCTTTGCTTCAATTTTATTTTCTCTTGCAAGCCATCCAAGAGCAGAGTATGCATCAACAGTTTTTATTTTAGTCATTTTAGCAATAGAAGATATATTAATTTCACCGTGTGAATTTAAAAATCTCCATATTTTACCGGCATCCTCTCCAATTTTATTAGCCAAATTTGTTTCTCCTAACTTATAAGAACTCCCTTCTTTGTAGATTTTATTTTCTCTTGCAAGCCATCCAATTGCAGCCTGAAAGTCATTATTTGATAATTTTATTTTTTTAATAAGTAATGTTTGATTAAGCGGGCCATGATTGTTTAGAGTGGCCCATATTTTTCCAGCATTAGCGCCAAATTTATCCGACGTATTTCTCATAGAATTCACCCACCAACGCACCGGTAACAAATATGGGATTCATATACCTTGCTGTCAAATTTTCTCAAAGATTTTTATCCGATATTTTTAAATACATATTTTTGCTAATTATATTTGTATAAGGACTTATACATGCCTGAAGATGAGCAAAAAAATAATAATGATTTAAAAACCGCAAATAAAAATGGTAACGGGGAGCCTGTATTATCACTTTTAGATGGGGCTAGTTCACAATTCCCACAAATAGCGCCAGAACTTGATTATCAGAGAAAGATTGCATCAGATAAAACTCTTTCATTGGAAGAAAGATTAGAAGCATTTGAAGATATTATTGATTCTGAGATTGGTGATACAAATCTCACACGCGCTAGAAACATTGAACGCGAATTTGGTTTGCGTCAGATTTTTTTAAAATTTGAAGGTAGCACTCCAACAGGTACACAAAAAGATCGCATTGCGTTTGCACAAGTTATGGATGCTTTACGTAGAGGATATGACACTGTAACAGTTGCAACTTGTGGTAATTATGGTGCTGCAATTTCTCTTGCAGCAAGTCTCGCAGGTATTGATTGTGAAATTTATATCCCTGAAAAATATCATACAGCACGTATCAAAGAAATAGAGGCTAACGGTGCGCGAATTATTCGAGTTCCTGGGGATTACGAAAATACCGTAAATTTCTCTCAGGAGGCTGCTGATAAAAAAGATTATTACGATGCGAATGCAGGTGGTGATAATACCATGCAACAGCTCCGTGCATATGGTGAAATCGCCTATGAAATTTATGATGAGCTTCGTGATGCACCAGCGGTAATTGCAATGCCTGTGTCAAATGGCACAACACTTGCAGGAGTGTACAAGGGTTTTGTAAGTTTATACCGACGCGGGAAAACCTCTAAAATTCCTCGTATAGTTGCTGGTTCTGCCTTTGGAAAAAATCCCATAATTCAGGCGTATCTTAAGAATTTGCCGGCATGTGAAGATTTACAACCCGAGAAGATACATGAGACCGCAGTAAATGAACCTTTGATAAACTGGCGTTCAATTGATGGAGATTATGCTCTTTCAGCTATTAGAGAAACAGGTGGATGGGCATCATATGCTAGCGATAAAGCAATGATAACACACTCAAAAATGCTCCGTGAAAAAGAAGGTCTTAGTGTTTTACCTGCTAGTACCGCAGGGCTTATTGCCATTTTAGACAGACATAAAAAAGAAACTTTACAAAATGATAGATACGTTGTTGTGTTAACCGGGAGAAAATAAGCTCATCGTCTATAAAAGAGGTTGAATTTTTAAATGACTAATAAAAAAGCAATTGTATATGCAGATAAATTGTATAAATGCGCTGATGGTAAAACAGCTCATGGATTAGTTAGATTCAGTAAACGTTTTGATATTAGTTGTGTTGTTGATTCGACATTGAAAGAAGGTGATGCGGGTTTTATTCTTGATGGTAAAACACGTAATATTCCAATTTATAATAATCTTGACAAAGCTTTGAAAACTACTGGATCGGATACATTTATTGTTGGAGCAGTATCTGAAGGTGGTGTACTACCTGAAGATTATGATAAAGCAGTAAAGTGGGCATTGCAAAATGGTTTAAATGTTGTCTCCGGTCTTCATGAATTTATTTCTGATAAACCTGATTTTGTAAAAATCGCAAAGAAAAATAAATGTACTATTACAGATGTAAGAAAAATATTCCGTGACCATAAAAGATTTTACACAGGCGATATCAAAAAAGTAAAATCCTTCAAGATTGCAATGCTAGGTACAGATTCAGCAGTTGGTAAAAGAACAATTGCAGTAATTATAAATGAAGAACTTAAACGCCGCGGATTGAAATCAGATATGGTTTATACTGGTCAAACTGGTTGGATGCAGGGTTGGCCGCATGGTGTTGTTTTAGATGCTATGATAAACGATTTTGTTGCAGGAGGGATAGAAGGAGCAATAGTTGATTCCTGGAACGATTTAAAACCAGATTTCATACTAATTGAAGGGCAAGGAAGCCTGGTTCATCCATTCTTCCCAGGGGGTTTTGAGATACTTGCAGCAGGAAATGTCGATGGCTTTATCATTGTAGATGCACCAGGACGTCCGCATCTTGATGGATTCTCTGAATACCCTATGCCTGATCCAGGTCGTGTTGTTAAAATTGCAGAACTGCTTACTAATAAACCACTGCTAGCAATAGGTATAAATCGTGAAAATCTCGATAAAGAAGGTATTGAATCTGCTAAAAAGAAATTTAAAAAACGTTTTAATGTACCTATCGTAGAATCTTTATCTGAAGGTGTCGGTGAAATAGTTGATGCTTTGGAGGAAATGAATGGGAAGCAAAAACCCTGATATGCTTTGTTTTTCGTCGATAGAACTTACTGAACCTGTCATTCAAAAAAATACAGTGAAATCAGATGTTATTTTACAAAAAGTTAATGGCAATACATCAAAGTTTACTTTAATCTTGAAGTATGAACAAAATGTAAAAGATGTTTTTTTGCCATTTTTACGTCTTGCTTTTTGCATGCCTATTTTGAATTATGGCTTGTTTACTAAGCACTTTAAATTAGATTTTGAAATAAGTAAATCTGATCTTTTTTTACTTAATGAATTAAACAAAGTTTTCAGTAGAGATATTTTTTTAAATAAGATTCTTAAGCGCAGAACTAACTATATATTGCCTGATTTTTTGCCAGATGAGAAAAAAGTAAAGCCAGGTGATGCAGAACCCAAAGCAGTATTCAAATCTATAAAAATTACTGAAGACAAATTAGTTGCTAAAAATATGGATAAAAATAGATGCGGTCTCCTGTCAAGTGGTGGAAAGGAAAGCCTTTTGACATATGGGATTTTGAAAGAAATTGGTTGCGATGTTTATCCGCTGTATATCAATGAAAGCGGAGGCCATTGGCGCACTGCATTAACCGCTTATAAATATCATAAAAAAAATGAACCTAATACAGGACGTGTTTGGACAAATGTCGATCGTTTTTATTCCTTTATGCTTGATAATCTAAGTTTTATCAGGCCGGATCACAGAAAAGTAAGAGCAGATACTTATCCTATTAGACTTTGTATTTTTCCCTTTTATGTTTTCAGTCTTTTGCCAATCTTTGCTGAAAATAAAATTGGGAATCTTTTAATTGGCAGTGAATTTGATGATTTAAGAATAAAACCTATTTTAAATGGAATAGAACATTATTTTGGTGTATATGATCAGCATCAAGACTATGATTTTGTCATGAACAAATGGTATGACAAAAGAATCAAAGGTCTGTATCAATGGTCAGCTGTGAGAAACGTATCTGGTTTGATTGTCGAACGAACCCTTGTTAAAAGATACCCAAAACTTGCAAGTTTACAAAGGTCTTGCCATTCATGTCATTTTGAAAAAGGAAAAATTGTGCCTTGCGGTAGTTGTTCAAAATGTATGGGTGTTTTATTGTTCCTTCTTGCCAATAAAGTTAATCCTTCTATTATGAATTTTAGAAAGGAGGACATAAATTCTTTTTATCAAAATGTAAAACCCTCAAATCTTAGACTTGATCAAGATGAAAAAACCCAGTCATTTTATCTTATAGGCACAAAAGGAAATATCCCTCAAGTTCAGCCAATTACTCATGTGGAACAGATACATATAAATGAATTTACATGTGATCATGAACTAATGCCCGAGCATCTAAGAAACAAAATACTTGAGATTCTAAAAGGATATACCACTGGTTATTGCACTCTTAAAAATGAAAAATGGTTTTCCATAAAAAATCTTTAGATTATGTGGTTAGGTCTTTTACCATTCTATATGCATCATGAGTGCCGTAATGTTCATTTATATAGTAGTTCTTTAGAATGCTTTTAACTCTGAATCCAGATTTGTAATATAGATTCAAAGCAGAAATGTTTCCCATTGAAACTTCGAGTCTTAATTTTTTTATTCCTCGATTGCTCACATCTTCTTCTGCAAAGTTTAGAAGTCTTTTTGCAATTCCTTTACCACGATGATATGGATCGACGCTTAAAGTTTCTATTCCAGCTACACCGGTACCTCTTTTATAAAGTACAACAATAAATCCTCTTAAAATTTCTTCATTTTCTTCTATTAGACAATTACTATTTGCACGTGTAATTAGATACTTTAACTGATTAGGATTATACGCTATCTTTTCATCGAAGCATCTTTTTTCTAAATCTACAACGTGTGGTAAATCACTAAGTGTAGCTGTACGTATCAATCCAAAATCAGACATACTCCGGCAACTGCAAGGGGTTCAAAAAGCTTTTGATTAGTATTGAATGATGGTATAATAATGAATTTTTAGCAGCGTAATCAAAAAGTATATAAACATCTTCTACACGGTTATTTATAGTTAAAAAATTTAGATTTTGATTCAGGTATAGTAAGGTGAATTTATGCCCGATGAAAAAATAAAAGAAGATCCTACAAAGAAATTACAGGAGCTTGTTAGGAAAAGGGATACCAAGTTGATTGTAGCAAAACAAGATCAATCATCAAATTATACTCGTAGGACTAGATCAGGTAGTTTTACTGCAGAAGTTTATTCATCTTATGATGAATAATATTCTTATTTTTTAGCGCATCTGCTATTACTAAAATGCTACCTAATTGCATTTTTACAGAATTACGAATGGGTAATTGATAAAATCTCCCTCTTTCTTGAACACTTTTTCCAAGGGTTTTTATTTCCAAATCTACTGATTCTGTAAGCTGACATATCTGCCGTGCTCCACCCTTAATACATATATTCTCTGCAACACGCCAAATTTGCCCCATGAAAAAAAGATCAAACACGTCATTTAGAACTTCACTTTCAAATACTTCAGCATTTGTTATTGTTTTATCTTGAGCTTTTTCAAGTAACTTTTTATCATGATCGAGTGAGTTTTGTGCGTTAGCAACATGCTTTTCTGCCGCATCTAAAAGGAGTGAATCTGCTAAATCCCCATATTCTCTTAAGATATTTACAAGTCTAATGGAATATTTGACTCGGTTCTTTTTCCTGTAATATCTTTCTTCCAATGATTTTTTATAGCTTTTATTAGAAGGTTTTTTATCTTGTAGTTTTGAAGAAAGGTACATAGGTACTTCACAGTTAAAGCTGAATCCCCCTACTTTTTCATGATACCATTCGTCACTACATGCACCACGTTTTAGAGTGGTTATAACTTCTGGGTCTTTATTCCTGTAGTAGCTGAGATAATCCTTGAGCCCATACATCTTATAGAAACCGGGTGAGAACATTTCTCCAAATGGTACATCAGGGGCACTATCTGATAGCTTCATTCTACAATTTTTTACAAGCCTGCTAAGATCATCGTATACTTCAGGTAGATTTTGACTAAGATAAAAGTACACATTATGGTAACCCGAGTGATGAAGATTACAAAGTAAATCTGGTTTTTCTTGTTCTAATACCTTTTTCACTGCTAGTGTTTCAGGTCTTGATTTTGTCCATTGGTAATGATCATATTCAACTGGGAAAGTCCATTCGTATTGGTCTTCTGTTGGTTGCCTAAAATTTGACTTTGCTATCGCAGCAAACGAATCAGGCATGTTGAACCATCCTTCGTTGAGTCTCATGCCTCTTTTTTCTAGTATTGGTATGAAAAGCCATCTCCAGCCAAAATAGTTTTCTTTTGGATGTGTTGCAAGCCATCTTGCAAAAAATGTTATTACAAGGCTTCCTAAGGGTTCATCGCTATGTGGTACCCCATTTATTAGAGCTGTTTTATTCCCTTCTCCAATTTCAAGCATTATTAATGGGTCGTCATCTATTGTTTTACCTATAATTCTATGTTTTACCCCGGGTAGTTTGGTTATTTGCTTTGCAAGTTCATCTATTTCATCTACGTTTAAAAAACGGCTGTATGTTGGTATATCTTTGAATATTTCATTGTATTGTTTCAATTATATATCGACCTCTATTCCAAGTCCTGGCTTTTCACTTGGAATAACAAATCCATCCTTATATGTTGCGCCACCTTTTACAACATCTTTTTGGAAATCAAGTGCGGAATCAAGGTCTGCGTATTGTACATTTTTGAATGCACAAGCAAAATGTACACCTGCAGCCATTGCACCCATTGATTCGTTCATACATCCTATCATTACTGGTATTTCTGCTATTTCGGCAAATATGTTTGCCTTGATTGTGTTTGTGATCCCCCCGATTTTCATTAGTTTAATGTTTATCATATCAGCAACTTCCATTTTTACAGATCTTAGGCTATCTCTAAGAGTAAGGACTGTTTCGTCTGCCATAATTGGAACTGGACATTGGGCTGTCACTTCTTTTAAAGCATACAAATACGTTGCAGGTGTCGGCTGTTCTAATATCTCTATATCTGCGCCAAGATTTTCTAAAGTTAATATTACATTTAATGCTTGCTCAACATTATACCCTTCATTTGCGTCTAAGCGAATCTTGATGTTTGGTCCTACTGCATCTCTTATAGCAAGTGCTGCCTCGATGTCTTGATTTGGGTCCATTCCACATTTAACTTTTAAACAAGTGAAGCCTTGCGATACATATCCTTTTGCCCTTTCAACCATTATATCAACAGGATTTAGACCAATGGTTACCGATGTCTCAATTTTTTCTCTATAGCCACCTAATAGTTTGTATAGCGGTGTTTCTGCTTTTTTTCCAAGTATGTCATAGAACGCCATGTTTATGCCTGCTTTCAATGATTGATTTTCCTTTACTTGCTCTTCTATTATGTCGTTTAATAAATTGATTCTTGTGGGGTCTTTGCCTATTAGAAAATTTTTAAAAAATGAGTTAAAAGTTTTCATTACTGTTTCTTGAGTTTCAGATGTTACGCTGTCTGGTGTAGCACAGCCCCATCCTGTTATACCTTCGTCAGTTTCAATCTTTAGAAATACATTAATTCCACTATCTACTGTTTCATTTGCTATAGAAAAAGGTTCTTTGAGTTTTAACTCAAAAGGAATAGCGTCAACAGTAGTTATTTTCATATAATTGGAGGTAACGAAATATCTCTAATAACAGTTGCTATAACGCTGTTTAAATTTCACCTTCTTCGAATTCATCGTCAACCTCAAATGAGGGAGTTTCTGTTTTATAATCGTTGTATCCATCTCTTTTATCAGGTTTTAAATCTTTCTTTATCAACGTGCCGCAGACTTTGCATTTTCCTTCTTCGTCGTATTTTCTCCAGTCCATGCATTTAAAGCAGAATTCGTCTTTTCCCACTTCTATCATATGTAGCACATCACGTTTTGCTAATAATGAATATCATATAATATAGTTAAATTATTTTTTCTTGTTTTCAATATTTGCAATTGAAGCAACATATTCAAGAGATTTTTCAAAAATGTCTTGGTTCTTAAGATAATCATTCGAATTTTTATGATTAATTAGTATCCATTCTCTCATTTTTCGCCCCATTGGTTCAAATGGTACAATTTCGTCTTTTTTGAGCAGCTCATCTTTTAATGATTCTGGGACTTTAACACAAACACCTTCCATGAACAGAGATGCAAAAAGTTTCCCTCCAACATAATATGCAGGATGACCATACATTTTTCCTGGTGTTACAATTGGGTTTTTTAATAAAAAAGTGTCAAGAACCTCTTTGTGTTTAATATTAAACTGTGTTTTTGGCAATTTATCACCAGTTTATGCCCGCACTGGGATTCGAACCCAGGTAGAAGGCTCCGCAAGCCCTCAGGATATCCAAGCTACCTCACGCGGGCGATTATTTAATTATATCGACCATTGCGATTTTTTCAAGTATCAAGTCTTGGTATTTATCCTCTTTGACTGTTTTGATTTCTTGACTTGATATGCCGAATTTTTTCAAGGTATTAATATTCCCTTGAAGAACTTTATCTTCTTTTGAAAGATCCAAACTTTTTAAGAACTCGTTTATCAAACTTTCAGTTAATTTTTCACCTATGAATACAAATGCAATAGTTGCTTGTCCCTTTTTTATTCCCATCTTAGGAATACCTAGTTTTAACTGTCTCTCGCCAGAAGCATAGAGTAATACCTCCATAGCAATTGAGTTAGTTGTATTACTTCCTTCTTCAATCGCTCTTTTTGCATGTTCATAAGCAGAAACGAGGTGTTTCTCACCATAAATCATCTTAGCGTTAAAAACCTGAATTAAAACATTGTTTTTAGAGCTAAAGCTGTTAATTTCTTCTAAGAATTTGTCAACAGCTCCAATATTGCCTTTGGCGCCTATTATCTTCAACATATCTATTTCTCAATGAACTCTGATAGTTCCTTATCCTCACCCTTAACGCTTTCTCCTATTTGACTTTTAATGCTTTTAGCGACTCCATCTCCTATAGTCTTTACGTCTGCAAGACGTTTCAATGGCACACCTCGTAAATCATTAACTGTTTTAAAACCGTTTTTAAACAATGATCTAGCCCTTACACGACCAATGCCTTTCAGAGAAACAAGATTAAGTAACTCCTTTTTACAACCATATTGAACACGTAGTAAAAGATCATTCAAAGAGGATACGCAATCAAAATTATACATACGAGCAAACTCGCGACTAGCATGTAATAACCATTGAACCATTTCAACAATATTATGAATATCTCCTGGCCCGACA